>Ga0172372_10002970_pt1 | contig 25341 bp, 11 predicted proteins | sample LakKiv5m_2_FD_114544 | JGI IMG/M metagenome (GOLD analysis project Ga0172372, IMG submission 114544) | Freshwater microbial communities from Kabuno Bay, South-Kivu, Congo - kab_092012_9.5m | ecosystem: Environmental > Aquatic > Freshwater > Lake | place: Democratic Republic of the Congo...
GGAATTACAATCTCTCCTCTATGGCGGGTTCAGACGACGAAGATTTCACCGTGCTCCTCAACCGGGCCGGGGAGGGTGACCGTGACGCGCAGGCGCGCGTGTGGAGTGCCGCGTACGGCGAGCTCCAGATCATGGCCCGCGGCGCGCGTCAGAGTTACGCCACGGGCCGCGGCGGCGTGCCGGGGGCGACCACGATCGTCCACGAGGCCTTCCTGAAGGCGTTCGCGGGACGCAGACCTGCGGACCCCGCGCTTGGTTCGGTTCCCGGGCAGGCCCCCGCGGAGGCGGGCCGCACCCCGCAGTGGGATAGCCGCGCCCACTTCTACGGCTCGCTCGCGCGGGCGATGGCGCAGTTTCTCGTCGATTGGAAGCGCACCAACACCCGCCTCAAGCGCGGCGGGGGCGCGCAACCGGCCCACCTCGGCGACGCGAGCGACGCCGTCCCGAGCCTCGACCCGCTGACCGACTTCGACCGGGCGCTCCGTGAGGTGACCCCGGCGCTGGTCGCCGAACTCGAATCGCTCCAGAAGGATGCGCCCGAGATCGCGGACGTCGTATGGCTTCGCTACATGGCCGCGTTGAGCCTCGAAGACACCTCCGCGATCCTTGGGATCGCCCCCCGGACCGTCAGCAAGCGCTGGAACATCGGTCGCGCGCTGTTGCGTCGACGGTTGGCGCCGCGGCTCGGCATGAAGGCGGAGGACGGAGACGAGCGAAGCGCGCATGAGGCGGAGGGCGACTGATGCCGGACCCCGACGTCCAGCCGGGGCCGGTGTCCGGCTCGCCTACGTCGCCGCCGCGCGCCGCGAACGCGGATTCGACGCCGCGTGAGACGCCCTCCGACCTCGACACGCTGGCCGATCTCCTCGACGAGGCGCTGTACGCAACACCCGAGGCTCGCGAGGCGTTGCTCGCGCGGGTTGCCGCGCGCAACCCCGCGCAGGCCGATGAACTGCGTGCGTTGATCGAGTCGCTACCCGACCCGGAGATCGTTTCCGATGCGCATCCTTCGGAGCTCGTGTCGACGCTGACGCCCGCTCCAACTCTATCCTCGGACGCGCCCTTCGTTCCGGGCCGCATGGCGACGCCGTCCACAGGCGCGCTTGACAGCGACGAAGCCTTCGTCGGCGAACCCGCGATCGGCGAAACGATCGGCGGTTGCGTGCTGGAGGCTGTGCTTGGTCGAGGGGGCGCAGGCACGGTCTACGCTGCACGGCAACTGGAGCCCCCGCGTCCGGTGGCGGTGAAGGTGCTCCGCACCGCGCATGCGCGGCTCAGCCACATCCGCCGATTCCAGACCGAGGCGCTCGCGCTGGCGCGGCTTGAGCATCCGTCGATCGTGCGGATCTACGCGTCGGGCGTGGCGCGGCGCGAGGGTGTCGATCTTCCGTACATCGTGATGGAGCGCGTCGAGTCGGGCGAGGACTTCGTCGCATGGGCGCGCAAGGCAGGTCGCGCGCACCGCGAGATCGCCGCACGCCTCGCGGATGTTTGCGACGGCATGCAGCACGGGCACAGTCGCGCGCTGATGCACCGCGATCTGAAGCCGTCGAATGTGCTGGTCTCGGCCGATGACCGACCGCACATCATCGACTTTGGCATCGCACGCATTCTTGGCGACGACGCGATGCGCGCGGAGGAAACGTTCGCGGGTGCCTTGATCGGGACCCCCGCGTACATGGCCCCCGAGCAGTTTGAACTCGCGTCGTCGGATCTTGACGCGCGCGTCGACGTGCACGCGCTTGGCACCATTCTCTACGAGTCGCTGACCGGCCGCCGTCCCTATGCGATCTCGCGACAACTGGCCTACGACGCTGCGCGCATCATGCGCGAGTCGACGCCCGTGTCGGTTGACCGGATCGACGCGGCCATTCCGCGCGACTTGGCGGCGATCGTCGCGAAGGCGACGGCGCGCGAACGCCAGCGGCGCTACGCGACCGCGGCCGAGTTTGCCGAGGATCTGCGCGCCTTTGTCGACGGGCGCGCCGTGCGCGCGCGGCCCGAGTCGACGCATGAGCGTGCGTTGCGTTGGATGCGGCGGAATCCCACGTCGACCGCGGCCATCGTGATTACGACGATCGCGCTCGTCGCGGCGACGGTGTTCTCGGCCGTACAGTGGCAGCAGTCGCGGCATCAGTTGATGCTTGCGAGCCTCGCGCGCGCCGCGACTGCCTCAAGCGAACTCGACCTCGGCGGTGCGGTGGCACGCATCGCGGAGGTGCGAGAGGTTGCGGACGGGAAGATTCCGCCGTTCATCTTCGGGATGCTCGAGGCCCCGTTTGAGTCGACGATGCGCGAGTACGTGAAGGGAGCGAGTGGACACCGCATGTCGGGTGCCCTGTCGCCCGACCGAAGCAAGTGGATTGCGAGCGGCGATGGCGCGGACGTGCACGTCGTCGACCTCGTGACCCACGAGGTCATTCCGTTGAAGGTTCCGGGAGATCCCCAGCGAACCTGGGCGGGAGGATTCTCCGCCGATGGAGCGCGGGCGTTCATCGGCTGCGACAACCGCATCCAAGAGGTGCTTCCCGACGGTCGTTTCGCGCCGCGTTTCGAAAGTTCCACGGTGCAGCCGCGCGGTCTGGTGCTGGCGTCAGGGGCCGGAGCGGATCTCTTTTTCATCTACGACGGAGGGATCGTCGGCCGATTCTCGCCAAGCGGGGCATCGGATCCCGCAGCGCTCAAACTCCCGCGCGGCAACGTGATTCCCTCGATCATCTCGGGAGGCGATCGTCTCTACGCGATCTCAGGCGACGCGGGGACCTACGCGATGGTGTTGGATTCCGAGGGGCTGCTGCAGCGAGATACTGAATTCGAGCCACCGCCGGCCCGTGCGAACTCCATCGCGATTTCGGATGGAGGCGACCTGCTCGCGCGCGGGCTCGGGGACGGGCGTGTGCAACTCCTCGATCCAAGGACCGGTGCGCTGTACGACGAGATGTATGTGCGACACAGCGTGTGGTCGCTGTCGTTCACACCGAGTGGCGAGCATCTTTACGTCGGTGATCGCGGAGGCCGTATCCATCGGTTTCGCATCCTGCGCACTGCGGAAGGTCCACGGCTTGAGCTGCGATCGATCCAACGAACGCGCTCGCGTGATCCAGTGTGGGCGATCGGCGCCCTCGATGAGACGCGCGTGGTTGCCAATATCGCGTACAAGGTCGTCCAACTCGACTTCGGGACGGCATGGCCTGCAGAGCTACCCGCGTTCTCCAGCGGAGCACTCCTGGCAGTGTCGGCGTTCGACGGGCGCCTGCTGCGCGTCGTCGGCACGGACGCACAGGTGCATGAACTCGACCTTGTGAAGGGTGGATGGTCGGTGCCGGCGCATGGTGCGCTCGGCATCAATCGCGCGACCGCGGCGGGCATCGACGCAGATGGCTCGATGGTCGCCGCGTGGGATGGGTCGCAGCTCGTGCTGCGCGATCTCAAGATCGGTGAGACACGCGTACTCGAGACGGCGGGAGCCTCCGGCGAGGCCGATCTCGACTGGAGCGATGATGGCACGCGTCTTGCCTGCGTGTTGACCGATCGCGTGCTTATCTTCGACCGGGGCGGTCGGTTGATCGCGCAAGGCCCGGCATCGCTCGGCGGCGTGCGCGCGGTCGAGTTCTTTCCGACGAGTCTGGATGACGTCGACGGTATACGCGAAGAGGAACTCATCGTGTCGGCGATCTGGGATCGGGCGCGCATCCATCGCTTCACGATCGACGGCGACATCGTGCACGAGCGCCCTGCGCAGGTCACTTCCACATGGTTCTTCCGAAGTGGCGATCGGCTCGCGATGCCTCAACTCAGCGGAGCGATTCAACTGCATCCGCGAGGTGATGCCGGCGTACTTGGGCAGCTCCCCGAGGCCATGCTGGAAGGGCATACGGACATCGTTTCATCGTTTGCGGTCTCTCCGGATGGAAGGTGGGGCGCAAGCGGGGGCGTCGATGGCACCGTGCGCATCTGGAATCTCGCGCTTGCCGAGTGCTTTCTGCCGCTCTATGGGCCCGGTGGCAAGGTAACGCATGTCCTCTGGTCGTCGGACGGCCAATCGCTCCTCGCGATCGATCAGTTCGGTGCGGTACGGCTCTATGACAGCGTGCCTAGGCGCGTGCGGCTCGGGGTCGCGCCCGACTGACCCGGACGCCGCCGCCCGACTGGGCGGAGATGCCGGGCCGCGGCGCTGTTTCAACACGGGGAATCCGCGCGTCGTTACATTTCCCACATGGTGGGAAGATCGTCGCCGGCCGATGACGAATTCACCGTGCTCCTCAACCGGGCGCGCGCGGGGGACGAGGCCGCGGCAGCGGCGGTCTGGCAGTCGGCCTACGCCGAACTGAGGATCATGGCACGGAGCATCCGGTCGATGCACGCTCGTCGGACCACGCCCAGCGCGACCACGATCATCCACGAGGCGTTTCTGAAGACCTTCGGAGGCGCAGCGGGAGCGCGGCCGTCGTCGCCTTCCGATGCGGACGCTGATCGCGACTGGGACGGACGCGCGCACTTCTTCGGGTCATTTGCGCGGGCGATGGCGCAGTTCCTCGTGGACTGGCATCGGACCGCGAGCAGACTCAAGCGTGGCGGTGGAGTGCGGACGGCGTCCCTGGCGGATGCCGACGACGCCATTCCGAGCCTCGACCCGCTGACCGACTTCGATCGTGCCCTTCGCGAGGTGACGCCGACGCTCGTGACCGAACTGGAGCAACTGCAAGTCGACGCGCCGGAGGTCGCCGACGTCGTGTGGCTTCGATCGTTGGCGGCCTTGAGCCTGCAGGAAACTTCGTTGATCCTCGGCGTTTCGCGCAGCACGGTGAGCAAGCGTTGGAATCTTGGACGCGCCATGCTTCGCCGCCGCATCGGCCTGCGGGGTGCGATTGGCGGGACAACGCGCATGGAGCCTGACTCTTGAGCAGCGATCAGCCTGAACTTCCTGCATCCGATGGCATCGGGTCTCGATCGATCGACGCAACGCCGAAGATCGACCGGGGTGGCCGCACCGAAGTTCGTGCGGATCTTCTCGCCGACCTCTTGGACGAGGCTGTGCGCGCCACTCCCGAGGAACGCGAGGCGCTGTACGCGCGCATCGCTGCTCGCGATCCGGCGCAAGCGGACGAGTTGCGCGAGTTGGTTGCCGCGCTTCCCAATCCGGAGCTTGCATCGGAGGCGGACCTGAACGATGCGACCGATCTGTCCGAGGCGGCCGCCCCCGACGACGCATTCGTGGGCGAACCCGCGATCGGCGAGACGATCGGTGGCTGCGTGCTCGAGGCCGTGCTTGGTCGCGGTGGCGCGGGCACGGTGTTCGCTGCGCGCCAGATCGAGCCAGCGCGTGCGGTGGCGGTGAAGGTGCTGCGGACCGCGCAAACGCGTCTCGGCCACATCCGACGCTTCCAGACCGAGGCACTCGCGCTTGCGCGGCTCGAGCACCCGTCGATCATACGGATCTACGCGTCGGGTGTGACGCGACGCGAGAGCGTCGAGCTTCCATACATCGTGATGGAGCGGATCGAGTCGGGCGAGGATTTCGTCTCGTGGGCGCGCAGGCCGGGGCGGACCCATCGCGAGATCGCGGCGCTTCTTGCGGGCGTTTGCGACGGAATGCAGCACGGTCACAGTCGTGGGCTGATGCACCGCGATCTCAAGCCGTCGAACGTGCTGGTTGCGAGCGATGGCCGACCGCGCGTAATCGACTTCGGCGTCGCCCGCATCCTCGGCGACGACGCCTCGCGCATCGACGAGACCATCGCCGGATCCCTCATCGGGACGCCCTCCTACATGGCGCCCGAGCAGTTTGAGCTTGCGCCCTCCGATATCGACGTACGCGTCGACATCCACGCGCTCGGAGCGATCCTCTATCAATCGCTGACGGGTCGTCGTCCCTACGACATTCCGCGACATCTGACCTACGACGCGGCGCGCATCATGCGCGAGACAACGCCGGTGTCGGTCGATCGAATCGATGCGACGATCCCGCGCGATCTCGCGGCGATCGTGATGCGGGCGATGGCGAAGGATCGCGAGAAGCGCTACCGCAGCATGACCGAACTGGCCGACGATCTCCGGGCCTTCGTCGATGGTCATGCGGTGCGTGCGCGGCCCGAGTCGCGCCTTGAGCGCGCCGCGCGCTGGGTGCAGCGGAATCCGGCCTGGACGACCGCCATCGCGGTCACGACGGTCGCACTGGTGGCGTCGAGCATCATCACCACGGTGTCGTGGCGGCGATCGGAGCAACAGTTGATGCTTGCGAGCCTCGCGCGCGCGGCCGCCGCGTCGAGTGAACTCGAAGTCGTCGAGGCGAAGGCTCGCATCGCCGAGGCGCGCGCCGTCGCCGACGGGCGGATTCCGTCGTTCGTCTTCGGCATACTCGAGGCACCCTTCGATGGAGCGCTGCGCGAGTACGCGGGCTCCGAACAGGGCCATCGCATGGCTGGCACGCTGTCATCCGATCGGAAGCGCTGGATCGCAAGTGGCGACGGCGGTGTGGTGCATGTGGTCGATCTCGAAACCCACAAGGTCATCGAGTCGAGGATTCCGACGGGGCCGGCGTACGCGTGGGGCTGCGGATTCACGCCCGACGGCGCGCGCGCTTTCGTCGGCTGTGAGACTGGCCTCTACGAAGTGCTAACGGACGGTTCATGCGTGCCCAGACGCGAGGAGCCGATAGGTCAGGTCCGCGGTTTCGCGCCCACCACACGCGGGCCGGATGGCTTCTACTTTTTTCCGGGAAGCCAGGCGGTTGCGCGGTACGTGCCGGGTGGCCCTGATGAATCGGAGCAAGTCGTGCTTCCGGCCGGCACGTCGATCGGATCTCTCAAGAGCGCAGGGGATCGGCTGTACGCCGCTGCCGCTGACGGCGGTTGCTATGCGATGCGCATCGATGCCGAGGGCGCCGTGACGCGTGACGCCGCGTTCCAGCCGCCGCGTGGACGTGGCGTTGCGATCGCAGTTTCCGTCGATGGAGCGCTGCTCGCGCGCGGCCTCTACGACGGTCGCGTGCAGATGCTGCATCCGGCGACCGGTGCGGTGTTCGATGAGGAGTTCGTGCGGCATGACGTCAACTCGCTTGCGTTCACGCCGTCGGGAGCGCATCTCTACGCAGGCGATCGCGGAGGTCGTATCCATCGTTTCCGGGTGGACGGTGGGCCCGAAGCGCCGCGACTTGAGCCGCTCGACGTGCAGCGCACGCGCTCGCGCGATCCGGTGTGGGCGATCGGCGCGCTGGATGAAACGCAGATCGTGGCCAACATCTCGTTCGGCATCTTCCGGCTTGATTTCGGAGGCGCCTGGGCTGCCAAGCCGCCGAGATTTCCCGGCGGATTCACGGTGTCCGCCAGCGACTTCGATGGACAGCGGCTTCGGAGCCTCGGGGCGAACGGCCGCGCGTACGAACTTGATCTTGCGCGGGGCGCATGGGGCGAGTTGCCGCACGGCGATCTTGGCATGACGTGGGCGCAGTCTGGTGCCGTCGCGCCGGATGGAGGTGCGGTTGCCGCATGGGATGGTGCACGAATCGTGGTGCGCGATCTCGGATCGGGATCGGGGACGGCAACCGAAGCAACCAGTCCGTTCAGTCGTCCGGCGTTTGTATGGAGCCCGGATGGGCAGCGCGTGGCCTGCGTACTGCCCGATCGGTTGCTCGTCTTCGATCGGAAGGGCGCGCTGACCGCAGAGGCCACGATGCCGTTCGGCCGAGTGCGCACGGCCGAGTGGTTTGCATCGACGGCCGAAGGTGCGGAACGAATCACGGTCAGCGCGGCAAGCGAGCGCTACTGCCTGCACGAGATCGCCATCGAGGGAGATGTGCTGACGCCGGTGAAGATTCACGATACGGCGACGCACTTCCTCCGGCGCGGCGGACGCATCGTCCAAGCCGCGCTCAGCGGACCGATCTTCGTGTATCGCTCCGCTGCGATCGGGGCGCTGCGTGACGACGATGCGACGATCCTCGAAGGGCACGTCGACCACGCCGGTGCGATCGCGTTTTCACCCGACGGCGCATGGGTTGCGAGCGGCGGTGAGGATGGCACCGTGCGGGTCTGGAACCTCGCGCTTGCGGAGTGCTTCCTCCCACTGCGCGGCCCGGGTGGCAAGGTGACGCAGGTCCGTTGGGCTGCGGATGGCCGCTCCATCCTCGCGATCGATCACCTCGGAAACGTGCGCTTGTTCGACAGCGTGCCGCGGCGCGAGCGGCTTGGGATCGAGACGAAGTGATGCGCCCATTGCGGTGCGCGCTCAGCGCGTGACCGCGTACCCGCGCCCCGCGTACGGCCAGTAGCCGCCGCGCATGTTGAAGGCCGAGTAGCCGTGGCGCGCAAGGAAGGCCGCCGCGCGCGCGCTGCGATTTCCGCTGCGGCAGTAGCACACAACGGGCTTGTCGCGCGCGATTTCGGCGGTGCGTGCCCGCAGGTGCGTGAACGGGATGTGGAGTGCACCGGGAAGGTGGCCTTCCGCAAACTCACGGCAAGTTCGCACGTCGACCACGGTCGCGGCACCAGCATCGACAAACTCATGGACACGCACGGGCGAGATATCGTCGACGCCGGCGGTTGCGAAGGAGCCCGTTGCCAGACGCGCAACCGTCGCCGCCTCGACGAAGCCGTCGATCGCCTCAGGTGCAACGCCCACCCGCAGGAGGACGCGCGCGATTTCGGGCACCATCTTCGCGGGCGCGATGATGACAATGCGATCCTCTTCGTCGAGGTAGTTCGCGACGGTCGGGCCAAACGAACGCTCGAACGGTGCGCTGATCGAGTAGGGAAGCCGCGCGTCGAGGTAGTCGTTCCATGCGCGCGTGTCGATCACGGTGAAGCGTGGATCCTCGCATCGCGCGGCAAACTCGTCGGAGGTGAGTTCGCGCACGACTGGCGGTGAGGAAAGCGCCCGACCACCCTGTTCATTGAGGCGCTTCACGCGGGCAAAGTAGGGGGGCGCGACGCTTGAACCCTGCAGGACGGCCCCCGCAAAGTCGCCATTCTCAGCATGCGCACGCACGGCGCGATTGATGACGCGCTCGATCCCGATCGTCGTTGCAGGCATGTCACAGATGTTGGTTCCGCACTCGCTTCCGGCGCCGTGGCCGGGGAGTACCTGCGTCTCGGCAGGCAGGTCGTCAAGCGACGCGATCGAAGCGCGCATCGCGTCGATCGCCTCGGCGAGCGAGAGTCCATCGGTGGCGAACGCGCCGAGGTCGGGGCGTCCGATGTCGCCCGCGAAGAGGAAGTCGCCCGAGAAGAGGAGATGCGCCTTCCCGTGCGATGCTGCAAGTTCGAACGAAAGGCTCTCGCGCGTGTGGCCGGGCGTGTGTCGCGCGGCGAACTCGAGTTTGCCGACCGTGAAGCGATCTCCGGCGCGGATGCGGGCGACGCGCGCGCCTGAGACGAGCGAGGCGGCCGCAAGCCACGCAGGCTCAGGGCCTTCGGCCGAGAGATACGCCGCAACCGGGTGATGCGTGACAAAGCCCTCAAGACCGCTGACAAAGTCGGCGTGCACGTGCGTTTCGGCGACGGCAACGATGCGGTGCCCCGACTGCGCGGCGATCGCGACGTAACGGTCGATGTCGCACGCCGGATCGATCACGATCGCCTCGCGCGTGTCGTCGCAGCCGACGAGGTACGAGGTCTGCGCGAGCACAGGATCGAAAATGCGCCGAAGGAGCATGGCGGAAGTCTACCGTTCGCGCCCCACAGGTTGGCAGCGTTTCCCTCGAAGGACCACGGTACATTCCCCGGGGTGCCCCGCCGCGACCCCCTCCGTCTTTCCCGATCCGAGATCGCCTCCGAGCGCGCGAGATCGATTTTCACCGAATCAGGCCCCGTGGGCGACCGCTTCCTCGCGCTGCTCGCCCGCCTGCTGCATGAGGCCGGCACTCCCTCGCATCGGATCGAGTCGATCGTGGCGGGATGCGCGGAGAGGCTCGGCATGAAGGTGTCGATCTTCTCGCTGCCGACGTGGATCTCGATCAGCGTCGACGACGACGGAGCCCAGCGCACGACGAACTTCCGCGTCGACCCGGGTGCACCGAAGATGGCGCTCCTTGAGGAGACGTACCGCGTGGCCGACCGCGTGTCATCGGGCGAACTGGACGCGGCAGGTGGGCTTGCGGCGCTGCGCACGGGTTACGAACAGTTGTGGCGCCCGCCCTCGGCGGCGATGACGCTTGGCTACGCGCTCTTCAGTGCGGCCGCGGCCCGCCTCCTCGGCGGAGGCGTCGACGACATGATCGTTGCGCTCCCGGTTGGGTTTGCGGTCGGCCTCGCGCTGCGGATGTCCGCCGGACGACGCGAACGAGAGCTGCTTTCCGAGTTCGGTGGATCGCTTGTCGCGACCATCCTCGCGGCTGCGGCCGTGGCGCTCGCGCTGCGCCTTGGCTTCGAGGCGAACGTTGGTACCGTGGCGCTCGCCGGTATCGTGACGCTCCTTCCCGGTCTCGCGCTGACCACCGCGATGAGCGAACTTTCGGCGCGCAACCTCGCGTCGGGGAGCGCGCGCCTGATGGGAGCGGTCACCTCACTGGTCGTGATCGCGATGGGTGTCGCCGTCGGCGAGGCCGCGGTGCGGGCGCTCGGGCTCGCGTCGCCAAGCGAGCACCAGTCCGGAAGCCCGGCAGGATTGAACTACGACGTGGCGACGGGGCTTGCAATCGTCCTCGGTGCACTTGGTATCGCCATCGCATTTCACGCTCGTCCTTCGCGATTTTGGCTCATTCTCGCGTCGTGCGTTCTTGGCTTCGTTGCCGCGCGGGTCGCGCGCACAACCTTCGACGGAGCACTTGCGCCCGTCGCCGCCGCCGCGTTCATCGGCATCGCCGGAAACGTCTACTCGTGGCTGCGCCGTCGCCCGACGGGCACGGTGGTGCTGCCCGCGATCGCGCTGCTTCTCCCGGGCAGTATCGGCTTCCGCGGGATGCGCGACCTGATCTCGCGCGACACAAGCGACACGCTCGTCGGCCTCGACACTTTCACGCACGCGCTCGTGATCGCCGCGTCGATCGCGGCAGGGCTTCTTATCGCGAACGCGGTTGTTCCACGGCGCGTGCACGCCTGAGGAAACGGTGTGGATTGAGAAATCGCCCGCAGAAACCTGCGGGCGACTTCGTTTGCAACCTTCGGGTTCGAGCGACGCCCTCTACTGGCACGATCCCCACGAGCCGAGCATGGCGGCAAGATCCGAGCCCCCGACGATGCCGTCGCAATCGAGATCGGCGCTGCCGGGTCCACCCCATTGTGAGAGCAGCGTTGCCAGATCGGCCGCATCAATCATGCCATCCGAGTTCGCGATGTCCGCGCGGCAGGGGCTGCCCGGAATGCTGGCCGGATCGGCGGGATTGCTGCACTGCGCGTGCTCGTCGCCGTCGCGGAACCCGTCGCCGTCGCGATCGATCGCGCGGAGACCGGTGCCGTTCGGCACAAGCGTGTAGGTGACGGTGTTGGTCGCCGTCGCGAGCGCGCACGCACGCTGACGGGCTCGACACCAACGGCGATCGAGCCTGCGTGGCGAAGATACGGGCTCGATGCGAGCACATCGAACACTTCAAGCCGACCATCGGCGGTGTTGACCGCGAGGAGCCGTGTGCCGTCGGGCGTCCGTTCAAGCGGATGGACGTGCGGGCTTTCGAAGTGGGCGAAGTTTTGTGCCGCAAGCGACTCGGTCGTGGCGAGGGCGAGGACGCCGCCGAAGACGCCGCCGAAGACTGTGGACGCGGTGATCCGTGTGGAGGTGTGCATGTGGGATGCATGTGGGATGCATGTGGGATGCATGGTGGGATGCATGTGGGTCGTATCTCGGTCGAGGAAGTCTCGGACGGTTGGAGGCGAGAGGCGCATGGCATGCACCCGACCCCGGAACCGGTCCGGAGACCTACTGCCTTCGCACGAGGCGACAAGCGCAATCCTCGGACGGACGCCACATTGCGGGGCGGATGGGCTCTATCACAGCAAACGGGCCGGGACAGCGCCGGAAACTTGACCCGTTAGCGACAGGCGCCCCACGAGGCGAGGAGCAGCGCGAGGTCGCTGGCACCCACCGAGCCATCGCAGTCGAGGTCGCCCGAACCCGAACCTCCCCACTGTGAGAGGAGAATCGAGAGGTCGGCGGCACCGATGATGCTGTCGTCATCGGCGATGTCGGCGAGGCAGGGGCTGCCGGGTGTGCTGGCAGCATCGTTGGGATCGCTGCACGCCGCGCGCTCGTCGCCATCGAGGAAGCCGTCGCCGTCGCGGTCGAGCGCGCGGAGGCCAGTTCCGTTCGGCACAAGCGTGAAGACGATCGCGCGGTTCTTCGACGCAAGCGCGTCGAGTTCGGGCACGGTGAGCGCTGCGCCGGTCACGTCGCTTCGGAACATGCCCGCTTCAAGCAAGAAGCCGCGCTCGATGCCGTCGATCGTGGTGCGCGCGACAAGTTGTCCTTGGCCCGCATTCGCGAAGCCAGCGAGCAGATTTCGTCGCGCGGTGCCGGTCGCAAATCGTCCGCCAAGCGAGGCTTGCTGGCCGATCGCGGTGGGCGTGCCCGTGTCCCACGCGAGCAGGAACGCCGCGAGATCCTTCGTGTCCTGCGCGGCGATCGACGTGCCGAGGAAGCCCCTCACGTGCGACTGGATGAAGCCGTCGAGCGTGCGTGCGGTGCCGTCGTGTCCGAAGCCGAAGCCACGGGGCGCAGGCGCGGAGCCGGTGCCGAACCCGGTCTTCTCGTGGATTCCCGTGAGGTGCGGCACGGTCATCGCCTGCGTCGCATCGAGGAGATCGGTGCTCACGACCGCGGCGCCGCCGCCCGAGGGCGGTACGTGGCATGTGGCGCACGAGAGAAAGCCCATGCCTCCCGCGAAGAAGAGCCCTTGGCCGCGCGTCGGGTTTCCGCCCGCGATCTGCTGCGGAAGTCCACCGTCGAGCGTGCGATTCGGATTCGGCGCGAGCGCGATCGAGTTGAGGTAGTCCTGCATGTCCTTCAACTCATCCTCGGTGAAGTCGCGGTCCATGCCCTGAAGCGCGACGCCGGTGTGGCGGAAGGTGGCGATGTACGCGCGGTCACCGCGCCAATGGAAGGGCTCGGTTCCTTCGAGGCCGATGAGCGATTGCGACGCCATCGGCCCCTTCACCGGGTGCCACGCCTCGCAGCCGACGCCTTCGGCCGGCAGATTGAGGTTGCAGAGCTGGTCGAACTCTGCCATCGGCGACGCGGGGCTGCCGAGATCCCACACAAGTTGGTCGGTGCGCGCGTCGATGTGGCACGAGGCGCACGAGGCTTGGCCGAGGCCGGAGGTGAGGTGTGTGTCGAAGAGGAGCGGGCGTCCGTCGCGCACGATCGAGGGCGTCGGATCGAAGAAGCGCGGCCGCGCGAGTTCATCAAGCGTCGCCGCATCGAGCACCGAGATCGAACCGTCGAAGCGGTTGAGCGTGAACAATCGCGCGAGTTTCGGATCATGGACGATGCCCGTCGGCCCTTCGCCAACGGCGGCGAGATCGAGCCGCGCCATCGAGGGCAGTGCGAAGGCGATGACGTTCGACGAGCCGAGGCCAGTGGCCCACGCGCGGGCGCCGTCGGGGCTGATGGCGACGCCGCGCGGATCGCCGATCGCGAGCGCGCGCTGGAGGAAAGGCAGCGTGCGCACGCCGTAATCGAGGTGCGGGTTGAGGTCGCCGCGCAGGTCGGGTGTTGCGGCGCCCGCTGGAACGCGCGCAAACTCGGCGCGCGCGAAGGCACCTTGCAGATTCGCGTCGAAGCGGACCTCGTTCGTGAGTTCGACGCCGATCGCGACGAAGCCGCCGCCGGGTGCGGGCGCGATCGACATCGGCGTCGTCATCAGGCCGTGGACGTAGGTGGTCGCGAGCGTGGCCGGGTCGATCGAGGCAACGTCATTCCCGTGCAGTTGCCAGGTGACGGCGGCGCTCCAGTCGGCGCCGTTCACGTCGCGCCACGCGCCCGCGGCATCCTTTCGCACGATCAACGAACTCGTCGGCGCAGCAGGGAGCGACGGATGGAACGCGGGCGAGAACGTGCTGCCCGCATTCGGCGGCGGATTCGGAGCACCAGCGTACGGGCTCAGCGGCGATGAAACCACATCCTCGGGGATCACAGTCGTTTCATTGCCGCATTCGAAGATCGCGGCATAGACGCGCGTGCCATCGGTTGCGAGCGCGCGCGGATCCTCGCCCGCGATTGCGATCTGCGTGGGCGCAGCCGCGGGATTGACGGGGTTGTACACGTCCACGCGGTTCTTCTGCGAGATCGAGACGAACGCGCGCTCGGGTTTACCTGCGAAGACAACGTCGCACGGTTCGTCGCCGGTGAGGATCGTGGTTCGCACAGAAAGCGTTGCGAGATCAACCACGGTGATCGAGTCGGACACGTGGTTGACGACCCACGCCTCGCCGTTGCCGCGCGCGCGCACCGAGACAGGCTCCATTCCCACCGACACAGAGCCCGCGTGCGCGAGATACGGTGCAGTCGCGAGGATGTCGAAGACCTCGAGTCGGTGGTCGGCGGTGTTCACCACGAGGAGCCGCGCGCCGTCGGGCGTTCGGTCGAGCGGATGAACGTGCGGGCTTTCGAAATGGACGTAGGGCCACGACTGCGCGTCGGCGCGATGGTCGCCGGAAGCGGCAGCAACGCCGACAAAAACCGCGGCGCAGGCTCGGAGGATGGTCTTTCTCGCGGACATGGGGCTGGACCCGCCCTGCTCGGCAAGGCCGCCACAAAGGTACCGCGGGGTCGGACGGGTACCAAATCAGCGCCGAAAAACGGTGCGACGGAGTAGGGCGGACGTATCCGGCGGGCCCGGAAAGGCCGCGCAGGCCACACAGGCCGCACCGATGCCGAGGATCGTGAGGGACGCGAGCCGCGTGCTGCGCTCGCGGAGGTCGCCCGGTCAGGCGAAGATCTGCGTCATGATGCGGCCGTGGACGTCGGTCAGACGATGGTCGCGGCCGCCGTGGCGGAACGTGAGTTCCTCGTGGTCGATCCCGAGCAGCGCGAGAAGCGTTGCGTGGAGGTCGTGCACGTCGACCTTGTCGACCGCGGCGTAGTAGCCGTAGTCGTCGGTCTCGCCGAAGGAGAAGCCGGGCTTCACGCCGCCGCCCGCCATGAACATCGTGAAGCCGTGCGGGTTGTGGTCACGCCCGTCGCCGCCCTGTGCGGTGGGCGTACGGCCGAACTCGCCGCCCCAGAGGACAAGCGTGTCCTCGAGCATGCCGTGGCTCTTGAGATCGCGGATGAGCCCGGCGATCGGCTTATCGACCTCGGCGGCGTTCGAGTTGTGACCGTCGCGCAGTCCGCCGTGCTGATCCCATTTGTAGCTGTGCGTGCACTGGATGAAGCGCACACCCGCCTGCGCGAAGCGCCGCGCGAGCAGGCACTGGCGGCCGAAGTTCTCCGTCTTCGGCTCGTCGATGCCGTAGAGCCTCTTCGTCGCCTCGGACTCGCCGGCGAGATCCATCACCGCGGGTGCCGTCGCCTGCATGCGGTAGGCGAGCTCGAAGCTCTCGATGCGACCTTCGAGCGCACCGTCGCTCCCGTTGCGTTCGGCGTGCGCGCGGTTCATCTCCTGGAGGAAGTCGAGTTCCTTGCGCTGGAGTTCACGCGGGATTCCCGCGTTCATGTGCTCAAACTGCGCTTGCGACGCCGGGATTCCCGCGTGGCCGATCGGGGTGCCGTGCGTCCACGCGGGCAGGAACGAGCTCGAGAAGTTGTTCACGCCGCCGTGACCGAGCGTGGGGCAGATCGTGATGAACGCGGGCAGATCGTCGTTCTCGGTGCCGAGGCCGTACGACACCCACGCGCCCATCGATGGACGGATGAAGGTGTCGGTGCCGGTGTGCACCTTGAGGAGCGCGCCGCCGTGCGCGGGGTTCGATCCGTGGATGCTCTTCACGAAGCAGAGGTCGTCGACGCACTGCGCGACGTTCGGAAAGAGGTCGCTCACCCACGCGCCCGACTGGCCGTATTGGCGGAACTTCCACGGGCTGCCGAGCAGGTTGCCGGTCTCGGCGAACTGGACACGCGGCTTCGCGAAGGGGAGCGGCTTGCCGCTGTCGCGCTGAAGCAGCGGCTTGTAGTCGAAGGTGTCGACCTGTGAAGGACCGCCGTGCATGAAGAGGAAGATCACGCGCTTCGCGCGCGGCCGGAAGTGCGGGGACGCGAGCACGCCCTTCACACCACCCTTCACGCTACCGGAGGCGCGTGCGGCGGCCTCCGCCTCTCGGGCGAGGATCCCCGCGAGCGCCAGCGAACCAAAGCCCGCGCAGAGGCCTTGGAGAGCCTCGCGTCGCGTGAGCGGGTGATGGCGGTGGTTACAGAACATCGAGTGGTCGGGGGCGGGGGTGCTTCCCATTGTCGCGCGGAACGGGTGCGAGGCAACAGGGGTTGGCGGGAAGGCTTCAGTATCGGGTTGGTTTCTGGCGGTTGGGTCGTCTTGGTGCTTGTTTCGCGACCAATCTCAGGTCGACGAGGCTCAGTGAGGCTACTCGAGCGTCACGAACTCGTTGGTCGAGAGGAGTGCGTGGCAAAGTCGTGCGAACGCGTCGTCGGAGCTCAGGCCGCCGCGCTCGAGGTCGGCGAGGAATGCTCGGGAATCGTCGCGCTCGCCCGGCTCGGGCTCGCGGGCGAGCGCACGGCGGAACGCCTCGCGGATCCGCGTGTCTGCGCTCGCCGCTTCGGACGACACCTCGACGGCGATCGACTTCGCCGCAGCCTCGACGAACGGCGCGTTCAGGAAGAAGAGGGCCTGGGGCGCCACGACGGTGCGCGGACGGCAGTCGATCGGTGCGCTCGAATCGGGGTAGTCGAACGCGCTGAAGAGACCGAACATCGCGTTGCGGATGACCGGGAGGTACACGCTGCGGCGATTCGTGTCGTAGCGCGCCGCATTCCCCGACTGGTCGTTCGTGACGTAGTCGTGGTCGCCCGAACCAAGGAGCGTGCCGCCCATCGCCGGGTCGAGGGTGCCCGCGACCGCGAGCACCGAATCGCGGATCGCCTCGGCCTCGATGCGCCGTCGTGGGAAGCGCGAAAGCAGGCGGTTCTCCGGGTCGAACTGCGGAGGCGGTACGTGGGTCGAGCTCGACTGCCGATACGTCGCGCTCGTCATCAGCAGGCGATGCATCGCCTTCATGCTGAACCCGTCGGCGATGAAGCGACCAGCGAGGTAGTCGAGAAGCTCGGGATGCGACGGTTTCGAGCCGAGGACGCCGAAGTTCGACGGCGTGTCGACGAGCCCGGTGCCGAAGTGCCAGGTCCAAAGCCGGTTGACCGCCACGCGCGCGGTGAGCGGATTCTCGGGGTCGGTCATCCAGCGCGCGAACTCAAGTCGACCGCTCTGGTCAGCCGGGAACGCCGGGCTCGCAAGCGTGCGCTCAAGCATGGCGGGCATCGCGCGCGCAATCTTCTCGCCCTTCGGTTGCATGTGGTCGCCGCGATCATGGAGCGGCGTTTCGTCGACCTTCGTTTCCTTCACGACCAGCGTGCGAGGAAGGCCGGCGGGGCGTTTCGGCTCGTGCTCGTTGCGTGCCGCGACCGCAGCGACGTAGGCTTCGCGCGTCGGACGCGGTTCACGCGCGGCCGACCGCAGCTTCGCGCGCACCGCGACTTCGGCGGGGGCGCCAGCGAGATCGATCGTCCGCGCAAGCCAGGCCTGTGCGTCGGCGTTGCGCGAGGCGACGAGCGCGTCGGCACGCGCGCGGTCGAGTTCGTGCGCACGATCGGTCCAGTCCTTGACGGCTTGCTCGTGGCGCTTCACTTCGGCGGCGGTCGCGAGCGGCCGCTGCGCCACGCGGCCGACCGTCGCGATATTGTCGAACGTCGTCACGCTGCGGAAGATCCCCGAGATCGCGAAGTAGTCCTCCTGCGACACGGGATCGAACTTGTGGTCGTGGCAGCGCGCACAGGAGATGGTCTGTCCCAGGAAGGCCTTCGTGACCACGTCGATCTGCTCGTCGGCAACGTCAACGCGCTCCTTCTCCTTGTCGGGTTCGGCGAGCATCTTCGGACCGATTGCAAGGAACCCGAGCGCCGCAAGCCGGCCGCGCGTGCGCGCGTCGTCGTCGGCGGTGGGGTTCTCGTTCTCGGGGATGAGGTCGCCGGCGATCTGCTCGGTGAGGAACTCGTTGAAGGGAATGTCGCGATTGAACGCGTCGATCACGTAGTCGCGGTAGCGATAGGCGTTCGCGTAGGCCACGTTTTCGTCCACGCCGTTCGAGTCGGCGTAGCGCGCAACATCGAGCCAGTGGCGACCCCAACGCTCGCCGTACATCGGATTCGCAAGCAACGCATCGATGCGGCGCTCGTAGGCGTCGGGCGTGGTGTCCTTCTCGAATGCCTCGACTTCCTCGGCCGAGGGCGGAATGCCGATCAGGTCGAGAGACGCGCGACGGAGGAGCGTGCGCCGGTCGGCCTCGCGCGAGGGGACGAGACCTTGTTCCTCAAGCGTCGAGAGAATGAAGCGGTCGACGTCGTTGCGCGGCCAGTCCTCAAGGAGGACGCGGGGCGGCGTCGGTCGCGACATGGGCTGGTAGGCCCAGTGGTTGGCGAAGCGCTCGGTCTTCTCGGGGAGCGGCCGCGTTACGAAGGGCGGTCGCAGCGAGGCGGTTTCGACGGACGGCGCTGACAGGTCGGTGGGCTCGGCGGCGGCTTCTGTCGTTGCGTTCGGACCTGTGGCGGCGCTCATCCCGAGAGGATCGACACCCTCCGGCGCAACCGCGCGGTACACGATCGCCGCGATGGCGCCGACAACGACCAGCCGCAGCGCCGCGGCGCGGAATCCTGGCCGCGGCGTGGCTTCGGGAGCGTTGGTTTCGTTGGTCGGACGCGACACTTCCGCAGTATCGACGGATGCGCGCCTGAGGCAAGGCGGTGGGGGGTTATCGTGGAGGAAATGGCGAAGTTCCTCAAACTCGGACGAGAGACCCACGCGAGACTTGTCAGTGCGATCGCTGGACTTCTCCTTGCCCTCGGTTGCGCGACGACGGAGAAGGTGGATACGCCGTCTCCGGTCGCGCACCGACCCAAGGCGCGGCCCAACCTCGTCGTCATTTTCTGCGACGACCTCGGTTGGGGTGATGTTCCCGGGTTCGCGGTTCCGGGCTTCACACCGCCCGCGTACACGCGCGAGTTGCCCAACCTTGAGCGCTTGGCGCGCGAGGGCGCGCGCTTTCGCCACTTCTACAGCGCGCAGCCAGTGTGCAGCGCTTCGCGCGCCGCGCTGCTGACGGGCTGCTACCCCAATCGCATCGGGATCCACGGCGCGCTCTTCTCTGACGCGCGCGTCGGGATCGCAGCCGAAGAACGCACGCTGGCGGAGATGCTCCGCGATGCCGGATACCGCACTTCCATGGCGGGAAAGTGGCATCTCGGTTGCCTGCCCGAGTTCAACCCGACCCGCCACGGATTTGAGCGATTTCTCGGTATTCCCTACTCAAATGACATGTGGCCGCCGCGCTTTCCGGGAAAGCACCCGGAGCTGCCGCTTCTGGAGGGCGAAGAGGTGCGTGCGTACATCCGAACGCTCGAAGATCAGGCGCGGTTGACGGGCGAGTTCACGCGGTACACCGTCGATTTCATCCGCGAGGCCGCGCGCGGCGATAAGCCGTTCTTCGCCTACCTCGCGCATCCGCAGCCGCACACGCCGATCGCGGCAAGCTCGGCGTTTACGCCCGCCGATCGCCGCGCGCTCTACGGTGGCGTGCTTCGCGAGATCGATTGGTCGGTGGGCGAAGTGTTGCGCGCGCTTGACGAGAGCGGTGCGGCGGAAAACACGATTGTGCTCTTCACAAGCGACAACGGTCCGTGGCTTTCGTTCGGGAGCGACGCGGGATCGAGTGGCGGACTTCGCGAAGGAAAGGGCACGACGTTCGAGGGTGGCGTGCGCGTGCCGTGCGTCCTGCGCTGGCCGGGTGTGGTGCCAGCGGGCGCAACGAGCGATGTTCCATGGATGACGATCGATCTCTTCGCGACGATGGCGGCGGTTGTCGACGCGCCGCCGCCAGCGCCCGATCGGCCCATCGACGGCTGCGACGCGCGCGCGGTGTGGACCTGCGCGCGCGATGCCATGCCGACGCACGAGGCGTTTTGGTTCTACTACCACGCGAACGAGTTGCAGGCTGTCCGCATGGGGCGATGGAAGGCAAGCCTTGCCCGCACGTCGCGCACGCTCGACGGGAAGCCCGGCGGCGAACGGGGCGGCGAGGCGGCGTACGTGATGAAGGATGTGCCGTTCGCGCTGTACGACCTTGAGCGCGATCCGACCGAGTCGACCGATGTGCAGCACGCGCACCCTGAGGTGGTCGCACAGATCATGCGACACGTCGAGGCCGCGCGTGCGGAACTCGGTGACGCCGCGACGAAGCGCGAGGGGGCAGGGCGGCGCGAGGGGGCAGGGCGGCGCGAGGGGGCAGGGCGGCGCGCCTCGGGAATGGCGCCTCCTGCCGCGCTTCCGGTGGCGCCGCTCCCGACAAAGGGCGCTCAGAAGAGTGCATTTACTGGCCGTTGACAGCGCGACTCTGACAGTCCGTCAAATCCGTCCACATTTTTCGCCGCGCCTTGTCCAAACGCTTTCGGTCGGACGATAGACAGCGTTCGAGTGAGTACTGCGACCACGGATCCCGAGGGGGAGCCGTGGGTTGCGGTCCGTTTGCGATGGAAGCGATGAGTCCCCGCACGCAACATGGCGACGCCTCGCCACCGATCCAGTGGACCGCGCTCCAGCGGGAGATGTTCCGCGCGAATCGCGCGTCCTCGGGTTCGAACCGCCCGTACCAGACGCAGTGGCACTGCACCATCGCGGGTCGTGCACCGGTCGAGTTGCTGACCCTGCACCTGCGGGCGTTCCACGCACGACACCGCGACGTGCTCGCCGCGCGGCCAGAGGGATCTGTCACATCGGCTGCGACGGATGAGATCGAGATCGACGTTCACGAGCAATCGGCGTCGGGTGAATCGCTCGAGCAGGCACTTGAGCGGCTCTGGACCCGCGGAATCGACCTCGCGGCGGGTGACGCGCCCCTGCGACTCGACGTGCATCGCGGACCGTCCGACGACACGCTCATCCTCACCGCACATCACGCGTACCTCGACGGCGGGGCGCGCTTGGTTGTCCTCCGCGAGGTGATCGCGCCTGCGTTCCGCGGCGAAACGCAACCTCTCGCGACCACGGCACCAGATTTCCGCCCATTCGCGCAGTGGATGGAAGCGCAGAGCGCGAGTGATGCTGTCCTCAAATTCTGGAACGAGCGATTCGACGGGGCGGAGGTCGCGAGCGGCATCGGCTGGCTCGAAACGCGTGGGTCGTCGCGGGATTCCGCTGCGCCTGCTCGCGGATTTGGGATCGCACGACGAACGATCGATGCTGAAACAACCACGCGGATTCACACGATGCTCTCTGAGTGCGGCGTTCGTCCTTCGACCGCGTCGCACTTGGCGGTGGGACTTCTGCTTGCGAGCGGTGCGGGCAGTCCCTCCGCAGCATTTGGCTCCGTACGGGCGATGCGCGACGTGCCCGTCGAGGGCGTGCGCGACATGGTGGCAAACCTCGTCAACATCGTTGGCGTTCGCGTCGAGGCCGGACTTGATTCCACGATCCGCGAGTTGCTTGTCGAGACGCGCAGCCGCGATGCGGCGGGGAAGACGAGAAGCGGCGTGGCGCTGCACGATCTTCAGCGGATCGCGCGGCTCGGCACGGGCCTTCCGCTGGAACTTCTTGTCGTTCATGCAGATGCGACCACGACCGAGATCGCATCCCGATCGATCGGTGCCGATCGCGTTCGCCGCGCCGAGCTCAGGCAGCAGCCTGCGATGCCGGTCGTCGTCTCAGTAGGGTTCGGCTCGACCGTCGAGATCGCAGTGCAATGGGATGCACATCGCATCGACGCGCGTCGCGCCGAGAGCCTTGCAGATCGATTCGTACATCTCCTCACGCAGTTGGCTGGCGATCCTGACCGACGTTGGGCCGAACTTGATTGCGCGACACCGCGCGATCGCGAGACGGCGCTTGGTGCGGGTGCTGGTGGAATCCCGTCGTGGCCCGACGAGCGACTCGACGACGCGTTCCTCGCGTCATGCGAACGTGATGGATCGGCGATCGTGGTCACCGACCTCGCGTCGAGCCTCGATTACCGAGGACTTCGCGAACGTGCCAGTCGCATCGCGGCGGCCCTCGATGCGACCGGCGCCGACCGCGCACGACCCGTCGGACTTTGCATGCCGCGCGACCTGCTCCTTCCGGCATGTCATCTTGGCTGTTGGCTTTCGGGTCGCTTTTTCGTGCCGCTCGATCCCGAACTTCCTGACGATCGGCTTCGGCTGCTTGCTTCCGAGGCGGGCATTGAGGTGGTCCTCGTGGGCTCGACCGACCACGCGCGTTGGGACGCTCTGGCCGCCACGGGGCTTCGTCGCATCGATCCGGCGGGCGAACTTCCTGCTGCGATCAACCCGCGCGTTGGTCGCGTTCCCTCCGACCTCGCCTACGCGTTCTTTACCTCAGGGTCGACCGGAAAACCGAAACTCGCGCTGGTCGAGCACCGCGGTGCCCTCAACTACTTGCGTGGACTTGCGGCGTATGGCGGCTTCAACGAGCCTGTACGTTCCGTGCAGTTGACGCCGGTTGGTTTCGATCCCTCGGTCATTGAAATGCATCTGCCCTTGGTCACGGGTGGGGTCGTCGGCGTCGTTCCTCCGGGGATGCACGTCGACTTTGATCGCATTGCCGAGACCGTCCGGAGCATTCGCGCAACGTATATGACGCTCGTGCCTTCGGTCCTCACGCGACTCGTCGACCGCGCACGAACATGGGAACATCCGTACTTCGCAAGCGTGCGCGTTGTCGCCTGCGGTGGCGAGGCGATGCCGCCTGCGCTCCCTGCGTCATTTGAGGAAGTGTTCGGTGTGCACGGAACTCGGCTTCTCAACGCGTACGGCCCCACCGAGGCATCGATCGGCGTGACGTCGATGTTCCTCGACGCGCGAAGCCCGCACCCGGCGCCGATCGGTCGTGCAATGCCTGGCAACACGCTGCGCGTTGTCGATGCGGCGATGCGCACGCTTCCGCTTGGCGCGCACGGCGAACTGATGATCTCGGGCGTGCAGGTCGGGCGCGGATACCACGGCGATTCTGTGCAGACAGCCGCGCGATTCGTGCGGTTGCCCGGCGAGCGGGATGTCTCGTACCGCACGGGTGATCGCGCGTCGATCGATGAGGATGGTGTGGTCTGGTTCCACGGACGGCTCGACTTCCAGTTCAAGGTACGCGGCATGCGCGTTGAAGCGGGAGAGATCGAGCGGGCGATGACGGAGGTCGACGGCGTGCGCACCGCTGTGGCGTGGTACGTCGGCGAGGGTGTGGATCGGAAGGTCGTGGGGTACTTCGAATCCGACGCCGAGCACGGGGGAGCAGACGGCCACGATCGACTGCGTCAGCGGCTGCGTGAGCATCTCAAGTTGCGATTGCCCGTACAGGTGGTGCCGGTGGCGTTCGTGCCGATGATCGAGTGGCCGCTGACGGCGAATGCCAAGATCGATCGCAAGCGATTGCCCGCGCCAGGTGAGCGCGATCTGATGTTGGCGGCCCCAAAGGCGCGGCGAACGACCACGGTTGCAGAGGCGCAACTTCGTGCGCGCGTGTCTGAGATCTTCGCCGAACTTCTTCGGGCAAATGACATCGATTCCTCGACGTCGTTCTTCGACGCGGGTGGCGACTCGCTCAGTGCCGTGCTGCTCGTCGATCGACTTCAGCAAGAGTTCGGCGTCACTGTTGCCGTCGCCGACTTCCTCAAGGACCCGACTCCGACCGCGGTCGCGCTTTCGCTTCTTGCAGGCGGAGCGACCGCGAGCATCGAGCCAGTCGTTCCGATTCTCGCGTCCGACGCGGCGGCCACACTTCACTGCTTCCCGGGCGTCGGTGGGCTTGCGGCGTTCACGTATCTTCCGCTTGCAGGAAAGCTGCGCGACGATTGCCGCTGCCTCGGCTACCAACTGCCAGGAGCCGCGGATGGAGAGAGCCCAACGTTGTTCCTCTCACGCGCAGCGGCGCTGCGCACGCCGCTCGTGATTGAGCGGAGTGAAGGGCGGCCGATTCACCTCATCGGATTTTCGTTCGGCGGCATTCTGGCGCTTGAGGTTGCCGCGCAACTTGAGGAGTCGGGCCACGTCGTCGCTGGTGTCACACTCCTCGACTCGGCGCCGATCCGCAACCGCGATCGATTGTCGCGACTCGCCCGCGCGATGCTGCGCTCATTCGGACTTTCGAAAGCGAGCCGGAAAAACCGCAAACTTGAGGAACTCGCAGGCGTGCGTACCGCGCGCGGCGCGGACCTCGGCGAGGTCGAGCGGCGCCTCCGTCGCGTGATGGACTGCGCGACCGTCTCGCTCGCATGGCACCGAATCCGTGGCGTCCGTTGCCCCATCGACATTGTTCTCAGTAACGGCGTCGATGTGAGCGCTGAGGATGTGACGGACGCCGCGGCGTGCGAGCGTTGGAAGCGCTATTCAAGCGCGCCGGTGCGCGTTGTGCGGACGGCTGCGACCCACAACGGCCTCGTCCGGAAGGAAGGCGTCGACATCGTGGCGGAAACGATTCGGCGGCAACTCTCGTAACGTGCCGCGTCGACCGAAGTTCGATGACATTGAGATCGTGCGTTTGGTCGTGCCGTGCGCATCGACGGAACGAGCCTGCCTCTATCTCGTGGCGAACGAGACCCATGTCGGGTGTCAATCGTTCCGACGTCAGCGTTCCTTCGACCTCGGTACCCGATGTTCCGGGCCGGCGGGAAGCGACGAACCTGGGCGTTGGAATCGATGACATCAGTTGTCGATGTCATCCCGGCCGCCGAGTCTTGCGATATGCAGATTCACTCCGCGGGGTGCCGGCGAGGTTTCGGACAACGGGGGCCCGAAGACCAAAGATCCGCGTCGGCGCCCGGATGGCGAGGAGGCGAGGCGAAGCCGTATCCGCAGCGATACGGTGAGCCGAAGACGACGACGCGAGCCGGGATGCCGCGCGGATCGACGTCCGGGCACCCGTCGGTCGAAACGTCAAGCGAGCGCTTCATTCTGCGCATCATGGCCCGCCGCGATTCACTCGCGGCGAGGCCGACCAGAGCGAGCGAAAGCGAAGCGAGTCGCGAGCGCTCAACTCACGATTCATCTCGGCCCCCGAGGATGTACTCCGAGGGGCGCCGACCAGAGCGAGCGAAAGCGAAGCGAGTCGCGAGCGCTTCACCCACGACTTCATCTCGGCCCCCGAGGATTTACTCCGAGGGGCGCCGACCAGAGCGAGCGAAAGCGAAGCGAGTCGCGAGCGCTCAACTCACGATTCATCTCGGCCCCCGAGGATTTACTCCGAGGGTCGCCGACCAGAGCGAGCGAAAGCGA
>Ga0172372_10002972_pt1 | contig 25331 bp, 27 predicted proteins | sample LakKiv5m_2_FD_114544 | JGI IMG/M metagenome (GOLD analysis project Ga0172372, IMG submission 114544) | Freshwater microbial communities from Kabuno Bay, South-Kivu, Congo - kab_092012_9.5m | ecosystem: Environmental > Aquatic > Freshwater > Lake | place: Democratic Republic of the Congo...
AGGCTCGATGATTGGAATATTGAAATTAGTTTTTATTGATGGTAAATTAGATTTTCTACTCTCAGATTTTATAAAAACAGGTTTTCTTGATTTAAGTTCATTAGTTCTTGCATCTGTGGTAGCATTTGGTTTATCAATGGATTATGAATTATTTTTACTTGCAAGAATAAAAGAAGAATACGATCTTAGTAAAAATAATGAAAATGCAATTATCTTTGGTATTGCCAACTCAGCAAAAATCATAACAACCGCCGCTTTAATTTTAGCAGTTGCCTTTGGTGGTTTTGCATTTACTAGCATAACCTCTGTTATGATGTTAGGTATAGGAATAGCTATAACAATCCTCTTTGATGCAACGATTATTAGAGCACTTTTAGTACCTGCAACAATGAAACTACTTGGTAAATATAATTGGTATGCACCCAATTTTATCAAAAATATAACATTAAAACATTAAAGCCCTATAAAATAGGGCTCTGCGTGCGTAGCAGGATTCGAACCTGCGGCCTAATGCTTAGAAGGCATTCGCTCTATCCAGCTGAGCTATACGCACCTAATTTATGATATATCCATAACAATAGTTGTGGTATCCTATATTTCAAACTTTTGACAATATAGAGAGATATAATAAAGTGATATAAAAGGAGAAAAAAATGCAATTTGATGATATCGACGGTGTAAAACATTACTTCTCAAAAACCTATGATGGAGGCGAAGAGGTATTTGAAGTAAGAGACAATGATTCAGGTCTTATTAATTCAGTCCGTGATTTTATAAATTCATTTATTATCAACTCATATAATTCTGGTAATCTAGCATCTTTGCTTGAGGGTATAGAGTTATCTACCGATATTCTTGAAAAAAAACAATTGCTTTTAGATAAAATAAAAGTAAATTACCGAGAGATAGCAAATGGTGGTATTGTAGAGTATAAAACAAGTGATAATGATGCCAAAGAGCTACTATATTCATGGTTTGATTTTCTTTTTTTCTCAGATCTAAGAAACCCTAGAAGAAAATCGCTTCTTACTGGAAATTATGTGAGCAATAGATTTACCAAACTTAAAGTAACTGAACTTTATCTAAATAGAGAGAATAAGGTGTTATCAAATAATAGCAAAGAAATTATCGAGAAGATTTCTAACATTTTTGATGCAAATATAGTTATATCAAATAATAATTATTTATATATTCCAATTTTAAAAATAGATCACAATAGCACTGTAATGCTCTTATTGGAGAATTTTAAAAATTTATCTTTACCTGATAATGAGATATATCTCTATAAACTCAACGAAAATATTCAAGTCTATGCATTCAAAAAAGAGATTGAAGAATTGATGAAGTCTCAAATATCATTTTTTGAGATTACTCCATGGCAGGTAGATTATCAAACATATCAAGCTGAAACTATCAATTCATATTTCGTTATCTCTCTAGATAAATTTAAATAAAAAAACATTATTGCCTTTATTCCATTTGTAAATATAATAAAATAAAGAACTGAGGTGTCAATGTTTATATATAGTAATAAAATAAAATTAAAGCAAATATCAATTATATTTATATTTTCTTTTTTATTTTATAACAATTTAGCATACGCAAATATAAGTCTAGAGCCAAGAGTAGAGCTTCTATTAGAATCTAATAGCACGGAAGATCAGAAGATGATCTATAAAAAATACAATCTTTCTTTTAATAAAAATATTACTGATTATAATATATATAATTGTAATAATAAATCTGCTCAGGTAAAAATCATAAAATACAATAAAAAAGATCTTATTGATGGCAAAAATCGTTCTAATATTACTAAAATGCTAACGGCTGATTCACTTACTAAAATTTATATTAAAAAATACAACAAATCATATTACCTTAGATGTCTTCCCGATGATTTCCCAGTTTTATCTTATACTAAACTAAAAAATAATAACATAGATGGCTATCTAGCAATTCCCTACTATGCTCGCACTTTGACAGGTAATAATTTTGCATCAAATTATTTTATTATAACAGATACCAATGGCGTTGTACTATGGTATATGCGTAGCTCTGGTGGCTCAACCTTCTTAGATATATATAATAATGAATCTCTAATCTCTAGAGGGGTTGCTAATGGCTTCCATCCAGGTACGCCAACTAAATATAACTCAGCAAAAATAACCGATCTATCCGGTAATCTCATAAACGATTTAACCCTTAACTCTTATCTTGCCAGACCTACCTTTGTTACAGATGATAAATACATTCTAATGACAGGCTCACCCAATAGAAGTAATGTTGATATCTCTAAATTAAATATAACACTCCAAGACCAAAGTAATGGAAAATGTATTATTAGTAAAGAGAATGTAAATATTGCAGGTGTTAGTATAGAACTTCTAGACAGTTCGGGAAAATTAATAAAATCAATTGATCTTACCGATAAAATACCTTATATCGCTAGTAGTAAAGCTAATATAGTAAATAGAGCACTTCCTAATGAACCACTTGACTGTGCTATTGATATATTCCATCAAAATTCAATATCTGAGAGTGAGGATAAAAAAGGTTATATCTTATCTAATAGATGGTCAGGGGTTTTTTATATAGATAAATTAACTGAAGAGATAATTTGGCATATTGGTACATATAAATCTGAAAAATCACTTGAGATAATCTCAGACCCGCTTGGAAGTAGGGGACCGATCGCTCAACATGGCGGTTACTTAACTAAAGATAATAGACTCTTTATCTTTGATAATCAAGTTGATAAAAATGTATTAGCTAGGGGCGTTGAATATTTTATAGATAAGGAGAGTAAAAAAGCTATATTTATAAAATCATATATTTTAGGAGTAGATTTCTGCGTAGATCAAAATGGGACCTATACCTGTAATTCAAACTCCCAAGGCAGTATAGAGGTTATTAATGATAAAAAAGATATTTTAGTTAGTTGGGGAAATACTGAAGGAAGAGAAGAGCAAGCTACTTTCTTTAATGCTAAAGGCGAGGCCTTAGCTACTCTTAGTATACTATCAAATAAGCCAAATGTAATGGCTGTTTTTTTTATAGAGAAAAATTTACTATCTAAAGAAAACTTAAGAAAACATGCCTCATCAAAGATTGTTATAAATAATGGAATTTATCCCGTTACAGATTAGATATCTTTCTATTTAAATCTTGATTAAGTAAACTATCATCAACTTTTACATTATATAAATTTCTTATAAATAACTTAAAATCTTCTTTCTCATAATAATTTGAAGCATAAACAGGTAATTCATTATTAATACCTATTTTCCTACCATTAATATCTAATATATTATTATATTCACTATCATAAATTGATAATACCGCAGTACTACCTGGCAAATATCCCCAATTAATTAGAAATTTATCGTTACCTACAAACCTAGCTGCTCCCATAAATATAGCTCTACAACTTACTCTACCTGCTGAGTCTAAAGAACACTTTTCTTTTTTATCGGATATATTAAATGATTTTACAAATTTTGCTTTTTTATTTTTAAGATCTAAATCGTAAATTACCCCTCTGGAAGAACTGCTTTTATCGCAACCGTTATCAAATAATATAATTTGTTTTTTCTCGTTTATATACCCAGAATGAGTTGAACACAACTCTCTCGGATCATTCTCTGTTATAAATGCTTTATCTTTATAACTAATTTCATGACTTTGTTTATTGGGAAAAGATGCAACTATTTCATTATTACTGTTTATAATAAATGAGTTTGGATTCGCTTGTCCTATAGAAATTAGTTTATCATTTTTATCTGAAGATATATGGTTTACATGTTGTGGCTTTATTACGCAGATTTTTCTTTTATTGCTACTTGTAATATAAGTAGCTGGCACAATAATATTATTTCTATTAATTGTAATATTATAAGACCATATTAATTTTCCTGAATAATCTATTTTAACAATCCTCGGTGTCAATTCATAAACCGGCAGATTATTAGAAGTGCAAGTCTTAATTGTTTTTATATAATCTAACATAGGGTTATCAGAATCAAGTTCCATATTTTCAAATTTATACTCAGGGACTTGGTTTAATTTTTTTACATCATAACTAATGAGATAATATCCATTACCACTATCATGGAAACCGTGAGAATCAGTAAGAAAATATTTTTTATTATTTTCATCAATTTCATAAGGTGATATAATTTTTACCAACTTATTTTTTTTTAAGTCATATTTAATAATATATGTATGTTTAGTACTATTAGAAAAGATTCCATATAACATATGATCACCAAAAGTTTCCACACGTTTATCATATAAAATTGTTGTCATAATTCCATTTTTGTCTATCGAAGTAAAATAAGGAGCAAAATCTTTATAATCTCTTTTATATATATTATTACCAAATTCATCAAATATATAAGTACTATGTAATTTATCAATTACAACATAGCCATCAAATTTATCTTTTTTAAAAAATTTTAGTTCAAGCCCGGAATCGACATAACACTTTATCTTTATTATTTTTTTATCAATTTTTATTTCATTTATATAATTATTTTTTGTTACTATATTACGATTTATTTTATTATTTCCTATTGTAAATGTAATATTTTTTAATTTTTTATCGCAATTGTCTACTCCATATTCATAATTTTTAACATTTATTGGAAATATACTAGATCCCTGAATTTTTATATCATCAATTTTGTAATCTTTAATATCCGATAAACTATAAGTTGGTAATAAAGAAAATATAACAGCAACAAGCAAAGATTTTTTTTTATTTTTCATAAGTTTATTATACACATAATTTATAAATTTGACAATATTATAAAAATAAAAAATTTACAAATAAAGTTTAGAAAGGCTTTATTTATCAATTTTTACAGCAGTCTTGTACGCTTCTTTATAACTATAAAAAAGATCATTACTATTGCTTTCTTTATATAGTTTAGATGCAATCTCGTGGGCATTATTATCTGTATCATAATAAATTTCGTTAAAATAATTTGGAAATATAGCTATTACCAAATTATAAGCCCATAACGGAATTATAATGATTTCTTTATCTTCTTCTAAAAAATCAAATAATATAGCTAGTGTTTCAACAATTTCGTTTTCATTATCGTAATTAGCAATAAACATATCCGATTTATTCTGCTTGTTTTTTGTTGTAAGTATTAATTTTTGATCACATTCTACTAAATTATACTTTTTGGTAATAAAATCAATATTACTCTTACTACGTATTTTCTCTTTTATGAATTTTTTAGCATTATCTATAGTATTTTTATAAAATAAATCCACCTTAATATTTATATTCACAATGTATAAATCATAATAATTAGTCAAATATTCAGCATTTTCTTTTATATAACTAAAAAATGAAATAACCTGCTTTTCTAAATCATTTTTATTTATATTATTTTTTAATTCATTATTAAATTCATCACATTTATTTATAAAATATAGTATATTTTTAATTTGCTTTGAAGTTATACTCTCAATTAAGTCAGTATAATCTTTTATACAGCATCTTTTATAACTCATTTTATTTAAATTAATTATTGGAATCTCATTTATTTCATGATCAATTTTAGAGTTCCTACAGTTTATCAGATGGTATTCAGTAGAGTTATTTTTTACTTTTATAAAAATATTTTCTAAATTATCTTCTAAACAATACTCTGTTAATTTATTCTCGAGTTCTGCTATTGTTCTCAATTTAACCTTTCTTTTATTTGTATTTTATTACTATAAGAGCTGATTTTAAGGATAAAGACCCCGCAATTTATGTGCATTGTAAAGCTCTCTTACAGCCAGACCTAAAGACGCATCCCTTAATGAGACATTTTTTTCATTGCTATAGTCGTAAACTCGATTAAAACTTTCTGATATTTTTTTCTCTAAATTTATAAATACATCATCTCTACTCCAACTGATTTTCTGTCTATCTTGAACCCATTCAAAAAATGATACTATAACACCACCTGAGTTAGCTAAAATATCAGGGACTATCAGTTTACCTCTCTCTAACAATGCACAATCAGCTAAATTACTAATCGGAGTATTAGCACCCTCAATTATTACATTAGCCCTTATTTTTTCGTAATTCTTTTTATTTATATTATTTGAAAGAGCTGCTGGTACTATAATATCTACATCTAAACCAAGGAGTTCATCATTTGCTATTTTTTCATACTTTTCAAAGTCAATAAAACTTCTTTTCTCTGAATATTCTAACAATACATCTTCTAGGTTATCAAAACCTATTATACCAGTGGAAATATCAGATAATGCAATTATTTTGAAACCTAATCTATTTAGCGCAATCGCTACATTTCTGCCTACATTTCCAAACCCAATAATTGCAACCTTAGCACCATTCTTAACTACACCTTTTTTTAGTAATTGAGAGGCTATAAATCCCACACCCTCGCCTGTTGCTTCTGTCCTACCATTAATTCCCCCTAACTCTAAGGGTTTTCCTGTTACTACACCTGGAACCGCGTAACCAACATTTACAGAATAGGTATCCATTATCCACGCCATGTTTTTCTCATTAGTTCCAGCATCAGGTGCTGGAATATCTCTATCAGGTCCAATTATTGGAATCATCTCTGAAGTGTATCTCCTAGTAAGTCTCTCATTCTCTGAAATTGAGATTTTTTTTGGATCCACCCTTATGCCGCCCTTTGCTCCCCCGAATGGTAATCTGCTAAGTGCACATTTCAAACTCATATTAATTGATAAAGCAATTGTCTCTTCAAGATCTACAGATAAGTCAAATCTTATTCCTCCCTTTGCTGGTCCTCTAGTAGTAGAATGTTGCACTCTATAACCTTTAAAATAGATTATCTCACCATTATCTCTTCGCAATGGTAGATTTACCTCAAAAACTCTTCTTGGTTCAATGATACTTTGACGATAATTATCTGATATATTCTCAAGTCTAATGATTTTATCAATATTAGTTTTTAAGTCAATTAGTGAGTTCTCCATGTCAACCTAAACTTGCATTCACTACTTTATCTGCAATTATCTCTAAATTAATTCTACTTGGAGAATAATCCATTGTTACTTGATAGTATAACCCATCCTCACTAACTACTCTAAAACTGATATTTGCATCTTCAATTATCCTAATAGCTTCTTCTTTATTTTTATCTATGATTTTAGCAATAATAGCCTGACTCTCTCTAACGCCTGAGTTTATATCAATTATTTCATTGCTATAACCATCTCCTTGCTCTGAAATAACTATATTTACTGATATGTTATTATCTTTTAATATTTTCAAAACACTATTACCTATTTTTATTGCTTCAAAACTTGGATTTGTTATATAACTTCCATTATTTGTTTTAGGCCGAAACTTTAGCATACTACTATCAAATATAACATCATCTATATTCAACTTATCTGCTATTATAATATATTCACCTAATTCTAATTTTATATCAGTATTATCATAAAGCTCTGCTATTGTAAATATTTTAGGGGGAATTTTTCTTACATTTTTATCTTTTACAACTTCATTATTCTTTCTTTGTATAATGCTGTTATCTTGTTCTTTCGTTTTTTTATTATTTACATTAATAATATTATCCAATAAAATTCCTAATATAAATGAGATAAAAATTATGATAATATAATTTACTTTTTTCATATTATTATTTTGTTATAATATATTATTTGTCATATATCCATAAATAATAATTTCAATATAATGACTTACTGCCTTAAATGATAATAATATTAATATGCCAATTTTCAAAAATAAAAAAAATTATTTATTAATTTTAGCTCCTATTTTATCAATTTTGCCAATTTTTTTATTTACAAACAATGATCTTAGTATAGAAAAAAGAATTGAAATCGTTAAAAAATGTTTACACGGGTCTGATACTACAAGTTTATCAGATAAAAACTCAAATTTAAATTTTGATATAGAATCTACTTCCTATTTTTCAAATGAATTAGCTGAGCAAGATAAGAAGCAAGAAGAGAGAAATGCCTGTGCAGTTGTAGCTTTAGGTTTACCTAAAGATAGAAAAGATGTTGAGATAATTATGAGAAGTCTAATTTCGGCAGCTAAAACTGATAAAAATGTCCAGGTGGCCTGTCATGAGATTGGACATGAATTAGGTATGAGAACTTGGCGTAAGCTAGAAAAAGATGGTTTAGTGCTAGGTTTAGAACTTTGTACGTATGGTTATTATCACGGTTACATGCGAGCCGCTATTGAGAGCACAGGAGGTGAGAGTAGAATTCCTTTCTTAGTTGATTTTTGTAAACAGCAGGCTTATACAAAACCAATAACCGCTGAACCTGATAACTTTAATAATGCCCGTTTTGACTTCTGCGCTCACGGTGTAGGCCATGCAATTGGAACTGCTTCATGGGATTTAACAAAAAGTATCAAATTATGCGAGAACTTTCCTGTTAGCTACATAATATACCCAGCTTCTGGTTTCCCTTTGGGAGGTTCAGCAGGTTGGTGCTCTACCGGAGTATTTAATGAAAAATTTTTTTATCCATGGGCAAAAGAGTTAAAGACACTATCAGAAAAGATGAAAGTATGTGATCCTATTAGGGATGTATTTAAGTTACATTGTTCACAATATGTTGCATCTAATTCATACCTAACAATTGAAGAAATTAAGCTTGGATGTAAAGAATTAAAAGATGCAATGGCTACAGGATGTTATCAAGGAGCTATGCAAGCTCTTGTTAGAAAAATTCTGTTTCCTAGCGGTGCGAATAAAGGTTTGGATTACTATACAAATCCTAAAAAGGGTGCAGATTTAGTTAATGATGTTTGCGAGTTTGATACTTCCGGTAACTGCGGTAAACAATTCGCCGCAGACTCATTATCAACTGTGCAGTCTACGGAACTTGTCTTAGATGTTTGCAAGTTGCTAACAAATAAAGTACAGAGTTATAAATGCATTTGGCAAGTTGAGAGATTGAAAGATGAAGGCTTCAAATATATTGATAACTAATAATTGAAATTTCTTCAAAATACAGGACACTTTCTGTATGTTTAAAAAAATTCTAATTTCTTTTATATTTTTATCAATGCATTATAATTATTCTTTTGCTTCTCAAAATATTGATAGAACTCAAAATAGTTCTACTATCTCAAAGCAATCTATAACAACATTAGAGCAGCTTGAAGAGTATAGAAGTAACAGAATAAAAGAGTCGGAACTTTATTACGAACAAAATAGAAAAGCAATTTTAGATAATAACAAGGTAATTATTGAAGAGAATAAAAAAAAGAAAAACAATCAAAGAATTCAAAAAAATATCTTAAGACACAATCTATTAATGAATAAATATATTGAAATTTTAGATAATTTTCATCAAAAAAATTTGCAAGACATACAATCAGAGTACAATAATATAAAAAAAAGATTATAAATATATTTAATAATATTTAGTTAAAGCATATTTTTTGTATCTTAATAAAAACATCTATAATAAACTTATTATTTTACTAACTTTATTTTTTCTTATTACTTTATAATTTATTAGTAAATTATATAACATAGAAAAGTATATTATTGTCACAGTAGGTATAAACGAACTTCTAGATTTATATAAATTTATAATTACACTAGCAAATAATAAAAAAAATTATGAAATATTTTAGCCAAATAAATAATATAGAAAAAAAATTTTTATGTTATAATATTTTATGTAATCAATCGTATATAATTGATATTATTTTATTTAGCAAGGCATACCCTTTAAATCCATCAGGTATATCCCGGTAAAGATTTTTTGATAGAGTGAAATCAAAACCATTTATAATTTTATTTTTTTCATTTAACAAATATAATATAAATTTTAAAGAACATAAGTATTACTTATATTTTTTCATATTTTGACAGATCTTTAAATAATATTTTCTACAAATATTTTTATATTTATATATTTCAGCATAATAATTCTATGAATAAAAGAGATATTAATTTGGATTTTTTCAGAGGATTTGCTATTTTTCTAATGATAATTGATCATATTTTAGTTTTCTTTACTAGTATAAAATTTTATAATAGTTTATTTGATATCATCAGAGAAACGTTGACACGGTACTCTATGCCGTTATTTATGATAATATCAGGGTTATTATTAGCAAAACATGGTATCTCAATTAAACGTTGGTTACAGGTTTTTTTAGTCTCCATAATTTTAAATACAATCATATATTTTTACTGGAAAGAGTTCAATTTTCCTGAGATACTGCTATTATGGTCTTTTATAACGATTTTTACAAAAATACTTTTAAAGTTTCCTATTTTTATACTTATCTCAGGTTTTATACAATATCAATATTTTCCCATAAATTATCAAGCTTATCAACCCGGAATTATAGTTTTATTTTTATCTATAGGTATCATTAGCTCAAATAGAATATTACATGGTGAAATTTTAGATAAATTTGTAAATTTAAAGATTTTCAAACCTATTTTGTTATTAGGTAAATACCCGCTATCGATATATTTTCTTCATATTATTTTTCTTATTCTTATCCTAAATCTTTTTTATTAATAATTTTCAATACTAATAAAACCCGAGCCGTATCCTTTATAATTATCTACAATATTTTTACTAATGTTTTCATTTTTTGAACTCCAAATAATAATCATAGACTTAAACCCGTCAGGAAGATTTTCTCCACCTCCTAAAGTTTTAGATATAGTAACGCTTACCTCATTTCCTAAAGTTATTGCCGAAAAATTTATTCCATTTACCCAATGACTATCTCTACCCCATTGATTTACCGCACTCTCGGTTAGTTTATATTTTTTATTAAGATAAAATTTACGTAATTTTTCTTCAACTACATTTATAGATAATTCGCTTAATAAGGCTTGAGTATACATATTTGGTTGTTCTAAAATCTTTACCTCTTTCTCTATTGCAATAACTCTACCTAATGCTTCTATTGGTACCCAAGAAGCAATTTTATAATTATATTCAGGCATTGAAAAAATTTCTATTTTATTTACATGATCTAACTTTGATTTGTATATATTACTTTTATATCCTATAAATATACTTAGTGATAAAAATAGTAATATAAAAGAAGATATAGCTAGGTTCTTAAATATAACAATTGCTAAGATGCTAAATAACAATATTAATATTAAATAAATAATCTCTTTTTTCTCAATATACTTAATTTTATCAATACTCTCCTTCTCAACTCTTTTTTTAACTTGATCTAAACTTTCGCCAGAACTAGGGGGCTTTGTTAGGTAATCTGCTGGCTCTGTTGCATTAGCTTTTAATATAATTATATCAATATAACCACCGCTCTTCTCACTTACAGGATAGTATGTCCCACTCATTGGTCTAATTCCTGCTCCAGATACTTTATAATGTATGTGATAGGGAAGAAATCCTTTTAAAAATTCCCCTGACTTAAACATAAACTCACCTTTATAATCAGTTTTTACCTTCAATCTTGTATCTAATGTGTAAAAACCTTCTTTGTCGCCAAACCAGAACTCTATATCTAGACCAGATCCTCTTTTACACTCTGGGAATACTCTAACTACTCCTCTATAACTTACCGAACCATCTCCTGAACTATCTTTATATTCACCTCCAGGCCTATAAGATTCAGCCATATGATATCTCTCTGATGGATAGCAGAGTTTATTTTTCTCATCTCTATTACTAACTAACGCTATAAGTGTGACCATTGTAACAATAAAGAGAGATACCTTTACTATTTTTTTATCTATTTTTATACCCATACCAATACTCTTTATTATAAGTATATTTTGTCATTATAATAACTAAATTATTTTTCTCAAAACTACTTTTTCAATAATTTTTTCTATATGTTTTATCAAGTAAGGATTATATGATTGTCTAGCAAGGTAAAGATCTGGTACAAGAAATGATATATTCTCTGACTCCCAGCCTGTAGTATATAATTATAGAAGGTTTCATTATTAGTTGATATATCATTATTTTCTTAAATTTTGTTTTCATCTGATAATAATGATAACTTTTCAATTATATATATTTCATTATTTATAGTATTTCTAATTGTGACTTCATTATTATTAGCATATTTATTATAGTATTCTTTTTTGAATTGATGCTCATTTGTGAGATATATATCTTCAAAAATTTTTCTCAGTAATAATAAAATTTTCTGTCACATACTAAGCAATTTTAATTATCATAATATTGATAATACCACAAAAGTTATTTTTAATCTCATTTTATTCCTTTATATATAATTTTATTATCTATATAATTATATAATATCTGTCAGATATTGCTTCTCAATCATAGTTTAATTATGAAGAAAGTATTTATATTTTTAACTATAATGTTTATATTAGTATCTATTTTCGTAATAGCTTCAAATAAATCATCTTATCAAGAACAATTATCTTTTTGTATCAATAATACCAAAGATAATAAATTACAAAAGGAGTGCTTATCAAATTTATTATATTCTTCTTTACAGAGAAATGAGTATGTAAATATAACTGATAAGATTGAGTCAAGTTATAAAAATGGTGATTTGGATAAAAATTTTTACAAATTATGTCACACTATCAGCCACAAAATAGGAGCTTCTTTAGTAACTAAATTTCAAAAAAATAAAGATATTATTAAAAATATCTTTACAAATAATTGCGAGCAGGGCCTGGTTCACGGCCTCTTTGAAAACAAAATAGTTAGTAACAATGATAACTTATTGAAAGATATTTTATTAAGTTGTAATAGCAAAGAAAAATATCTAGGCTGTGCCCATGGTTTTGGTCATTATCTATATAATAATTTTCCAAAGAATGATATTTTTGTGAAGTGTGATAACTATGAAAATATTTTATTTATCGATTATTTTAAATATGAATGTGGTTATGGTGTTGCTATGTCATTATGGAGTCCAGTTGATCTACTTGGAAACTCTCTTGATAATAATAAAAATAATATACTCGAGGATAACTTAGCTAACCAAAACCTATATGCTATTTGTAATAATATTAAAGATTTGTCTACTAAAGCCGGATGCTCATCTGGACTAGGGTTTAGTTATAAAGAGTATCTAACTGCAAGTATATACCAAGAAGTCTTCAATAACTTAAATAATTTTATTCTCAAAGATAAAAAAACTTTTTTAGAATTTTACTCAACTCTACCAAATTATAAGATAATTGATAATGAAATTTTTGATGAGTTACTAAAAAATCTTTGTAAAAATAGTAAAGATTGTATAGAAAATTATATAAATTTTATTAAAGATAATATTTCAGATTCTCTCTTAGATGATTTTTGTAGTAAAAATAAACTTCTAAACTGTAATAAAGATAAAAGAAATAGTACTATAAATTACGATAAAAATGCTTATAAATATTTCACAATATGTAATAAATTATCTGAGAATATTAAGGGTTGCGAGAGTCAGCTCTTTGCCAACATCAAAGATCTATACTATATAAATGATATACAATATAAACAAATATGCAAAGACTTAGCTCTCAATTCTAAAGAGTTGCTATATTGTAATAAAGTTTTATTTGATAACTAAAAATTTATGTTAGCTATTATCTATCTGCTTATAGATACTCTACCTGAATCGCCTTCATTATCTTCGAATTCTGCTGCCCCTGGGGTTCTAAGAGCGGGAATCTCACATCTATCTGTTGTGCAGAATGCCTCTCCAGCCGCCTCTAATGCTCCATTTTGATATATTTTATCAAAATTAACCAAGGTAAGCTTGCCTAGGTACTCTTCATACTCTTCTCTGCTTATCTGTGTATAGGGTTGTTGTGGGTAAACGGTATTACCCATAGGTAGAAATGAAATAGTTTTTAATTGTCCTTCATACATATGCAATACAGTCTCAACATGCTCTCCTTCGTTTTTAGCATCAAAAGAAACTGTTACTGATACTGAATTATCTGACCAATTACGTTGTGCTGTCGCTGCTAAATTAACTTTCTCAAAAATTGAAACGTCCTTCTCTGATCTCCCATTCTCTGAATGTACTGGGAAATATACAACTTTAGTATTAGCAGAGACAAGATCATCCTCTATCTTATAACCTGAGGAATCAAATGCTAATACCATAGGATCATGATTAGCAAATCTTATCGCTCTTAAGAAGTAACTACCTCCTGGCGACCAATGAACTCCTGGAGTTGATCCAGATAAAATTGAAACAGAGCCTGATGGTTTGACTGTAGTAGTCTTTATTGATTCTCTAATGCATAGCCACTCTGAATAAACCTTATCCCATCGTTTTATCTCACCATAACCATTATCCATCCAATATCTTAACTCCGGTAGACCATTATTATCTGCAAAAGCTGCTATCCCTGAGATTGAACATCCGATTCTTCTATTCCTCTGCATAATTGCATTTGTCTTCTCCCAATGTGTAGGTACTAACGTTACAGTTTTTCCATACATATAAGCAAATTTAAGGGTTCTTAAAAAATCATGAAGCGAATCATGTCTATTTAAGAATACCTCTACAAGTGTGCATAGTTCATAAGATTCTAAACTCTGTTCAGCACAAGGGTTATATCCTTTTACTCTCCAATCGAGATTATTTGCAGGATCTGCTAGCCGGCCATAGCTTCTAGTAACATCCATCCATAACAACCCTGGCTCACCATTTAATCTTATATTCTCTACAAATTTACTATAATCACTTCCTACATTTACCTCTAATGAGTTATTAGACATCCAACCCCACCCAGGTTTATCAGGATCGTATGAATTTCGTTCTGGAAACACCTCAGGATTTTTTAAATTTATAAAATCGCTGTCGTTTGGCTGACCCATAGCTAACTCTGCAGAGCGTCTAACATTTCCTGCAACCACACAGACTCCTATCAGGTTTGCTATATCAACAACATCTGTAGTATTGAGAGTAGTATTTGCTCTCTTCTCAAAGATCTTCTCAATCTGTTTATGTAATAATATTAGTGGAGCTGGTCCTGATGAGGTTCCTCCAAAACCTTTGATTTGTAACCCTGGTCCTCTAACTAATGAGTAATCATAAGTATACTTTGGCTGATTAGCTTTTAAGTAACTATTAAGTAATAACTTAACTGATTCTACCCATCCTTCTCTACTATCCTCTATTACAAATTTTCTTATTCTTTTTTTATCAGGGTTATGGATTACTATAGATTTATAGCCTGCCTTAGTATCAAATCCTACCCCGACGCCCAGCATGGAAGCCTCCATTAGAAAAGCAAAAGGTTCAGCAGGATCATCGCTTGTTATATCACCAGTAGAAACAAAGGCGCAATTTTGTAGAGCGGCAGAATTTTTCTTCTCCATAACATAGCTCGAACCCATCATCCAGAGGCCTCTTCCTGGTGGTAGCCATTTAAATTCAAACATTCTCTCAAAAGCCTCTTCAGCTGATATTTTTGCTTGCTCATCATCCCAAGGTAACCTATTTGCTAAGCAGTGATTTTTCTGAATACTATACATTCCATTTATTACCCGCTCACAGACCTGGTACCATCTCTCTTTGCTACCATCTTCTAGTAACCTTGAATATGACCTAATAAATGTTATCTCACCTAAGGAGTTTCCGCCTGCATCTTTATAACCCCAATTGACCTCTCTATTTATATATTTATAAACAAAATCGCTTGATAATTTAAAACTAAACATTTATTCCTCTCATTTTCTCTTATATTGTTACACCATATCAGCAATTATCATAAATATATCTTGCATCTATAGTAGAAGCTATAAAATACATAAAAAATTTATGAAAGGATTTTTTATATGTTAGCAAATCTTTTTTTATTTACTAGTCTAGGCCTGATTCTTCCATTAATAATCTCAATCGTTAATGTTAATTACAATAAAAATGGATTGAAGAGATTTCTCCCTGCATTTTTAGGAGCAAGCATAATCACTTCACTCTATTTTGCTCTCGCCCTAGCTAAGTTAATTTAATCCTTAAAACCCTACTGAAAGGTAGGGTTTTTTATTAATATTATGGTCATTTTATGTATATTTTTGATATATGCAATATCCTACTACTCAGTAACAATTACTTCCATGAATTCTGGCCTTCCCTCTCTTATAGAGGATAGCGCTTCTCTGCTCTCTGATCACAAGGGTATTCGAAACTTTCACGTAATTGAAGGTTTACAGACTCGTCCTGCAGTTCTTGCGGATCAGATGGTAAAATTAGGTTGGAAAATTACTCTTCTTGAAGCCTTTGGCTACCGTTTTGAACGGGATAATAAAGCAGTTGAGCTCCTCTTTGAGCCCACTGTCGAGGAGCTTGCATTCGCCTTCTCTATATCTTCGCTTATTTCAGCTGGACTATTGCCTGAACTCCCTGCTGAGCACCCGTTTACTGTAGTTGAGACCATCATGGCCAATGATATAATTATACCAAAAAATTTACTCTCAACAGTAGAGATTTTAAAAACCTTAATTATTGATAATCTTGGAAACTCTGTCGCAGAGTGGCAGATTGAGCGTTTTCTTGCTGATAACCCTCAGCTAATTGAAGCTGCAATTAAACTTGGTAAATCAGAGGTTCTTTAGATATATAGGTTTAATAATATCTGCAATTACTAAAAGAAGTGAAGAACTCATTAAAATAATAGCTACAAAATATGTAATATATATAAACTTTGCTGGATCTAAATAATACTCCCTATTTTTATTAAATCTAATCTTATAATATAATCTCTTAATATACTCTACTACCGCGGTTGCTACATTACCTCCATCTAAAGGCACCAATGGAAGTAAATTAAATACAAATAAACTCATATTAAGTCCCGCTAAAAGTAACATTATCATTAATATTTTTTCATGTACCGGATCTGGGCTCTCAGCTATCTCGCCTGATATTCTCCCAAGCCCCACTACTCCTATTGGGCCATTTGGATCTCTTTCTTTATCTGTAAATACAATTTTTGCAATCTCTACCATTCGTTCTGGAAGACCAACTATCGCATTAAAAACCCTTTTTAGATTATCAACTATCACCAAATATAAGGTTGAAATACTCTCTCTTTTATAAATTATCTCAGGAGCTATCCCTATATATCCTCTATTCTCAATTGCTAATACCGGTAAAGTAATATTTATCTTCTTATTAGATCTTATAACTTTTAAGCTTATATCTTCACCTTTATTATCATCAAGTGCTGATGTAAAATCTAACCATGAGTTAACTTTATTATCATTTATTGAGAGTATCTTATCATTAACTTGTAATCCAGATTTATATGCAGTCGCTTCTATGCAATCATTACCATTAAGGTAGATACATTTAGGTAACTGTTTTACCTCAAGCGAGGGTGAAGGCACTCCTAAGCCAAGAAGAGCTATCCCTGTGAATAATATAGCTAAAATGAAATTTGCAATAGGCCCTGCTATCATAATAATAATTTTTTTAATTGGATGGATTTTATAAAACTCAATCTCGTTATTTTTCAATAATTTTTTTTCATCTTCATAAAATTTCGAACCCTCTGGAAACATACCAATCATCTTTATATATCCGCCAAGCGGTATTGCTCTGATTCCTACTCTTGTACCTTTTTTATTTACCTTATTAATTATTGCAGGACCAAAACCTATCATGTAATCTGTTACTTTTACTTTAAATTTCCTTGCAAAATACATATGACCTAACTCATGTAAGGCTACGGAAACTAATAATCCAAGTAATAAAATTAGGGCTCCTAAGGTAAATAACACTACTTTACCTCCTTATAAACATAGGTAAGTCTATATATATCTTTCTCTCTTCCCCAGAGTATTGGCAACAAAACATTAATATCGCTCTGTTTGATCTCCCCTAATCTCTTTTTCTCTAATAAAGCTTTTGAAAAAGAGTCCAGGAACTCATTTTTGTTCACCGTTAATTTATATCTTCCATCTGACCATTTTATTATAGCATTATAAGCGCTATTGCCATCTTGATATGCAGTTATAAGGTTTGAACAAGCCTTTATCGAGGCCTCGGGCAGAGGCTTTCCTTCCGTTGCAGCTATTGCTCTAAAATGTCCATTTCTTTGAAAATATTTTGCATCTTTAATTATCGTGATAGGTTCTTCTTTATTAAAAACTAAAAATAGTAATTTATTTATTAATAAAAGTCTTACTAAAATAGCAAGCGTTGACTCATCTTCAACTTTAAAATTTTTATCTATAAATAATGAATTTTTAGTCAATCTAGGGGTAATCGCTACTAAATTTATACTGTTTTTATTATATACTCTAAATATACCAAGTCTCTTTATTACCTGATCGCCTTCTTTCTCTGCTAACTTCTTTTCAAACTCCACTTCAAGATTAAGTTCCTTAAACTCTGGGAAGATATCGCTAATCATTTTATTATACTTACCCGTAATCTCATTACTTACGATATAACTGTTATTATTTATATACATCTCTAAGGCGACCCATTGCTTATAAGCTAAATTAGCAGTTGTTTTATAGCTATTTATTAAATTCTCTCTATACACCTCTAAATTTTTTAAAAATTCGATATTTTTCGAAGTGCTACCTGAATTAAATAAGGCACGTTTAATTGCTGTAACTTCATTTACCATAAGTAAATTAAAGTTAATACCATTACCAATTGATGCTATTTTATATAAAAAATCAATTCCATTTTTATCTAACTCACTCTCTATGATTTCAATATGCGGAGAAATTTTACTATCAATTTTATTATATGAAAAAAATTTTCCAACTAGTTTCATAGCTAGGTACTCACGGTCATTTCCATAAGTTACTATAAGGTTATCAAATAAAAACTTATTATAGATATACAACCTATCATTTAGCAGGCCATTATTTTCAAATTGCTTCTTTGGTAGTGTTAATAATTCTCTAAAAAACTTTTTCTTTAAATAATCATCTATCTGTATACTCATATCTAAACTATGAGTAAAATATACTTTTAGTCAAATGTTAACTTCTTTTTATAACAATATTTTCTAATAATAACTTAACGCTATCTTTACTAACTTTAATTCTAGCAAGAACTGCAACCTTATCTCCTGGAATAATTTTTTTATTTGCTAATAACTCTTTATCTTTTATATCAATTATTAAGCCTTTTTTATGTAAATTATCAATAAGCTTTATCTCTTTTTTTAAATTTATATCAATATCTTTTACCCAGCCTGTTATTTTTACTGATAAGTTCTTTATTTCTTTTTTGCTAATATCATGATCTCTCAATAATTTCACAATATCACCTACTGAATGTTCTTTTTTATTTTTACTCTCATTTTTCTTCATAACTTAATTATTTAACATTATATTTTTAAATCAAATATATAAAATAAACTTATTTGATTATATAACTTACAGTTATACTTATTGAAAGATCTATGTCGGCAAAATCAAACTTAGTACTGCTATCATTAACGGAAGCAACCTCATTGCGATAAATAGGGTAGGTTGGCATCTGTGAAGAATTTTCAGTAACACTAAACAATTTCTCTAATTTTACATCGAAATTTTCCGCATACTCATTAGCAACTTCTATAGCAGAAATAGATGCCAATTTTCTTAATTTTTTTAACTCACTTTTTTCATTTACTAAGAAAGGAGTAATTCCTGTTATGGTAACATTATCACCCGCAGAAGCAACTATTTTATCTACTAAAATACCAGAGCTCTCAATTTCTCTAATTATAATAGTAAAGCTCTGAGTTGCTCTATAACCTTTAATTTTACTTACATTTGGTACGCTATAATCATACTCTATATAGGTAAAGAGATTGCCACTATCTATATCTTTGCTCGCTATCTTCTCATTTTTTAATACGCCTCTGATAAGGTTACTTTTTTTATTATTAGTTGCTAAAGCTTCTTTATTGTTTTTTGCTAGCGTACTAACTTGAAAATTGAGTCTGCTTGCATCGGCCTTCACTTTTATGCTCTCATTAATTGTAAATGTTATATTTCTTTCTGGTAAATTATTAGATAATGCATTTAATGGAGTAAGAAATATTATAATTGTTACTAATGTTTTTTTTATCATATCTTTATTATTTATACTAAAAAACAATTTTCAATTATTTAAAAATAAATAATTCATATTTGCTATGATTAGTTTTATCTTTAAAATATTATTTCTTTTTTTTCTTATTTTTAGTAAGCTTAATTTCTTTATTTAGATCATATTTTTTATTAAGATCTATATCAAAGTCCACCTTAAAGTTTCTAAATTTTGACTTTTTATTATCTTTATTTTTTTTCTTCATTATATCTCCTAACTTATTATATTCTCGGTACATTTTACAAATTTATAACTATCGGTAAGATATTATTATGAAATTTTATAAAGAGAGTATAACTAAAACATATAATATTTTACTTAATAAAAAGGTTGAAAATATAAATCATCTTATACCCTCTAATTATGAAAACATTAACTCTGCTACTGGTTACAAAATAGCATACTTATCTGATATAAATATTTTTTTATTTAGAGGATTAGTACATGGTTCATATTATTTATATGATAAAGCAATCTGTAATAAAAAAGCATGTAATTTTTTATCCTGTACTTGCGGATTTCATGCATTCAAAGATAAAAAAAGAGCTTTAGTAGAGCTTAGTAAACATATTGGAACAATTATGTTAGAAGTTGAGTTATACTCTGATATTGTTATACATCAATTTGGTTATCGTGGAAGAGAGCAAGATATCATTCGTATCTTCTTACCTGATAAATGTAGTAAATTTCTCTGCTCAAATCCTACCTCTGGATTATACTTGAAAGATAAATGTTACCAGACAATCTGTAGTGAACATAAAAATACTTTTATTAGCATAAAAGAGTTAAGAATTTCCTTTGGTTTAGATGTCCTAGTTCTACCATCTGAGTATTAAATATTATGCTTAATTATTATTTTGTGAAATAATATAGTTATATCAAAATTGGAGGAAATATGAGAAATGAATCCAGAGAGATTAGAGAGTTAACAGCTGAAGTCTTAAGGCCAATTTTAAACGAGGATATAAAAACAAATTTCATAAATTTTAGCCATACATATGATAACAGTGATTTTGAAGTTATTTTAGCTTTTTTTGCTAAACATAATTTATCAGTACATAATATAAGTTCTGGAGAGATATCAAATAGAAGTAGACCGGCTTTGATTTTTAGTTATCTCCCTGATATCGAACTTGTTTTAAATACACTAATTGATCTTTTTGAGAGTAAATCTAGATTTGACATTAGCGAAGCTATTAAAAATATAATTGGTAGTGAATTTTTAGTATACCAAGGAGAGAAAATGCTTCACGATGATGGCTCAGGTTTTATTGAGATAAATAAAAGAATAATCTCCGCTTCTGCTACCTGGTCTATAGAGCTTGAGTACAATAATAATTCCTGGTTTTACATAATTAAAATGCCATTTTCGAATTTTGATGATTTTCTTACTATCTTAAAAATTTGGAAATGAATTTGTATTACTAATTAAGTTTCAGCCATAATTGTCTTTATTATCTAAATAAGATCATTATTTAGGTCCAACAAGAAATAAAGGTAATACTTAATGTTATCAAAAAAAACATGTTCGAAATGTAAAATTTCTAAAAAGAAATCTGAGTATAATGCCAACGTTGCTAAAGCAGATGGTTTGCAGACCTATTGTAAATCATGTAGCTCAAAGACATCGAAAGCTTATTATTCTCTACGAACTCCACTAGTTATTGAAGTTATAAATAAGCGAAGACTTGATCGTAGGATTGAGCTTCAAAAGCTTATTGCCAAATACCTTAGTGAAAATAATTGTGTAGATTGCGGGCAATCCGACCTACGAACATTAGACTTTGACCATTTGAGAGATAAAATTAAAAATGTCTCACAATTAATCAAAGATGGAGTAGCTATAGAGACTGTTAATAACGAAATTGCTAAATGCGAGGTCAGATGTGCAAATTGCCATCGTATCAAGACCTCTATAGCAAATAACGACTGGCGTCAGAGATTAATTACCGAACTAGTTTAATAAACAGGGCACTCTATAAAGTGCCCTGTTTTTTTATCCATATTTAAAGCATTTATAGTATATTAATATATAACCTGAAAGGTAGATATGAAAAATAATATAATAAATATTGATACCAGATTTCAGGAAATTATAAATTCTCTAAAATTAGATATCAATGAAATAATAGTAATTTTATATAATAATAATGATTCATACTCTTTAGCATCCTCAGAGGTGCTAACCTCTAATGATATCAGCAATTATATCTTTAAGAGAATTACTTTATTTGATTTTTTATCAAATAATATTTTATCTAATAAAAAAATAGAAAAATTTATTTTTGAGAATAATTATACTCTAACTGATATTATAGATTCATTTGAGGATAGAGAGCTCAGTAATACACTTTTCTCATTACTATCTCTTAAAAAAATAATACCAAATGAGCAAGATTATGATAAAATAAATAAATCTATTACTGATATTTCTTCGCTAGTTGCTTTAGCATATGAATATAAAAGATTTGAAGATGATACTTATGACGAGATAAGCCAATCATCTTATAATAATATAACTAATAAATATGATAAAGCTATCACATTAGAGATAGAGAGAATCTTGACTCAGTTAAAAGAGGTTAAAGATAAAACCATTAGCTCAGATCTAGCTATAAATATCTATAAAAACTACGCATCGAGTTTAAATCTAGAGATATCTGATGATTTATATTATATTCAAATTGGTGAGTTCGAAAAAATTCGTCCTATCATTGATAAATTAGATAAGAACAATATCTCTGAAGAGGTAAAAAATTATGAAATAGCTGTAGCTGTATTTCAATCATTTCATAACTCTGATGGACTATACTATGATCAAATTTTACCACTACCTAAGTGGGCAATAAACTTAATTGATTTTAAATTTAAGGGTGCTATAAAATCAAATCTTTATAATATAGATAATTTGCCTGAAGAAATATTTAACACCGCAATATCATTATTTAAAGATGGCGGGGTTTATAACTCATTTGATCAAGCAGTAATTACAGCAAAAGCGCTAATAAAATAAGCCTCATTTTTGAGGCTTATTTTTTATGCACCTATAGTTTATTCTTATATAAAATACTAAAAGTTAGGTAAGTATGAATAATATAATTTCAAATAATATTATTGAAAATATTAATAATAAAACAGGTATCAAAGCATACTTTGATAGTTGTGATAAAAATGATTTTAGAGCATTAGCTAAAAATAATTATCTATCTGAGAAGCTTTGGTTTATCTTAGCTAAAAAAGCTAAAATTGAAGTAGCTATCTCACTTTATCATAGAGAACTAAGCAAAGATCAACTTAATTTTGCATTAAATGATAAAAGAGTATGGGCAAAACACTCTTTGATAAGAAAAGCTAGTGGTTTATACTATGCTTCAGAAGAAATTATTGATAGAGTAATTGACTCAAACTGGTTAAATTATGATTTAGCATCCTCATGGTTATATCAAGAAAATAAGCTCAGCCCAGATCAGATACGTAAGATTGCTTTAGATTGTAAAGGAAGGGTTCTAGTTAGACAACTTGGTAATATTAAAGCCTTCCCTGATATAAATGAGGTTATTGAGTTACTCAATAATAATAAAAAAGGTTTATCTCATTTTGACCTAGATAAAGTTTTTTTTCACCGCCCTGAACTTATAAATTACTTTGATAAACTTAAAGCTTCCCATTTTAGGGTAGCATTTGCCAACTCATGGCATTATGATACGCTAGAAACGCAACTTAAAATATTAGGGAAAAAAACTCTAAATGGTAATATAAAAGTCTGGACTACGCTTTTAACTAATCCTTATACCAAAGTTGAGATAGTTGATTTTATGAGATCAATTATAAATAATGAGAGTGATTTTTCAGATATAAAAAGAGCACTAAACAGATGGGACTCAGCTCCAGGGAGCCCTATTGTTGTAAAGTATAATAATATAAGTACTGAGCTTGATAAAGAACGTGCTAATTATTTTAGCTTTTATAATTCAGTTGTTGATGATCATTTATCCTTTAAAGAAAAGGTAAATTATACTCATAACTTATTAGATATGTCATTAAGTGAAATTAATTTCAATGAAAATAGAGATTTTTTCTACCTAAACTGGCCTAAGATAACAACAGATATCTCAACTCAGTTAGCTTCATCCTATCATGCTTGGCGAAACTTCTGGACATTGATAAATAACTGGCATGGCAATTTAGCTGAACTTGTAAATGCTTCCAAATCATTATAAAACAATAAACCTCTTTTTTACATAAAAAGGGGTTTATTTTTTATATATAAAAAGCATAAAACAACCGCTACAAATCTCATCATTAATATCTTTATATTTACTATACTCATTAACTAACAAATTTTTTATTTCAATTTTATCAAACTTTTTTTTACATCTGATACAATTTACAACCATGCATATATTATAAGAAAATATTTATTATTTTCAACTATCATATGGCTTTTTAAAAAAACAAAGTGATAATATAATTATGGCTGCTAATAAAGAACGTATCAAAAAAGTATTAGAGATTAGAAGATCAAACGCATCTGGTCCAATTAAGAGTAAAAAAGAGTATAATAGAAAAAAAGAAAAATTGAATACAAATAAAATTATCAGAGATAAATAATTATTTACTATTAGTTAATTTAATATAATCTTCTTTATCACTATTATAAATAATATTATTCTCTATAATATTACTTGTATTTGCAGAAATTACTGCAACAAATTGAGATATCGCCGCGATTATTAATAAAATTACTTTAATCTCAATTACCAACGGTAAAATTATAATCCCTGGCACTAATAAAACCCTTAAAAGCATTAAATATAGGTATCTCTTTTTTCTCATTTTTATATCTTCATTTAACTCAGTAACAATTACTCTATTCATATTATTATTATTATCTTATCTCTTAGAAAATCAATTAAATACTTATTCTTTATTTGCTATTTTAATTAAATTATCTAATTTTACTTCGTCATCTTCATTATTTATAAGCACTAGATAATACTCAGAAAAATAATCTTTTTCATCAACTAATAAATAAAAATTTAAAATTATATTATCGCAAACTCTACTCTCTTTGAAATTATAGAGTTTTTTATGAGAATGTAATTAGTAAATTAGATTTTTCTATCTACTTCTTAATTTTGATAGTAACCTCAAGATCTCTATATATACCCAGACTAACGTTACTAGCAATCCTGCTGAGAGAGCCCATTCGTACTTGCTATCAACATTTAGCTCAATTGCTCGCTCTATATTATCAAAGTCAATAAACAAATTATAAGAAGCAAGAGCGGATACA
>Ga0172372_10002974_pt1 | contig 25329 bp, 15 predicted proteins | sample LakKiv5m_2_FD_114544 | JGI IMG/M metagenome (GOLD analysis project Ga0172372, IMG submission 114544) | Freshwater microbial communities from Kabuno Bay, South-Kivu, Congo - kab_092012_9.5m | ecosystem: Environmental > Aquatic > Freshwater > Lake | place: Democratic Republic of the Congo...
CCCTCGAGAAGCGCGTCGCGCTCCTCGTCGATGGCCGCCTCGAGAAATTCGAGATCGAGCGCGAGTCCGACCACCGGATGGTCGGCGCCATCTACAAGGGCCGGGTCAAGAACCTCGACCCTGGCCTCAAGGCCGCCTTCGTCGACATCGGCTTCACCAAGAACGCGTTCCTCCACTACTGGGATATGCTCCCGGCGGCCACCGACTCGTCCGTCGAGGTCGTCCGCGTCAACCGCCGCAAGAACGCCCCCGAGCGCTCCGCCGAACCCACGGTCAAGGACATCCCCAGCCTCTACCCGCCGGGCAGCGAGATCGTCATCCAGGTCACCAAGGGCCCGATCGGCACCAAGGGCCCGCGCACGACGACCAACCTGTCGATCCCCGGGCGTTACCTGATCCTCACGCCGTTCAGCGACGGCTGCGGCATCTCGCGCAAGATCGAGGACCCGCACGAGCGCAAGCGGCTGAAGGGCCTGATCAACGAGCTGACCCTGCCGGAGGGCGTGGGCGTGATCGTCCGCACCGCCGGCGAGGGCAAGAAGGCCCGCTACTTCGTCCGCGACCTGCACCTGCTGCTCAAGACCTGGGAGGAGATCCAGGCGAAGATGAAGTCGGACCGCGCCCCGGCCTGCCTCTATATGGAGCCGGACCTGGTGGAGCGCACCGTCCGCGACTTCCTCACCGAGGAGGTGGACCGCGTGCTGGTCGACCGCCCGGAGGACCACGAGCGCACCCAGAAGCTGGTCGGCCAGATCTCCAAGCGCAGCGCGGGCAAGATCGCCCTCTACAAGGACAGCATCCCGATCTTCGAGCGCTTCAACATCGAGCGCCAGATCGAGCAGACCGGCCAGCGCAAGGTCCCGCTGCCGAGCGGCGGCGAGATCATCATCGACGAGACCGAGGCGCTCATCGCGATCGACGTCAACACCGGGTCCCACAAGAACCGCGGCGGCGAGGAAAAGAACGTGATCTACGCGGTGAACCTGGAGGCCGCGGTCGAGGCCGCCCGCCAGATCCGCCTGCGCAACCTCGGCGGCCTGATCATCATCGACTTCATCGATATGAAGGAGCGGCGCCACCGGAACGCCGTCTACGAGAAGATGGTCGAGCTGATGGCCTCGGACAAGGCGAAGAACCACATCCTGCCCATCTCGCAGCTGGGGATCATGCAGATGACCCGCCAGCGCCAGCAGGAGTCGCTCTCGTCCAACCTCTACACCGACTGCCCGTACTGCCGCGGGCGCGGGATCGTGAAGAGCGCGACGACGATGTCGGTCGAGCTGCAGCGCAAGCTGAGCTCGGTCGTCCGCCGCCTGCAGCTGCGCAACGATGCGAAGGAGTACTCGCTGCGGGTGCTGGTGCACCCGAGCATCCTGGAGCGTCTGCGGAGCGAGGATGCGGACCTGCTGGTGCGGATGGAGAAGCTCTTCGGGGTGAAGTTGGCCTTCCGGGCCGACCTCAACTACCACGTCGAGAACTTCAAGATCATCAACGCCCTCACCGGCGAGGAGTACCGCTGAGACGACCGGGCCGGCGGATCCATTCCGGGTTTGCCTTTGGCGCGGATCGCCCGTGAATCCCGCGCCCGGGCCGGGCCGCCGCCGGCCCCCTTCCCGCCGATGGATCCTCACCCGCCCCCGCCCGCCCCCGCCCGGCGGAACTTCCTCGCCCAGGCCGCCGCCGCCGTCATCGGCGCCATCACCCTGGTCATCCCCGCCGCCTCCGGCCTGCTCGTCCTCCTCGACCCGCTCCGCCGCAAACCCGCCGGCGGCGGCGCCGTGTTCGTGGCCAACCTCGCCGCGGTCCCCGCGGGCGGCGAACCGCGCAAGTTCCCCGTGCTCGCCACCCGCGTCGACGCGTGGAACCGCACCCCCGACGTCCCCGTCGGCGCGGTCTACCTGCAGCGCCTCCCCGACGGCGGCATCCGCGCGCTGAACGTCGCCTGCCCCCACGCGGGGTGCTTCGTCGACTACAAGCCCGCGCGCGACAACTTCCACTGCCCGTGCCACAACAGCAGCTTCGCGCTGGACGGGCGCGTGCTCGACCCGAAGAGCCCCAGCCCCCGGCCGCTCGACTCGCTCGAGACCGAGGTCCGCGGCGGCACCGAGGTCTGGGTCCGGTTCCGGAACTTCCGCGCCGGCGTCCACGAGAAGATCCCCGTCTGACCCTCCCGCCGTGAAACCGCTCGACTGGCTCGACCAACGCACCGGCTACCGGAAGCTGGCCCACGAGGTGCTCTTCGAGAACGTGCCCGGGGGCGCCCGCTGGCGCTACGTCTGGGGCAGCACGCTCGTCTTCTGCTTCACGCTGCAGGTGATCACGGGCATCGCGCTCTGGTTCGCCTACAGCCCCAGCTCGCAGACGGCCTGGGAGAGCGTCTACTACATCCAGCACGAGATGTGGGGCGGCTGGTTCCTGCGCGGCCTCCACCACTACACGGCGCAGGCGATGACGGTCCTCCTCGCCGTCCACCTGATGCAGGTGGTGATCGACGGCGCCTACAAGGCCCCGCGCGAGTTCAACTTCTGGTCTGGCATTTTCCTGCTCTGCCTCACCCTCGGCCTCTCGCTGACGGGCTACCTGCTGCCGTGGGACCAGAAGGGCTACTGGGCCACGCGGGTCGCGACCAACATCCTCGCCATCACGCCGTTCGTCGGCCCCGAACTGCAGCAGCTGGTGGTCGGCGGCGCCGACTACGGCCACCACACGCTCACGCGCTTCTTCGCGCTGCACGCCGGCGTGATCCCCGGGGCGATCATCCTCTTCATCGTCGCCCACATCTACTTCTTCCGGCGCCACGGCCTGACGCCGAAGGAGCCGCGCCGCCGGCCGGACGCCGCCTTCTGGCCGGACCAGGTGCTGCGGGACGCCGTCGCGTGCCTCGCGGTGCTCGCGGTCGTGGTCTTCCTCGTGGTGCGCCACCGGGGCGCCGAGCTGGGCGCGCCCGCGGACCCCTCGGAGCCGTTCCCCGCCGCGCGGCCCGAGTGGTACTTCCTCTTCCTGTTCGAGTTCCTGAAGTACTTCCCGGGCGGCACCGAGGTCTGGGGCGCGATCGTCATCCCCGGGCTCCTGATGGCGCTGCTCGCGGCGATGCCGTTCATCGGCAACTGGCGCCTCGGCCACCGCTTCAACGTCGCCTTCCTCTGGATCGTCCTCGCCGGCTCCGGCTGGCTCACCTGGCTCGCGCTCGCGGAGGACCGCGCCAACCCCGACCACGCGGTCGCCGTCACCGCGGCGCAGCGCGAGGCGCGGCGCGTCGTGGAACTCGCCCGCGCCCCCGCGGGCATCCCGGCCACCGGCGCCGTCACCCTCCTGCGCGAGGACCCGCTCACCCAGGGCCCCAAGCTCTTCGCGCGCCACTGCGCGAGCTGCCACCGCTTCGACGGCCACGACGGCCTCGGCGGCCAGCCGAAGGACGCGGCCTCCGCGGCGGACCTGAAGGGCTTCGCCAGCCGCGAGTGGCTCGCCGGCCTGCTCGACCCCGCGCGCGTCGCCACGCCGCATTACTTCGGCGGGACCAAGTTCAAGAACGGGAAGATGGTGAAGTACGTCCGGGAGGATGTGGCCGAGTACGGGCCTGAGGACCGCCAGCTGCTCGAGCTGACCATCAAGGCCCTCTCCGCGGAGGCGGGGCTGAAGACGCAGCGCGAGGCGGACCGGCGCGACGAGGCGCTGATCGTCAAGGGCCGCGAGGCGCTGGTCGGCCCCCGGATGAACTGCGCGGACTGCCACGTGTTCCGCGGCACCGGCGACGCCGTGGGCCCCGACCTGACCGGCTACGGCTCGCGCGACTGGCTGGTGGCGTTCATCGGCAACGCCGCGCATCCCCGCTTCTACGGCGACCGCAACGACCGGATGCCGCTCTTCGGCGAGGAGAAGGTGATCACGCCCGGCGAGCTCGGGCTGATCGTCGACTGGCTGCGCGGCGAATGGTTCGAGCCGCCGCCCGCCGCGCCGCGCTGATCCCGCCCGCGCCCGATGGCCGTTCAGGGGCGGCGGACGGCGCAGGTCAGCGCAGCAGGGCCATCAGCCGGGCGCGCGAGCGCACGCGCAGCTTGCGGAAGGCCGAGTTGAGCTGGGTCTTCACCGTGAGCACGCTGCGGCCCAGCTCGCGGGCGATTTCCGCGTTGGCGCAGCCCTCGCAGACGAGGAGCGCGATCTCCCGTTCGCGCGGGGTGAGGTCGCGCAGGAGCGCCAGTCGACCGCTCCCGGCGGGCCGCGGGCCCTCCGCCGGGGGAAACGCCACCAGGAACCGCGGCTTCGCCAGCGCGCTCGACGGGTTGTGCAGGACGGAAAGCCGGGCCCGCCACGCGCCGCCGGCGGCGGGGGCGACGGCGCACGCCTCCCCTCCCGCGCCGGCTCCGCCCAGCAGCCCCGCCCGCAACGCCCGCGCCGCCGCAAGCACCTCTTCCGGCAGCGCGAACGCGTCCCGGGGACTGTAGGCCCGCAGGCCGGCCGCGCCGAAATTCCACTCCGCGCAGCAGCGGTGCGCCTCCGGGTTGGCGAACTCCACGCGCAGGTCCCAATCCAGCACGGCCAGCCCCACCGGCACCTGGCGGTTGAACTCCTCCAGCCCCCGGCGCGCCAGCCGCTCGGACTGGAGCCGCCGCACGCGCGCGATGGCGATGCCCACGAACGGATGCAGCTGGCGCAGCCGCGCCAGGTCCGCATCCGTGAAGTCCGGCTGCCCCGGGGCCCGGTAGAGGCTGTACATCGCGGTCACCTCGCGGCGGGCCCAGAAGAGCGCCGACACGCCCTTGTCCCAGCCCTCGGGTCGCGCGAAGCGCCGGTAGAACTCCGACCGCCGGAAGACCGCCGCCGGCGGCAGCACCTCGGCGAAGCGGTAGAAGCGCACCCCCCGGTTGGCCTCGATGAAGGGCGAGAACGGGTTGATCCGGCCCCGCGCATCGTACCATTCCTCCGGGTGGGCGATCGGGGGGTCGGTGAACACCAGCCGGGCCCGGCCCATCCCCAGATGGCCGAGGAAAAGCGTCACCCGGTGCGGCGCGAACGCCGCGTGCATCAGCCCCCGCACCGCCCGCCACAGCGCCTCCGCCTCCATCGCCGCGTGCAGCGCCAGCAGGGGCCGGCGCAAGCGGCCGGCCGGCTCGGGCGGCAGGGAGGACGGGGCGCGCGACGGCACGGGCGGCACCGTGCCACCACGGGCCGGAATTACAACCTTGGTGGTATGGCCGGCCCGCGGCCCCGCTGCTAGTCTACCGCCCGGGACGACAACCCCCGCCCCGCCCCCCCTGATGAACGCCACCGCCATCCTCCGCCACCTCGGCGGAGCCGCCTGCCTCGCCGCCCTCACCGCCTTCCGCCTGCCCGCCGCCGAGTCCCCCGGACTCGTCACCGGCCGGGTCACGGACGCCACCACCCGCTCCGCGCTCGCCGGCGCGACCGTCACCGCGCGCGGCGGCACCGCGGCCGCCACCACCGAGCGGGACGGCTCCTTCGCGCTCGGGCCGCTGGCCCCCGGCACCCACCCGCTCGTCGTCGCGTACGTCGGCCTGCCCGACAAGACCGTGGTCGTCACCCTCGCCCCGGGCCGCGGGGCCGAGGTGGCGGTGGCGCTCGGGGACGACGCCGTCCAGCTCGAGGCCTTCCGCGTCACGGGCCTCATCGACGGGCAGGCGCGCGCCCTCAACCAGCAGCGCGGCGCCGCGAACGTGATGAACATCGTGTCCTCCGACGCCTTCGGGGAATTCCCCGACGCGTCGGTGGCGGACGCGGCCCGCCGGCTGCCCGGGATCACGATCGAGCGCGAGGCGGGGAACCCGGAGGGCCGGTACGTGACGATCCGCGGCCTCAACGCGGAGTTCAACGCGGTCTCCATCGACGGCCAGCGCCTCACGGTCTCGAACTTCGACGGCGCCTCGCGGTCCGTGCCGCTCGACGTCATCTCGGCGCGGAGCGCGGACGCGATCGAGGTCGCCAAGACGCTGACTCCGGACCGGGACGCCGACGGCATCGGCGGGGCGATCAACATCCGGACCCGGAACGCGTTCGACCGCGACGGGCGCTTCGCCACGGCCGAGGCCGCCTACAGCCGCAACTCGCTGGTGGCCTCCTACCGCCAGAGCCCCTTCGGCGCCGGCGTGCGCTTCTCCGCAGCGCAGGGCGATTTCCTCGGGGCCGGCCGGCGCTGGGGCTACCTCGTCTCGCTCGACTACCGCCACACCCCCTTCGCCACCTCCCAAGCGGGCACCACCGGCTGGTGGGACCCGGACCGCCGCGATCCGGGCGACGGCACCTTCCCGGACCGCGTCACCTTCAACGGCACCGGCTACTTTATCCCCCGCGGCTTCCTCCTGCAGGAGTTCTTCGACGACGTGCGCGGCGGCGGCCTGACCTTCAACCTCGAGCACCGGCCGGACGCGGGGCACAAGCTGCGCCTCAACGCCAGCTACAGCGTCCGCGACAGCAACCGCGGCCGCCAGCGCCAGATCATCGACTACCGCTTCGGCACCTCGCGCATCGACACCAGCGCGGCCGCCGCCCTGCCGGTGCGGATCGACGGGGACACCTTTGGCCAGTTCACCACGACCGCCTCCAGCCGGCTCGAGCGGCAGGTGCGCGACTTCTACGAGGAGCAGACGGTGGTCAACCTCGCCGTCACCGGCGAGCACCGGCTCGGCGCCACCACCCTGACGTGGTCCGCCGGCCGCAACCGGGGCGAGTTCGACGGCAGCGCGGCCAAGGACGTCAGCGCGACCTTCCGCTGGGGTGACAACCTCGGCGAGTTCCGCTCCTCGCGGAACACCTGGTCAGTGCCCGCCGGCCAGGGCTACGAGGCGCGCTTCACCACCTCCAACGACCGGCTCACCCCCTCGAACTACGTCTTCAGCTCCCTCGACCGCGGCACGCGGCGCACGGTCGACGGCGAGACCGCGCTCGCCCTCAATGTCCAGCGCCCGCTCGCCCTCGCCGGCGCGGACCGCGCGAACGTGAAGGCCGGCGTGAAGGCCCGGTTCCGCGGCCGCGCCCTGGACGACCGGCAGAACTTCTTCACCGGCCTCGCCGGCGGCGCGCGCTGGTTCGGGGACCGCGTGCTCGACGGCACCGGCGCCCAGATCTTTGGGGCGGTGACCGCCCCCTGGTCCGTCGGCTCGACCGCCGGGGGCCGCCACAGCTTCGGCTACCTGATGGATCCCGCCGCGGTGCGGGCCGCCGCCGACACGCTGCTCGCCCGCGGCCTGCTCGCCCGCAGCACCGACAACGCCGCCCGCTCGCTCGTGAACTCCTACTCCGCGGACGAGGACGTGCACTCGGCGTACGCGCAGGTGCAGGGCGCGTGGGGCCGCCTGGGCGCCCTCGCCGGCGTGCGCCTGGAGCGCACCGAGACCGAGTTCCGCACCCATTCCGGCAACAGCACCAGCGGCAACATCCTGAACCCCGTGCCGGTGAAGGGTGGCAACTCCTACCTCGACGTGAACCCGGGGGTTAACCTGCGCTACGACGCCGGCCGCCAGCTGGTTTTTCGCGCCGCCGTCACCCGCACGCTCGCCCGCGCGAGCTACACCCAGCTGAACCCGGTCTCCGTGCTTAACACCACCACCTCGGAGGACAGCAGCCTGCCCACGCTGACCCTGGGGGACCCGCGCCTGCGGCCGGTCCGCTCGGTGAACTACGACCTCACCGCCGAGTACTACCTGCCGAGCGTCGGGCTGATCTCGGGCGGCGCCTTCCTCAAGGAGATGCAGAACAACATCTACCGGCTGAACGACATCATCGTCCTGCCGCCGTACGGCTCCGTGCAGCGACGCCAGTGGCGCAACGCGGATGGCGCGCGGGTGCGGGGCTTCGAGCTCGCGTTCGAGCGCCGGCTCGACTTCCTCCCCGGGCCGCTCGCGGGGCTGGGTGTGTCCGCGAACTACACGCGGGTGGGCTCGGAGGTCCGCACCGGCCGGCCCGAGCGCGTCGGCCGGCGCACGCCGTTGTTCGCGCAGGTGCCCGAGACCTACAACGCGGGCCTGACCTACGCGCGCGGCCCCCTGCAGGCGCGCCTCGCCTGGAACGCCCGCAGCGCCTACCTCCTCTTCAACGGGCTCGACGGGAATCCCAAGCTGGACCGCTACCTCGACGACCACGGCCAGCTCGACCTCACCGCGAGCTGGCGGCTGGGCCGCGGGTTCACCCTCTACGTCGAGGGCATCAACCTGACCAACCGCGCCGAGCGGGCGTACGACGGCGACCCGGCCCGGCGGCTCGATTACCTCGAGTACCGGGGCTGGAGCGGGAACTTTGGCGTGCGCTGGCGCCTCTGAGCCTCGACTAGGGCTGGAGCCACAGTTCCTTGAGCCGGCGGTCCGCGAAGGGCCGCGGTTCCCAGCCCCGCACGGCCGGGTGCAGGAGGAAGACCTGGGCCGAGAAGAAGAGCGGGATGGCCGGCACCTCGGCCAAGAGGATCTCCTCCGCCCGCTGCCACGCGGCGGCGCGGGACGCGGCGTCCGTGGTCCAGGTCCGCTCGACCTCCGCGTCGTACGCGGGATGCGACCAGCCCGCCTCGTTGTAGAGGCCGCCGGTCCGCCACGCGCCGAGGAAGTAGTGGGGATCATCGTAGGCGGTGGCGTTCCACGAGCCCCGCACTAACTGGAAGTCCATCGTGCGCTTCGAGGCGTTGAGGACCTGCGTCTCCTCCTGCCGCAACCGGACCTCCACCCCCAGCTCGCGCCGCCACATCTGCTGCACGGCCTCCGCCACCACGCGGTGGTGCTCGCGGGCGTCGACGAGGAGCTCAAGCCCGGGCCAGCCGCGCCCGCCGGGGAAGCCCGCGGCGGCCAGCAGGGCGCGCGCCTGTTCCGGGTCGTGGCCGAGGCGGGCGCGGGCCCTGTGGCCCCCGGTGCCCGGCGGCGTGAAGTGCGTGGCGGGCTCGCGGCCCCCCCGCAGCACCCGCCGCGCCAGCGCCTCGCGGTCCACCGCCAGCGCCAGCGCGCGCCGCACGCGCACGTCGTCCAGCGGCGGCCGGCGCACGTTCAGCGCGTAGAAATAGATGCCGCGGTCCTCCGCGGTGCGCAGCGGCCCGGCCGGGTCACGCTCGAGCGCCTCCAGCTTGCCCAGCGGGACCGTACTCGTGAGGTGTAGCTGGCCGGCGCGGAACGCGGCCTCCTCGGCCGCGGCCTGCTCAATCGGCAGGAAGCGCACCTCCCGCAGCCGCACCGCCCCCGCGTCCCAGTACCCGGGGTTGCGCTCCAACGTCACGCCCTGGTGCGGCCGCCACTCCCGGAGCCGGAACGGGCCGTTGCCGACCAGCCGGCCGGGGCGCGCCCAACCGTTGGCGCGGTCGTCCATCGCGCCGTGCCGCTCCACCACGTGGGCCGGGACCGGGAAGAACAAGGTGAGCGCCGAGAGCAGGAACGGGGTGGGCCGTTCCGCCTCCAGCTCGAGGGTGCGCGCGTCGCGGGCCACGATCCCCACCGTGCGGAAATCGGTCGTGCGGCCCGTGAGGTGGTCGCGGGCGCCACGCAGGAAGAGCAGGGTGTTCTCGGCGTGGGCCGCGCCCAGCCGGGGCGCCAGCAGCCGCCGGGCCGCGTACTCGAAATCGGCGGCGGTGACCGGCCGGCCGTCACTCCACCGCGCGTCGGCCCGCAGGTGGAACACGTGGCGGCGTCCGTCCGGCGCCACCTCCCAGCGTTCGGCCACGCCGGGCTGGGGGCCCGCCGCCCCCGGGTACGGCGCCACCAGGCCCTCGAAGAGCCCGCCCACGATCGTCCATTCCACGGCGCCCCGCACCAGCTGCGGATCGAGCGACTCGGGCTCGGCCGCATTGCCGCGCAACAACACCCCCTCCCGGGAGGCGGCGGCCACGGGGGTTTCCCGCCGGCCGCAACCGGCGGCCAGCAGCACGGCCAGCACGGCCAGGATTCTGCCCATTCCACCCTTCTGGCGGAACCCCCGGCGCACCGCAGCCGAAAACCGCTACCACCAAGGTGGTAAAGTGGCGGCCGGCCCGCTTCGCCCTCGCCCCATCGCCCCGCCCCGCCCGATGCTCCCGCCGATGGCCCGCCCCGCCCCCCTCCTCGCCCTCGCCTGCGCCCTCGCCCTGCCGGCCCCGCCCCTCGCGGCCGCCCCGGCCCCCGCCTCCTGGCTCACCGGCAACCCCGCCGACGCCCGGCCCGCCCGCACCCGCCCGGGCCTCTTCCTCGCGGGCGGCGGCGGCGACGTCGAGGCCGCCTGGCGCTGGTTCATCGGCTGCGCGGGCGGCGGCGACATCGTCATCCTCCGCGCCTCCGGCGCCGACGGCTACAACGACTACCTCCACCGCCGCATCGGCGGCGTCGACTCCGTCGAAACCCTCCTCTTCCGCAGCCCCGAGGAGGCCCGCGACCCCGCCGCGCTCGAGGTTATCGCCCGCGCGGAGGGCCTCTTCCTCGCCGGCGGCGACCAGGCCCGCTACGTGGCCTGGTGGAAGGACGGCCCGGTCGGCGCGGCGATCAACGCCCACCTCCGCGCGGGCAAACCCCTCGGCGGCTCCAGCGCCGGCCTCGCCGTCCTCGGGGAATACCACTTCCCCGCGCTGCGTGACACGGTCACCAGCGCCACCGCGCTCCGCGATCCCTTCGCCCCCGCGGTCACCCTCGGCTCCGGCTTCATCGCCGCCCCGGCCCTCGCGGGGATCCTCACTGACTCGCACTTCGCCGCCCGCCAACGGCTTGGGCGACTCGTGGTCTTCCTCGCCCGGCTCCGCGCGGACGGCGCCCCGGCCTCGCTCGCGGGCCTCGGCATCGACGAGGCCACCGCGCTCTGCGTCGAGCCAGATGGCTCCGGCGAGGTCTTCACCGAAAAGGAGGGCCGCGTCTGGCTCGTCGAGGCGCCCGAGCCACCGCGGACGCTCGCCCCGGGCCAGCCGCTGGAACAAACGGGGGTGCGGGTCACGGGCATCGGCCCGGGCAGCCGCCTCGATCTCCCCGCTCGCCGCGTCACCGGCCCGGCGTTGCGCCAGGTGTTCGCCGCCAGCGCGGGCCGGATCACGGAGACGCCCCCGTGACCGTTCCCGCCGCGATCGCCGGCCTCGCCGGCCGCACCGACGAACTCGTCGACCGGCTGGAGGACTGGGCCAACGTCAACTCCGGTTCCGGCAACCCCGCGGGCCTCGCGCGGATGCGGGAGGTCCTGCGGGAGGCTTTCGCCCGTTCCTTCCCGGAGGCCCGGATCGAGGAACCCGCGCTGGAGGGAACGGACGGCCGCGCCCTGCGGATCACGCTGCGTCCCGCGGCCCGGATCCGGGTGCTGCTGAGCGGGCACTTCGACACCGTCCACGAGGCGGATCATCCGTTCCAACGCTGCACGCGCCCGGACGCGCGCACCCTCCGCGGGCCCGGGGTCATCGATATGAAGGGCGGCCTCCTGGTGCTGCTCGCGGCCCTCGAGGCGGCGGAACGCGCGCCGGAAGCCGCCCGTCTCGGCTGGGAGGTGCTGCTCACTCCGGACGAGGAGACCGGCTCGCACGGGAGTCGCGGCCTGCTGGCCGAGGCCGCGCGGCGCCACCGCTTCGGGCTCGTCTTCGAACCGGCCCGCGCCAACGGCGACCTGGTTCATTCGCGCAAGGGCACCGGCAGCCTCGTCGTCACCGCGCACGGGCGCGCCGCCCACGCCGCGCAGGTCCCCAACCCCGGCCGCAACGCGATCCTCGCCCTGGCGGAGTTCCTCGTCGCCGCGGCCCGGACGCCCGCGGATCTCCCCGGCGTCCTGCTCAACGTCGGCCACTGCCGCGGCGGCGGCCCCGCCACCAACGTGGTGCCCGACCTCGCGCGGGCGGAATTCGACGTCCGGATTTCCCGCGCCGAGGACCGGACCCTCCTGCAGGAACGCCTCCGGGCGCTCGCCGCGCCCTTCTCCGCCCGCGAGGGACTCCGGCTGGAGCTCGACCTCCGCTTCGACCGCCCGCCCAAGGAGTGCATCCCCGCCGAGGAGGCCGCCTTTCTCCTCTGGCGCCGGGCGGCCGCCGACCTGGGCCTGCACCCGCCGGGCTGGGTCCACACGGGGGGCGGTTCCGACGGGAACCTGCTCTCCGCCGCCGGCCTGCCCTGTCTCGACGGCCTCGGGCCCGTCGGTGACCACCTGCACAGCGATCAGGAGTTCGTCCGCACGGACACCCTCGCGCCGCGCGCACAGGTGGCGGCGCTCTTCCTGCACCGCCTCGCGAGGGGCCAGTTCACGCTCTGACCGGCCCGGCGGTCAGGGGCGGCGGACGGGCAGACCGGCGGCCTGCCAGCGGGGGAACGAGCCCAGGTTCTCCGCCACCCAGCCCTCGCGGCGCAGGAGCGAGGCCGCCACCCCTGAACGCCCCCCGACCGCGCAATACAACAGCAACCGCCGCCCCCGGTGGGCCGCCAGGAACGGGCCCCACTCCCGCCGTGCGCCCCGCAGGTCGCTCAGCGGCAGCAGCACCGCCGGCGCCGCCACGCCCGCGGTCCACTCCGCCGGCTCGCGCACGTCGATGATCACCGCCGTGCCCGCCGCGGCCTCCCGCGCGGCCGCCGCCGGCGCGATGCCCGGCCGCAGCAGCCGGAACATCCGCCAGAGCCCGAACGCGAGCACCAGCCCCACCGCGAGTTGCAGCCACCCGCTCAAGCCGAGACCTCCCGGCGGCTGGCCATATAGTACAGCACCGGCACCGCCATCCGGCTGATGAGGAGCGAGGCGATCTCCCCGAACATCAGGCTGATCGCCAGCCCCTGGAAGATAGGGTCCGCCAAAATCACGGCCGCGCCCACCACCACCGCCAGCGCGGTGAGCAGCATCGGCCGGAACCGGACCGCCCCCGCCTCGACCACGGCGTCCCGCAGCGGCCGGCCCTCGGCGCGCCGCAGCTCGATGAAGTCGACCAAAATGATCGAGTTGCGGACGACGATGCCCGCGCCGGCCATAAACCCGATCATCGAGGTGGCGGTGAAGAACGCCCCCATCGCCCAGTGCGCCGGCAAGATGCCGACGAGCGAAAACGGGATCGCCGCCATCACCACCAGCGGCGTCAGGTAGCTGCGGAACCAGCCGACCATCAGCATCGCGATCAGCACCAGCACCGCCGCGAAGGCGATGCCAAGGTCGCGGAACACCTCCAGGGTGATGTGCCATTCGCCGTCCCACTTCAGCGCCGGCCCCTGGTCCTCCACCGGCGTGTTCAGGTGATAGATCGGCAGCGCGGGCTCCGTCGCCCCGTACTGGCGCGCGTCCAGCTTCCGGATCGCCGCATCGAGCGCGAACATCGCATAGGCTGGGCTCTCCACCACGCCGGCCACGTCGGCCGTCACGTAGGTCACGGGCTTCAGGTTCTTGCGGTAGAGGTTGGGCCCGGCGGTAACGCGCTCGACGGTCACGAGTTCCCGCAGCGGGACCAGCGGACCGGCGGGGTCGCGCTCGCTCCGCAGCTGGAGCGCGAGCAGTTCCTCGGGGCGGCCGCGCGTCGCGGCGGGGAGTTCCAGCAGGATCGGGACGTCCTCGCGCTCGGCGGGAACGTGCAGGAGGTCGACGGCCTCGCCGCGCGCCGCGAGCTGGAGGGCGCGCGCGATGTCCCCGGCGCTGATCCCGTGCATCGCCGCCTTGGTCCGGTCGACCACGTAGCGCACCTTCGGCTGCGGGTCCTCGACGTACCAGTCGATGTCCACCACGCCCGCGGTCTCGCCCATCAGGCGCTTCACCTCGCGCGCCAGGGCGGCGCGGCGCTCCGGATCGGGCCCGTAAACCTCGGCCACGATGGACTGGAGCACGGGCGGGCCGGGGGGCACCTCGGCGACGGCGACGGCGGCGCCGTGCTGGCGGGCGATGGCCGCGACGGCCGGCCGGATCCGCTTGGCGATGGCGTGGCTCTGGTCCGCGCGCCGCTCCTTGGGCACCAGGTTGACCTGGATGTCGGCGACATTCGGCCCCCGGCGCAGGTAGTAGTGCCGCACCAGCCCGTTGAAGTTGAACGGCGCCGCCGTCCCCGCGTAGATCTGCCAGTCCCGCACCTCGGGGTGGTCGCGGAGCGTCGCGGCCATCTCCTGCGCGATGCGCGTCGTCTGCTCCAGCGTGGTGCCCTCGGGGGCGTCGATGATCACCTGGAACTCGGACTTGTTGTCGAAGGGCAGCATCTTCACCTGCACCTTGCCGAGGAGCACGAGGCCCGCGGAGCCGAGGAGCAGCAGGACGATGCCGGCCAGGAACCCCCACCGCCAGCGGGGCTGGTCGAGGAGCGGGCCCATCACGCGGTAATAGAGGCGCGTGAACCAATCGGTCGGCGCGTGGTCGTGCCCGTCCGCCACGGACCCTCCCGCCGCCGGGGCGGTGTGGCGCTTGAGCACGCGGATCGCGGCCCAAGGCGTGATGGTGAAGGCGATGACCAGCGAGAACAGCATCGCGGCCGTCGAGCCCACCGGGATGGGGCGCATATAGGGGCCCATCAGGCCGCCGACGAACGCCATCGGCAAAATCGCCGCGATCACCGCCCACGTCGCGAGGATCGTCGGGTTGCCCACCTCGTCGACCGCCTCCAGCGCGATCCGGGAGAGCGGCTTGCCCGCGGAGCCGGGAAGCCGCACGTGGCGCACGATGTTCTCCACCACCACGATCGCGTCATCGACCAAAATGCCGATGGAGAAGATCAGCGCGAAGAGCGTGATCCGGTTCAGGGTGTACCCGTAGAGGTAGAAGATGAAGAGCGTGAGCGCCAGGGTCGACGGGATCGCCAGCAGCACCACGAGCGACTCGCGCCAGCCGAGGAAGAGGAGGATCAGCAGCGACACGCCGAACACCGCGATGCCCATATGCAGGAGCAGCTCGTTGCCCTTCTCCGCCGCCGTGTGGCCGTAGTCGCGGGTGACCGTGATCCCGACGTCCGCGGGCAGCAGCGTGCCGCGCAGCGCCTCCACCCGGGCGAGCACCCGCTCCACCACCTCGACCGCGTTCGAGCCCGGGCGCTTCGCGACGCTGAGCGTCACGGCCGCCTCCAGGCCCCCGGCGGTGGAGCCGTGCAGCACGTAATCGGCGGGCTCCTCCGCGCTGTCCGCCACCGCCGCGATGTCGCGCACGTGCACCGGACGCCCGCCGGCCACGCCGACGACCACCGCCCCGACATCCGCCGCGTCCCGCAGGAACGCGCCCGTCTCGAGCAGGACCTCCGTCCCGGAAAAGGGCCGCGAGCCGGCCTGCACCTGGCGGTTCGCCTGCCGCAGCGCAGCCGCGACGTCCGCCACCGCCAGCCCCCGCGCCGCGAGGGCCGTGCGGTCCAGTTGCACGCGCACCGCGCGCCGGTTGCCGCCGATCAGGGCCGTCTCCGCGACCTCCGGCACCGCCTTGACCACGTCGTCGACCTGCGCCGCCAGCCGCCGCAGCGCGAGGTGGTCGAGGCTCCGGCTGTGGAAGGTGAGCGCGAGCACCGGCACATCGTCGATCGTGCGGGACTTCACCAGCGGCGCCGGCGCGCCGGGCGGGATGCGGTCGCGGTTGCCCGCGAGCTTCTGGTGCAGGCGGATCAGCGCCGCCTCCACGTCGGTGCCCACCTTGAAACGCACGACCGTCAGCGCCGTCCCCGGGCTCGACGTCGAGTAGATGTACTCCACCTCCGGCACCTCCCAGAGAAGCTTCTCCATCGGGCGCGTGACGCGGTTCTCGACCTCCTCGGGCGTCGCGCCGGGCAGGGCGCCGAACACGTCGACGATCGGGACCTTGATCTGGGGCTCCTCCTCGCGCGGCAGCTTGAGGACGGCGAACACGCCGAGCAGGACCGAGGCGATGACCGCGATCGGGGTGAGCTTCGAGGCGACGAAGATCCCGGCGACGCGGCCGGCGACGCCGGTGGACCCGGGGGCGGCGGGCGTCCCGCTCACGGCTGCACCTCCACGGGCTGGCCGTCCCGGAGGCCGGCCGGCGGCGCGAGCACGACGCGTTCGGCCGCGGCGAGCCCGGCGAGGATCTCCACCTCGGCCCCGCGGCGGGCGCCGGTGCGCACCAGCCGGAGGGCGGCGCGCTTGCCGTCCTCGACCACGAAGACGCGCTCCATCTGGCCCAGCGGCGACAGCGCCTCGACGGGCGCGAACACCACCCGGCGCGTGTCACCCGGGACCTGCACGCGGGCGAACTGGCCGGAGCGGGCCGGCGCGCCGGCCGGCACCGCGAGCTTCACCCCGATCGTGCGGGTCGCGGCGTCCGCCGTAGACGACACCTCCCGCAAGGTCGCCGTGAACCGCTGGCCGCCGGCGTCGACCTCGAAGCGCGCGCCGGGCACCAGTGCCGCGGCGGCCGACTCGGGGATCGCGGCCTCCACCTCGAGGTCCGCGGTGCCCTCGATCTCCAGCAGGGGCTGGCCGGGCGAGGCGAGATCGCCCCCGTGCACCGGACGGCGGGCGACGACGCCGTCGAACGGCGCGCGGAGCGTCGTGTAGCCCAGCTGGGCCTCGGCCTCGCGCACCATCGTCTCGCAGCCGATGACCCGGTCCTGCAGGTCGCGCACGGCCTCGGCGGTGCTGGCGCCGCGCGCGAGCAGGTCCGTCTCGCGGGCGAGGTCGCGCCGGGCGACCTTGAGCTGGACCTCCGCGCGGGTGAGGCGCGCCTGGGCGTCGGCGGCGAACAGGCGGACCAGCACCTCCCCGGCGCGAACCGGCTGGCCCAGGGCGACGGGCAACTCGGTGACGACCCCGGCGACCTGCGCGGCGACGACCGCCCGGCGCACGGGACGGACGGTGCCGGTGGCGTCGGTGTGGGCGCGGAGGTCGGAAGCCTGGACCGTCGCGACGCGCACGCGCGCCGTCGGCAGCGGGGCCGGGGTGGCGGCGGGTTCCGGGCGGGTGCAGCCGGCGGCGAGCGCCAGCGCGAAAAGGCAGAGGAGGAGCTTCATACGGACGGGGCGAGTTTAGGGGGTGGGGGCCAGGCCGAGGGCGCGGCGGAGTTGGACGACGGCGAGGCGTTCATCGGCGGTGGCGAGCACGCGGCCGAGGCGCACCTCGGTGAGGCGGCTCTCGGTGCCGATCAGTTCGGCGGCCAGCAGCACGCCCTGCTCGAAACGCGCCCGGCTCAGCGCGGCGCTCTCCTCCGCCTGGAGGACGGCGGCGGAAGTGACGGCGAGGCGCTCGACGGCATCGGCGTGCGCCAGCCGGGCCTGCTCCACCTCGAGGCCGATGCCGAGCCGGGCCTTGCGCAGCTGCTCGCGGACCTGCGCGAGCTCGGCCAGCGCCTGCCGGACCTTGCCCGCGGTGCGGCCGCCATCGAAGACGTTCAGGTTCAGCGTGAGGCCGCCCTCGAGGCTCTCCGCGTGCCGGCCGAAGCGCCAGCCTTGGTCGTATTGCCCGGCGACGTACGCGTTCACGGTGGGCCGGTTACCGGCCCGGGCAGCGGTGACGAGCGCCTCGGCCATCCGCTCGCGTTCCTCGAGCGCCACCAGCTCGGGACGGGCGGAGAAGTCGTTCGCCGGGGGCGGCGCGAGGGCGGCGAGGACCGGATCCTCCGGCGCCAGCTCGACCGGTTCCGCGGAGGGCTCGGCCCCCAGCGTGAAGGTGAAGGCGCGGGCGGCCAGCGCGGCGCCGTGGCGGGCGGCGGACAACGCCTCGCGCGTGCGGGCGAGCTGAACCTCGAGGCTGAGCAGGTCCGCCTTGAGCACCTGGCCCGCATCGAAGCGCAGGCGGGCGTTCCCCACGCTGGCGTCCTGGGCGCGCAGGCCGGCCTCGAGGGCCACCACGCCCTCGCGGGCCTTGCGCAGGTGGAGCAGGGCCCGGATCACCTCCGCCGCCAGCTGCTGCTGGATCGCGCGCAGGTCCTCCTCGGAGGCCCGGGAACCCGCGCCCGCGGCCGTCCGCTGGGCCGTCGGGGCGCCGCCCGCGTACAGGTTGTAGACCACCTTGCCGTTGAGGTTGAGGTCGTCGATCCACCCCGGGCGGTTGTAACGGTCGAAGTTCGAGGCGTACCCGAAGTTGCGCTGTTGCAGCGTGAAACCGAGCGCCCCCAGCGCGTTGTTCGTCTGGATGTAGTGGCCGGAGAGGATCACCTGGGGCTGCCAGGCGGACTCTACCTGCTGCAGCATCGCGCGGCAGGCCTCGAGGCGGTGCCGGGCGCCCGTGACGTCAGGGTGCTGGCGCAGGGCGGTGGCGACGGCCTCCTCGACCGTCCAGACCTTGGCGGGGGCGGAGGCGGCGACGGCCAGCGCGGCGGCGGCCGCCAGCAACGGGCGGAAGGAGGTCATAAAGGGGGGCGGGAAAGGGCGGGACCGGGACCGCGGCGGGGCCCGGCGGGAAAGGCGGGGCGGACGCGGGCAGGCGCGGCCTGCCGGCGCGAGGGAGTTCAGTGGCGGCCGCCCCAGTGGATGACGTCGTCCGCGTCGACCCAGCCGAGCTTGCGGAGGACGAGCGTGGGCGGGCAGAAGCCGGTGAACACGGACTGGATGAGGTTGAGCCCGGCGAAGGCGGGCAGCAGGAGCCACCACGGGTTCACGTAGTGGGCGAGGGCCGTGCCGGTGAGCACGACGATGCCGGCGAGGAGGCGGACGAGCGAGTCGGTCTTCATAAACGCGGTTTCTATTTATGCATATTGACGCATAAATAGACCCGGTGTCAACGCCTCCGGCGCGACTGGCCCGGGCCCTCCGCACGGCCCCGCGCCCGGGCGCCTACGGGCGCGCGACGAGGCGGTCCAGCTCGGCCTCCAGCTCGCGGCGCACCTCCGCGGCCGCCGGCCGGGCGATGAGGTTCGTCAGCTCGAAGGGATCCTGCTGGAGGTCGTACAGCTCGTTCATCCCCTCGAGCTCGCGGTAGCGGATGAACTTGTGGCGCGCGGTGCGCACGGCGTCGTAGCCCATCCGCAGCGTCCGCGGGAAGACGATGTCGGTGTTGTACTCGATCAGGAACGAGCGCCGCCAGTCCGCCGGCACCGCCGTGAACAGCGGCAGCAGCGAGCGGCCGTCGATCCCGGGCAGCGGCGGGGCCCCGGCGAGTTCCAGGATGGTCGGCGCGAGGTCCGTGGTGAGCGCCAGACCGGCCGGCGCCGCGCCGGCGGTCACGCGCGGCGGGTAGCGCACTAGGAGCGGCAGGCGGATCGATTCCTCATAGGCGAGCCGCCGCTCCTCGCTGAGCCCGTGCTCGCCGTAGAAGTAACCATTGTCGCCGACCACCATCACCACGGTCCGATCGAGGGTCCCGCGCTCCTCCAGCGCGGCGAGCAGACGGCCCAGCCCCTCATCGACGGAGGCCAGCATCCGGAGCCGGTCGCGGATGGTCTCGTCGGGCGTGACAGTCTCCGGGCCGAGCGGCTTCAGGCCGGGGATCGGGCGCTCCAGCGCGGGCTTGCCCCGCGGCGGCACCGCGTAGTTGCCGCGCCGCGCGGGCGTGGCGCCGGCATAGAGCGCGCGGTGGCGGGGCGCGGGAATGAAGCCGCCCTCCCCGATCGGCCGCGAGGTGCCGTCCGCCGCCTGCACCTTGTTCGGGTGGAGCGCCTTGTGGGAGAGCATCAGCAGGAACGGCGCGGACCGGGGCCGCGTGATGAAGGCCAGGGCCCGGTCGGTGAAGATGTCGGTGACGTAGCCGGGCGCGCGCGCGAGCCGGCCGTCCTCGAACAACTCGGGGTCGGCGACCTCGCCCTGGCCGGGCAAAGCGACCCAGTAATCGAAGCCCGGGCGCGGCGTGGGATCGTTGCCCATATGCCACTTGCCGATGAAGCCGGTGTGGTAACCGGCGGCCTGCAGGGTGCGCGCGAAGGTCGGCAGACGGTGGCTGAGCGGGCTGCGCTCGGTGTTGTCGAGGATCCCGTGCCGCCGCGTCGCAAGGCCGGTGAGGATGTTCGCGCGGCTCGGCGAGCAGAGGGGCGTGACCGCGAAGAAATCCCGGAACTGCGCGCCCTCGCGGGCCACCCGATCGAGGTGCGGCGTGCGCGCGAAGGGATGCCCAGCGGCGCCGAAGTCGTCGAACCGCAGGTCGTCCACCACGATGAGGAGGACGTTGGGGCGCGGCGCGGCGGCGGCGGCCGCGGGCGGGGCGGACAGCGCGGCGAGCGCCGCCAGGAGGGCCGGCAACAGAGGCTTCATCATCGGGCGGGGAAGGAAGGGGACGGCGCGGCGGGTCGGCTCACTCGAGCGCCTGCAGGACGGTCGCGGTGACCAGTTGGCGGAGGCGGTTGCGGATCTCGCCGGGCGCGGCGGCCATCAGGACGACGGAGAGCTCCTCCCGCGGATCGACCCAGAAGTAGGTGCCGCTGCCGCCGCCCCAGTTGAAATCGCCGGGGCTGCCGGGCATCCCGGATCCGACCGTGGCCCGCCGCACCGCGACCCCGAGGCCGAAGCCGTAGCCGTGCACGTTGCCGCGCGCCCAGAGGCGCTCCAAGTTCACCTCGGGGGTCATCTGGTCGGCGGTCATCAGCTCCACCGTTTTCCGCCCGAGGTAGCGGCGGCCGTCGAGCGTGCCGCCGGACCGGAGCAGCTCGGCGAAGCGCAGGTAATCGAGGGCGGTGGCGTAGACGTGGTTGCCGCCGCTGTCCCGCTTCGGCGGGGCGGTGCGGAGCCGCGCGTTCACCGGTTCGCCGGTCACGGGATCGGCCGGGAACGGGCGCGCGAACCGCCCGGCCTTCCCCGGCGGCACGAAGTAGCCGGTGTCGGTCATCCCGAGGGGCCCGAACAAGTGGCGCGCCTGGTAGTCGGCGAGGCGGTCCCCGGTCACCCGCTCGAGGATGAGCCCGAGCACCTCGAAGCCGACGCCGTAGTCCCAGCGCGTCCCGGGCTGGTAATGGAGCGGCAGCGGGGCGAGGGCGGCGAGGAACTCGGCCGCCGGCCGGTCCGTGGCCGTCAGCTCGAGGTAGCGCCGCTCGAGCTCGCTGCCCCCGGCGAGGCCGTTGGTCAGGCCCGCGGTGTGGCGCATCAGGTCCTGGATCGTCGGCGCCCGGCGCGCGGGGACGGCCTCGGGTCCGGAGCCCACGCGGCGGCCGGCCAGCTCCGGCAGGTGGCGCTCGACCGGATCCTCCAGCGTGATCCGGCCGGTCTCGGCGAGCATCAGCGCGCCGACGGCCGTCATCGGCTTGGTGAGCGAGGCGAGGGCGAAGATGGCGTCCTTCGGCATCGGGGTGCCGGCCACCGGGTCCAGCGCGCCGCAGGCCTCGTGGTAGACGAGCCGGCCGCGGCGGGCGACGGCGACCACCGCTCCCGGGATCGCGCCCCGGGCGACCTCGGCGCGGAGCGCGGCCCCGACCGCCTGCAGCCGTTCCGCGGAGACGGCGACGGTGCCGGGCGCGGCGGGCTCGAGGGTGGCACCGTGGGTGGCGAGCGCGCCCGCGAGCAGGCCGAGGGCGCCGCAGATCCAGCGGGGGGGCGGGGCGCGCATCGGGCTCAGAACCGGACGCTCGCGCTCAGGTGCCACAGCCGGCCGACCGGGTTGTACGTCGCCAGGTCCGCGCCGACGTCGCCCCCGAACGCCTGCGGCGCCGAGGGGGGCATCGCGTCGGTGAGGTTGTTGACGCCGAGCGTGACCCGGAGCTCGGAGACGAACTTGCGCCCGCCGGGCAGCGCGAGGTCGCGGAAGGAGCGGGAGACCGAGGCGTCCCAGGCCGTGTAGGCGGGCACGGGGAGCCGGCGGAGGCTGGTGCTGCCGGCGAAGACGATGCCGCCGGCGCCTAGGTCGACGACGCTCGAGACGTAGGTGTGGTTGAGCGCGGCGGACCAGCGGTTCCGGCTCCAGGCGAGGGTCGAGTACCACTTCATCCCGGGAATTGTCCCCTGCCCCTCGTTGAGGGTGGTGACGTGGCCGGCGTACTCGTAGTAGGCCTGCGTGGGCAGCGCCTGGAACTGGTAATCGAGGAAGAACGTGCCGGCGGTGCTCAGGTTGAAGCGGCCGAGGTCGCCGCGCGGCAGCTCGTAGTTCGCCGAGACGTCCAGGGCCCGCAGCCGCTGGCCGGCGATGTTGATGCGGGAGTCGGTGACGAAGACCACGTTGGGCGAAACCCCGGAGAGCAGGAGGGAGGAGAGCTGGCCCGCGGCGGTGACCGGCGCGGGCGGCGGGAGCGACGGGTCGGGGCTGGTGGGGAAGTTGCCGATCGCGACCTGGGCGGCGAAGGGCGAGCGGGGGCCGGCGGCGTTGACGCTGCCGAGGATGTTGGCCGCGCCGGCCACGCCCACCAGCGAGCTCTGGCGGACCTCGATATAGTCCACGCCGACGGTGAGCCGCGGGATGGCGCGCGGGGTGTAGACGATCCCGGTGGAGAGCGTGCGCGCGGTGGAGGGCTTCAGGTCGGGGTTGGCGCCGGAACGCTGCCGCGCGAAGCCGGGCACGCCGAAGACGGTCTGGATCACGCCGGCGGCGGTGGCGCCCTCGGTGGTCGGGCCGTAGAGGGCGAAGAGGGACGGGGCGACGAACGCCTCGGAGTAGGTGCCGCGGAGGGTGAGCTCGTCGCCGGCCGGGCGCCAGCGGACGCCGTACTTCGGCACCCGGGAGGCGCCGGCGTCGCTGTAGTTCTCGTAGCGGTAGGCGGCGGAGAGCTCGAGCAGGCGCAGGCCGGGCGGGGTGATGCGCCCGCCGGTGACGGGCACGCGGACCTCGGCGAAGCCGGCCTCGATCGTCCGGCGGCGGTCGATGGGGTCGAAGAAGTTGCCGTTCTGCCAGCGGCGCGCGGTGGGGCCGGTGCTGAACGAGTTCTCGTCGGGCGTGCCGCCGAGGCGCTCCGCCCGGAAGTCCACGCCGAGGGCCGCGCCGAGGGGGCCGGCGGGCAGCTCGAGGAGCGGGCCGGAGACGCGGGCGTCGATCTGCCGCAGGTCGGCCGCGAAGACGTTGGCGGTCGCGCCGCGGATGTTGTCAAAGAGCGCGGGGTTCAGCCCTTCCGGCCGCGCGAGCAGGTCGATGGCGGGCTGGACGAGGGAGTTGGCCGGGGTGAGCGCGGCCTGCCACTGGGCGAGCGTGGTGGTGTTGGGCGGCGCGCCGTAATTGCGGAAGATCCGCGCGTACCGGCCGCCGACCTGCGGGTTGCCGTTGGCGTCATAGCCGCCCGCGAGCGCGAGCTGCAGGTTCGGCGAGTAGTACTGGCCGCCGAGGGAATTGCCGAGCCGGTTGGTGTTGGTGTTGAACCCCGCCTCCCAGCGGAAACGGTCGCCCAGCTGGCCGCGGAAGCCGGCCACGAGGCGGCGCAGGTGGGCCTCGTTGGTCGCGCGGCGCACGTCCGGCGTGTAGCGGAACGCGGCGAACAGCGCCGACCGCGTCGGGTTGTAGGGCGCGTTCACCGGCACCGCCGTCGTGATCCCGAGCGCCCCCTGCTGCGACCAGCTGTCGCTGCGCGAGTCCATCGCCTCGACGAAGAACTCGAGCCGCTCCGGGATCAGCCGCACCGCGCCCGCGAGCGTGCCGGCCCGCTTGCGCGACTGGATGGTGAGGGTGACGAAAGGCGCCAGGTCGAAGGTGTCCGCGATCGGCTGCACGGAGGAGGCCTGGTAGATACCGGAGGCGACGAGGTCGTTGAGGTTCGCGAACACCGCCCCGGGGCCGGTGGGGGTCACGAGGCTCGGCGAGTTCAGGCCCGGGCGCAGGAAGGCGGTCGGGAACGAGGTCGACGACTGCCCCAGCGCGCCGGAGATCGTGGCCGACTTGCCGCGCTGCGGGTTGGAGAACGGGCGCTCGGACTGGAACAGCGGGGTGGTCCCGGAGGTGGAATAGGAGAGCGTGAGGCTGACCCGGTCCCGCTTCGCGCCGGCCACCAGGTACGCGGAACGCTGCGTGTAGTCGCCGTCGCGCGTGGAGCGCGCGTACCGCCCGCCGAGCTCGAGGCCCTGGAAGTCGTGCCGCAGCTTCACGTTCACCACGCCGCCCACCGCGTCGGAGCCATAGATCGCTGAGGCCCCGTCGGTCAGCACCTCCATCGACTGGAGGGCGGCGAGCGGGATCTGGTTCACGTCGACGAAGGACCGCCCGCCGCGCGCGCTGGCGCCGCTGTCGGGCAGGCGCCGGCCGTCGAGGAGCACGAGGGTCGGCAGGTTGCGCAGGGAGAGCTGAGAACCACCGGAGGTGGCCGCGCCGCCGGCGACGTTGCCGTTGGTCGCGCCGAGGTTGCCGCTGCCCGCGAAGCTCGGCATCCGCGCCTGCACCACCTCGAGGAGGTTGGAGGCGACGCCGGTGCGCTCGATCTCGTCACGGCTGATGATCGTGATCGGCGCCGCGACCGCGTCCGCCGCCGTGGGGATGTTGGAGCCGGTGACGGTGAAGGCGGCGAGCTGGACGGCGTCCGCGGCGGGGGCGGCGCCCTGCGCGGGCACGAACGCCCCGCCCAGCGCGGCGAGGCCGGCGGCGAGGGCGGCGAGGATGGAGCGCCCGGGGGGACGCGCGGGGGCGGGACGGGCCACCAGCAGGGCGCCGGTCCGGCCGTCCGCGAGCACCACGAGGCCGGTGCCCTGAAGCAGGCGGTCGAGGGCGGCCCGCGGCGGGAGCTCGGCGTTGAGTGCGGGGGTGTCGATCCCGCGTACGGTGTCGGCGAGGAAGGCGACCTCGAGGCCGGATTCATCGGCGAACCGGCGCAGCGTCGCGGCGGCGGGACCCGCGGGCAGGTCGAAGCGGCGCGGGGCGGCGTCCGGCGTCCGCGGGGCGGAGGCGAGCGCGGCGGGGACCGGGGAGGAGGGGGCGGCGGGGAGCGGCGGGAGCGTCATCGGGAGGAGGCAGATCGCCCCCAAGACGCGCGGGCGGAGGAAACGGGTTATGCCCACGGCGGGGAATCCGGCCGGGCCGCTCAGGGCGCGGGGCGGAGGACGAGCTCGAACTCGCCGCGGCGCTCGACCGTGACGGCGCCGCCGGACTCTAGCAGGCGCACGAAGCCCTCGGCGTTGTCGGCCGCGAAGGTGCCGCCGATGGGTCGCGCCGCGAGCGCGGGATCGGGGACGACCAGCTGCAACCGGTTCCGCCGGTTGAACTGGGCCACGACCTCGCGCAGGGGCGTCTCCGCGAACACGAGGCGGCGCTCCTGCCACGACAGCGCGGCGCGGACCACCTCGGGCCCGACCCGCTCGACCACCGGGGGCGGCAACCCGGCGCCCGGAACCGCCGCGACGGGGACGACGATCCGCTCCTGCGCCGCGACGATCGTGGCGGGCGCCGCGGGGGCGGGACCGGCCGCGGGGCGCGCCAGCGCCACCCGGCCCTCCGTCACCAGCACCTCCACGGACTCGGCGGCGAGGCGGACGTTGAAGGCCGTGCCCACGGCGCGGACGGACACCGCGCCGGCGGCGACGAGGAAGGGGCGCGCGGGGTCCGGCACCACGCTGAAGTGGGCCTCGCCCCGGACCAAGGTGACGCGCCGTTCGGCCGCCCGGAAATCCACCCGGAGCTCCGTGCTCCCGTTGAGCTCGACCACGGAGCCATCGTCGAGGACGGCCCGCTCGAAGCCCCCGGCGGAGGTGGCGTGGGCGCG
>Ga0172372_10002975_pt1 | contig 25327 bp, 19 predicted proteins | sample LakKiv5m_2_FD_114544 | JGI IMG/M metagenome (GOLD analysis project Ga0172372, IMG submission 114544) | Freshwater microbial communities from Kabuno Bay, South-Kivu, Congo - kab_092012_9.5m | ecosystem: Environmental > Aquatic > Freshwater > Lake | place: Democratic Republic of the Congo...
GCCGTCGGTCGTGTGCCGTCGGTCTGTTCTGGCTCGGAGACAGGCGGGTTGCGGTTTGAGCCGGGAGCGTTTGCGCGGTGCTCGACGGGCTCACGGGAGGGGCCGCCCACGGGCGGCGCGGAGATCGCGGAGTGTGAGAATCGGGGCAGCCGGATTCGAACCGACGACTTCTTGCTCCCAAAGCAAGCGCTCTACCAAGCTGAGCTATGCCCCGCGATGAGCGATGGAGTATAGCGCAGCGTCGTCATCACACCGTGCCCTTAGACGGTGCCGGGTAGTTCGCGGGTACGAGCGGGTACAAGCGGGTACGCACCCGGCACCATGTCGCCAGGCTCGATCGCTGCGCGGTGTCGCGCGTGCGGTAGTGGTGCGTTGCTGCGCGGCCTTCACGCGGCGGCGGGTGGGAAGGAACGCCGAGGTTCGTACCCGCGGGGTGCCGGGTACGAGCGGGTGCAAGCGGGTCGCTGGACGGCACGTCATGTGGCACGTCATGTGGCACGTCATGTGTCAGGACTCCGCGGACTTCCCCCGTCGCGCCCGCAAACGCGCGACGGCCCCGGTACTCCGGGGCCGTCGCGGAAATCTCAGTCAGTCCGATGTCTTCGACCTACGCCTGTGCCTCGGGCTTCTTGCCATGGCAGAGGCGGTACTTCAAACCGCTTCCGCACGGGCACGGCTCGTTGCGACCGACGACGGGAATCGTCGACGGGTCGACCGGGGCCGCCGCGGCCACGCGTTCGGCAGCCTGCGGTTGCGCAGCCGGGAGTCGCGCGGGTTCTCCTTCCGTCGGCGCCAACGGCGCGGGCGATACGTCGCCCGCGGCGATCGCCGCGGGCTGCGGACGCGGAGCCATGCGCGGCGCCTGCGGCGCAAGCCGTCCGCGGAACGCGATGTCGGTCACCCGGTCGCGGATCGTCTCCTGCATCTCGTTGAAGACGCGCGCGCTCTCGCGCTTGAACTCGATGCGCGGATCCTTCTGGCTGAACGCGCGGAAACCGATCGAGTCGCGGATCTGATCCATCCCGTGGAGGTTCTCCTTCCACGCGTTGTCGAGGATGTTCAGCAGGACGAAGCGCTCGAACTGCGAGAGTTCAAGCCGCGGCAGCTCCTCCAGCTTCTCGCGGACGAACGCGTCGGGCTCGGCGCCGGCACGGGCGATCTCCGCCTCGTTGAGCCGGATGAGCGCCTCCTCGCCGAACCATCGGGCGATCGAGTCGCCGTCGCGTCCACGCGCGAGGCACTCCTGTGCGCGACGCTCGACGTCGGCGTCTGAGATCGCGCGCGCGCGCTCGAGGAGCAGCCGCCTCAGTTCTTGCGGATCCGTCGACGGGAGTTGCTGCGGGTCCCACTCGAGCCCGTAGCGCGCCTTCACGAACGCGCAGAACTGCGCGAGTGCGCCCTCCGGGCTTTGCTGGAGCATCGCGTTCGTCTGCTCGATCGCGAAGTCGATCGGATAGACCGCCTCGCGCTCGCGATAGGCCTCCATCGACTTGGCCGCGAGTTTGTCCGCGGCCTCGGCCGGCGACTCCACGCCGCGGAAGAGCGACGCATCGATCGACATCCCGAACTTCCGGTTCGCCCAGTTGGCAAGTTGCGTCGCGCCGAACTCCGGCACGAGGAACTGCGCGATCGGCGAGAGATCGATCTGGTCGAACTTCGCGAACGACGCCTGGACCACCGCCTGCATGGCAGCGTCGCGCCCCTCGGCTCGGATCCACTCGGGGGTGAGCTCTGCGCCGTACTGCGAGCGCGCCCATGCGGCGAAGCCCTCGGCGTCCCATTCGGGCGCGTCGAGTTCGACGGGCAGGCACTCGCCGGCCGTCGCGCGGATCGCCTCCTGCGCCTCCTCCGACGCATCGACACGGATCAACTTCTCGATCTCCTCGCGGTCGCGCTTCAGGAAGCGATCGGCCTCGATCGTGACGCCGCACTGCTCGCGCACCCACTCGCTCAAGGTGTTCGGAACGTGCATCTTGCCGAGATAGTCGTCGGCGGCCTTCTCGATCGCCTCGTCGACGTAGCGGAGCGTGAGGCCACGTACGCCGCGTCCCTCGACGATCGGCTGGCGGAGGCCGTAGAACGCGCGACGCTGATGCTCCATCGGCTCGTCGTACTCAAGGATGTTCTTGCGCATCTGGAAGTTGCGCTCTTCGACCTTGCGCTGCGCCTTCTCGATCGAGCGCGTCAGCATCGTGTCCTCAAGCTCGTCGCCTTCCTTCATGCCGAGGGTCGAGAGCACCTTCAGCATCGCCTTGCCGGCGAACAGCTTCATCAGCTCGTCGTCCATCGAGAGGAAGAAGCGGCTCGAGCCGTTGTCGCCCTGGCGGCCGGCGCGGCCGCGCAGCTGGTTGTCGATGCGGCGGCTCTCGTGGCGCTCGGTGCCCACGATGTGGAGGCCGCCCATCTCCTCGACGTCCTTCCACATCTCCAAGCGGTGGAGCGGCGCGAGGCCCGCGGCGTCGAGGATCTCGACGAGCGCGTCGTCGGTCATCGCGGACACCTTCTTCTCGGGGTAGCGCGCGCGCTCGACGGCCCAGTGCTTCAGCAGCATCGTGCGCACGGTGCCCGCGTCACGGCCCGCGACGGCGTCGCCGCCGAGGATGCGGCCGCCGAGGTGGCGGTAGCAGAGTCCGACGATCTCGTCGTCGGGCATCCCCGCATGCGCCTCCTTCGGACAGATGTTGCGGCGCTTCCAGTGTTCGACGAGTTCCTCGCGGGAGAAGCCGCGCAGCTTGATGTCGGTGCCGCGGCCGGCCATGTTGGTCGCGATCATCACGCCGCCGAGGTGGCCTGCACCAAGCACGATCTCGGCCTCGCGGTCGTGCTGCTTCGCGTTGAGCACCTCGTGGCGAATCTGATGCTTCGCCGAGAGCATGCGCGAGACCATCTCGCTCTTCTCGACGCTCGTCGTTCCGACGAGCACCGGACGCCCCACGTCGTGGAACTCCTTGATCTCCTCGACGATCGAGTTCCACTTGTCCTTCTGCGAGAGGAAGACGCGGTCCTGTCGGTCGAAGCGTGCGATCGGGAGATTCGTCGGGATCGAAACGACATCGAGCCGGTAGATCTCGTGGAACTCCTCGGCCTCGGTGTCGGCGGTGCCTGTCATGCCGGAAAGCCGCTTATAGAGCTTGAAGTAGTTCTGGATCGTGATGGTGGCCATGGTCTGGGTCTCTTCCTTGACCTTGACCTTCTCCTTGGCCTCGACGGCCTGATGCAGGCCGTCCGACCACTGGCGTCCAACCATCTTGCGGCCGGTGTTCTGATCGACGATCACCACGCCCTCGACGCCATGCTCATCGGGCGCGACGACATAGTCGCGGTCGCGCTGGTAGACCACGTGCGCGCGTACCGCCTGCTCGACGAGGTGCGGCATGTCGATGTTGCTGCCGACGTAGAAACTGCCCACGGTCGGGTCGATGCGCTTTGCGAATCGCTGCGCCTCTTCGACGCCGTCGTGCGTCAGCGCCGCGGTCTTCTTGTCGAGTTCGGGTTCATAGAACTGCTTGTGACGGTCGCGGCGCGCCTGCGCGGTCGCGAGGTCCGTGCGCGCGGTGTCCTGCTCGCGCCTCATCCCCGGAACCGCGGACTTCTCTCGCGCGTTGCGCATGTCGCCGTCGAGCGCGGCCACGCGCTCCTCCAGCCGGCGGCACTCCTCGTTCTCGCGATCCCATTCGGCCTGCCTCGTGACGAGGTGCCGCGCGATCTGGTCGGCGAGGTCGTAGCGCGGGGCGGTCGAGTGCGCGGGGCCCGAGATGATGAGCGGCGTGCGCGCCTCGTCGATCAGGATCGAGTCGACCTCGTCGACGATCGCGAATCCGCGGTCCTTCTGGAGCTGCTCCTCCGGACGCGTCTTCATGTTGTCGCGCAGGTAGTCGAAGCCGAACTCGCTGGTGGTGCCGTACACGACGTCGCACGAGTAGGCGGCCTTCTTCTCCTCGTGGCCCTGCATGTGGTGCGGGTGGATCGCGCCGACGCTTAGGCCAAGTGCCCGGAAGAAGGGGAACGTCCAGTCGCGGTCGCGCTGGACGAGGTAGTCGTTCACGGTGACGACGTGCACCTGCTTCTTCTCACAGGCCGCGAGGTAGCAGGCGAGCGGTCCGACGATCGTCTTTCCTTCGCCGGTCTTCATCTCGGCGATCTTGCCCTCGGCGAGCACGATGCCGCCGATGAGCTGCACGTTGAAGGGGCGCGCGCGGAAGGGCGGACGGGATTCGGGGTAGATCGTGCGGACGGCCTCGTAGATCGAGGGGTCGATGTCGAGGTACTGCCAGCCCTCCACGATCTGTCCGTGGCCGCGGAGGTCGCCTTCCGGCATCCGCGGTTCAGCGGCACGCATGGCGGCGAGCGTCTCGTCAAACTTCGCGCGCACGTCGGCCGGGAAGAGTGAGGCATCGAAGGCCTCGCCCGGCAGCGCCGGGTTGAACACGTTTCGGATGCCGACCGAGCGGTCCATCGCCTCGCGCGCGACGGCGAAGATCTCAGGGATGAGCGCGTAGGGCTTCTCGCCGGCGGCGATGCGCGTGCGGAACTCCTCGGTCTTCGCCCGGAGCTGCGGGTCGGTGAAGCGACGCATCTCGGGCTCGAGCGCATTCGCTTGGTCGACGATTCGGTTGTAGCGCTTGACGTCGCGCTGGTTCTTCGTGCCCATCGTCATGCGGACGAACCAGTCGAGGACGGGGATACCCTTCAGAAGCTGACTCATGTGCTGTTCCTGTCGTTGGGTCGGCGGGGCCGACAGCGCCGCGGACGAGCGCCGGGCGCGGAATGCTCCGGGCCGGACGGCACGGGGCGTGGATCGATTGGAAGTGGTGTGGGGCCTGTCCCTCGGCGTTGCCGCGATGGCGTCCCGATTGACCTCAGGAGTCGTACAGGACGTTCGGCGGCGGGAGGGCGCGTCAGGCGATCGGCGGGGGAAGCACCGTGGTCCGCAGGCGGGCAGCCCGATCGGGACCAGCGGCGTCGAGCCGCAGTCGGCGTTCGGCACGGGCGATCGCCGCGTCGGAACGGGCATGAGACGCGAGGCTTGAGGCCGCGCCGTCATCCGTCGCGCGCAGGAGGTGGCCGAACTGGAGGTGCGCCGGAAGATCCGCAGGAGTTGAGAGCACCCCGAGCGCGAGCAGCGCGTTCGGGTAGCCGTGGAGCAGCCCCTGCGCCGCGAGCGCGTTGGCCTCGGCGCGGCGTGCACGTTCGCTGCCGGTCTCGGTCCCACCGAACGCCGCGACGATCGCGACGAAGCCCGCGACGACGATCGCCGCCGTCAGGCGCAGGTGGGGGTGGTTCCGGTCAATCGTGGTCGGCATGGCAAGCGAACGGTCGGTCCCTGATGGGAGCCCGGAGTCGAAAGGTAGCACGGATCCGGACTGAGGCGGCCGCGGGTCGCCCGGAGATTGACCGAATCACGGACTTGAGTGCAGGCTTTGCTGGCGTTCCGGTAGTCTTTCGGACCGTGACAGGGGTCCCCCAACCCAACCCGCCCGGCCGCGCCGCCGTCCCCGCTCCGGCAGGCGTGGCGGCGGCATCTTCCGGCGTCCTGCTCGCCGCGCGGGGGGTCACGGTCGAGTATCCGGGAGTGCGAGCGCTCGACAACGTCTCGGTCGAATTCCGCGCCGGGGAGATCCATGCCGTGGTGGGTGAGAACGGCGCCGGCAAGAGCACGCTGATGAAGGTGCTCTCGGGCCTCGTGCGACCGACCACGGGCTCGGTGGAGGTCGGTGGTCGCCGCACCCAGTTCACGGGGCCGTCGGACGCGATCCGCGCCGGCGTTGCGATGGTGCATCAGGAACTCAACCTCGTTCCTGCGCTCGATGTCGCAGAGAACGTTCTCCTCGGCCGCGAAGAGGTGATGGCGTTTGGGTTTGCGATCCGACGCGGTGCACAGCGCGCGCGCGCGAAGGCGCTGCTTGCCATGCTTGGCGCGGAGATCGATCCGGCGCGCAGCGCGGAGGATCTGTCGATCGCAGAGGCGCAGTTCGTCGAGATCGCGAAGTGCCTCGCGAGCGATGCGCGCGTCCTGATCTTCGATGAACCGACCGCGGTCCTCGGCGAGCGCGAGACCACGCGGCTCCTTGCGCTCTTCCGCCGGCTCCGCGACGAGGGTCGCGCCATCGTCTTCATCTCGCACCATCTCGACGAGGTCGTCGCCGTCGCCGACCGTACGACCGTGCTGCGCGATGGCAAACTGGTGCAGGAGTTCGCGCGCGGGGTAGCCGATGAGGACGCGCTCGCCGCCGCGATGGTCGGTCGCGAACTCGGCTCGATCTATCCGGAGAAGGGCGTTGCGGTCGCCGATGCCGCGCCGGCGATCGAACTCGTTGGATTCGGTGCGGCCAGCCGTTCGCGCGGCATATCGCTTGCCGTCCGTCCGGGCGAGATCGTTGGGCTCGCGGGGCTCGTGGGCAGTGGTCGCACGGAGACCGCCGAGGCGATCGTGGGGCTCCGGCGTTCGACGGGCTCCCTCCGCGTGCGAGGACGCGACGTGCGGTTCTCCTCGCCCGCCGCCGCGCGCGCGGCGGGCGTCGCGTACGTGAGCGAGGATCGCAAGGGCCGCGGTCTTCATGTCACGATGTCGTCCGTCGAGAACATGACGATGCCGTCACTCGACCGGTACTCGCGCCTGGGTGGAATCACGATCGATGCGCGGAGCGAGCGCGCCACGACCGACTGCTGGATTCGCGACTTCGCCATCCGCTGCGCACGACCAGAGCTTCCGATTTCGTCGCTCTCGGGCGGCAATCAGCAGAAGTTCGCGTTGGCGCGCTGGCTTGAGGCCGGCCCCCGCGTCCTCATCGTCGACGAGCCGACGCGCGGCGTCGATGTCGGTGCGAAAGGCGAGATCTACCGGATCATCGCCGATCTCGCGCGGCGCGGCCTCGCGTGCATCGTCATCAGCTCTGAACTACCCGAGGTGATCGGGCTCTCGCATCGCGTCATCGTCCTGCGCGGTGGCGAAGTTGCGGGCGAACTGCCGCGCGAGCGGCTGCTGCGCGAGGATTGCGAGGAGCGCATCGTTCGCCTCGCCTCCGGTCTGAGCGAAGAGAAGGAGCGTGACGCGTGAGCGAGTCGAGCAAGGATCGATCGGGTGCCGGCGCGTCGGCCGACGCCGTGACCGCCACGGACGCGGCCCGCGGCGCGCGAAACCAGGGGGCGTCCGCTCACGGTCGTTTCGAACTCGGTCGCTTCCTCGAGCGCTGGGGTGTGCTCGTCGCGTTCTTCCTCCTGCTCGGGGCGAGCACGTGGGCGGAGGGCTTCGACTTCCTCAGTTTCGAGAACTTCCGAACGATGCTCAACTCAAACTCCGCGGTGGGCATCCTCGCGATCGGCATGACGCTCGTGATCGTCAGCTCGGGGATCGATCTCTCCGTTGGCAGCATGGTTGTACTTTCGGCGGCGTTTGGCGTCACTGCGATGAACTGGGTGGCAGAGCGCGGGCAGAGCGAACTCAACTCGGTGCTCGTCGCGGTCGCGGTGATGCTCCTCACCGGACTCTTCGCGGGAATGCTGAACGGTGCGCTGGTCGTGGTCGGTCGACTTGCGCCTTTCATCGCCACGCTTGGGGGACTGGCGGCCTACCGGTCGATTGCGCTCGCGATCGCGGAGGCTGGCGAGATCCGCTCGTCAAGCGCAACGCTCTTCGCGAAGATCGGCCGCAGCGGCATCCCGCTTGGATGGGAATCGGGCGTCGATGCCGACGGAAACCTCGCGTACGCGGGACTGCTGAACGCGGGTGGCAAGCCGCTCACGCTCACGTGGGCGATCATCGCGTTCATCGCGATCGCGTTCATCGCGCAGTGGTTTCTCTCGATGAGTCGCTTCGGACGTCAACTGGTCGCCGTCGGTGCCAACGAGACCGCGGCGCGCTACGCAGGCGTACCGGTCGGATGGGTGCGCTTCCGCGTCTATGCGATCATGGGCATGCTCGCCGGTGTCGCGGGGGCGTTCGTGAGCGCCCGCGGAAACTCGGTGTCGACCTCGGGCACCGGGCTCAACTACGAACTCGATGCAATCGCGGCGGTCGTGATCGGTGGAACAAGTCTGCGCGGCGGCTTCGGTCGCGTGTGGGGCACCGTGATCGGCGTCCTCATCCTCGCGATGATGACCAACATCCTCACGATCTCGAAGGTGAGCGTGTACTGGCAGGGTGCCGTGAAGGGCGCGGTGATCGTGCTCGCGGTGCTCGTCCAGCGCGGCAGAAGGGCATGACCGCGATCGTGCGCTCGATCCGCTATCTTCTCCGAGCGCGGCACGGCCGCACCCCACCTGACGACCCGAGAGAACAGCTCACATGAATAACCGCATCCCGTTCGCCACCGTCCTTGGTTCTGTCGTGCTCGCAACCTCGTTCCTCGGTCTCGCTGCCAGCGAGCCGGTGGTGCCGGCGACGCCCTCCGAGCCCGCTGCGCTGCAGCCCGCGAAGGTCCGCATCGGTGTATCGATCCCCGCGGCCGATCACGGCTGGACCGCGGGTGTCGTCTGGTGGGCGAAGGAGTGCGCGAAGCTCCACCCCAACATCGAGTGGACGATCGAGACCGCCAGCACGCCCGAGGAGCAGATCACCGATATTGAAACGCTCGCGCCGAAGATCGACGGGCTCGTCGTGCTTGCGACGGAGAGCGCGCCGCTCACGCCGGTTGCGAAGGAGATCCACGAGCGCGGCATCCTGCTCGTGAACGTCGACCGTGGTTTCCTTGAGCCGGTCGCCGACATCTTCATCGAGGGCGACAACAAGGCCTTCGGTCGCAAGAGCGCCGAGTTCATGGTCGAGAGGCTCGGTGGTAAGGGCAAGGCGAAGGGCAACATCATCATCCTCGAGGGCATTCCCTGCACGGTGAACACCGACCGCGTGAACGCCGCGATGGAGGTCTTCAAGGCCGAGCCGGGCATCAAGATCGTCGGTCAGCAGGCCGCGAACTGGAACCGCCAGAAGGCGCTTGAGGTCACCGAGACGCTGCTCGTGAAGGCCCCGAACGTCACCGCGATCTGGGCTTCCGACGACGACATGGCCCTCGGCGCCGAGCAGGCGCTCGCCGAGAAGGGGATCGAGGGCGTGTGGATTCTCGGCGGCGCGGGCATGAAGGACATCATCAAGCGCGTGATGGACAAGGATCCGATGTACCCGGCCGACATCACCTATCCGCCGTCGATGATCGCGACGGGCATGGAGATGGCGGCAACGGTGCTGCGCGACGGCAACAAGGCGGCGAAGCTCCAGTACATGCCGCGCCACCTCATGATCGACGTCGACCTCGTGACGCCGGCGAACGCGAAGGACTTCTACTTCCCGAAGTCCGTGTACTGAAGCCCGTGTACTGAAGCCCGTGTACTGAAGTCCGTGTACCCGGCCCTGGATCGTCCCCGCGTACGGAGTCGGCGTCGTCGCCGGAGGAGTTCGCCGTGACCGACAGCGAGCATGCGGACATGCGCGATGGTGGCGGCGTACCGACGTCGCACGACGAGTCCTCGGCTGCATGGCGAGGACCGCTCGGCGGAGTGCTCGCCGCGATCTGGAGTGAACTCGAAGGTGCGACAAAGGATCGGCGGCACGGATTCCACGTTCCCGCGATCGCATCGCTCGGACGTGATGGAACGCCGCAGGCGCGAAGCGTCGTGCTCCGGCGTGTGCTGCGCGAGTCGGGTGAGCTCCACTTTCACACCGACCTCCGCAGCCCGAAGGTCGCGGAAATCGCGGCGAATCCACGGGTCGCCTGGTTGCTCTACGACGCCGCACGTCGGCTGCAGCTGCGTATCGAGGCCGACGCGGAGGTGCTGCGCGACGGACCACGCGCCGACGAGGCGTGGGCGCGATCTGCGCTCTCAAGCCGCCGGTGCTATCTCGCGCCGCATGCGCCCGGCGAGGTGGCGGAGGCGTGGTTGGCGAACATTCCGGAGGCGCTGGTCGCGCGGGTGCCGACCGAAGAGGAGTCCATGGCGGGGCGCGTGCACTTCGGCCTCGTCGTCACGCGCGTCCTGTCCATCGAGTGGCTGTTCCTCGCAAGCGAGGGTCATCGACGCGCAAGATTCGTGGCCGACGGGGATCGAACGTCCTGGCTTGCGCATTGGCTTGCACCGTGATTCGGGTGACCGTGATTCGGGTGACCGTGATTCGGGTGACCGTGATTCGAGATCGGATCGCGCCCGCGCGACCGAATCGGCGGATCGAGCCGATAGGATGAAGCCATGCCGTCGCCCGCATCCGACATTCTTGAGCGGCCATTGCTCATCGTCGGTGCCCCGCGCAGCGGCACCACGTGGCTGATGCGAACGCTGCTGCAGGATCGACGGTTGGTCGGAGGACAGGAGTCGCACTTCTTCCGGCTGCTCGGCTCGTCGCTGCAGGCGTTCGACCGGCAGCTCGCGCGTCCGCGGCAGACCGGGCTCGGCTGCTACTGGCGTCGGGAAGAACTTGTCTCCGAACTCCATCGGCTCTGGAGGAAGACCTTCGAGCCGCTTCTCATTGCGCGACCTGATGCACAGATGCTCGTTGAGAAAACCCCGGACCATGCCCTGTGGCTCGATGTCGCGAGGGAGGTGGTTCCCGAGGCGCGCGTGATCCACATCGTGCGCGACAGCCGTGCGGTGGTGGCATCGCTCCTCGGAGCCTCACGACGTCCGTGGGGAAGTGTCTGGGCGCCGAAGTCGCGCAAGGCTGCGGTCGCCATCTGGCGCTCGCACGTGTCGTCCGCGCTGCGCTCGCCGCTTCCGGTGCATCTCGTGCGATACGAGGATCTCGTCGACGATGCGCCGACGGTGCTGGCGGGGATCTACGGCTTCCTCGAACTGCCGCAGGACTCGGCGCTGCATGCGACGGCCGCCGCGTCGGGGACCTCGCTCGACGCGTATGTCGCGTCGGGGGATGTGGGCGCGCTTCGCGCCGAACCCGAGGGCTTTGGCCGCTCGGGCGAGGAGGCGCGCGATGCGTGGCGAAGGTCGCTCGGGGCTTGGGACCGTTGGCGCGTCTGGGCGGACACGCGCGACATTCTCGAGCCACTGGGCTACGGCCCCCGCGGTGCGAGGCCGAGACGATGAGTTCGGATGCATCCCGTCTCGCGCGCGACGTTGGTGCGCCGCCGAGGGTCTCGGTGATCCTCATCGTGCGCGACGGCGAGCGCTTCATCGAGGAGGCGATTGCATCGATCTCGGCGCAGACGATGTCGTCGCACGAGACGATCGTCGTCGATGACGGATCGCGCGATCGGACCGTCGAGATCGTCGGGCGCTGCGTCGCGCGCGACCCCGCGCGCATGCAGCTCGTGCGGCATGAGCATGGTTCGAATCGCGGCATGAGTGCCTCGCGCAATCTCGGCATCCGCCATGCGCGGGGTGGCTACATCACGTTCCTCGACCATGATGACGCGATGCTGCCGGAGAAACTTGCGCGGCACACGACCCTGCTCGACGCGCACCCCGAGGTGTGTGCGGTGGTCAGCCCGAACATCCGGTGGTGGTCGTGGAGCGTCGGCGGGGGATCGCGCGGCGCGCGCTCGTCCGGCGTTGGCCCGGATGGCGGTTTTGATCGGCGTGATGACGAGGTGCAGCAACTGGGCGTCAACGAGCAGATCGTCCTCGCGCCGCCGGGATTGCTGCCGCTTTTCCTGCGCCGCACGGCTTCGACCCCGCAGGCGCCGATGGTGCGCCGCGAGGCGATCGATGTCGTCGGCGGATTCGAGGAGGTATTCACCGACATGTACGAGGATCAGGTCTTCTTCGCGAAGCTGTTCCTCCATGGATCGGTGCTCGTGGATACCGAGCCGCTGCATCGATACCGGCAGCACGACGACTCGTGCGTAAGCCGCATGCATCGAGATGGTCGGCAACGCGCGGCGCGACGGCGCTTCCTCCGGTGGCTTCAACTGCGGCTTGCGCAGACCGACGACCGGGTCTCGGCAGGGATTCACCCGATCGTGGCGGCGGAACTGCGCGCCTCGTGGTTCGCGTCTCTGTTGGCGTTTCTGCGCCCGGTTCTCTCGCGAGTACGCGCGCTCCTCGGGTTCAGGCGCTGAAATCCGCCTCGCGCGCGGTGCCGCAGAAGTGCTCGCGCAGCGCGTCGTGGTTGAGGAGTGCCGACCGGAGGTCGTCGGGCGTCGCCTTTCCGGTGCCGGCCTGCATGGGTAGCGGCCTCACCCCGAGAAACCCTGTCGTCCGCGCGAGAACCGCGTCGCGATCGGCGAGGAGATCCTCGTACTCGAGCGCGAGCGCCGGAGTGCGCAGGCCTTCCGCAAGCCGCACGACTTCGCGCTGCGCCATGTCGCATGCGGCGATCTGCTTCTCGAGTTCCTCCGGCTCGATCGCGATGGGCGCGAGTTCGGGTGCGCCGGCGGCGTTGTTCCATCGTCCGGTGGCTTCGTGAATCCTGCGCGCATTGATCGTCGAGACGGCCAGTTTGACGAGGTTGCTTCGAAGCAGCGTGATCGGTCGCACGTCGAGCGCGTTGAGCAGCGCGAGGAACGCTGCGCGATCCCGCACGTCCTTCGGTTTCGTCTTGAATCCGACGGCGCGGATCCCCTCGGCGCGCGTTCGTGTGTAGTGGTCCCGCAGCCACTGGTCCTGCGCGGCCGCGTCGAGGCGCACGAGCCTCTCGCCCTCGGCCTCGATCTCAGGGTGCGATGCGAGGCACGAGATGAGCAGGCTGCTTCCGGTGCGCCCCGGGAAGAGGATCACGAATCGCGATGTCGGTGCGGGGCGTCGGGACCAAGGCCAGCGCATGCGGCGAGGGTAGCAGGCGATGACGGCAGACGGTCGGGTCGACCGCCTTCGGCTCCTGTGTTGCGCAACGCGCGACGAAGCACGACGCGAGACTCGCAAGCAATCGGACTATCCGAGCGCGACATCGCGCAGGAGGGACGGCAGCGTGGAGAGCCGGTCGCCGGCTTCCACCATGGCGATAAAGCGATGTTCGAAACCCGGGGCGAGCACGCCACGCTTCGGAAGGGCCTCGGCGATGGACTCGCCGCCCCGAACGGATTTCCAAGAAGTGCGGAGCCGCGCGCGCAGGCGTCGCGGCATCTCGAGCGCGGATCCTGAGATGCAGAAGTCGATGTTGCCACCGAGTTCGGACAGTGCGCTGAAGGTCAGCGCGAACCTCCGGGCTTGCGCGCCGATGCCGTCATGGAGCCCGCCGCGTCCGATCGACTGGAGCTCGCGTCGATGCCGGACGTAGCGGATCAGCGCTTCACGTGCGCCCACCGTGTCCTGACCGGCGACGACGAAAAAAACCGCAAGGTCCCCGAATACACGTCGATGGCACTTGAGAAGCCTCGCCAGATCAACCCCGTCGTGTACGTCGCGCGCGAGCAGGTCGATGAATCGCCCCGTCGGCCCCGGCAGTCGCGCCGCCGAGAGTTCGAACAGCGCCGACGGCAACGCCGATCGTTGCGCGATCAGGGGACAGAGGAGTGCGAGTGTGCGATTTCCGAGCTTGGTCGGCGGCGCCGGACGCTCGATCCACATCCCACGGTAGTACGCGGCCTCATTGGGAAACGAAGGTTCAATACCCGCGCTCCTCCCACGGAACGGATGAAGCCGCGCCATCCAGCCGAGAAACGTGCCGAAGGTCGTGCCCCATGTCGTTGCGGAAGCCTGCTCGTCCATCGCGGATCGATCGAAATCGAAGCTTCCGTCGCCCGTGCGGACGAACGTGGCTCCCTCGAAGTCCGATCCGTTTGGCTGCGGTGCGGAGTGGTCGACTTCGGACTCGGCGGCGGAGCTGGTTGCGCGGGTTGCCCCGGAGGTCGCATTGACGGGTGCTGAGCCCGTGGAGGCCGCTGGCTCCGCAGGTCGGTCATCGTCGTTCGGAGGTGTCATTCCGAGCGTGGAGTCATCGAGAAGCGATGAGAAGTCCCCGGATATCTCTGGAGTTGTTCGTTGCGTGCGTGATGGGTGCCCCGTCGAATCATCGCGCGACAACGACGCATCTTCGTGATCAGGCATCATGGTTCATCTCCTGCCCCAAGACAGTTCGTGCTGGGTCCGCGCACGTATCGTCCGAGCGCGTTGGATGCACGGTACCTCAGTGACGGACATGCCGCCGATCTGGCGCGTACCTCGTCGTCGAAGCAAGTCGTCCAAGCAAGTCGTCGAAGCACACCGTCGCGAGCGTCGCGCAATCCGCATAGGCGAGGAGTGTACCGAAGTCTGTCAAATCCTCGGATAGGATTGGCAGTGAGATCGGCCGTGCGCAGCGGTGTTCCACGGGGCCGACGCGCTTCTCAACGCGTTCCCGGCCGCAGCAACGCCGCCCGGAGCGTGAGCGCAAACGGAATCCACCACAGGAGGTCGTTCGTCGGGATCGTCACGCCGAATGTCCACGGGATCTCGCCGCGAGAGGCGGTCCAGAGGAACCCGATCGGGCCGAAGATCTTGCCGAGCAAGCCGACGAGGACGATCGGCCAGTGGCGCACCGGGTCGCGGCTTGCGCAGAGGTAACCGATGCCGTAGACGCCGATCACCATGCCGAGGCACTGCCAAATCCCCCGACCCGTCCCTTCGAGCGGCGACATTCCGACGAGATTGAACAGGGCATCGGGCGCGAGCACCACCCATGCGCCCCACAGGAGGTTGTAGATGCCCGCGGCGAAGAGCCAGTGGCGCATCCAGGGGCGAAAGCGGGGGGTGTCGAGAGCGTCGAGGCGGCCGTGCATGGGCGGGGGGTTCGGTGCGATCGTGTGGCGGGATTCGATTCAAACGGTGCAGCTCACGCGGAGTTGTGTTTCCCGTGTCTGACGGGCGAAAGGACTTCGAGAGCGATTCGGTAGCATGAGACCATGAGCGGCGCATCGAGTCAGCCGGTCTCGCCTTCCAACCCGCTGCCGATTCCCGGCGAGCGGCGTTTCGTACCGCGCTGGTCGGAGCGTCTGAGCGCGCCGCTCCGCGCGCTTCCGAATTTGCTCGTCATCGGCGCTCAGAAGTGCGGGACAAGCTCGCTGCACGAGTTTCTCCGCGTGCAGCGCGAGGTCCGCATGTCGCGGATCAAGGAGTGCAACGTGCTTTGGACGCCCGCATGGAGCCTGCGCGAGTATCGCGCGTACTTTCCGTTGCGTGCGACCTGCATCCTCAGCGGGGTGAAGCGCGTGGGCGAATCGAGCCCGTTCTATCTCTTCCATCCGGCGGCCGTCGCGGGTGCACGAAGGCTTGAGGCGGAGGTATGGGATCTGCGCGCCATCGCGGTGCTGCGCGACCCGGTCGAGCGGGCGTGGAGTCACTACAAGCACGCGCAGCAATGGCACGGCGAGGCGGTGCCGTTCGAGCAGGCGCTCGATCTGGAGGCCGAGCGGATCGCCGCGAACGAGGTGGATTTCCGCGGCTACTCGTACCAGTCGCGCGGCGAGTATGCACCGCAGCTTGCGCGCTGGTTCGATCTTCTCGGTCGCGACCGCGTGCTTGTCCTCGAGTTCACGGAAGTTCTTGCGATGCGCGCCGAGACGCGCGCGGAGATCGCTGGTTTCCTCGGCCTCTCCGGTCCGCTCGAGGGCGAGTTCGGTGGCTTCAACCTCGGGCGACGCGAGGAACTCCCCGCCGGAGTTCGCGCGCGCCTTGAGAAGCGTTTCCACGACCCGAACGAGCGGCTCGCCGAACTGCTCGGCCGCCGCTTTGCGTGGATGCGCTGACCTTCGCGTAGGCTGCGCGCGCCCCTATGCAGACGAGGCTCCATCATCTCGATGCGCTGCGAGCAACCGCGATGCTCCTCGGAATCGTGCTGCATGCGTCGCTTGCCTACACCGGCGGTCCGTGGATTGTGCGCGACGAGGGACACGGCGCGTTCGGCGGCGTATTCCTTGCGATCCATGGCTTTCGCATGCAGCTTTTCTTCCTGCTGAGCGGGTTCTTCACGGCGCTCCTCTGGCGGAGGCTTGGACTCGCAGGATTGCTGCGTCAGCGCGCAGCGCGCATCGCACTCCCGCTCCTGATCGGCATGTTCACGATCGTTCCCGCGGGTTGGGCCGTGATGATCTGGGCCGGGGCCGCGCAGGCAGCGGACGCCGCCGCCGCCGTATCGGAGGCCGCCGCGGTGCCGGTCTCCGTCTCAAACAACGAAGTCGCGGCGGCGCCCGACGCGACCTCCGCGCCGCATCCCATCGCGGTCGCGCTCTGGTTTCTCTTCCGCTTCCCGCTCTTTCATCACCTTTGGTTTCTGTGGTTTCTCTGCTGGATGATGGCGGGTTTTGCGGTCGTCGCCTGGTGCGCCGAGCGGGGGCCGGGTGCGCGGATGCTGATGAGATTGCGCGCGCCGGGGCCGCTCGTACGCACCTTCATGGCCTCGTCGGGCGCGCTCCTCTGGCTCGTCCCGCTCACCGCGCTCACCTTCGTCGTCATGGATGCGATGAAGGAGGCGCCGGTCTTCGGCGCCGACACCTCCGCAAGCCTGCTGCCGCTCCCCGGAGTGCTCCTCCACTATGCGGTGTTCTTCCTCTCGGGGGCGTTTCTCTTCGAAGTTCCCGACGCACTGCACGGATTCTCGCGTCGCTGGGTGCTCGCGCTCGTCGGCGCGGCGATCGTGTTTCCGCTCGCGGTCGGATTCGCGATTGGGGCGCCGTGGTCGCACGCGCTCGTCCCCGTCCCGGCGGCGCACCGCGGCATCGCCTCGCTCGGTCAGGCCCTGTACGCGTGGCTCGCGTGCATCGCGCTGCTCGGCCTCTTCGCGCGATTCGTACGCGCCGAGCGGCCAATGCACCGCTACCTCGCCGATAGTGCGTACTGGCTCTACCTCGCGCACCTGCCGCTCGTGATCGCGGGGCAGATCCTGCTGCGCGGGCTTCCGTGGCCACCGCTTGTGAAGTTCGTCGTGCTCGTTGTCGGTTCGACCGTGCTCCTCCTCGCAAGCTACGAGTGGTGCGTGCGACGCACGTGGATCGGCGTGCTGCTCAACGGGCGGCGTGCCAACTGAACCGGTCACGCGCTCCAGGCGGCGAGAAGTTGTCCGAGATCCGCCGCGCCTACTACGCCGTCGCCGTCGAAATCGCCAGGGCCGCCGGTGCCCCATGCGGCGAGGAGCAGCGCGAGATCATCGGCGCCCACGGTGCCGTCGCCGGTGATGTCCTCGGGAATCACTGGGATCATGCGCAACAGCTGCGTGGTCGTCGAGCCACCGAAGCGGCCGCTCGCGAGAATCACGCGGTCGTTCGTCACGGCGCCAAGTCCGGTGATCATCCAACCTTCCTCGCCTCGAGCGAGCAGTTCGTTGGGCGCGACGCTCGTTTCGCCGACGAAACTCATCCAGATGCCGCCGTTCTGCACGTATCCCGACACGTCACCGGTGTCGTTGATCGAGTTCGCGGCGGTCGTGGTCGCGCAGCCACCGACGAACTCCCATCCAATTCCCGCGCGGTATCGGATCGCGAAGTTGCTGCAGCCTGAGAAGCCGAGGATCTGGCCGCAGAAGTTCCCGGTGTCGGAGAGATCGTTGCCCGTGAAGCCCTGCCAGTTGCCGGGTGGGAGCGGGATCGTCGTCAGAGACATGTCATCGAGGTCGAGCAACTGGTTCCACGCCAGTACCACGCGGTGCTCGTTGACGTCGGCGGGAAGCGAGATGTCCGGGAGGAGCTGCGCGCCCGCGGTGGTGAAGCGCACCGCGCGTGGGTACAAGCCGAGGCCGAGGCCTCCCGAACCGCCCACGATGTCGCCGTGGCTGTTGACGGCGGTCGCGGTGCTGTAGGTGTCGCCCGGATATGGCGTGAGCAGCGTGAAGACGTAGCCCTTCTTCGTCGGGTGCCATGCAGCGGCGCGCGAGCCGATCGAGGCGATACTCGCGCTGCTGACCGCACCGACGATGATCCCGTTCGGGCTGATCGCGTAGGCATCCGAACTCTGCCACGACGCGGGCGTGGGAAGGAGCACGGGCTGACTTCCCCGCGCGGCGATGAATGCGCGGCCGATCTGCTGCGCGTTGAGCGCGCGGCCGACAACCGTCAGCGAGGCGTTCATGTCGAAGCCGGTGAGGTTGGCGCCGATCGCCTCGACTCGGTACTCGGGCGGTGCTGCCAAGAGTATCGGCGACGGGACGGACGCGACGAGGCCGATCGCGATCGCTCGAACGAGTGCGATTGTGGTGCCGAGTGTGCGGCGCATGAGAGCGTTTGGAAGCATCGGTTGGTCTCGGAAGTGTGCCGCGTGCGGATCCCGACGCAAGCGCACCAGACGTGAGAGTCCGAAACCGGGCGTCAGATACATCGCACGACGCGCAATTCCAAACACGACGTCGCGGCGAACGGCCAGGAAATCACCGTCGATATGTCCGGGATGGCGGCTACGGCCGGTCGCGAGGCGTTGTCCGCGGAGCTCAGGCCTTCGCGGCGAGGTGCTGCGCGAGCGCCTCGCGCGCGGGCGCCTGCCAGGCTTCGATACCAACCGATGCGATGATCGCGATCATCGTGTGGAGGCTGTCGGAGGAGACGCCGTCGAGCCCCTTCGTGAGCACGCCTGCGAACTGCGTCTGGGTTGGCGGCGAGTCCACGGCCGACGCGTTGTCGACCTCGAGGTCGGTGTGCTTCACGCCGAGCGCGGTGTAGAGCGCGGCGAGCTCGGTCTTGCGAACGGCCATGTACGTGACCGCGAAGAACGGCGCGCCGAACCGGGGATCACGCGCGAGCGCGCGCATCGTGCCGAACGTGTCGGCCATCCGCCACTGCGACTTCACCGACTGAGGGCGCGCGTTGATCGCCCCGGCGATGATGCGGGCGAACGCCTCGTAGTCGTCCGGCATTCCCTTGAGGTGGCGGACGCACTGAAGGACGAGTTCGTTGCGGAAGGCGGTGGGGAGGGCGGGCCAGACGACGTCGAGCATGGCAATGGACTCTCGAGAAGGGGCCGGGAAATCCGGGTCGCGGAGGATACCCGCCGAGCCCATCCCGTGGAGCGTTCGATCGGCGCGAGCGCCACCGCGGGTGTCCGGTCGTGGGCGTGCGGGATCTTCTCGGCGTTTCGCGCGGGCTTTCGTACGATGCGCGCTCGCCGTCCCCGACGAACGGCGCGGATTCCCGCGCCGGCCTCGGGCCGAACCGGAGCAGCTCCCCCATGCATCGACCCTTCGCGCCTTCAGACCTTGAATCGAGTTCGCGTCTGTCGCGGCGGCTCCGTTCATCCCGAGGCTGTCGCCCCATCTCGCACGCGTTCAAGTGCGTGACGGCGGCATTCTTCGCGTCAGTCGCGGGCGTATCCGTCGCTAACGACGAGACCGATCTACCGAAGTCCGATGTGCCGAAGTTCATCGACGGAGAGGCGCGGGTCATCGAGGGATTCGCCGACGCGCGTCAATGGGTGCGCGATGCGCTTTGGGTGGAAACCGAGTTCGACTCGGATGGCGACGGCAAACGCGATCGTGTGTTCGTCAACGTCACGCGCCCCGCGCAGACCGAGCAGGGGCTGAAGGTGCCCATCGTCTACGAAACGAGTCCGTACTACGCCGCCACCGGAAGCAACTCGCCGAACTTTATGTGGAACCCACGGCACGAACTCGATGTCGAGCCACAGCCGCATGACGCGCCGCCCGCGATCCCGTTCAATCCGAACAAGATGCGGATCAGCAGCAGCCTCATGGGCGAGTGGGTTCCGCGCGGTTTCGCCGTGGTGCATTCCGAATCTCCCGGCACCGGACTTTCTCAGGGCGTGCCGACGGTCGGAGGGATCAATGAGTCGCTCGCGCCGAAGGCCGTGATCGATTGGCTCAATGGTCGTGCGAAGGGATACACGACGGCGGATGGCAGCGAAGAGGTGAAGGCGCATTGGTCGACCGGCAAGGTCGGCATGACGGGCACCTCTTACAACGGCACGCTCTGCCTTGCCGCGGCCACCACTGGCGTTGATGGGCTCGCCGCGATCATTCCTGTCGCGCCCAACACGTCGTACTACCGCTACTACCGCGCCAACGGCCTCGTGCGGCATCCCGGCGGCTACATGGGCGAGGACATGGATGTGCTCTACCAGTTCATCCAGAGCGGCGACCCCACGAAGCGCGCGTGGAGCGACAAGAAGATCCTGCAGGGCGAACTGCTTGCGGGCATGGACCGTCGCACCGGCGACTGGAACGACTTCTGGGAAGCGCGCGATTACTGGCTGCAACTCGACAAGGTGAAGGCGCCGACGTTCCTCGCGCACGGACTGAACGACTGGAACGTGATGCCCTCACACAGTACGCACGTCTATCGCGAGCTGAAGGCGCGGGGCGTGCCGACGCAGCTCTACCTCCACCAGGGCGGGCACGGCGGTGATCCGCCGTTCGAGGCGATGAACCGTTGGTTTACCCGCTGGCTGTGCGGGATCGAGAACGGCGTCGAGGGCGATCCGACGTCCACCGTCGTGCGCGAGGGTGCCTCGCGCTCGTCGCCGACGCCGTACGCCGAATGGCCGAACCCCGAGGCGAAGCCGGTTGTGCTACGGCCAAGCGCGGGCGGTCGAGAGATCGGTGCGCTTGTTCTAGGCGACAACGCGATAAACGAAGCGCTCGCAGTGAAGGAATCGCTCGTCGACGATGTCTCGAAGTCGGGCGCGGTACTCGCGAAGGCCGCGAGTTCCGAGCATCGTCTGCTCTACGCGCTGCCGAAGTTCAGCGCGCCCGTGCACGTTTCGGGTACGCCGCGGATCAAGATCCGCGTCGCCGCCGACAAGCCGGCAGCAAACCTCTCGGTCTGGCTTGTGTCGCTGCCTTGGAAGGGTGGACGCAACATCAACGCCGATCTCGTCACGCGCGGCTGGGCAGACCCGCGCAATCACGCCTCGATCGAGGACGAAACTCCGCTCGAACCAGGCAAGTTCTACGACCTCGCGTTCGATCTTGAACCCGACGACCAGATCATTCCCGCGGGCGAGCAGCTCGCGCTCATGATCTTCAGCAGCGATCGCGACTTCACGCTCTGGCCCGAGGCGGGCACGACGCTGACGGTCGATCTGGCAGGCACGTCGCTTGAACTTCCTGTGGTCGGTGGCTCCGATGCCCTTGAGAGAGCGATCAAGAGTCTTGCGCCAAACGCGGAGGATCCGAAGCAGCCGAAGATGGACGACACAGCGAGCGAGCCATGAATCGGTGCGGTGCAACTGTGTGCGGTATATCGCTCCATGCCTGACATCGACGCCATCTTCCTCGACCTCGACGGTTGTCTTGTCGACTCGGTGCGCGCGATCACGAACTCGTTCGATCATGCGCTGCGATCCGAGGGCATCGCGCCGCGGTCACCCGAAGCGACGCGCTCGTTCATCGGGCCGCCGCTCGGTGCGTCATTCAACCGTATCGTCGCCGAGGAGGGACGCGACCCGGCGCTCGCGGCGGTGCTCGTCGAGCGCTATCGCGAGCGGTACCGCGCCATGTCGGCGTTGGAGACCACGATCTTCGCCGGCATTCCCGAGGCGCTTGCCGCGCTCCGGGCCGAGGCGCCGATCGCGATCGTGACTTCGAAACTTGGCCGCGTTGCCGAGCGCCTCGTCGATGACATCGGTCTTCGCGCGCATGTCGAGGTGATCTACGCGCCGGAGGATGAGCACACGCTCGAGCCGAAGGAGGTGACGCTGCGCCGCGCGCTCGCCGCGACCGGCGCGCGACCGCACGCAGCGGTCATGATCGGCGATCGCGAGCACGACGTGCTGGCCGGTCATGTGTGCGGGACAGGAACCATCGGCGTCCTCTGGGGTGCGGGCGACCGCGCCGAACTTGAGGAGGCACGGGCGCACGCGATCGTGGCCGAGGTGCACGCACTGCATGGGGCGGTGCGTGCGGTCGCTGCTCGCGCGCGCGCCTGATCCGGTGCGCGGCGTCCGCTACCATCCGCACCCATGCACGGCTATCAGCGCCAGTTCATCGACTTCATGCTCGAGGTGGGCGTTCTCACCTTCGGCGACTTCACCACGAAGAGCGGACGGAAGACCCCGTACTTCGTGAACACCGGCAAGTACCGCTCGGGCGTGCAACTCGCGAAGCTCGGGCGCGCGTACGCCGACGCGATCGAACGTTCGTTTCCCGAGGGCTTCGACTGCCTCTTCGGTCCGGCGTACAAAGGCATTCCGCTTGTCGTCGCGGTTGCAATGGCATTCGCCGAGCGCGGGCGCGAGGTCGAGTTCTGCTTCAACCGAAAGGAAGCGAAGGATCACGGCGAGGGCGGACTTCTCGTCGGGCGCAAGCTGCAGCACGGCGATCGCGTGCTGATCGTCGAGGATGTGACAACCGCGGGTACCTCGATCCGCGAAACCGTTCCGATCCTGCGCGCCGCCGCCGACATCAAACTCGCGGGACTCGTAGTTTCGGTCGATCGACAGGAGCGTGCGAGCGAAACTTCAACGCGCACCGCGCTTGCCGACGTGGGCGCCGAGTTTGCGATGCCGACCGCGGCGATCGTGAATATCGACGAGGTGGTCACCCATCTCGGCGCGCGGCTCACCGATGCCGATCGTGCCCGCATCGCCGCGTATCGCGCGCAGTACGGCGCGGTGCCGTCCTGACAGCGCCGGACGCGACAGCGCGGTCGAAGGCGCGCGCGCAAAACTCCTCGGCCATGTGGTCGCAATCGAAGCGCAAGCCCTGCTAATCTCCCCGCCCCGGAAGTTCGAGCAACGAGGAGATCGACATGTCGAGCGCGAGCAAGTGCCCCTTCGCGGGCGGATTCTTGAAGAACGTTGCCCAGGGCACCTATCCCCGCGATTGGTGGCCGAACCAGGTTGATCTTTCGCCGCTCGAGCGGAACTCGCCCAAGGCCGATCCGATGGGCCCGGCGTTCGACTACGCGAAGGAGTTCAAGAGCCTCGATCTCAACGCGGTCGTCGCCGATCTCCGTGCGCTCATGACTTCGTCGCAGGCGTGGTGGCCCGCCGACTACGGGCACTACGGACCGTTCTTCATCCGCATGGCGTGGCACAGCGCGGGCACCTACCGCGTGACCGATGGCCGTGGCGGTGGTGGTGCGGGCATGCTGCGCTTCGCGCCGCTCGGTAGCTGGCCCGACAACGCGAACCTCGACAAGGCGCGACGCCTGCTCTGGCCGATCAAGCAGAAGTACGGTCGGAAGATCTCGTGGGCGGATCTCATGATCCTCACCGGCAACGTCGCGCTCGAGTCGATGGGCTTCAAGACCTTCGGCTTCGCGGGCGGCCGCGCCGATGCGTGGGAGGCCGACGCGACCTACTGGGGTTCGGAGAAGGTCTGGCTCGGCGACGAGCGCTACACCGGCGACCGCAATCTCGAGAGCCCGCTTGCCGCCGTGCAGATGGGCCTCATCTACGTGAACCCCGAGGGCCCGAATGGGAAGCCCGATCCGCTGGCGTCGGCGCACGACATCCGCGAGACCTTCGCACGCATGGCGATGAACGACGAGGAGACGGTCGCGCTGATCGCCGGCGGCCACACCTTCGGCAAGGCGCACGGCGCCGCCGACCCGTCGAAGTATGTCGGGCCCGAGCCCGAGGGAGCGCCGCTTTACCAGATGGGCCTTGGGTGGAAGAACTCGTTCGGCACCGGCAACGGCGCCTCGACGATCACGAGCGGCCTCGAGGGCGCGTGGACGCCGAATCCGACGCAGTGGGACAACGGCTATTTCGACACGCTGTTCGGCCATGAATGGGAGCTCTCGAAGAGCCCCGCGGGCGCGCACCAGTGGGTGCCGAAGGGAAGCACCGCGACGGCTCCCGCCGCGCACGATGCGTCGAAGCGCGAGACGGTGATCATGCTGACGACGGACCTTGCGCTCCGCATGGATCCGGCCTACGAGAAGGTCTCGCGCCGATTCCACAAGGATCCGGCTGCGTTCGCCGATGCGTTCGCGCGTGCGTGGTTCAAGCTCACGCACCGCGACATGGGCCCGCGCTCGCGTTACCTCGGCGCGCTTGTGCCGAGGGAAGAACTCGTGTGGCAGGACCCTGTGCCCGCGGTCGCGCACGAGCTGGTGAACGCGCAGGATGTCGCCACGCTCAAGGCGAAGGTGCTCGCGTCCGGCCTCACGGTGTCGCAACTCGCGGTGACTGCGTGGGCGTCGGCGTCGACCTTCCGCGGCACCGACAAGCGTGGTGGCGCGAACGGCGCGCGCATTCGGCTTGCGCCGCAGAAGGACTGGGCGGTCAACAATCCGGCCGCTCTTTCGATCGTGCTCGGCGCGCTCGAGACGATCCGTGCGGAGTTCAACGCGTCGTCGGGTCGGAAGCAAGTCTCGCTTGCCGACATGATCGTGCTTGCGGGTTGCGCCGCGGTCGAGAAGGCCGCTGCCGACGCGGGTGTCGCGGTCACGGTGCCGTTTGCGCCGGGCCGCACCGACGCGATGGCGTCGCAGACCGATGCCGACAGCTTCAAGTACCTCCAGCCCGCGGCCGACGGTTTCCGCAACTACCTCGCGCACAGCCTGCCGCGCCGCGCCGAGCATCTCCTTGTCGACAAGGTCGATCTCCTCACGCTGACCGCGCCCGAAATGACCGCACTCGTCGGTGGCATGCGCGTGCTTGGCGCGAACTTCGATGGTTCGTCGCTTGGAGTGCTGACGAAGCGGCCGGGAGTCCTCTCGACCGACTTCTTCACCAACATCCTCGACATTGGCACCGAGTGGACGCCCGCTTCGGCCGACGAGGAACTGTTCAACGGCCGCTGCCGCACGACTGGCCAAGCGAAGTGGACGGCGAGCCGCGTGGATCTTGCTTTCGGATCGAACTCTCGCCTGCGTGCGCTGAGCGAGGTGTATGCGTCGTCCGACGGCAAGGAGAAGTTCGTGACCGACTTCGTGGCGGCATGGACGAAGGTGATGAACCTCGACCGATTCGATCTCGCGTGAGCGGAAGTGAGTTCACGCGGTGAGTTCACCTGCGCGGCGCGTCGGGGTGGAAGTCCATCTCGGCGTGGCGCTGCGCGGTGCCACCGCGCGGGATCGAGATCGTCTGCCATCGCGACGGCCCGCACAGGATGCGCGCGATGAGGATGATCTGCCCCTGGTGGTAGGCGATGTGGGCAAGCGACCGTGCAAGTGCGCGCGTCACTGTGTGCTCGACGCCGCGGATCCGGACGATGCGGCCGAGGTCGGCGTCGGTCAGCGTGGCAAGGGCAGATTCGAGGGTGGCCCAGCCGTCCGACCACGCGGCCAGCGCGGCTGCGCGCCCGGCCTCGCCGGGCGGAAAGTCATCGACGAACTCACCCTCGCGATCGCGCGACGGCTTCTCGCCGTCGGTCGTGAGAAAGTCGGCGAATCGCGAGCGCAGGTTGCCGCCGACGTGCTTCATGGTGATGGCAACCGAGTTCACGTCGCCATCGAGCGAGCGGCGGAGTTGGTCAGCGTCGAGTTGCACGATCGCCTGCTCGGATTCGCGGCGGATCTCAGTGAACTTCGAGGCGAAGTCGTCGATGATCAAGCGTCCAGTGCATGGGTCGGCCATAGCGGGA
>Ga0172372_10002979_pt1 | contig 25317 bp, 25 predicted proteins | sample LakKiv5m_2_FD_114544 | JGI IMG/M metagenome (GOLD analysis project Ga0172372, IMG submission 114544) | Freshwater microbial communities from Kabuno Bay, South-Kivu, Congo - kab_092012_9.5m | ecosystem: Environmental > Aquatic > Freshwater > Lake | place: Democratic Republic of the Congo...
AGCGGTCTAGCAGCAACACAATGATTAGGGAAAGCCCCACTAAGGGAAACACCAGTCCCAAAACCGCAGTAATTACCAGTGGAAACCGCCAATTTTGGGCATAGGGTAACATGGCTGGAGCACCAATCCCTCCAGTTCCCTGAGGCCGACGTTGCCACCACATAACAGTTCCCGTAATTGAGAGCAACATGGTAATTAGGGCCGCAACCATCATTAGCAGTTGGTTTGGTAATCCAAAGTATTTCCCCATATGGATAGCCACTCCCATCTCCACCGCTTTAGGAACTAATCCATAGTCTTGCCAACGCACATCTGCTAAAACCTTGCCACTGTATTGATCAATGTGCATGGTTACTTCCTGCCTTGGGTCATCTGGAAATGCCGACACCGTATACACACCCGTTTCACCTTTAGGCAGAACTACACTAAACCCTGGTGGCGCACCTTGAGCCTGGGCCAGGGTAATCACAGAGTCAATGGTGACTGGTCTACCAGGGACAGTGTCCTGCGGGGAAATGGTGGCACCCTTATGGCTATGGCTATTGGAGTTGCTATGGTTAGAAGCGGTGGATTGAGGCATCTGTAGCTGCCCTACTGCCCAGGGGACGACCTGGCCTTTCTGATTAAGGGAACCCGTTAATACGTTCGATTGAGGAATGTCATCCCACATTTGGGCTGGAAATTTGCCCCACACCTGGGCGAAGGTGTTACCCCAAAAACCAGTCCAGGGTAAACCCGTAAGAATCAGAAAACCAATTAGCAGCACACCGTAAAACCCAGGGACAGCATGTAAGTCTCGCCAGAAAATTCGTTTGTTTTGGGTCCACAGGCGCGGAACCAGGGTGCCTAGGATGGAAAATTGATAGCGTGGCAACCACAAATAAAGCCCCGTAATCAAAAGAACTAATGCCCAGCAGGCTGCCAGTTCCACAACGTAATCACCCCACCTGCCAATCAGTAGCTCCCCATGAATTCTCCGGGCGATCGCCTGCAGGTTGTTAACCTCATCGCGATCTCCTAACACCTGCCCCGTGTAAGGGTTGACGAATGTCATCAGCTCCCGTTGGTCAGCTGTGGTCAGCAGCACCTCCGTACTGCGATCGGCGGCCATATTGGGGGTCACCTTAGTCACTACTGCACCAGGATAGGCTTGTTCAGCAAACTGGACCTGGCCTGAGTAAGGAATGGTAGTGGTAGCAGGCTGCACAAACATTAGGTTGTGATACATGGCCGCATCTAATTGTGGTTTGAACAAATAAATCAGGCCTGTTGCTGCCAAAATCAGCATGAAAGGGATGACAAACAAGCCAGCATAAAAGTGCCAACGCCACACTGTCCGGTAAAACCGATTGGCGGGAGACTCAGATGACGAGTTCGGATGCCAATCTCTTCTGGACTCGGTCATGGTATACCCCTTACCTGGCAAAAAATACCTGGGTATTGTCTTTCAACCGGAAGGGTATATCAACAGACATAGGGTCAAGCAACGATATCCTGAGCCAAAATTATTACAAACCGTAACAGTTTGGTTGAGATAGTGATCAGGAGTCAGGAGAAGACGGTGGAGGTATGAACAGAAGCTTTCTATGGGCGGGAATCTGGATACAGAGGGCTCCTATTACTGACTACTGACTACTGACTACTGACTTCGCCTTGGTCTCGGCGTGTAGACCTGGGGAGGCGGTTACCGGTGGCCTATGATATGGCCATGGCTAGGATCTTCTAGGTCAAGGCCTGTCGCCTGTAGCCCTGCGCCCTGCGCCTCCTCCTCCCCTACTCCCTATTCCCCATTCCCTACTCCCCCCACTCAAGGGGATAGGTTCATTTTAACGAAGGAGCCGGGGCGAAGGACGGCAGGGTCCTTTCTCACTGAAGTCAGGTATATTGACCTTTCGCTAGAATATTTCGCTAAAATACTTAGGCCACTGGCAAGCAGGTAAGTCAGAATATCGATTATCCCCCAATATTTCAGCGAGACTCACTTCATGAACTTCTCTAACTACGCTGATGCCTTAGCAAAGTCCTTTCTCTTCTACGAAGCACAGAGATCGGGGCAATTACCGGTAAATAACCGGGTGTCTTGGCGACGAAACTCAGCTCTGGGAGACGCGGTAGCTCGTTATGATGCCAATAACAATGGTCTATTAGAGGCCAATGAAACCCTGAGCCGAGATCTCAGCGGAGGGTACTATGATGCCGGAGATCGCATGAAATATGCTTTCCCCTTGGCCAGTGCCATGACCATGCTGGCCTGGGGAGTAACCCAATATCAAACAATCTACAGCCAGAGCGGCCAACTAGGGTATGCCCTGGCCAGTATCAAGTGGGGTACTGACTGGTTGTTGAAGTCTCATGAAACCACAGGTACCGGAACTAACCTACAAACCCTGCGGCTTTGGGGACAGGTGGGACGTACCGACGTTGACCATAACACCTGGTCTGATGATCAAAACATCGCCATGCCAAGACCAGCCTATTTTGTCGATTTCAGTAAACCCGGGTCAGATTTGGCTGGTGAGGTAGCCGCTGCCTTTGCTGCCGCCTCCATCGCCTTCCGTAGTACTAATCTAACCTATGCCAATCTACTTTTAGACCATGCTAAGGCGGTGTTTAAATTTGCCTATCAGTATCCGGGGCTTTACAGTGACTCTATTACCGATAGCCTCTATGGATCTAACAATTTTGATGATGAACTGGCCTGGGGGGCGGTCTGGTTGCACAAAGCGATTCAGGCCACTAATGGTAATGTCAACGAGCCCTTGAGCTGGGCTAATAATCAAACCTATTTACAAATTGCCAGGTCCGAAAATATTGGTCTTGGTGACTGGACCCAAACCTGGGGCAACAAGGAATACGGAACCGCTATCCTCATTGCCCAGCAAGACCCTAACTACAACAGAACAGATATTGAAAGCTGGTTAAATTATTGGACCGTTCCGGGGCCTAACAGCATACCCTACACCAGTGGCGGCCTGGCCTTTCTAATCAGTGGGGCTCCTTGCGTTATGCCGCCAATACGGCCTTCTTAGCGGCTATTTATAGTGACACTATTCAAGACTATAACGGTCGATATTCAAACTTTGTCAAAGGTCAAATCGACTACATGCTTGGCAATAACCCCAGGGGATCGAGTTATATGGTGGGGTTTGGCAGTACCTATTCTAAGAACCCTCACCATGCCCATGCCCACCTCAATGGTCGACCCGATTACAACGGTAATAATGGCTGGGATCTATTTAACGCTAACACCCCCAGCCATAACCTGCTTTCCGGTGCATTGGTAGGGGGACCCGGCTCGATTAACGATTTTGACTATCAAGACACCATTCAAGACTACATTCGTAACGAAGTTTCCCTCGATTACAATGCTGGCCTCACCGGGGCCCTAGCTTACCTCTACAGCCTTGGCCCGAGCAATCTACCGGCCATTACCCTGGCGGTTTCCCCCGCCAGCGTGCTAGAAAACGGCACGACCAACCTGGTCTACACCTTCAGCCGCAGCGGGGCCACTAGCAGTGCCCTGACGGTCAACTACACCGTGGGCGGCACCGCCACCCTTGGCACTGACTACACCGGCATTGCCGCCAGCCCCGCCACCAAAACCGTCAGCTTTGCGGCGGGTTCATCGACGGCGATAGTGACCGTCGACCCCACCGCCGATAGCACCGTTGAGCCCAACGAAACCGTCGCCCTCACCCTGGCCACCGGTACCGGCTATACCGTGGGCAACCCAGGAGCGGTGACCGGCACGATTACCAACGATGACGTCGCTGCCGCCACCCTGGCGATCGCCGCCACCAATGCCAACCAGAGCGAGGGGAATAGCGGTACTAAAGCCTTTACCTTTACCGTCACCCGCTCTGGCAACACCAGTGGGGCAAATGCGGTTAACTGGGCGGTCACTGGCAGTGGCACCAACCCTGCCAATGCTACGGACTTTGCTGGCGGCAGCTTACCCAGCGGCACGGTTAGCTTTGCCGCCGGGGAAACCAGCAAACTGATTACGGTGAATGTGCAGGGAGATACCACGGTAGAGGCAAATGAGGCCTTCACCCTGTCTAACCCCACCAATGGGGCTACCCTGACCACCACCACCGCCACCGGCACGATTACCAACGACGATACACCACCCACTGATGACAATCTTTATTTTAATGTCATCATCAATGACCCTTTAAATACATACTCTGCTTACCACTCTCTTATAACAACTACCCTGCAAGCCAGTGGCGGATTTTGGGACGACTATATTGAAGGATTCGACGTTGATTTAGACATCATTGTTAATTTCAATAGTAGAGTTCTTTTGTTAGAAACAACGGCACGTATAACATATTTGAGCAGGGGGCAGGTGCCGAGATCAGAACACGTGTTGACCCGAATGGAACTGCACCTGACATAGAAATTGAGTTCAACCCTGATTATTTAATCAATGAACTTTGGTTTGATAGTGACCCCCTACTTAGAACCGCACCCGTACCCACAAATAGGACTGATGCAGTTAGTGTATTTATGCATGAACTAGGTCATGCCTTTGCTTTCAATGGCTGGATGGATGACATTACGGGAATCATGCCTGGAAATTACCAATCTACATTTGATGAAAAGGTCAACTTTCTCAATGGAAATTTCTTCTTTACAGGCAGCCGAGCTACAGCAATTTACGGTTCTTCCGTACCTCTCACCTATGGTAATCATGGTCATCTAGGCAATTCTTCTCCCCGTCCTGGTTCAGATCTGATTCCTGACCTAATGAATGGCGTGGTGTTTTACCGGGGGACTAGATATTACATATCCCCTCTAGACGTAGCCATTTTTGCAGATACGGGTTTGCCCATGATTTAAGTGTCTCTTCTCCCCCTTCGGGTAAATGACCTTCTGGAGTTTATTGGCATGATGGCAGGGGGGGACCTGAACCTTTACCTAAGGGGGAGGGCAAAGGGCAACGGGCACAGGGCAACGGACGCAGGGCGCAAGGCGGAGGGAGTGGGGAGTCGGCAGTGGGGTGGATGGAGAGGACGATTAACGGGGTGGAAAGCTTCAAAAGGCAATGATAGTGCCGCCGCCAGAACCTGACCTGCTCCTCGAAAACCCCATTCCCTACTCCCTTACCCTCCCCCCTACCACGCTTTAGGTTGAAAGTGCTCGTCGTTAAGCAGGGTAACGCTGTCGCCGGATTGGGTCATGACAAATAGCCCCTGGCGGTAGGCGTAGCGATCGGCTCCGGATTCGATGCCGATACCGGCCACGGCGCCGTAGAGTTGCATGCCGGCGTATTCGGGGAAGAAGGTGGTGAAGCGTTCTAGGTCGGCGATGAAGTCCTTGACGTCGTTGACGTTGAGGCTGCTTTTGACTTCGACCGCTAGGACATGGCCCTGGTTGATCACCAGCACATCGATTTCTAGGGTGTCGCCGGCGTGGTGGCGTTTAGTGCCCTGGCTAACTTGATCGACGGGAATGCCCCGTTCTAAAAAGAGGCGTTCGCAGGCGGGGGCGACCAGGTCTTCGACAAAGCGCCCCCAGGCACCACCGAGTTCGCTGATTTGCTTACTCACTTGTCGGTTGATGCGGCGGTTTTCCTCGATCACCTCCTGGATTTTGCGATCGGTTTCCTGCATCCGTCGGTCGGTCTCTTGGAATTTGCGATCGGTTTCCTGAAAGAGGCGGAGGATGTCGTCGTAGGTGGGTTGGGGGGTAGCCATAGAGGGGGAGTGGGGAATGGGGAGGACTCTGGACAGGGTGAAAAGCTTCAAAAGACAGAGATATAGTCACGGCCAGGATCTGCTACCAGAAGACCCTACTGCCCACTCCCTATTCCCTACTCCCTTCCCCAGTATAGCCTCAGGGGTAGGATGGGCAAAGGGCCTGAGCCCGTACCCATCAGGACAATTTAATGATCCTCAGCTAGGTTAGCGATCTCCCTTGGCGTTGCGCTCAGCGTGTAGACCCTGGTTGCTTGAGGAGAAACGTCCTAAGGGTGAGGGAGTCGGTGGTCAGGGCTCCTGATGACTGACCCCTACCTCCCTAGGGCCGCTGCTTGACCTGCTCGCACCAGGCGGCTAAATCCTCCAGGCTGCTGAGCCCTGGCAGATCGTCCTGCAGGGTGGTCAACTGCTGGCGGCCCAACCGCCGCACCTGGGTGACTAATGGCGGCTCCCAACTGTCTAGGGGTTGGCCCAGGATGATTCTGAGACAGTCAGTTGAAGAAATTAGTGTGCCACCCTTGTCAAGCGCACCCAACTCCTCCATCGCGTTGGATCAGCATGCTGGTTTTGTAGACCCGCTAAACCCTAGCTGTTAGAGACCCTAGCGCTATCGAAGATGGGCTTGGGGTGAGGGATGACCGCCCGCATTGACGAAGCCAAAGTCGAAAAGCTGTTGGTCGAACATCATCCACTGCGATAGCGATCGCCGCACCAGCCATGCAGACCCTTCAGGTGAAGGCGAAAGATGCACGGTAAGCGGTTCGTGTTACCAGCACTTTCGTCAAAGCTATATATAATGGAAATTGTCCCGTCAGTACGGACGAACTAATGCCCCTTTCCCTGCCGCAGCTGCCCTCAGGCTTGCCCCCTGCCGCCAAGTTGATCAGGCCCCAGCCCTGGGCTAGCGCTTTGGGTCTGATCCTCCTCCTGGTTGGGGGCTGTAACTTGACCCTCAACCCCCCACCGGCCCGTAACGTCAATCTTTATCAAAAATGGACCCTGCAACCCGGTGATCAACTGGGAGGCTATCGCATCCAGAGCGGGCTCGGGGATGTGGCGGTTGATCTAAAGGGAGGCAAGGTGTTCATGCCCTTTGATGGCGAGGTGCAGCCCGCTGCTGGTCAGGAGGATCTCTGCGTGATTATTTCCAGTCCCGATGTACCGGCCTATCTGTTTCGTCTCTGCGGTCTCAGGCAGCCTCGCCTGGGCTCCCTGGCCCAGGGCAGTAGCCTTGGCAGTGGTGGCGTAGTGGCCTTTGCCACCCTGCGCCGTCAAGCCGATGGAACCTGGGCCATGGTTGAACCCTCCGAAAAGCTGATCGCTCAATTCCTAACGGCGCCCTAGGTCCCTAAAGCTAGGCTGGTGGTGAAGCCAGGTCTCTATATCCCCCAGCACCTGATCGGGGACCTCCCAGGGTAACAGATGGGCAGTGTGGGCATAGCAGCGGACCTCTGCCTGGGCCAGGTGCTGGGCGGTTTCCAGGCTGGCGGCGGCGGTGATATGGCGATCCTCAGCGCCGCATAAAACCAGACAGGGGACGGTGATTGTAGCCAGGTCAGGCAGGCGATTATAGCCCTGTTGCAGGGCCTGGTTGAGGGCCCGATGGGCCTGGCGGGAGGTTCCCCAAAAGGCACCAAAGCCCTCCTGGGCCAGTCGTTGGTAGGCGGCGGGGGTATGGCGTTGCAACAGATAGCGGTAGAGAGACCGGGGCCCCAGGCCCTGGGTTACCCAGGGGTGCCCAGGGAACACCCTATTCAGGGCTGAGGCCAGGGCCGTATTTACCAGTTCCCAGCCGGTGGCCGGTGGATGATTGCCCACCGGTCGGGCCGCCGTTGCCACCAGAATCAGGCCCGCCACCCGCTGGGGATGGCGCAGGGCTAGTTCCAGGGCCAGAATGCCCCCCAGGGACCAACCCAATAGAATGGCCCGGTCTAGATGGTGCTTCGCCAACAGCTCCACCAGGTCGACGAGGCTCTCCTCCAGGGTAAAGGGCTGCTGCACCCGGCTATGACCGTAGCCCCGCAGGTCAGGGGCAATAGTCTGGTAACCCCTGGACAGCCGCTCGGTGAACACTGTCATGGTGCGGGCAGAGCCGGGGTGACCATGCAGACAGAGGATGGGCGGACCGGAGCCCTTTACTTGGTTGTAGAGTTGCAAGTCTCCACCCCTGCCTAGGTCTGGACCGGATGAAACTTAAGGGCGGCGGAGTTCATGCAATACCGTTGGCCAGTCGGAGCTGGGCCATCGTTGAAGACATGGCCCAGATGGGCATCACACACCGCACAGAGGACTTCGGTGCGTACCATGAAATGACTGAGGTCCCGTTTGGTAGCAACATTTTCAGCCTTGGCCGGGGCCGAAAAGCTAGGCCACCCGGTACCAGAGTCATACTTGGTGGCGGAGGAAAACAGCTCGGACCCACAACAGATGCAGGTGTAGACTCCGGGCACTTTGTTGTCATGGTATTCTCCGGTAAAGGCGCGCTCGGTACCGTGTTTGCGGGTCACTTGGTACTGCTCGGGGGTGAGCTGTTGTTGCCACTCTGCGTCGGTCTTCTGGACTTTTTCAACCATGGCCCTATCGATCCTGGTGTTTCCTAAATATTTTTACCTATCTAGGGTAACGAAAATCGACCTGCTTGGCCGGAGACTAGCCCTAGCCCCTCTGACCATTGCTTGCCTCAGGGATAGACCCCTGGTTAACCGGAGAACTAAAGGAGAACCCCGGGGTACGACGGATGCTTTCTGGCAAGGCTAGAGGAGACTGGCTGGGGTGATCTAGGGCTTGTCCTTCCATGGAGGATAGGGTTCTGAGGTTTGTCGATGTCTGGAGCGATTCGGTGGTACTGCTTCCCTGGGGGAGCGGAACCGATCCTTGAACCGGTTGCCCATGACTTTGATTCAGCACCTGCGAATGTATACGCATCGCCTGGCTGGGTAACCGCGTCGCCGTCAAGCAAGGGAAGGTGCCTCGGCTAGCACTGTAACTCTGGTGGCGGGACGTTTCTAAACTGCCACCCAGGGTCATGTCAGGGGTTGACGGCTGGAGACTGGCCGGCTGATCGACCTTAGAAAGGGATGGGGCAGCATTGACTGTCCCAGAACTAATCTCAGTAGGGACGGGGTGGATGAGGCCGGGGCAGGTTGGGCTAAGCTGCGGAGAACTGTCTAGGGAGGGGGGTTCGAGGGATGTCCCAGGGACATCCGTCCCTAGGCTAACGATCGTGGCTGGTGCCTGGGAAGTCTCCCTGGAAACCACCTCTCGCTGCAGGGTAGGGGCGGGGGGCAGGGTCGGGATCAGGGGTTTTGGTAAGTTGGGATTCAGGTTGATCGGCTGCTGGGGCAAGGGGGTAACGGTCGAACTTACCAAGGGACTTTGCTGAACTTGCAATTGGGTTAACCTGGACTTGGCTAACTGTTCTCGCTTCAGTCGGGCTTGTTGGAGTCGGGCTTGAATCTCCTGATCGGAAAAGGGTGACCCTCCTGGACTTAGGGCTATTGCCCTAGACCTAACCAGGGCAGTGGGGGATAGCTCTGGCCGACTGGCAACCCGGGGTAGGGGGATCACTGACTGCGATCGCAGATTGATTTTAGGGGGCGGTGTATTAGCCGACTGGATGGGCTTCACTAGGGGAGTGGTAGCCTCTTGACCGCCACAGGCGGTCAGGGCCAGAAGCCCGCCACAGGAGGCCAGGGTGCATAGACGCATATTAGAGTTATTCATAGGATGGCTATTAAGCACAACTAGACAGAAGGTCTACTGTTTATTTATTCAATTCCGTTGCTCATATATACAGCCCTTAGCCTGGCCATCAGAATGATTCCCAAGAAAAATTGTGAAGATTCCATAGACGGCTTCCGGTGGAGTACTGATGCTCGGTGAAGTGGCGGCGCTGACGGCAGCATTTCTATGGGCCCTGGCGGCATTGCTGTTTAGTCAGCTGGGCAGGTCACTGTTGCCCCTGGGGCTAAATCTGGCTAAGGGGGCGATCGCCCTATTGCTGTTGGCCCTGACCCTGCTGGTGCTGCAGCGGCCTCCCACCGGTCTAGTGGGTGGAGCTCTGGTGCTGCTGTTGGTCAGTGGGGGGGTAGGGATTGGTCTGGGGGATACGGTCTATTTTGCCGCCATCAACCACCTGGGGCCCCGACGGGCTCTGCTGTTAGAAACCCTGGCCCCCGCCCTGGCCGCCCTGCTGGCGGGGGTGGGGTTAGGAGAAGTGCTGAGTTGGTCAGCCTACCTGGGCATGGCCTTGACCCTGGTGGGGGTGGGGTGGGTGATTAGCCAGCGTTTACCCCCTGGGGCCGAGGTTTCCCCCAGCCCCAGCTATCGGGGCATCTTCTACGGTGTCTTAGCGGCCCTGGGTCAGGCTAGTGGGGCGGTGCTGTCCCGGGCGGCCCTGGCGGACACCAGTGTTGACCCCCTGTGGAGTTCCCTGTTGCGTTTGGTTGGGGGGCTGCTACTGATTACCAGCCTGCTGGCGGGCCAGGGCCAGTTGTGGCCCCAGCTCAAGCCCCTGGGCTCGGCCCGGGTCTTGCTGCTGGTGGGGTTGGCGGCCAGTTTGGGGACCTACCTGGGCATCTATCTCCAGCAGGTCGCCTTAAAGTACAGCCCCACCGGGATAGCCCAGGCCCTCACCGCCACTAGTCCCCTGTTTATCCTGCCGATGGCGGCCTTCTTGGGCGATCGGGTCACCCTGCGGGCCGTGGGCGGCGCCCTCGTAGCCTTGGTGGGGGTGGTCCTATTGATCAAGGGTTAAAACACCAACTCCAGGTGCACCTGCCAACCCTCCGGCTGGCGCTGAATCTGAACCCGGCGAATAAATTCTCGAAAGAAGAAGCGCCGCTCCGCCTCCGATAGATCCAGCCAGAACTGGGGGATGGCAACCGATCGGGAGAGCTCCTGTAGGTTGACCGGTGGCAGTTGGGATCGCCGTTGCTCAATCTGGGCAATTTCCCCCTCGAGGGTATACCGTCGCAGGTCCGCGGTCTCTGGGTCCAGGATGCCGGTTTCTACCAGGCCGGGCAGTTGCTCCAGGATAGCTTGCTTTGCCCTGAGTTGGCGGGCGAGCTGATCACCCTGGTCAGAGGGGGAGCCCTGCCTTGCCCCCCCACCCTCCTCCGGGGCTACTTCAGGGATAGCAGGGCTTGCCCCCCGGGACCCCAGGCGGGCGACGGCCCGGGGTAGGTCGTGGCAAATTTGATCAATAATTTTGCCCAGGACAGCATCGTAGGGCAGACCGCCGCAGCGAGGAGATCGCCCGCAACCGTTGGGCCGCAGGTAGAGGTAGGTTTTAGCCTGGCCCCGACGACTGGTCTGGCTAACGATCAGGGGGCAGCCACAGGTTTGACAGGACACCAGCCCAGCCAGGGATCGGGGGGCGCCAGCGGTACGGGGGGGTAGGGGCCTGTTGCGACGCAGCAGGCGATCGATCTGGGCCGCCTCCGACCGGCTGATAATAGCGGCATGGGTATCCCGCTGGATGTGACCATCCCGGTACTGTAAATCCCCCCGATAGACGGGATGGGTGAGCCAGCGCCGACCGGTGGAAACGGCGATGCGCTTACCCAAGCGGTGTTCGATAAACCGCACCGCCCCCCGCAGGGAGCCGTAGAGCAGGAATTCATTGACCAGGGCGGTGACCACAGGAGCGGTGGAGCGATCGATCAGATAGCGGTCTTGCCCTCGCCGGTAGCCGTAGGGGGCCTTGCCCGGCGGCGGTAGAGATTGGAGGCGGTTGCGAGCATGGCCCCGCCGCAGCTGACGGCGCCACAACTGGTCTTGCATCTCAGCCAGTTGGGGGATCAGGGCAAGGTCCTGCACCAGGGTACCCCCGGGCCAGATCATCACCTGACTCCCCAGGGCCTCCAGGGTCTGAAGTTGATCAATCACCTCCGCCAGACTATCCCCCAGGGCGTCTAGACCCTGTACCAGGATCAGATCGGCAGGCTGTTCACGGTTATCTACCAACAGTTGGGCCAGCTGGGGGCGGCGGCCGGAACTGAGGGGCAGGCAAAGGTCTTCATAGTACTGGGCAATCTCGTACTGTTGGGCGGCCTCGCCCCACCCCGACTGGGACAGGTCCGTCCCATTACCCTCCCCATAGCGGTAGGCCAGTACCCGCATTCCAACCCTTCCCTAAACCCTAAAAGGCTTGCTTCAACGCTTCCCGGAGCGCCATGGCCCGATCCTGGCTGGGGCTGGCCACAATCACCATCACCAGGGTGACATCAACGCCCTGGAGGCAAACAAAAACCGCTGTGACCCCCTCCCCCTGGCCGGCCACGCTGGTGAGATCGGTTTGGCTGGTGGCTAACTGTTGGGCGGTTAGGGCTTGACTGGCCTGACCCAGGCATTCTGCCTGGCTGACGGTGGCCGATTGCCAGGCGTAGTAAATGGCTGGCGCTTCTGCCATGGCGGGGCGGCTCAGGGTGAGCAGGCCCAGGGGAAGCATCACCGCCGCCATCCATTGGCGCGTTATTGGCATTCGCGTTATTGGCATGGATATCCTAGCTACAGATTAAGTTTCCAGCTAACCATCCCCGTCACAGTTTGACAAGACTGTTTAAATCAGACTGTTTGAATCAGACTTTCCCCCGGCCAGGCCGCCCATAACCTCCTAGCCATGGCAAGATAGGGGGGTAGGTTCAGGGAAAAGGCCGGTGCAGATTACCTTCTTAGGAACCAGCTCTGGGGTACCCACCCGGTCTCGTAACGTCTCCAGTGTGGCGCTGCGGTTGCCCCAGCGAGCCGAGGTGTGGCTGTTTGACTGTGGCGAGGCCACCCAGCACCAGTTTTTGCGCAGTGAATTTAAATCCAGCCAGATCCGCCGCATTTTTGTCACCCACATGCATGGCGATCATATTTTTGGGTTGATGGGGCTACTGGCCAGTTGTGGGCTAGCCGGTAACCGGCAGCAGCGCATTGATATCTATGGCCCCAAACCCCTAAATGACTACCTGCAGGCCTGCCGTCGCTACTCCCATACCCACTTTACCCTGCCCATTCAGGTCCACGCGGTTGAGCCGGGGGTAGTGTTTGAGGATGAGGACTACCGAGTCCTCTGCGATCGCCTGGAGCACCGCATTCCGGCCTACGGCTATCGGGTAGAGGAGCGAGACCGCTCGGGCCATTTTGACGTGAAGCGGGCCGAGGCCCTGGGCATTCCCCCCGGCCCCATCTATGGCCAGCTAAAGCAGGGCCAGCGGGTAAAGCTGGCGGACGGGCGCACCGTCCATGGGGCTGACTTCTGTGGCCCTGACCTGGTGGGCCGCAAGCTGGTCTACTGCACCGACACCATCTACTGTGAGCGATCGGTGGGCCTGGCCCAGGGGGCGGATGTGCTGATCCATGAGGCTACCTTCTCCCACCAGGATGCGGACCTGGCCTATCAGCGCTTACACTCTACCTCCACCATGGCGGCCCAGGTGGCCCTGGCTGGCCAGGTGAAGCAATTGATTATGACCCACTTTAGCCCCCGCTACGCCCCTGGCAACGATCTGCAGCTCAGTGACCTATTGGCGGAGGCCCAGGCTATTTTCCCACAGACGATCATGGCCAGTGACTTTATGATCTATGAAATCCCCCGCCAGTCAGAAAAGACCCTGGTGTCCTCCGCCTGGTAGGCCCCCCGAGGGCTGCGATCGGGTAGAAGGGTGGAACGGGCTAAACGGGCCTGAATTTGGCTGAGTTTTTGATCGTCCTGCACCGCCCGACGGGGCATGGGCATATCGTAGTTGGGCCAGGTGGACAGGTCATGGCAGGGGCAGGGATGGGCCGCCAGCCCCAGGCTAGGCAGACAGACTGGCATGGGGCAGCGGGCACAGGCGGTTACATCCCAGGCGGGGGATAGCAGGGTGGCAATGCTGGGAGAAGCACCACTGAGGTAGCAGTCCTGCCCCTGGGTGGCCATGATTTCCTGCCAGCACTGCTCAAATTCTTGGCTATACTGACCCTGGCGAAAAATGGGAGCGGGTAGCCGTTGTCCCCGATTGCCCGGAAGCAGTACCGGCTTACCCAGTTGGAACCAGTGGGCCAGAAAGTCTCGAACCTGCGCTGCCGATGCCATAGTGATAACCTTGGATAAAGCCTAGACCCTTGTCTATGCCATCATCCTAGCCGGTCTGCAGGGGAGTGGGTGGGGGCCGGGGGTATTCTTTGGCAAGTCTCTAGATTTTCCCCAGCCTAGGATTTGCGCTGCACCAGATGGCGGAGGTGTTGAGCATGGGTCCAGGCTAGCCCCTTGAGAAAATAGATAATACCTGTGAGCAGGGCTAAACCCATATAGAAGAGCCGAATCCCCCACCCCGCTCCGTTGAAAACCAGGGAAAACACCCCTGGCTCAATGCCACTAAAGTGGGTCAGCTCAGAACGGAACCACTTTTGGTCCTGGTTCATGCGCTGCAATTCTGCAACGGATTGGGGCAGGATCGGCATCCTGGTGGTGGTGATGTAGTACCCCCAAAAACCCCGGTAACCACTCTCTCGCTGTAAGGCGATGTCCGCCATGGCCCGCACCTCCTGGCGGGGCAAATTAGTCTCGTCGGTCAACCGGTGTAGCCAGAGATGGTAGCGGAGGCCGTAGCTACTAAAAAACATTAGGGGAAGGCTCAGTACCAGGGCCAGGGCCTTAGCTGGCAGAGGGGTTTTGGCCGGCAGCCACCGGCAGGCCGCCCCTAAGCCTAACCCCAGTAGGGCAAATAGGGGAATGTTAATGAACTCGATGATCTCAAGACTTTTCAGCCATCCCCCCAAAAAAGGCAGGGGATAAAGAAAGCCCTCCGCCAAACCGGTGATGAGTAGCTTTAACCCCATTAAACTGGCCAGCATGGCGATCACGGTGAGCCAGTACCGGTGGTGGTCAAACTTAGGGAAAAACCTACCCATGGCGGCAAATCAGACTATTGCAGCGTTATTCGACAACTATAGCCCTGGCCAGGGTCCTCAGGTTAGGGTTTGCCGGTGAATTTGATGTCTCGTAACGGGCGGGCCTGGCTCCTGTTACGAACCATCAAAGGCCAGGACTGGAAGGGGAGCCAGAGCCGATTAATTGGGGCAATAATCCATCGTTGTCATGGAAAAGTCAAGGGCGCAGCCGGAGCGATCGCCTACACTAAACAACAGCCCAGCCCCTAGCCCCCTCTAATCCCATGCTCAATGCCCATCGCTTTGACCAGGATAACGATTATAAATCCTTCCAGTTGCCCGGCGCCAAGCCCCACTACACCCCCGATCGCCCCGCTCACCTACAACACATCGCCCTGGATTTAGCCCTCGACCTGGAGCAACGCACCTGCCAGGGCACCTGTACCCTCACCCTGCGGCCCATCCGTGAGGGCCTGCAGCGCCTCACCCTGGATGCCGTTAACCAGCAGATCCAGGCGGTGACGGTGGCGGGGCAGCCCCAGGGGTTTGACTACGATGGGGAGCACCTGCAGGTGTCCCTATTGACGCCCCCCTCAGGGGATCAACGGCTTGATCTGATCATTACCTATCGCCTGGAGCAGCCCCAGCGGGGTCTCTACTTCATTGGTCCCGATCCGGATTACCCCACCAAACCCCTCCAGGTCTGGACCCAGGGGGAGGATGAGGACTCCCGCTACTGGTTTCCGGGACTGGATTACCCGGGGCAGTTGGTCACCTCGGAAATTCGGGTGCGGGTGCCCCAGCCCTACCAGGCGATCGCCAACGGCGAGCTGGTCAGCCAGGAAACCCTGGACCATAGCACCACCTACCACTGGCACCAGGGTCAGCCCCATCCCCCCTACCTGCTGGCCCTGGCGGTGGGGGACTTTGACTGCCTGGAAGACCGCTGGCAGAACGTTCCTGTGGCCTACTACGTGGAAAAGGGCCGGGGCCATCAGGCTCAACTTACCCTGGGTAAAACCCCCCGGATGATGGCCTTCCTCAGCGATCGCTACGGCTACCCCTACCCCTTCTGCCGGTACGCCCAGGTCTGCGCCGCCGACTTTATCTTTGGCGGCATGGAAAACACTTCCCTGACCATCCTCACCGATCGCTGCCTGCTGGATGACCGGGCTGCCATCGATAACCGCAATTCCGAGGCCCTGGTGCTCCATGAACTGGCCCACCAGTGGTTTGGCGACCTGCTGGTAATCAACCACTGGAGCCATGCCTGGGTGAAGGAGGGCATGGCCACCTACGCCGAAACCCTCTGGACCGAGGCGGAGTACGGTGCCGACGAGGCGGCCTACTACCGCCTGGGGGACGCCCGCTCCTACCTGGAGGAGGACAAAAGCCGCTACCGGCGGCCCATGGTCACCCACCTATACCGAGAAGCGATCGAACTCTACGACTGCCACATCTACGAAAAGGGGGCCTGGGTCTACCATATGACCCGGGCGGTGCTGGGGGAGGAGCTCTTCTGGAGGGCGATTCGCCACTTTGTCCAAAGCCACGCCCACCAAACCGTGGAGACCATCGACCTGTTGCGGGCGATCGACCAGGCTACGGGGCACAACCTCCGCCCTCTGTTTGATCAGTACGTTTTGCGGGGGGGCCACCCTGACTATGGGGTGGCCTACAGTTGGGATGGGGAGAATCACCTGGCTAAACTCACCGTCACCCAAACCCAGGCCAAAGCCGATCACCCTGGTAATCTGTTTGACCTGCGTCTGCCCCTTGGCTTCGGTTACCTGGAACCGGTGGACAAGGGCGAACCCCAGGTGCGGTGGCGATCCCTCACCCTGCGTCTCCACGAATACCAGCAGACCCTTTATTTTCCTCTGGAGAAAAAGCCTGACTTTGTCAGCTTTGACCAGGGTAACCACTACCTTAAGACCGTCACCCTGGACTATCCCCTGCCGGAGCTGAAAACCCAACTGCGCTACGATCCTGACCCCCTGTCGCGGATTGAGGCCGCCACCGCCCTGGCCCAAAAAGGCAGCCTGGAGGCGGTGCAGGCCCTGGCCACGGCCCTGCAGCAGGACCCCTTCTGGGGGGTGCGGGCCGAGGTGGCCAAGCAACTGGCTACGGTGCCCCTGGATCAGGGGCATCCCATACTGATCCAGGCCTTGGCGGACCCGGAGCCCCGGGTGCGGCGGGCGGTGGCCCTGGCCCTGGGGGAGGTGAAAACCCAGGCCAGCTACAAGGCTCTCAGGGCCCTGGTCAAGCAGGGGGACCCCAGCTACCAGGTGGAGGCCGCTGCCCTCACCGCCCTGGGCCAGGTGGGGGCGGCGGATTGGGCTGGTGAGGCGAGGCAGGCCAAAACCCTACAGCGGTTGGCGACGGTGCTAGCGGGGCCACCGGGGTGGAATGAGGTGGTGCGCTGTGGGGCGATCGCCGCCCTGAAGAGTTTTAAATCCTCCCCCCAGGCCCTCGATCTGCTGCTGCGCCACACCGTGGCCGGCATTCCCCAACCCCTGCGGCTGGCGGCGATTCGGGCCCTGGGGCCGATCTCCACCGGGCAAAGCCAGGCCGATCAGGACCGGATTCTAGAGCGGCTGGGGGAGATCGCCCGGGAGTCCTTTTTCCTCACCCAGGTGGCCATCGTCAGCGCCCTGGGGGCCATGGTCACCCCCCGGGCCCTGCCCCTGCTGCAAGCCCTGGCGGACCAGACCCGTGATGGCCGGGTGCGCCGTCAGGCCCAGGAGGCCATTCAGACCGTGCAGGGGGCGATCGGCAGGGATGCATCCCTGGAAAAGCTACGGCAGAGCCTGGAGGAGCTGAAACAGAGCAACCAGGAGCTAAAAAGTCGCCTGGCGGACCTGGAGGCTCGCACAACAACCTCAAGCTAGTATGGTGCGGCATAGGCGGCGTGACATCAACTCCGCAGCCCCTTAGGAGGGGTCAGTAATCAGGGGTCAGGAGTCAGGAGTCAGGAGTCAGAAGAAGTAGGTGGATTGATGTCAGGATCTCCTCACCTGCAACCCCTGAACGACCCAGAATAGGTCTCTTGAAGCTCCCTCTTCGCTATCCTTAACCGAGGAGTAGGTTATTTAAAGCACGGATAGGGGCACCTTGTTAGGGCTAAACTTAGACAAGGTATGCTTTAAGCCAAGTTTAACCCCAACCCTTTAGTTGAAATGGCTGTATGTGCCTAGCCCTTAGTTTTGCCAGCCAGTCCCTGGGAACATTAGCTGTAGCTAATTAGTCGATCACTCTGGGGGTTGGTCTCGGTTATCTGGCTTTTGCTCTGGCTCCATTAGCCCTTGCAATTGTCTAAATCCTTATCCCATAACACCCTTATCCCGTAGCAATGGTGCGTCTCTACCGTAAAAATAGAAACCTCAGGTTCCCATACTATGGCTCGCTATACTACGCTACTCCCCCTGTCAACCCAGCACCCAGACCTTTGCGATCGGATTGCCCGCACCCTGGAGGGCTGTGGCCTGACAATGGTTCACTCGACCGCTGATTACTTAATGGCTCAGGAAAGATCTGATCGGATCTCTCTGGCCCAATTAACCACCGTAGAGGTCTTGATCAACTCGGATGACCGATTGCAATTGGTGGTCAAAAATGAACAGTTGCCCCTCAAGGCCAACAACCACTGTAAAGCCATCTTTGAGACCGTCAGCGGTGCCCTGCTAGAGGGGGTATCCGGAGTCAGCAAGCTGTCCTGACCCTGACCCGCCGGTGCATCCTGGGTGTGAGCTTTTTGTTAATTTGCTAGGCAGTGGGACTGTGCTACTATAATTAGTTGTGCCTAAGGGTACGAGATAGGGGTCGCTAGCTCAGCGGTAGAGCAGTCGGCTTTTAACCGATTGGTCTTGGGTTCGAATCCCAGGCGACCCATACTGAGAACAGGTCTTCAAGTTTTCTTCCACTTCTCCAGACATTTCGTCATACATGGGCGTTCTGTCCTAAGATGAATGGAGGTAGGGCTAACCGATCACAGTATTCGATGGCCTGACGGCGAGAACACACTAGGAGGATTCTATGGCGCTTGTCCCAATGCGGCTGCTGCTGGATCATGCAGCGGAGAATGGTTACGGCATTCCAGCCTATAACGTTAATAATCTAGAGCAAATTCTGGCCATCATGAAGGCCGCCGATGCAACCGATAGCCCGGTTATCCTACAGGCTTCTCGGGGGGCTCGCACCTACGCCGGGGAAAACTTCCTGCGTCACCTGGTGGTGGCGGCGGTGGAAACCTACCCCCACATCCCCGTGGTCATGCACCAGGACCACGGCAACTCCCCCGCCACCTGCTACTCCGCCCTGCGCAATGGCTTCACCAGCGTGATGATGGACGGATCCCTGGAGGCCGACGCCAAAACCCCCGCTAGTTTTGAATACAACGTCACCGTCACCCGGGAAGTGGTGAAGGTGGCCCACGCCATTGGCTGCAGCGTAGAAGGGGAATTGGGCTGCCTCGGCTCCCTGGAAACCGGTCAGGGCGACAAAGAGGACGGTCACGGTTTTGAGGGTACCCTCAGCCATGACCAATTGCTGACCGATCCCGATGAGGCGGTGCAGTTTGTGGAGGCCACCCAGGTGGATGCCCTGGCGGTGGCCATTGGTACCAGCCATGGGGCCTACAAGTTTACCCGTAAGCCCACCGGTGAAATCCTGGCCATTAGCCGCATTGAGGAAATTCACCGGCGTCTGCCCAACACCCACCTGGTGATGCACGGGTCCTCCTCCGTGCCCCAGAAGTGGTTGGATATGATCAACCAGTACGGCGGTCAAATCCCTGAGACCTACGGTGTTCCCATCGAGGAAATTCAAAAGGGTATCAAGAGCGGTGTGCGTAAGGTCAACATCGACACCGACAACCGGCTGGCGATCACGGCGGCGATTCGGGAAGCGGCCTTTAAGGATCCTTCCAACTTCGATCCTCGCCACTTCATGAAGCCCTCCATTACCTACATGACCGAGGTCTGTGCCGAGCGTTACACCGCCTTTGGCACCGCCGGCAATGCTAGCAAGATCAAGCAACAACCCGTAGAGGTTTATGCGGCCAAGTACGCCAAGGGCGAACTGGATGCTAAAACGGCTCAAACCGCCGCTGTCTAGTTTTTAACCTAATCAGGTTTAATGGGTCTAGCCATGGGTTGGACCTGAACCATCCCCCGGCCCTGGTCGGGGGTTTTTATTGCCCCGGGTGGTTACGTTCCAGAATGTCGCGGTTGGCGGCGATCAGGGTTTGCAGACCCTGGGGTAAAAGACTACCGCTGCCGGTCTCCGGGTCTAGGCTGGCCAGGGTAACCTGGTCCTGGAGTTGCTGGAGTTGGGCGCGGGTGGCCTGGAGGCGATCGCAGCTGGCCGTCAACCGTTGTTGAGCGAGTTGGCGGTAGGTGGGGGTTTGCACCTGTTCCACCACCGCCAGCCCCTCCGCCACCTGGCGGGCTAAATCCACCACGGTGTGGAGTGCCTCTAACAGGTCCACCTGCAGCAGCGGGTCCCGCTGGTAAATCTGGTGGGCAAAGGCCTGGGACTCCAGGGCCCAGGTGTAGGCCTGGCGCCAGGTTGATTCCGGACGGGAGGGAAAGCCCTGGCTTAGGGATTCGAGGTGTTGGATAAAGCTCTGCCGATCCAGTAGATCACCACTGAGGGGCGGATTGGCCGGTGGCCGCCAGCCCGCCAGCCAACTGGCCACCATGGTGGTGGCGATCGCGCCCCCCCCTGCCCATACCAGGGGTCGAGGGCCCGCCAGATTCAATAACAGGGCGCAGCCCAAACCGGTGCCGAGCAGCAGCAGGTAGGTTTGAGGTTGCCTAAAGGCCCTGGACCACTGTATCCCCATGGCTAGCGACCGCCGTAGGCTTCGACACAGCGCACAAACAGCTCCACCCCCAGGGCCAGGGCCGACTCATCGAAGTCAAAGCGGGGATGGTGGTGGGGGTAGGCCAGGGCCCTTTCGGTATTGGCGGCCCCCAGGAAAAAGTAACACCCCGGCACCTCCTGGAGGAAAAAGGCCATGTCCTCCCCCCCCATGGTATGGCAGTCGGGCACCACGCCAGCCTCGGTTTCTACCACTGCCAGGGCCACAGATCGCACCAGATCCGCCATCGCCCCGTCGTTAATCACGGGGGGATAGAGGGGGGTGTAGTCTAGCTGGTAGTCAGCTCCATAGCTCTGACAGACGCCCGCCACGATTTGCTCAATCCGCTGGCTAAAGAAACCGGCATAGGCGGGGTCAAAATAGCGCACCGTACCGCTGATCTGGGCCGTATCCGCCACCACGTTGCAGGCATTACCGCTGTGGAAGGTCCCCACCGTCACCACCGCCGACTTCACCGGATTCACCTGGCGGGAGACAATGGTCTGCAGGGCATTCACCACCTGGGCCCCCACCACAATGGTGTCGACGGTTTGGTGGGGCAGGGCCCCATGACCGCCCTTGCCCTGCAGGGTCAGCTTAAAGGTTTCCGTGGCCGCCATCAGGGCACCGCTGCGCACCCCCACCGTGCCCAGGGGCAGGTTATTCCAGAGGTGCAGGCCCACCATGGCATCCACCCGGGGATTGGTGAGCACCCCCGCTTCAATCATGGGTTTGGCGCCGCCGGGCCCCTCCTCCGCCGGTTGAAAGATCACCTTCACCGTGCCCTTAAAACCCTGGGGGTGCTGGCTCAGATAGTAGGCCGTAGCCAGGGCAATGGCCACATGACCATCATGGCCGCAGGCATGCATCACCCCATCGTGTTGGGAACGGTAGGGGACCGGATTTTCCTCCTGGATGGGCAGGGCATCCATGTCTGCCCGAATCCCCAGCACGGGGCCGGGCTGCTGGCCATGGATCACCGCCACCACCCCGGTACCGGCGATCCCGGCCTGGTGATCAATGCCCCAGGCCCTGAGCCGATCAACGATAAAATCCGCCGTCAGCCACTCCCGAAAGCCCAGCTCTGGCCGCTGGTGCAGCTGCCGTCGCCACTCCACCAAGCAGTCCTGCAGGGCCTGAATGGCGGGGCGCAATCGGGATCGGTCGATCGGCAGGGGAGCAGCGGTGGTGGCGAACATGGGCCGAGGGTATCCGATAATGACAGCGTTAGATACAGCATAAACCACAACTCCAGATTCCCCCATGGCCCGCCGTCTCGCCCCGATCCATCTGGTACTAGCCACTGTTCTATTGGGTTGTAGCCCCGGCCCTCAGGCGGCCCCCCCCGAGCCCCCCTTCCCCCCCCGTTATCAAACCCTCACCCTACCCCAGGCCACGGTACACTTGATCACCATCCCGGACCCCGTCGCCTACCCCCTGGAGGTCGCGGTGGTGGATGCCCTGGCGACCGTGGATCGGATCCTGGCCCAGGTTTGCGGGGGTCGCGACTGCGCCCTGGCTGGACTGAATGCCGGTTTCTTTGACCCCCAGAATGGCCTGACCACCTCGGCGGTGGTGGTGGCGGGGGAACTGGTGGCGGACCCGCGCCAAAACCCACGGCTGATGCAAAACCCCGATCTTCAGGACAGCCTGGATAAAATCCTCAACCGCTCCGAGTTTCGTCGCTATGACTGCGACGGTCAACCCCGCTACGCCATTGCCCCTCACCAGACGCCCCTCCCCCAGGGGTGTCAGCTCATCGCAGCGGTGGGGGCTGGCCCCCAATTGTTACCCCAGGACACGGGTGAGCTAGAGGGGTTTATCGATCCAGATAGGGGTCGGGATGCCCTGGGCAGCGGCACCGCCAACGCCCGATCGGCGATCGGCCTGGGGGCGGAGGGGGAGATCCTGCTGGTGATGGTGGCCCAGCGCCCTGGCCTGGCCAACAGTGGGCTGACCCTGGCGGAACTAGCCCAGGTTATGGCCCAACAGGGGGCGGTGCAGGCCCTCAACCTGGACGGGGGTAGCTCCGCCACCCTGGTCTACGATGGGGCGGTCTACCATGGCCGGCTGAAGGGTGCTGGGGAGGTGGTGCAGCGGCCGGTTAAGTCCATCCTCTGGGTGCCTCGGCCCCCAGGGTGATCTAGCTCCCCGCCATCCGGGTTAGCAACACCGGGCAGTTGGCATAGACCCGGGCAAAGTCCGCCAGAGATTCCCCCAGCACCTTATCCAGGTCCGGTAGCCCCCGGGCAATGGTGGGGCGGCGATCGGTGGAGCCAAGCACCAGCAGATCGATGTTGCGGTCCTCCACCAGTTGGCAGATCCGGTAGCCAGGCTTGCCCTCCGGGGCCACCAGTTTGGAAGAAATGCCAGCCTGCCGGGCGATCGCCGCCGCCTCCATCAAAATCGGGTCCTGGTTGGGGTCGTTGCTAGCCACGTCGAAGGGTTTAGCCTTGAGGTTGGGGATGGTATGCACCAGGGTCAGTTCACCTCCAGGCACATCCCGCAGGAGGGCCAGGGCTAATTTCAGGCCGCCCTTGGCGGAGTCCGACCTATCCATGGCCACCATGACCCGCTTAATCGGGCGAATTGCATAAAGATCATCCTTAACCAGCAGCATGGGTCGGGAGGAGAGTTGGAACACGTACTGGCTGACTGAGTTTTCCAGGATTGCCTTCAACCCCTGCAGGCCGCGGGACCCCATAACGATCAGGTTGGCATCCACCTCATCCGCCGCCTGCACCACCACATCCTTAGGATCCCCTTCCCTCAGCATGGCGGTTACCCGGTTGGGGTCAAGGTTGAGGCGACTAATGGTATTGGCCAGGGTGCGCCCCCCCTCCTCCCATTTGGCCACCATGGCCTCCGCTGAGATCTGGGAAGGAACGACATGGAGCACCGTGACCGCCGCTCGCTGAATTAGGGGAATGTCCATCAGCACCTTCATCATGGCTTCGGTATTACCAGTGCCGGAGTTCGCCAGGAGAATTTTTTCAATCATGGAGGCCTCAGTGTATTAAGACGGTATTAAGAAACGGTATTACAAAACGCCGTTGGCACTGGCAACAGTTGCCATGTTCATCATAGGCACGGCCCTGGGTCCTGGTTTTCTGCCATTCATAATTTGTAGTAGAGTTCAGAGCTGGCTTCTCCTGCAACGAAACAGGCTCAGGCCGCAAAGCTTTGCTACCTGAGCCTGTTTGGGTCCCCTTAAAGACCATCGTTGGTCCTAGGGGTATTCCAAATCTAGCGCGGCCGACCAGCCGGGCAGTCAATCAGCCGAACAGCGGCGGCGGCGGTATAGTCCCGCAGGGCGTTACTATTGGGAGCAAAGTTAGTACCCATCTCATTTAAGGGGCTAGCAATGGCGCAATAGCCCGCCATCTGTTGAATGGCATTGGCTCCCCAGTGGCCACTAATATCTGAAAACATCACTGGTTTACTAACATTGGGGGGGACCACCGTGGTACCCGGTTGGTTGACTGGGGCGTTGGGGTCAGGGGCAACGGAGTTGACCCGGGCCAGGGCCAATTTCTGGAACATGGCCATCAACTGGGCCCGGGTGACGTTATCGCCAGGCCGGAAGTTACCGGTTTCAAAGTCGCCAGTGATCAACCCCAACTGCTTGGCTTGGGCAATTTTCACTGCACTCCAGCGATTCGCCGCCACATCCGGGAAGGGGGCACTATAGACCGACTGGGGCAGGCCAGCCAGAATGGAGGAGGACAGAATCTGCCTGGCGGTTTCCATCACCACCGAGACTGCGGCTTCCCGGGTGAGGGGATTAGAGGGGCGGAAGGTGCCATCCTCAGCGAAGCCCGACATTACCCCCAGATCGGCGGCTCGCTCGATGTCAGCGGCGTAGCGATTCCCGGCAATATCCCTAAAGCTGGCGGCAGGGGGCAGTGTGGGGGTGGGGGGCGGGGTGGTGCCGCCACCACCCCCCGTGGTGGTGCCGCTCTGGAGCTGGGCCAGGGCCAGATCGTTGGTAAAGTACACCAGGTTAGAGCTCACCACCTGCCCTTCGAAGGTGCGCTTGGTCAGGTACCAACCCGGATCGAGGTGGATTTGGGTAAAGCGGGTGGGGCTGATGCCACCGGTGCGGCCAATGGTGATGCGATCGCGGGAGGAGGTGCTGGGGGCAAACTGCAGCAGAAGTTCACCGTTGCGCTCGTTAACCTCAAAGCGGGGGCTGGCCACATCCTCGCCGTTGAGTCGCACACTGTAGCCATTGCTGTCCTTCTGGACTCGGCAGGTACCGCTATAGTCAAAGGTGTTCCAGAGGTCATTCACCTGGGTGGGGCGGGCACCGGAGTTAACCAGGCTCCAGCAGGCCGGGGTAGACTTAATCTGCTCCACCACCACCAACCTATAGGGTTGCACGGTGGTGCCTGGCACCGCCACCACTAAAAAGTTGGCCGCGTTAATGGCCACATTGCCAAAGTTTTGAGCCAGTAAGGCACCCGCCCGTGGTCCCATGGGTTGGATAGGTGCTTGGGATGTCACCGCCCCAGCCGGAGCGCTAGCACCGATCAGCCCCAGGGTGGCTGTGGCCAGCATCGTGGCCTTAAAATTCGTCAACAAAGTCATGGTCAGCTTTCCTAAATAACTCATGCAAAAGCGTTACGCCACAGGATGACTATAGCGCCGGGCAGCAGGGGAGTCCTCCACCATCACCCTTTTATCGTTAACGACCAATAAAAAACCATAGCTAGACCTACGTCTATGGGGTAGAACCGTATCAGAAGACCCAAACCAGGTTAGGCTCTGACAGATCAACCCTGTCCTAAGCGTTCTGACCCAAGCTATATAACCACCATAGTTGTCTGGAGACAGGTTGTCTGAAGACACAAAACAGGATGATACAACAGTCTGTTAGTTATGAGA
>Ga0172372_10002980_pt1 | contig 25315 bp, 23 predicted proteins | sample LakKiv5m_2_FD_114544 | JGI IMG/M metagenome (GOLD analysis project Ga0172372, IMG submission 114544) | Freshwater microbial communities from Kabuno Bay, South-Kivu, Congo - kab_092012_9.5m | ecosystem: Environmental > Aquatic > Freshwater > Lake | place: Democratic Republic of the Congo...
AGGGTGGTCGAAGAGGCACGCCCGGGTGATCACATTCTGATCATGAGTAACGGCGACTTTGCCCATATCCACGACCGCATCATCGATCGCCTGACCCTGTTGGCGGTATGAAAAACCGTAGCCGCATCTCAGATCAACATCAGCAGCAGACCCGACAGGATCACGAGAGCCAGTACCTTATACGGCCAGGCCAGTAGCCGGATGGCCAGTCTCACCGACTGATAATGTCTTTTGAACCAGCGGCCTGCACGCGGAAACCCGTGTTCCCGACCGTAACGCCACAGGTTTCTGAGTAGTATGAGCCCAACCAGTAACTTGAGGGGGGTCAAACCGATGGCGGTGACCATTTCCGAATAGCGGGAGGCATCCTGGGGAAAATGCTCCTGCAGCCATTCTTCGATGTAATCCTCCAGTATCTCCTCCGGTGCTTCGACCAGCACCAGGTAAATGTTCTCGAGCAGTTCCCCAATCAACTCCAGTATGTCCAGTACAAATTCCAGCGCGAATTCTCCCAGTCCTGCCAGCGTGATCACAATACCCAGTGTCCACCACAGGGGTTTCCAACTGGGTGTAATCGCTTCTGAACCGGGGGAGGTTTGTCCATCGGAGACCGGTTTGTCGTTTTCAATATCAGTCATGGAGGCGTTCTGTTTGCAAGGTGATGGTTACGTCCGGGCTATGGCCTGCAAGGCTACCCGTTCAGGCCGGACGGGCGTGGGCATCGGGTTTGCCCGGCTTTTCATGTTGTATCGGCGTGTGCGGATCGCTTCAGGGGACTGAATTTATTTCAGACCAGGGCATAACGGCTCGAAATCATATAAGATATCCCCCTTTTTTTTGCAACAGGGTGACACCGAATGGTTCAAGTGGGCATTGTAATGGGCAGCACCAGCGACTGGGAGGTCATGGTACATGCCGCCCGTCTTCTCAAGGAATTGGGTGTAATTCATGAGACCCGGGTGGTTTCTGCACACCGAACCCCTGATCTGCTGTTTGATTATGCGCAGTCAGCCGCCGGGCGTGGGCTTCAATGTATCATCGCCGGTGCGGGAGGTGCCGCCCATTTACCGGGTATGCTGGCGGCCAAAACCTGCCTGCCCGTGCTGGGCGTGCCGGTTCCCTCCCGTTATCTGAATGGGCAGGATTCACTCTACTCCATCGTGCAAATGCCCCGGGGAATACCCGTTGCCACATTTGCCATCGGTGAGGCCGGAGCCAGCAACGCGGCCCTGTTCGCTGTTTCCCTGTTGTCCCTGAAGGACAGCGAACTCGGACGCAAATTGCAGGATTTTCGCCAGCAGCAAACGGATGCCGTGTTGAGGGCGCAACTGCCTGGCGTGGAGATGCCGGGAGGCATATCCTGATGCCTATCCTGCCACATGCCACCCTGGGTCTGCTGGGTGGTGGACAGTTGGGACAGATGTTCGCACTGGCGGCCATTGCCATGGGCTACCGCGTCGCCGTACTCGATCCCGATCCGGACAGCCCGGCCGGACATCTGGCCAGTCTACACATCCGGGCGGCTTATGACGATCCTGATGCACTGGATCGGCTGGCATCCGTCTGTGCTGCGGTTACGATTGAATTCGAGAATGTGCCAGCGCAAAGCCTGCGCTACTTGGCAGGTCGGGTGAGGGTCAGTCCTTCTGCAGATTGCGTGTCGGTTGCCCAGGATCGCATTACCGAAAAACGCTATCTGACCGCACAGGGTTTTCCGGTTGCACCCTTCCGGGTGATCGAAACGCAGGACGATCTGACCCTGCCTCTCGATGATTACCTTCCCGGGATACTGAAACAGGCGCGTTTGGGTTATGACGGCAAGGGGCAGATTCGCGTGGCCTCTCCCACAGAGGTTGCATCCGCCTTTACCCGCCTGGGAAGCAGACCCTGCGTGCTGGAGAAACAGTTGGTTCTCAAAACCGAAGTGTCGGCGATCATCGCCAGAACGATGCCCGGCCAGACCGTCTGTTACCCGATTGCCGAAAATCAGCACCGTGACGGCATACTCGATGTCAGTATCGTACCGGCCCGGGTTTCAGCCGAAGTGGCCTCGCAAACCCGTGACATGGGCTTGCGTCTGGCGGAGGTGATGGATTACGTGGGGGTGCTGGCCGTTGAATGTTTCGTCCTGCAGGATGACACGCTCCTCATCAACGAAATTGCACCTCGTCCGCATAACAGTGGCCATTTTACCCAGGATGCCTGTCTCGCCAGTCAGTTTGAGCAACAGGTCAGAACCCTGTGTGGATTGATGCCTGCTGACACCCGCTTGTCGACCCCGGTCGTCATGGCCAACCTGCTGGGCGAACCCTGGTTCGATGGTTCGCCCGCCCTTCTGCGGTTGCTCGAATCACCCCGGGTCAAGCTTCATCTCTACGGCAAGCAGGAAGCCCGAGCCGGTCGCAAGATGGGGCATGTCAATATCCTGGCCGCTACCACGGATGCCGCACTCGAACAACTGTCGGCACTGCGGCCCGTCGGGTGATTCCCGCAAGAATCACCCTGTTGCCAGCAAAAGGAGGCCGTGTGAAAATCCGGGCTTCGTTCAATTCCAACCGTTAACCACCATTCCCTGCTCCCATGGAAATCATTTTAGCCAATCCCCGCGGTTTCTGCGCCGGTGTCGACCGGGCCATTGATATCGTGCAGCGAGCCATCGACGTTTTCGGTGCGCCCATTTATGTCCGCCATGAAGTGGTACACAACCGTCATGTCGTGGAGGAACTCCGCCATAGTGGGGCCGTGTTCGTGGAGGAACTGTCCGAAGTGCCGGCAAAGGCTACGGTCATCTTCAGTGCCCACGGTGTATCCCAGGCCATACAGGCCGAGGCTCGTGAGCGCGGACTCCGGGTATTCGATGCGACCTGTCCCCTGGTCACCAAGGTGCATATCGAAGTGCATCACCACGCCAGTGAGGATCGGGAAATCATATTCATAGGCCACGCCGGACACCCGGAAGTCGAGGGAACCATGGGCCAGTATGTCAATCCCCGGGGCGGTATTTATCTGGTCGAATCACCCGATGATGTGGCGCACCTTGCCGTTAAAAATCCTGATAATCTCGCCTATGTCACCCAGACCACCCTGTCGATCGATGACACACAAGCGGTCATAACGGCCTTGCGGGCCCGGTTCCCGTCGATACAGGGGCCCAGAAAGGATGACATCTGCTATGCCACCCAGAACCGTCAGGATGCCGTAAAAAAACTGGCGGAACACTGCGACATGATCCTGGTGGTCGGATCGCCCAACAGCTCCAATTCCAATCGTCTGCGGGAGATCGCTGAAAAAATGGGGCGTCCTGCCTACCTGATCGATGATGCTGGACACCTGCAGGCCGGGTGGGTCGAGGGCATTGTCAGGGTAGGTGTGACCGCCGGAGCTTCAGCCCCCGAGGTTCTGGTGACAGAAGTAGTTGAAAAACTGAAGGCCTGGGGCGGGCTGATGGTCAGGGAAAATCAGGGCATAGAGGAAAAGGTTGTCTTTTCACTGCCCAGGGAATTGAGGCCGTCGGCCTGAAAAACCTGGCCCGGGTGCAGGGCAGGGAGGGCAGGGAGGACATGGTTCATCTGAAGGAGCAGATCCGGGACTGGGGGCAGGCTCTGGGATTCCAGCAAGTGGGCATCAGCGACATCGACCTGGGTGAAGCCAGCGCACGATTCAGGGAATGGCTGGCTGCCGGATGGCAGGGCAGCATGACCTGGATGGCGGATCGGGCCGAACTGCGTCTCCATCCGGATGCCCTGGTTCCCGGTACCCTCAGGGTCATCAGTGTGCGCATGGATTATCTGCCGGAAAGCCGTGAACGGGCCTGGATGCAACTGCGAAATCCTGATCAGGCCTATATTTCCCGCTACGCCCTGGGGCGGGATTATCACAAACTGATACGGAAACGGTTACAGCAACTGGCCGAACGCATACGCGGGCACGTTGCCGATACGCGCTACCGGGTTTTCTGCGACAGCGCGCCGGTACTTGAAAAGCCCCTGGCCAGTCAGGCGGGCCTTGGCTGGATCGGCAAACATACCAACCTCATTCACCATGAGGACGGCTCCTTCTTTTTCATCGGCGAAATCTACACCGATCTTCCGCTTCCCGTCGATCAACCCGCAACGGTTCATTGTGGCAGTTGCACGGCCTGTATGGACGTTTGTCCTACCCAGGCCATCGTCGCACCCTATCGTCTCGATGCCCGTCGTTGCATCGCCTACCTGACCATCGAATGGCACGGGGTCATCCCGGAGGCATTTCGTCCGGCCATGGGTAACCGCATTTACGGGTGTGACGATTGCCAACTGGTCTGCCCCTGGAACCGGTATGCCCGGATGACCCGGGAAATCGACTTCATGCCCCGTCACGGTCTGGATACGGCGAGTCTGCTGTCCTTGTGGGCCTGGTCGGAAGACCTGTTTTTGCGGCAGATGGAAGGGTCTGCGATACGACGGATCGGCTATCAGTCCTGGCTCAGAAACATTGCCGTTGCCCTGGGCAATGCGCCAGCTTCCGCCCTCATCGCGACTGCGCTGCAATCCCGGCTCGAACAGGCATCTCCCCTGCTGAAAACGCATATCCTCTGGTCACTGGAACGGCATCTCACTGGAAAGTAGACGGCTCGATGCAGTGACGGGTCAGCAGGCGGTAAAATTCGGTGCGGTTACGCCGGGCCAGGCGGGCAGCACGGGCAACGTTACCGGCCGTGATGTGCATCAAGCGTAACAGGTAGTCCTGCTCAAAGCGGGTTCGGGCCTCTTCGAAGCACGGAAAGTCGCTCCAGTCCGGATGACAGAGTGCCTTGCTGACCAGACTGGCGGCTATTTCGGAGGTGGTGGACAGTGCTACACAGTGTTCGACCACATTGCGTAATTGCCGCACGTTACCCGGCCAGGGACAGGTTTTCAGCAGGTTCAGTGCATCCGGGGTGAAATTTTTGGCTACTTCGCCGTAGCTGCGGGCCAGATGTTCCAGAAAACTGTCGACCAGCCAGGCAATATCGTCGGGTCGTTCAGACAGTTTTGGCAGATTCAGCGAGACTACGTTCAGACGGTAATACAGATCCTCCCGGAACGCACCGTCCTTCATGGCCTGATTCAGATCGACATGCGTAGCGGAGATCACCCGGATGTCGACCGGTTCATCCTGTATTCCGCCGACCGGGCGTACTTGCCTTTCCTGCAGGCTTCTCAGCAATTTGGCCTGAAACGAGCGGGGCATTTCGCCGATTTCATCCAGAAACAGGGTGCCGCCATGAGCTGCCCGCATCAATCCACTGTGATTGCGGATGGCTCCGGTAAAGGCACCCTTGCAGTGGCCGAACAGTATGCCTGAAAACCGGAGATGACAGTCGCTTTTACCCTTAGGCCAGGCCGCATTACGCTGACAGGGTACGCGGTCATCGCGGGCCTGACCCGCTTCAAGTACAGGCTGCACACCGACGATGAACCACTCGAGACAGCGTACAGCAACATCCCCCAATATGACTGACAGGCCCGTTGCCTCATTATCTTTTCGCCTGCTGCCCTGGTTTTCGGGGTTGTCCTTTTTATTGCTGTGGCAGTTCGTTGCGTTTTTCATGGACGCAAGCCTGCTGCCGTCGCCGGTGACGGTGGTCGAGGTACTCTGGAAAGCGTTGGTCAGTGGCCAACTGCCGTACCATTTGGGCATTACCCTGCTGCGGCTGGCTGCCAGTTTTAGCCTGGCCATGCTGCTGGGGACTGCACTGGGTATCCTGCTGGGACGACATCCCGGCCTTGATCGTTTTTTTGACGGGTGGCTGTTGCTGTTTCTCAACGTGCCTGCCCTGGTGACCATCATTCTGTGCTACATCTGGTTTGGCCTGGAAGAATCAGCCGCCATTCTGGCAGTGGTCATCAACAAGCTGCCGAATGTCGTCGTAACCCTGCGCGAAGGTACACGCACCCTGGACAAAAAGCTGCTGGAAATGGCGAGCCTGTATCGTTTCGGTCTGTGGAAAACCTACCGTCATGTCATCTGGCCCCAACTCTATCCCTTCCTCATGTCGGCCAGTCGCACCGGGCTGGCCCTGATCTGGAAAATCATCCTGGTGGTCGAGTTGCTGGGTCGCAGTGAGGGGATGGGTTACCAGTTGCATCTTTTTTTCCAGTTGTTCGATGTGGCCTCGCTGTTGGCCTACTCACTGAGTTTCGTGCTGGTGATACAGGTCATAGAGATGCTGGTCTTAAAGCCCCTGGACAAACGCGCCAGACGGTGGCAGCAGTGACGTACGTGACGATAAACATTCGGCAGAAACGTATGGGTGGGCGAACCGTGTTCGAACACCTGCATATTGAACTGGCGCAGCAAGAATTTACCTGTCTGACCGGGCCTTCCGGTTGCGGCAAGACCACGTTGCTGAACCTGGTCGCCGGACTGGATCGTGATTTCGAGGGGGAGATCGCAGGGGGCTGTTTCAACCCGGTACCGCGTATCGGGTACGTGTTTCAGGAACCGCGCCTGCTGCCCTGGCGCACCGTGGCAGAGAATCTGGGTCTGGCTGTACCGGCAGGCACGGATTCTGCTTTCGTGCAAGAACTGATGGATCAGGTGGGACTGGCAGGTGTGCAGCACCAGTATCCGGGCCAGTTGTCTTTGGGGATGAGCCGTCGGGTTGCACTGGTACGTGCTTTTACCATCGCCCCGGATCTGCTGCTGATGGATGAGCCGCTGGTTTCACTGGATACACCCACGGCCCGCAAGATCATGGAGCTGATGCTGCAACTGTGGCAAGAGCGTCCGCCTACGGTACTGTACGTGACTCACGACATGCGCGAAGCCATCGCCTTGGCCGACCGTCTGCTTTTCCTGTCGCCTGCACCCTGCCGGATTTCAGCGGATATCCGGATTCCCCTGGCCCGGCCTGCACGCAGCCCGGATGTGATCGAGGCATTTTACCGATCCCTGCGTGAGGATGTCCCTGAACTGGGCGGGCTGGTGTAGCCGGAAGGTATCAAAAACCTTTGGAGACCTTGCCCAGGCGTGCCACCACTTCGGCGACTTGCTCGTTCAGCATGGACTCCTTCTGCAGGTATTCATTGACCTGCCTGACTACCCGCTGGGCTTCGTCCTTCAAGGCCAGTTTCTGCAATTCATCCAGGTCGAGGTCAGCCAGAATCGCGGCCAGGTGTGCCATGTAGCCTTCGCAGGTGCCAAGAGCCTGATCGATGTGTTGCAGTTGCGACTGTTCCACCTGATGCAGGGTCATGTACAAATCGACGATTTCTTCCTGGAAAACCGCGCTTTTATCGCCGCCGTCCCGGTCAAGGTGTGCGAGGCGGGCATTGCTGGCCTCAGCGATGAAGGAGAGATGATCCCTTTGCCGCCCCAGCAGGGCATCATCGTCCAGATCGAAACCGGATACTACCATGCTGATCTGATCATAGTTCACGACCAGGCACTCCTTGACCCAGGCCATGCGCCCTTTGCCGCGGGCGTGCTCCAGTATGGCCTGTTCCAGCGGGCTGCATTCCGGGTTATTCGAGTAACAGCGTTTTTCGCCCTGATGGCGCAATTCGAGCAGGATACCCAGACCAAACTCCTTGATGGCCTGACGTATGGCGATGGCTAACTGATCCAGACTTTCTGCCAGGTGTGACTTCCGCAGGAAATCGAACAATATTCCGGTTTCGCCGAGGCTGGATATGGCACTGAAAGCCGCCTGTTGTGCGACTTCGGCCTGTAGCATGATGCCCTGATGCCGGTGGAATTCCTCTTCGGCCACCTTGACCTTGCGAATCAGCTCTGCCCGGGAATACGGTTTGCAGATGTAGTCAGACCCTCCGGCATCGTAGGCCTTGATGCGGGTTTCCATGTTGTCGTGGGCCGAAATGAAGATGAAACGGATCTGGTTGTCGACCATGTCCCGGAGTCGGCGACAGGTTTCTATGCCATTGAGACCGGGCATTTCCACATCCATCAGTACCAGACCGGTCAGATTATGCTGTGTGGTCAGGATCGATTCGCCGCTGCCGAATTCAGTAACCGGGTAACCTGAATCCTTGAGAAAGGATTTGAGTACATGGCGGGAAATCGGATCGTCATCGACGATGAATATATTGAATTCGTGATCGCTCATCGTGAAATGAAAAAGAGGTTTTTGGAATATGGCCCGTGATTCAGGCTGCCCGGCGGTTCGGCGCATTGTAGAGCCTGCATCGAGCGGACGCTACCCCGTTTTGCAGGCCTATTTCCGTAACGGGTTGATGTCGGGTTGCTTTACCGGATCGTCTCCCTAATAATTCGGCCTTTTCCAGCCATTATCGCCATCATGTGGTTCAAGAATCTTGCATTGTTCCGTTTTACCGAACCGTTCGACCTCACCGCCGATGAACTCGTGCAGTGTCTGGAGGCCCGTCGGTTCAAGCCCTGTGCCAGCCTGGAGCCCGTCAGTCTGGGCTGGACTGCCCCCCTGGGCAAGGAGACATTCCCATTGGTGCATGCCTCCCAAGGCTACATCATGGTCTGCCTCATGAAAGAGGAAAAGATTTTGCCGGCTTCCGTCATCAATGAGACCCTGGCCGAGCGGGTCGAGGATATCGAAGCCCGCCAGGGTCGTCCGCTGCGTCGCAAGGAAAAGGATTCCCTGAGAGACGAAATCGTGCAAACCCTGCTGCCCCGGGCGTTCAGCCACAGCCGCAAGAATTATGCTTACCTGGATACCCGGAACGGTTGGCTGGTTGTCGACAGTTCCAGCAACAAGAAGACCGATGAACTGGTTTCGCTGTTGCGTCAGTGTGTGGGCAGTCTGCCGGTGGTGCCCCTGACTACCCGGGAAAGGCCGGCCCAGGTGTTGTCAGGCTGGCTGGCTGAAAATGCCGTGCCTGCCGACATGACGCTGGAAAGTGATTGTGAACTGCGTTCACCGGACGAAGACGGGAGTGTCATACGCTGCCGTCGTCACGATTTGACCGCCCCCGAGATTCAGAATCATCTGGAGGCCGGCAAGGAAGTCGTCAAGCTGGCCGTGACCTGGAATGACCGCCTCAGCCTGGTTCTGGATGACGTGCCCTCCGTGCGAAGCCTGCGCTTTCTCGACATAGTGCAGGAAGAGGCGGCTGATGTCGATACCGCCAATCCTGTGGAACGGTTCGATGCTGATTTTGCCATAATGACGCTCGAATTGAGCCAGTTCCTGCCTCGTCTGGTGGCGTTGTTCGGCGGCGAAAATACGGGAGACGGTGCGGGTCACTGAAATGAAACCGAATCATTACGTGAAAAGCGGTTTGTTACTGGTGGCCTGCCTGGGGCAACCGGTTCAGGCCGAATCCTTCAGCCTGCCGGGGGCCAACAACGACCTGATCGGCGAGACGCGCCATATCCGGGCCAGTCACGAAGATACCCTCATCGACATTGCCCGTCGGTACAGCGTGGGTCAGGATGAAATCGTGATGGCCAATCCCGCCGTCGATCGGTGGTTGCCGGGTGCCAATGCGGAGGTCGTGATTCCCCGGCAGTTCATTCTGCCGGACGCGCCCCGCAACGGCATTGTCGTCAACATTCCGGAGATGCGGCTTTTTTATTACCCGGCATCCGGCAAGGACAAACCGGTATCCGTCATCACCTATCCCATCAGCATTGGCCGCATGGACTGGCGCACCCCGCTGGGCGTGACCCGGGTGGTGCAGAAGGTCAAGGATCCCACCTGGACACCGCCTCGATCCATCAAGATCGAACATGCCCGGGACGGTGATTTTCTGCCCGATGTGGTGCCGGCCGGGCCGATGAATCCGCTGGGGCGTTTTGCCCTCAAACTGGGCGTGAGCGGGTATCTCATACACGGTACCGGCATCGACAAGGCCTTTGGCATCGGTATGCGGGTCACCCATGGCTGCATCCGCATGTACCCGGAAGACATTGAAAGACTATACGGGCAGGTCGGGGTGGGGACTTCAGTCAATCTGGTCAATCAACCGGTCAAACTGGGCTGGCAGGGCAATACCCTCTACGTCGAGGTACATCAACCGCTGGATGAGGATGTCATGAGCTACACCGAACTGCTCGACAGCACCATGAACCTGATTTCGCGCAAAACAGCCGGTCGGGCCGTTACGATCGACGGGGCGGCCTTGAGAACCGCGCTGGAAAAACCCGGCGGTATACCGGTCGCCATTTCCAGGCAACCGGGGGTGCAACCGCCTGTTGCACCCGTGCAGCCGGTCATCGAGACTTATCCTGAATCTTTCGGGCAGGATCAACCGCCAGCCGGTTTATAGGATGCCGGTACGCTCACTTCACCCCCGAACAGAAACTTTTCCCGCTCGCCGGCCAGGAATTTACGGGCTTCCGGCTCGAAAGGGGTGAGGCGGTGTTCATTGATCAGTACGGTTTGCATCCTGACCCAGTCATCCCAGGCTTTGCGGGAGACCTGTTCGTAGATTTTCTGCCCTTCAGGGCCTGGAAACGGGGGACGTTCCAGGCCTTCTGCTTCTGCGCCGTAGCGACTGCATAATACCCTGTGTGTCATGTCAAGATTCTCGTGTCAAAGGGCTGATTCCAGCCGCTGTTTCGTTTAATAGTTGCCGTACCGGAGCCGGTACCGCCAGCGAATCGCCGGGTTCGAACCAGCGATGATCCGAATCGTCCCGGATGCCGGTTACGGTCAACTCGACCACCGACAAATAAACGGGGGTGTAATCCAGATGGAAATGGGAGAAGGTATGCCGCCGGGGCGGGCATTCACAGCGTTGGTCGGCACGCAGGCCGAGCCTGAAAGCCCCCTCGATCAAGTCCTCGAGCGATGCAAATTCCGGAAACACCCACAACCCGCCCCACAGGCCTGCCGGGGGTCGCCGGGTCAGCAAAACCTTGCCGCTGCGGTCAACCGCTATCAACAGATAGCCGGTGCGGGCGGGCAAGGCCGGGGCCGGTTTGGGTGTCGGTAATGCATCGACCCGCCCGCTGGCCAGAGCGTTGCAGGTGGCTCGCAGCGGACAGGCCGTACAGGCCGGTTTTTTTCTGATGCACCCGGTTGCCCCCAGATCCATCATGGCCTGATTGTAATCACCGACCCGGGTAACCGGTGTCAGGTCTTCACTCAACTGCCACAAGGCCCGACTGACCGATGCATGACCCGGCCAGCCTTCCAGGCCGAAATGACGACTCAGTACCCGTTTGACATTGCCGTCCAGTATGGCCGCCCGTATGCCGTATCCCAGGCTGAGTATGGCCCCCGCCGTTGACCGGCCGATGCCCGGCAGACCGGTGAGGCTGGCCAGGTCGGTGGGGATTTCTCCCTGATACTGCGTCACGATCAGACCGGCGGCCCGGTGCAGATGGCGGGCGCGGGCATAATAACCCAACCCGGACCAGGCACACAGCACATCCTCCGGATCGGCCGCCGCCAGGGCAGTGATGTCGGCAAACCGTGCCATGAAGCGCAGATAATAGGGGATGACCGTGGCGACCTGGGTCTGTTGCAGCATGATTTCCGACACCCATACGGCATAGGGTGTGCGCCCGGTCTGCCAGGGTAAATCCTTGCGACCGTGCTGGTCATACCAATTCAGTACAGCCTGCTGAAAGCTCGGTTCATTCATTTGCTGTCATGGGGTGTAAAGCCGGGCTGGCTGATCGCAGCCGTTTTTATTGATCCGGTTTATCCTGTCCCGACTGACACGCCTCCAGTTCCAGTTCATAGCGGACATAGTAGCGTTCGAGTGACTCGCGGGTGCCGTTGTCGGCAAAATCGGCATGATGGGTTGGCGGGGTATAGTTTTTCTTGTGCAACTGCCGGATCGGACACCACATCCGTTCGGTTTCAGCCGCAATTTTCTGTACATACCGCAAAACCCCGTTGGCATAACTGCAATAGTAGCAGTTGAGCCGATCCACGCCATTCAGCGATTCCAGGCCGGTTCGCTTGATCTGAATAAATTGTTTGCGGTCAACGCCGGGCATGCGGTAAATCGGAAAACAGACGACCTGATACAGGGTCGCCAGGGCATCCAGCAAGGTGATCGGTATGATCAGGGCATAAATAAAGGGCATGCCGAATACCAGTTTCAAAAGCCCTGTGATCGGGAATGGTTTGCCTTTGAAGGCATCCAGTCTGTAACTGTGATGTTCGCCTATCATCTGATGATTATCCTGTGGTAGTAAGTACGGCCTTGCGGCTGAGGTTTTTCAAAACCCGGTTGGCATCCATAAAGGCTTGTACCGGGCCCACTTCGTTATAAACGATCTGGTGTTGTTCGCAAAAGGCACGGGTTACAGCGGCGGCTTCCGGTAGTTTGTGCCAGGAAATGGCGGGCCAGAGGTGATGTTCGGTCTGGTAGGCCAGAACCCCCCAGAACCACCGGCCAAAGCGGCCATTGATATTGCGGGTAGTGTAGGTTTGCAGGGTCAGCCGATCCACCGGATACTCTCCGCTCAGGGTGGGCAGGCCAACGTGATTGAGCGCGAAAACCAGGCCGATGCAAAAGCCGGCGATCAGGTATTTGTACAGTAATAACGTGAGTCCCAGCCATAAGGGCTTGGCCAGGAACAGGGCCAGGTTATTGATGACATAACCCGAGAAGATCAGGCCCAGTACGACATATTGGTTGCTGTCGATGGCGAAGGTTCTGCCCTTGAATCGACCTGTCAGGATGAAGATCAGGCTTTCGATACTCAAACCGATCACCAGCAGGGTCAAGGCCATCCAGTAGACGACCGCCTGGGTTCGGGCTACCCACCAGGCCAGCCAGTGGGTGTGGGGTTTGAGCTGGGATTCTCCCAGAATGAAGGGCGGTGTTTCTATGTCGGGATCACTGTCCGCCTCGGCCGAGATATTGGTGAACCGATGATGCAGGGTATGTTTTTTGTCCCAGAATTCCTTGCTCAGTCCCAGAAAGAAACTCCAGACAAACTCTCCCAGCCAGTCCTTGTAAAACTTCGTATTGGCCGTTGCACCGTGTGCCAGATCATGGCCGATAAAGCCCAGGCGAAGGATATAAACCGCATCGATGCTCAAAAACAGGATGCACAATGCAGGGTGGGTGGTGAAAGCCACGGCAATCATCATGACGATATGGACGATGACGTACCAGGCAAAACGTCGCAGGTAGTAGTCGGGTTGTTTTTCGTAACAGGAATAGGGTTTCAGTCGTTCGGTGAGTTCGGCAAACAGGGCCGAACGGTCGGTTCTAAGGTATTCTTCTTCGGCAGCAGGGGTCATGGGCAGGCCTCAGGTCATTGTTGTTATGGAATGTGCTGGCAGCTTTCACTGCCATCAGGGGTTATGAAACCATATCGGCCGGGACAGGGCAATGTTCCCCGATCAATAGCTCTCACCCCATGCCCCGCTTGAAGCTCTGGTGGTGTTTGGCATGTTCTTCGATGAATTCGATGATGAGTCCGGCGACATCGATGCCGGTGATGGTTTCGATGCCTTGCAGGCCGGGCGATGAATTAACCTCGAGTACCAGTGGCCCGCGCTTGCTGCGGACGATATCGACCCCGGCCACATTGAGTCCTACGGTTTCAGCCGCCTGTATGGCGGTTTCATGTTCTTCCGGTGTCAGTTCCACGCTGGAACCGGTGCCGCCACGGTGCAGGTTGGAACGAAATTCACCTTCCCGGGCTGTGCGCTGCATGGCTGCGATGACCTTGCCGCCGACCACCAGACAACGGATATCACTGCCACCGGCCTCGCTGACGTACTCCTGTACCAGCAGATTGGCATCGAGTTTCCGGAACGCATCGATCACGCTTTCAGCCGCCTGGGCCGTTTCAGCCAGAACCACGCCCTTGCCCTGGGTTCCTTCGAGCAGTTTGATGATGAGCGGGGGGCCGCCGACCAGCCGGATGAGGGATTTGATGTCATCGGGACTGTGGGCGAAGCCGGTAACCGGCAAACCCAGTCCGGCCCGGGCCAGCAACTGGTGGGAGCGCAGTTTGTCCCGCGAACGCCCTATCGCCATGGAGGGATTGAGCAGATAGACATCCATCATCTCGAACTGACGCAGCACCGCCAGACCATAAAAAGTGATGGATGCACCAATGCGGGGAATGACAGCCCTGAAGCCCCGGAGTTTTTGATCCCCGAGGAAAATGGCCGGTTTGGTCGAGGTGATATCCATATAAACATGCAGGGGATCGATGACCCGCGTCTCATGACCACGGCTGACGGCTGCCTCGACCAGGCGTCTGGTTGAATAGAGTGCAGGATTGCGGGACAGGATTGCTATTCTCATGAAGACACTGAAGGGTTTTGGTCAAGGTAGTTTTAGGGAGCGGAGGCCCGGTAGGGGTTGACCAACGCAAACCGGGGCAATGGGACTGTGTCCAGTGCATCGGCCCGGTCGTGGGTCGTCATTCAGCACCACCTCCTGAATTATAAGGCGAACCTGCGGAATTCGGAAAAATACCAGTGCAACGCCATCGCAGTCACTGAGCGGTTATACTTCAAGTGAACGGTCGGATGGAGATTCTTGCCCGGCAAATGCTGCAAACTGCAAAGGTTTAACCCTGACCATGTCAGGAATATGACCACAGGCGGGTTCGATGCCCTGTCAACGACCCTTCAGGTTTCTGGTTAACGTTGAAATCAACAGGAGTCAAACATGACCAACACGCTCATCGATTGGGGGCGAGGATTGATTCGTCACCTCAGGCAAGCCCTGGCCTCCAAGCCGTCGCAGACACCGGAATCCGGTGAATCAGGCCGCTTCAGTCGGCCCCTGCTGGCGTTTTTACTCGTCTTCTTCCTGCTCTACCTCTGGCAAAGTTACCGGGAAATACGCGAAGGCGAAATACCCTACAGCGATTTTCTGCGCTACGTACAGGCGCAAAAGGTGACCGACAGCCTGATTACCGATCAGGTGATTACCGGCCACCTCAAGCCGGAAAAAGCCGGTGAAGAACCGCGCAGTTTCATCACGGTACCCCTGGCCAATCAGGAGTTGGCCAACCTGCTGCAGGCAAACGGTGTGGAGTACACGGTGCGCTATGGCAGCAACTGGCTGGGTAATTTCCTGTTCAACTGGTTATTGCCCATGGCCGTTCTGTTTGGCCTTTGGAGCTGGATGGCCCGGCGCATGGGGGGGCCGGGTGGCATTCTGAACATGGGACGGGGGCGAGCCCGTATTCACGCCGAATCATCCGGCCAGATCAGCTTTCAGGATGTGGCCGGGGCCGAGGAAGCCAAGCAGGAACTGCGCGAGAGCATCGAGTTCCTGCGTGAACCCACCCGCATTCAGCGTCTGGGCGGACGCATGCCCAAGGGTGTATTGCTGGTCGGGCCACCCGGTACCGGTAAAACCCTGCTGGCACGGGCCGTAGCAGGCGAAGCCGGTGTGCCCTTCTTCAATATCAGTGCCGCCGAATTCATCGAAATGTTCGTCGGGGTGGGGGCGGCGCGAGTGCGGGATATTTTTGAACAGGCCCGCCAAAAAGCCCCCTGCATGATTTTCATCGATGAACTGGATGCCATCGGTCGGGCCCGGGGCGGGCCGGTGGTGATGGGGGGTCATGACGAGCGTGAGCAAACCCTCAACCAGTTACTCACCGAAATGGACGGCTTCGATCCCTCCGCCGGGGTGGTGGTGATGGCCGCGACCAACCGGCCGGAAATCCTTGATCGGGCCTTGCTGCGGGCGGGTCGCTTCGACCGGCAGATCGTGGTCGACAAGCCCGGCCTCGAAGACCGCCTGGCCATTCTCAAACTGCATACCGGCAGGATCACCCTCGGCCCTGATGTAGATCTGCGGGTGGTGGCCCAGCGTTCCCCCGGTCTGGTGGGGGCTGATCTGGCCAATATCAGTAATGAGGCGGCCATCATTGCGGTGAGGGACAACCAGGACGCTGTTTCCATGAGACATTTCGAAGCGGCCATCGACCGGATCATTGCCGGGCCCGAGAAAAAAAGCCGCGCCCTCGGCGAAAGTGAAAAACGCCGGGTCGCCTACCACGAATCGGGTCATGCCCTGGTGGCGGTAATCGTTCCCACCGGTGAGCCGGTACACAAGGTGTCGATCATTCCGAGAGGTGCAGCCGCGCTGGGATTCACCCTGCAACTGCCGGTGGAGGAAAAATTCCTCTCCACCGAACCCGAGTTGCGGGACCAGATTGCCATATTGCTGGCCGGTCGTTGCGCCGAGGCGTTAGTGTTGGGCAGTGTCTCCAGCGGTGCCCGGAACGATCTGGAAAAAGCCTCGGAGATCGCCCGCTGCATGGTTTGCCAGTTCGGCATGAATCAGGCGTTAGGCCCCATGACCTACGGCAAGCGGCAGTCGCTGGCCTATCTCAATGTCGAAGCTGCCGAGGAACGCAATTTCGGTGAAGACACGGCCCGATCGATCGACACCGAGGTGCGACAACTGATCGAGGAAGGGTATCGCCGTGCCGAAGACATCCTGACCAGCCACCGTGACACCCTCGAGGCACTGGCCGGATTACTGCAGGAGAAGGAAGTGGTCAGCGGCGAAGAGATCAAGCGATTGATCCAGGCCGTTTGACTGAGGGGCAGACACACCATGTCCGGAACCGATCAACCGGCACTGCAGGCGGTAACCGACGGTTTGGCCCGGCAGATGGCCGCACTACCGCCAGATGCCGGGGAGCAGACACGTCATTCCATCCTGCATGCCTTGAACAGCCTGGCACGGCTGGATGCGGTTTACCTGTATGGTTCACGAGCCAGGCAGATGGCCCGTGAGGACAGCGATTGGGATATTGCCGTGCTGTTCAGTGATTATGAAACCTGTGCCCTGACGCGGCTACTGCGCCCGCAAATTTTACAGGCCGAATCAGAGCGGATACTTCAGATATACGAGCAGATCAGCGTAGTCGACCTCGAAGCGGTACCGATTTTTTTGCAGTACAGTATCCTGACGGGAGCAGTCAAATGGTTTGATCGGGGCGTACCGCATGTCAGGCGGGTGGAGCAGGGGATTTTTTCAACCTGGGAGAAGGATTATGAGAGATATTGCGTATGAACAAGCCGTGATCCGCCATCAACGCCGGATGTTGCGGATACTCGATGAATACAGCCACGAACGACCTGACACCTGGACAGAGCGGGATTATCTGGCCATTCAGCGTGCCTTGCAGGTGTATATCGAATCCTTCATCGGACTGGCCCGGTATTATGTCCAGCAAAAGTATGGTTTGTCTGTCGGTCGTTCGCGTGAGGCCGTGGACGAACTCAAAAGCCGGGGTGATATCAGCGCGAATCAACAGCAAAATCTGGACAAAATCATCGGTTTTCGCAATGTTCTGGTACGTGATTACCTCGATGTCAATGAGTCCATCGTCAATGCGGTGGTGACCGGGCGATTGTATGCAGAACTCGATACGGTAATGGCCGGGTGGTTGGTGTGCCTGTCACGGTTACCGGTGATTCAGGAGGCTTGATCTGTCTGTTTCCAGGCCTCTTCCAGCCGTTTGGCCGACACCGGCAGGGCCGTTTTCAGGGTTTGAGCGAACAGGGAAACCCGAAATTCTTCCAGCAGCCAGCGGAAGGCCTGTTGTTCAGGAATGACCCGGCCTTTGGCTTGCTCGATCAGCGACCAGTATTTTTTCAGGAAGGGTGCGATTTCCTGGTATTGCTTTTGGTCGCGGTGCGGATCCTGGGCTGATTTCTCCAGCCGGTGGAGCATGGCCTTGAGGTAACGCGGCATTTCCCGGATATGGAGATACGGCGTGGTAGCCCAGAAACCGGCGTACAGCAGTTTGCTCATCTGATCCCGCACATCCGCTACGGCAACGGTTTTGGCGGCACCGAGGCGGGTGTTGAGTTCGCTGCAGGTTTGTAACAGGGTTTGCGCGGTGCGGGCCATTTCGTCGGCCTTCAGCACCAGTTGTCCTCGATGGGTCTCGAGTCGTTGTTCAAAGTCGGCGGCACTGCGAATATCGGGTTGACCTTCCAGGAACAAGGCCCCCATCAGCCGGTCGAGCAGGTCTTCACGCAGTTCACGGCCCGTTTGGCGTTCCGGGTACAGGAACGGGTGTGGCGGCAGTTGCTGATACAGGCGTTCGGCCTGCACATTCACCACCAGATTCTTTTTGATGTATTTGAGTTCTTTGGCCAGTGCCAGCCGGAACAGGCGGGCCAGGCCCAATGCGTGCTGGTAGCGGGCTGGTTCCGGGGTATCGAATACCCGCACTCCCACCGTATTGCCCTCATCCACCATGGCGGGAAAACCGTGCAGCAAAACCCCTTCCTGCTGACCTTCAAACCGCTCCGGCAAAGGCCCGAATGACCAGCTCTGACAGCCGGTGTGCAGCCAGACCTCGCGGGCAATGCGGGTAAAATTTTGCCGGGCCTCACCGGAATGGCGGGATTTGAGTTCAGCCAGATCGCGTGATCGATCCATCACCTTGTTGAACTCGTCGACCACGGCAAAATTCATGCGCAGATGCACCGGCAGTGTGTCTTCCCGAAACGCATTGACCGGGACACTGTGTCCTCCCACCTTGCGCAAGGCCAGCGACACCGCCATGAGCAGATCACCCCGGGCAAAATCCAGCATGGGGAGTATCCGGTCGACATAATCGGGTACCGGAACGAACTGCACCCGCCAGGTTTTGGGCAGGGATTTGATCAGGGCAATCAGTTTTTCCCGCAGCAAACCCGGAACCAGCCAGCGAAAAACATCCGGTTCCAGTTGATTGAGCAGGTGCAGGGGAATAATGACCGTGACACCGTCATCGGCGTGGCCCGGTTCAAACCGGTAGTCCAGGCTCAGTTTGAACGGCCCGGTGTCAAAAGTATCCGGAAAATTGACCCCATCAAGGGAAGAATCTTCCTTGCGGGTAATATCGGCCCGGGTCAGTTTAAGCAAATCCGGCGTTTGCCGTTCCACCCCTTTGCGCCACTTTTCAAAAGTAATCCCGTTGACCACCTCCGCCGGTATCCGCTCATCGAAAAAGCGGTATAACCAGGTTTCATCGACCAGCAAATCGACCCGTCGGCCTTTTTGTTGCAGGTATTCGGCTTCTTCCAGTAACTTGAGGTTATGCAGGAAAAACGGAGCCTTGCTGTCATAATCCATCTGCACCAGAGCGCAGCGAATGAAAATTTCGCGGGCAGCCACCGGGTCGATGGTTTCATACGGCACCTTGCGACCGGCCTGCAGGGTTAAACCGAACAGCAGGGTGCGGTCGTGGATGGCAGCCCGTGCCGCCTTGCGTTCCCAGTGCGGGTCATAGTATTGATGCTTGATCAGGTGCTGGCCGATGGTCTCTATCCATTCCGGTTCTATTTTGGCTACGGTACGGGCATATACCTTACTGGTTTCTACCTGCTCGGCCGCCATGATCCATTTGGGTTTGGCTTTGAAAAGATACGAACCCGGATGAATGAAATGCTTCAGGCCACGGGCCCCGACATACTCATTCTGATCCTGCTTCAAACTGACATTTGACAACAGGCCGGACAGTAACGCCCGATGTATTTCGGGGTATTCACCCGGAGCCTGATTCAGCTTGAGGGCCAGTTCGCCCAGGATGACTTCCATGATCTGGCCATGGATATCGTGCCATTCCTGCAAGCGCAGATAAGAGAGTAAATTCTCCCGGCACCACTGTCGCAGTTTGCTGCGTGACAGGTGTTTTTTCTGGGTTTCAAATTCATTCCAGAGAGCCAGAAACCCCAGAAAATCAGACTGCTCATGCTTGAAGCGGGCATGTTTTTGATCGGCTAGCCCGGTCTTTTCTGCCGGGCGTTCGCGGGGGTCGGGAATACTCAGGGCCGAAACGATGATGGCGACTTCGTTGAGGCAATGTTCCTGGGCACCCGCCAGCAACATGCGCCCCAGTCTGGGATCGACCGGTAACCGGGCCAGTTGTAGGCCCAGCGGGGTCATGCGCCGTTGCTCGTCAAGGGCATTCAGTTCCTGCAAGGTTTTAAGGCCATCCCGTACCAGCCGTTCATCCGGGGCTTCCACAAAGGGAAAGCGGGCAATATCTCCCAGCCGCAGTGACTGCATTTGCAGGATGACGGCGGCCAGGTTGGTGCGCAGTATTTCCGGGTCGGTAAATTCGACCCGGTTGATAAAATCTTCTGCAGAATAGAGCCGGATACAAATACCGGGGCCCAGCCGTCCGCAGCGGCCAGCCCGTTGTTTGGCCGAGGCCTGTGATATTTTCTCGATGGGCAGTCGCTGTAACTTGCTGCGGTGACTATACCGGCTGATCCGGGCATACCCGGTATCAATGACCGCCCGGATACCGGGTACGGTGAGCGAGGTTTCCGCTACGTTGGTGGCCAGTATGATGCGCCGCTGACCGGTGGGTTTGAAAACCTTGTCCTGATCACTCACCGACAGGCGGGAATAGAGTGGCAGTATTTCACAGGGGCGGCCATGGTGTTTCCTGAGATACTCGGTCGTTTCGCGGATCTCCCGCTCGCCACTCAGAAAAATCAGGATATCCCCGTTTTGATCGCGCCATAATTCTTCTACCGCCTCGACGATGGCCTGTTGTTCCCCGTTTTCGGTTTCATCTGCGTCTTCCAGGGCGACCGGGCGATAGCGGATATCGACCGGATAGGTTCGCCCGGATACTTCAATGATGGGGGCCTTGTTGAAATGGGTGGAAAACCGTTGCGGATCGATGGTGGCCGAGGTAATGATTATTTTCAGATCCGGTCTTTTGGGCAGAACCCATTTGAGATACCCCAGCAAAAAATCAATATTGAGACTGCGTTCATGGGCTTCATCCACGATCAGGGTATCGTACTGTTCCAGAAAGCGGTCGGTGCGGGTTTCTGCCAGCAGGATGCCATCGGTCATGAGTTTGATCAGGCTTTCAGCCCGGGTATGATCCTGAAACCTGACCTTATACCCGACCGCCTGGCCGATGGGTTGTTTGAGTTCTTCGGCAATCCGGGTGGCTACCGTACGGGCAGCGAGTCGGCGCGGCTGGGTATGGCCGATATAACCCGCCACTCCCCGTCCGGCTTCCAGGCAGATTTTGGGTAACTGGGTGGTTTTACCCGAGCCGGTTTCGCCGCAGATGACCACCACCGGATGGGCCTGAATCGCAGCGAGTATCTCGTCCTTTTTGGCGACGACGGGTAATTCTTCCGGGTAGTCCAGCACCGGCAGACTGTCCTGCCGGGCCTGACGCGACTGAACCGAGCGTTCGATTTGTGCGCAAAGGGCCTGATAAGCCGGGTCGGTGGGATCGATGGCGGTCCTGAGGCGAGACAGCTTTTGCCTGAGGGCATGGCGATCCTTGAGCAGGCACTGCGACAGGCGTTGGGTGAGGAGATCGACAGGGTTGGTCATGGACGATGGAATGCGTGAAGGGCGTAGCGTGGGGGGGTCGCCAGGGCGACCTCCGTGAGGGTAGGGGGGATTTTAGCGTGAAATCGGATCGGGCTGTATAGGCCGGATTCGGGACGACTAGCGGGTCATCGAGAAGAACGTTACTTACTTCGTCCTCCACGCCCCCCGTCAAACCGGCAAAACCACCTTGCTGGTAGCACTCGTCCATCATCTGAACCAGATCGGGTCAGGCAACAAACGCTCACCCATGAAACCCATGATGTTCAGATATGGGGGGCTTGATGGATGTTGCTTTGAGCGACCTTGGTCGTCACTCAGCCCAAAAATACGCACTCGTGAACAGCCAGTCTGGCTTTGCACCGTAATTCCTCGATTACGCTGCGCTACATCGAGGCTACGAGTGGGCTGTTCGATGATCGAGGCCCTCTGAGCAAACCAGGACATCCATTTTGGCGCAAGCGTTGAAGCCAGGCTTTTTTGGCCCGGTTTGTGCTTTTAATGCATGCTCCTACCAAACTGCAATTGTAGAGGATCGAAAAAAATAGCATAAAAACAGTAAAAAAGTGAGCTTTCTCACCCATTTGGGTGACGATTTTCTCACTTCAGGCGTGCTAGTCTAATGACACATCGTTTTCAACGACAGTCAGACAGGCCGCCCAATGAAGCACGTTTTCTCCACGCCATCAAGCTTTGTCCCGCGAATCCGTATCCAGACCCGGATAGATTGGCTTGTGGCTGTTTTGCTAAGAACCCATTGGTGTTTTTGCGCCAATGGTTTTTTTTACGCCGTTTCATCTATATGCATGCCTGCCTGAGTATTCTGCTTGTATACGATTAATCAATTCACAAACCCTTGCCATGGGAGGTAAATGATGCGAACACAATAACTAACAACACAAACAATTGAAATTTGCGCTGTTCAGGTGTTAAGACATACTCGATTAAAATTTGACAATACAGAGGTAAAAAAATGGCTAGTACTCCAACTGCAAATAACGACAAAATCAAAGGGTTAAGCACCAATGACAAAATTGATGGTCTGGCTGGCAATGACATCATTTCCGGGGGTCTTGGCAATGATACCCTGATAGGTAATTCGGGCAATGATATCCTGTCTGGTGAGGACGGGAATGACTCCCTGGATGGAGGGCAAGGGGCTGATACGATTATTGGGGGAGCCGGGAGTGATGTCCTCAGAGGTGGGAATGACAATGACAGGCTGGATGGTGGAAATGGTAATGACATAATTGATGGAGGATCGGGTATGGATATCATGGTAGGTGGTGTTGGAAATGACCAATATACTGTGGATCATGTCGGTGATTTAATTATTGAAGGCGCAACATCAACCGATAGAATAGATAAGATTTTTTACACATCACAAACATCCAGTACGCCTTTCGATATGTCTAAAAGAGCCATTAATGTAGAACAACTGCAATTTATGGCCAACGCTGATGGAACATGGGTTATTGGGAATGCATTGTCTAATCTGATTCAGGGAAGTATGACTTCAAACAGGATTGAAGGCTTGGCGGGTGCAGACAGCTTAGTAGGTCTCGGAGGGGATGACACACTGGATGGAGGTTCCGGGATAGATACCCTGATCGGTGGTGATGGTTCGGATACCTACAAGGTTAGCAATACAGAAGATATCATCATTGAGACTTCTACTGATGGGGATGCGGATACCATCCTGACCATGGTGGATTACTCCTTGGTGGTGAATGTTGAGGTGCTTGAACTGTTGCCTGGTGGACAGGCCGTTTTTGGCGCAGGAAATGCGTCAAACAATATTGTGAACGGGAACGAAAAAGATAATACCTTAAACGGCCTGGCTGGGAATGATAACCTCGCTGGTGGAGAGGGCAATGATACCCTTGATGGAGGTATAGGTGATGATATCCTGCAGGGTGGAGAAGGGATTGATGTAGCCGTCTATTCGGGAGCTTATGATGACTATCAGTTACGAATGGATGTAGAAAGCGGAACCTTGTACGTACTGGATATTAGAAAGGAAACGGTTGCACTGGATGCAAGTGGAAACCCTGTGTTTTTATCGAATGGTTCTGTAGCAGTTGTTCCTATTAGCCCGGATGTCCTTGAAGGCGAAGATTCTTTATCCAGTATTGAGTTGTTGCAATTCTCGGATAATATGCAATATAAATGGGCTCCAGAAACCCAAACGACACCCTCAGATGGCATGATAGATGTGGATCTGTCAGTATGGGATGGAAATATGGACACTTTGCCAACCATCAATCCGTTGGAGGATATCACCCTGGTTGGTTATATTTCGTAATTTTGGTCTCGATCATCCGACAGCCCAATCGTAGACTCGATGTAGCGAAGCGAAAGCAAGAAAACTACAGTGGATGTGTGCAACGTTCTCGATAGCCCTCCTGTTTCGAGGTCACTTTGGCAAGTCGCTCGGTGACCTCGATGCAGCCGGACTGTTCGGTCGCAGACGTTCATTTTTAGGCTGAGGTAAGGGTATGGAATGAATGGATGAGAGACGAAAAAGAATTATAAATAAAAAAATTGAGGTAACGGCAATGAAATTTTATGTAACAGGCGATTCCAGGGTGACTACCAGGTTCTTATTTAACGGAACTCCCGGCAATGACAAAATCAGAGGGACGACAGGGAAAGATACAATTGACGGGTTATCAGGCAATGATACTATGACCGGCGGCCTGGGAAATGACATCCTCATTGGCAATACAGGCAATGATATGCTTTACGGGGAAGATGGAAATGACAAACTGGATGGTGGCCATGGAGTGGATACGCTTATCGGTAGCAGTGGCAATGACATACTTCAAGGCGGATTTGATAATGATTTAATTGATGGCGGAAACGGGAATGACAAACTGGATGGCGGTGCCGGAATGGATACCATGTCCGGAGGGTATGGCAATGATTTATATACCGTTGATAATACGAAAGACAGGGTGATTGAAACGAATCAAATTGGTGCTGGTATTGACAAAATACTGTACTTGTCTTTAGCAACGAAAACAGTTGCATTTGATATGGCTACGCAAGCCTCCGGGGTGGAGATATTACAAGTAATACCGAATATTGGGGCATGGATAAAAGGCAATTTTTTATCCAATGTAATAATAGGTGGAAAGGGTTCCGATATCCTTGAAGGAAGCAATGGTTCTGACAGTCTTTCAGGGCTTCAGGGTGATGATACTCTCGATGGTGGCAGCGGCATTGATACTCTGATAGGGGGCGGTGGTTCTGACAGCTATATCGTTAGTAATTCGGAGGACATTGTTTTAGAGTCTTCTGTAGGTAAAGGAGTTGACCTGGTTATATCCAGTGTGGATTACAGCCTGGGTGATAATGTTGAAAACCTGCAACTTACCGGTTCTGCCTTGTCTGGCAATGGTAATTCATTACCCAATGTATTGTACGGAAATGAGTATGACAATACCCTGTCAGGATATGATGGATCAGATAGTTTGACTGGAGGGGCTGGCAATGACTCTTTAACTGGAGGTTCCGGGATGGATACCCTGGAAGGGGGGGATGGCATTGATCGCGCTTTCTATCAAGGTGATTTTGATGATTATGAAATACAGGTTTCTGTAGACTCCAAAACCATACAAATCACGGATAAAAGAACAACCAAGGATTTGCAGGATGGTGAATTTCTTGAAGACAAGGATGTTTTGTATGATATAGAAATACTAATGTTTTTGTCAGGATATAAAGAGTATCCTGTGCAATTTAAAACTGGCAATGATAATCCTCTTGTTTCAAGCGAAGAGAATTTGGCAGTGGCGACTAGACCAGAGGTAGAAGAGATTACTCCCGTAGGATTGGTATCAATGACCCTGACGTGATCCCTCTTGCCTGTCCTGCTGGCTTAAGGTACGCACTCCCATATCGTCATTCTGTGACTGCATTGGCTCTTCCATTCCATTTGACTACTGGAGTTCCTCATGCCCCACCTGAACCACCTGACCATCATCCCCCTTACCCTGTTATTCATCATCCCTGAAGTCCAGGCCGCAGAGCCTTCTCCCTGTAGTGGGTTGTTATCGCTGGGTTTGTATAACACGACGCAGCGCACGGAT
>Ga0172372_10002983_pt1 | contig 25303 bp, 34 predicted proteins | sample LakKiv5m_2_FD_114544 | JGI IMG/M metagenome (GOLD analysis project Ga0172372, IMG submission 114544) | Freshwater microbial communities from Kabuno Bay, South-Kivu, Congo - kab_092012_9.5m | ecosystem: Environmental > Aquatic > Freshwater > Lake | place: Democratic Republic of the Congo...
TATATTTAGGTTATAAGATTTAAAAACAAAAATAATATGTTTGTTCACGTACTACATTTTGATGGTTCTCAAGAATGGATGAATGAAAAAATCGTTCAAAACATTACCAAAAACCAAGACGCTACCTTTACAATTCACCATTTCAATAGTCAAGAAGTAACCGTCCTTGACATTAAATTCGAACGATAAAATAAAAATGGAGTAAGATAAAGATATGGGGTGAGATGGGATGGGGGGGGAGATATGAATAATATGAATAACAATAATCACCAATAATAATAATAATCCCAGCTATATAGGGTGATGGTATAAGGACGATGATATAAAAACGTATCAATACATTCTTCTAACATCCCTTCTAACGCTCTCTTCTAACATCCCTTCTAACGTTCTCTTAACGTTCTTTTGACATTCCTCCTAACATCCCTTCTGTTATCTTTTTTGATATAAAAGGATGTGGTAATGGGTGATCAACTGATAGTGAAGGGTGGGGTAGGGGGAATGGGAATGTTAGGGTATGTGATCAATGGGTAGGGTATGGAGTGGTGGAGAGTTACGGAATCGTGCGCTTTTCCCCACACCCCTCCAACTTTCCTAACATAAAAAATATATATTCCCCCGCAAGGAACGGCGATACTTGCGAGGGGGTTAGGGGGATTGATAAAAAAGAGTAAAAAAAATATAAAAAAAATTAGGGAGAAAAGTGGTAAAAAAAATGAAACTTCTTTAAAAAAACTTGGCGATTTTGAGGAAAGGACATATATTTATACCCGTAATAAAACGTTATTAATCAATTGAATTTCCATAAAACACCACAGCCAGACCCACCAAAGTGTGTATAAGAATGTCGACAGAGCATCGGTTAAGTTAATTGGAAATCCATAAATTAATAATATTTTTTGCAGTTTTTTTGAAAACATTACTTTTCTAAATGGATATTTTCTACTCAGAATTTTAATGAAATATTATGAAGTTTAATGAAAGCATTAAATTAACATAAATTAAGATTCCTAGTTTAAATTAAATACAGAGTGTAAATATAATAAAATTCACTTATGTATCAAAATTCAAAGTCACCCTCATTTTATTCAAAAAATGAATAAATTGGGGGTATTGGTATCTTCACTTTAATGAGTTAATTTAAACATTTGATTAATTATAAAATTTTTATTATATTTAAAATAAAAAAATAAAAAATAATTAATTAATTACCATGAAGACATTTAAAATCCAATCAATCATCCCAGCCACATATTATGAGACTTTTGTTGTAGAAGCAAATAGTGTTGAAGAGGCATTTGAAAAACTCAAAGCAAATGAAGATTGTCAGCTGATTGAAAGCAAAACAACTTTGACACGTGAAGATGTAGAATATAGTTTTCCTGAAGAAATTTGATAATAATTAACAAATAAATTAACTTAAAATTTTATAAATTAAAAAATATTTATTAATAAACCAAATTAAAATGAATAAACAAGAAGATTGGAAAGAGCAGGGGTTTGGAAGTGAGGCTGAATATAAAAAGTTCTTGAGACTTAAGAAAGATGAATTGGTAAATACAATTCTAAACAACCCCAAACTGCTGAATGTATTTAAAAGATTAAATGATAGATAATTAGAATTTTGTTTCACAATAGATAAATCGTATATTTACGTATAAGATTTAAAAACAGATAAAGATGACAATTAACAAAAATTCCCAGTTTTGGATGGAAGTTAAGAATGGAAAAACGATTTTGGTGAATAATAATGAAGTACCAGCTTGTTATTGGAATTTGATTGTGTTGAGGGGGCAGTTGAAAATGTATAGTGTTGGTTTGAAACCAAACCGCCATTGGAAAATTACAGATGTGAAGAAGTATTTTGGATTTAAGGGTAATAATGATCAGTTATTGGGGTTGGTTGAAGGGTTGATTAGTGGATTTAAGGGGCAAGTGGATTGAGGGGTTTGGTTTAGCTTAAATTTGATCGTATATTTAGGTTATAAGATTTAAAAATAAAAAATATGAACGAATTCATCAAAACCATTTTGTCAGCTGTAGCTGGGGCTGTAGTAGTGATTGCTTTGGCTTATGTGGTTTTAGAAATTACGTCAGCCCAGAATCGTGCTTTGGTTGAGCAAATTGAGACTGAAGTAGCTTCAAATTAATTTGGATGCTTGGTTTAATTTAAATTCGTTCGTATATTTAGGTTATAAGATTTAAAAACAAAATAAAAAAACAAAACAACATGTCTAAGCAAACACAAACCCAAACCGCAATGCAAGTTCAAGTTAATGTTGAAAAGCGTAAGCCAGGACGCCCAAAAGGGAGTGGAATTGATTTGAATTCAGCTCGTCAAAAACGATTGGCCGAAATTGCAAACCGCTTAGCTAATGGTGAAGTGATTAAGCGTGGACGACCAGTAGGAACTACAAATCCCGATTCTAAGCGCCAACAGCGAATTGCTGAATTGAATGCTAAGAAGGCTATTGGATTGGGTAAGCCGGGACGTCCGAAAGTTGTAAAAACTGAAGATGTTGTAAAAGCTTAAAAGAAAAATTTTAAGGTAGTGGAGGGTGGGATTCGTAAGGATCCCGCCTTCTGTTTGCCGTACGTACGTACGGCGGTCATGGTAAGTAGTCGCCACATATCTCCCACACGCGTTGTTATCCATCGATGCGGGTATGGTATGTTAGAACAGCATGGGGTTTTTGATGGGGATATAAAATCCTTCCCACCGACAAAATATATACCTATATCCCACCCCCCCACAACTTATCCACAATTTCCATTTTGCCAAAGGAATTCAAAATCCAAAAATCCACAAAAAAAGAAGGCTAAAATCCTTTTATATCGAAAAAAATATATACTATATTTATAAACACATAAACTTCAACCTTTAATGATCTATGGACGAAGAAGAAATTACACACCAAGAATGGGACGACAACGATTGGCACCCCCACGATAATTTTTAATTAACCTCAATATACCCAGAGTTGAAACCTACTAAAATACTTCTTAAAGAAATAGAGTACGGAAAAAATCTATTTGCAGATGACACCCCTACCCTACAAAAGCCACATTCTGTCCCTTCTAGTTTTACAGATAATATTACCGATTTTATAGGTGGGGAAAAAAACCTAGAACCCAATACCGAGGATGAAAACCTTCTCCTAACATCCCTAAAAGTATTTACAAACATAGAGGGTGTGTATAGTGATGTCCCCCAAACACTAGCCAATAGTGCCAAATCACTCTTATCCTTAAAGTCTAAATTTCCCAGAATCCTAGATCCACAATCCACTACTGGTCAGTCTATCACTTCTATTAATTCTACTCCTATGGTTTATAGGGGGGCTACCATACCACTTTCCACTTTTAACAAATTAAATTGGGATGATTCCCAAATCATAAATTTTGATATGTTATATGTTGAGAACCCTGGTTTAGAAGTTTCCCCACGCAGTGAAAGAGGTATCCATTCGTTCACTACTTCTCTTAATGTAGCCCAGATTTTCGCGTATAAAAACGCACCACGCATTAAGGACACCACCCCCGATAGAGTCGGAGTTATAGTGGCAGTTCCACTGGATGATCCGCATTTATTGTTTAATCCTGACTTTGTTGATTTAGTATCTGAATTTAAGGAAAGGGAAGTTTTATTTGTAGGTAATACTTTTAAACCTGCTTATTTTATAATAAATGACACCACTGCTTATAGATTAAGGATTGGTCAATATAAATCCGAACCTTTGGATGGTGGGATGGATAGTCTTTTAGAGTTAGAATCTTTTCCTCCTCTACCTCGTTTTTTATCCAATCTTTCAAATTTTATTGGAGAAAAGTTATTTAAGGTGTTATTAAATAGAGGGAATATTGAGAAACTTATTGGTGAACTTGAAAGAGTTTTCTTCAAACATGTTTCTTATGATGAGGAAAAAATTAAGATCATTAACGCTATTACCAACGATTTAAGGAACAAGGTAAATACCGGAAAAGTTACTACCTTAGGGCAATATTTTAGGGAGATGAGCAAAACGCAGTACGATATACGTTATAATTTGATGGCTAACAAATTAGATAAGGTAAAAGATCCTAAGGATATTTAGGTGACACTTTTGAGTCTGAATATTTCTTGGTGGGTGATTCTATTATTTCAAAGTTTAAGGTGGGGCCTTATGGTTCTGAAAGTTAAGATTTAGTATATACGGATATTTTGAGGGGGTGTGGGTATTACTTGCATGCATATTTATTAATATGGCAACATATACAAGACAACAATTGAGAGATGGGGTTACGGCTTCTGCTAATTTAACAACTGCTACAACTTTTACTTTGGTTAATAATATACCAAATGTTACTTATTTTGTTATAGAAGGAACTTCTTATACTTTAGATAGTATTCCTTATTATAGACAAATTTTTAGTTCTGCTTCTGTTACTTCTCTTGTGAATTGTTCTATGGTAACTGAATCAATGCATGCTGGTTTTATTGTAAACTCATCATCTACTGCTACTTTTTCATTTACTCCATCTGTTACTATACCTGCTTCTCATATTAGATTTGTGGCTACTAATCCTACTATTTTAAGTGGATCTACTTCTACTATATACGGCATAGAACTTACTACTTCTTAAAAAGACTTTTTTAAAAAATTTGGCTTTACAGGCAAAAGTTCTTATATTTAGGGTGTAAATTAAGAAATAAAAAGAAAAAATGACTATTTCAGCACTGCCCGAATTGACAAATGAGTTTGCTTCAAAACTTATTGAGAATGAATGTTCATTCAATGAGCTTATTATTACAGCTGCTTTGATTAAAAAATATCTTAAGGCATCTGTATCAGACCATGTTGAAGCTTCGTTTGATGAAGAACATGCTCTCAATATTATGGTTGACCAATATGGAATTGCTAATTACGAAGAAGCCGAAAAAGATTTGCTCGAATTTCAAGCACTTTTTAATTAAAAAATTTGACTTCACACTCTAAGTTTATTACATTTAAATCAAAAATAAAAAAATAAAGTCATGGAATTTCTTACAAGAGACCAAATTAAAAAGGAAGCACCTTCAGTTTTTACTACTCATAAAATGGAAGGTTCTTCAGACAAGTATGTTCACATCCCAACTGATCGCATCATTGATGATATGGAGAAAATGGGATGGGGTGTTAGTAAAGCTGTTGAAGTTAAAGCCCGCCGTAACAAAGGCTTTCAAAAGCATATGCTTGTATTCCGCAACCCCGAGATTGTAATTGAGGGTAGTGATAGTGATATTGTTTACCCACAAATTCTTATCTCAAATTCTCACGATGGGAAAAATAGTTTTCAATTTACAGCGGGGTTGTTTAGGCTGGTTTGTTCCAATGGTTTGGTAGTTGCTACTGAACATTTTGCTGATAAAAAAATTCGCCATATGGGTTACTCGTTTGAAGAAGTCCAAACAATTGTATCTGAGTTGGTAGAGCAACTCCCAGTCACTGTTGAAGTGATGAATAAGTTTAAAAATACTAACTTGTCTCAAGAACAGAAAGTAGAATTTGCTAAAAAGGCTCTTGAAACTCGTTTTGAAAAAGTTAATGAAAATCAAAATATTGTTAAGGATTATGGTATTAATATTGAAGAAGTTCTCAAACCTACTCGCAAGGAAGATGAGGGGAATGATTTGTGGAATGTATTTAATGTACTCCAAGAAAAAATAATTGATGGGGATTTTGAATATATTAGTGGTGCTAAGCTTCGTAAAGCTCGTCGAGTTAAAAATTTCAAGCAGGATTTGAAAATTAATAAAGAGTTGTATGAAATCGCTTCTCAATTTATTTGAGATTTATTATATGTCATGTTGTTTAAGGGGGAGGTAAAGGATCTCCCCCAATAACAAAAAATTAAAATTATGGAATCTAATTATAAAGATGTTGTTGATGCTATCCTAAAAGAAGCCAGCAAGCATGGCCTTGTAACTGAAGTTAGGTCTACTGCTATAGCTTTTATGATGGAAGATCCCACCTTAGATTCAGGGTCAGCTTATTTTATGGCTGGTCAGGAATGGGATATTTGGTAATAGAATTTAATATTTAAACTAAAATAAAAACATGAAAAAACTATTTGTTATCTTGGCCGTAATCGGCTTTGTAGGATGTGAATCTAACCCACACCCAACTAATGTTGAATGTAATCATGACTCTACTCAGGTAGTAGCAGATTCAATCCCAACAGCAGATTCTACAGCAGTAGATTCTGTTGTAGTAGCTCAGTAATGAGCTCAAGCCCAAGTGGTGGAATGGTAGACACGCTGGTCTTAGGAACCAGTGCGAAAGCGTGAGAGTTCGAATCTCTCCTTGGGTACCAATTTAAATAATCTATGAAATTTAGAAAAGTTGATGGGGAATTAGTAAACCCTATTAATCATACTGCTAAAATGATAGGTGTTAACCCCTTTATAGAAGTACATATAGGGACGGATTCTCAACGATATGGTTCAGAAATTACATACGTTACAGCCATAGCTTATAGATATCCTAATAATGGAGTTCATTATATTTATCAAAAACAAACTTTCCTACCAATAAAAGACAATTGGATGAGGTTATGGAAGGAAACTGAGTTGTCAATTGGGATGGCTAATTTGATAACTGACAATATTCCAAGTATTAGAGTTGAGATTGACTTAGATTATAATGATGATGAATATTTTTTTAGTAATAAGTTAGTTTCTGCTGCTAAGGGGTGGGTTACTTCGTTAGGGTATAAAGCTAATATCAAACCTAACATGCAAATCGCAACAAAAGCAGCAGATTACCATTGTAAGTAATATTTATTACCATAACATGCCAATAGATCCCAATAAAATATTTAATTTATTTGATGGGAAAGGATCTACTAATTCAGATTATAAAAAATCTACTCCACTTCCTACTTTAGATCCTAAATCTTTCCCCTATATTTTAGGAATGTTTAAAAAACTTATTTTAAACTACCATAATTATAGTGAAAGTATAATTAAAATGTTAATTAAGGCTGGAGGTGACTTAAATATAGATCAAGTGCGAGAATCCAGTGAAATTATGTTATACACACAAGCATATGAATACTTGCTCGATTTGGATTTAGACGATGAAAATTTGGTGGATTTCATCGTAAAAAAGCAAGATATAGAGCTAAAAACGGCTTTGGAATTAGCAATACGTTTTTTTGAGGATTATGAAGAATATGAAAAGTGTATTGTAGTTAAAAAACTTTTAGATTTCTTTTCAAAATGATTTGGCTTCCCAATAATTCCTTAGTAACTTCAATTACAAATTTAAAAAATAAAAAAATGAGACAAAGAGATTACATTAACAATCAGATAGATAGATTGGAAGCAAAAATGAAGCATATCGATTTTTACGCTTCAAGAAATGATTTAGACAACATTAGAGTTAGCTTAACTGAATGTTTGGAACAATTGGGTGATATTAGGTCCTCAATTGAAAGAGAGTCTATGAGTGATCGGGAAATTAATAAAATTTAAAATAAAAAAATGGTTTTAACTGCTGAACAAATTCAACAGAATTGGATTGATCTTGAAGAAACAATCAAAGTCTTCATCAAAGAACCACGCCGTTCTCAATTGTTAGATTTTTATGATACTTATTCTGAGCGCATCATGCTTATGCCTGCTGCTCATAAGAAGGAATATCATAATGCTTTCCCAGGTGGTTATGTAGATCATGTTCTGAGAGTGGTAGATTGTGCCTTAAAATTAAATAAGGTTTGGATTGAGATGGGAGTGGATACTTCTACCTACACTGAAGAGGAATTGGTGTTTTCGGCTCTAAACCATGACTTAGGTAAAATTGGGGATGAACAATATGAAGCTTACATCCCCCAGACTGACCAATGGAGAAGGGATAAGTTGGGAGAAGTTTATCAACATAGTGAAAAGTTAGCTTTTGCTTCTGTTCCTGATCGAGGATTGTATTTGCTCCAAGCTCATGGTATTAAATACACCTTTAATGAAATGATTGCCATCCAGACTCATGATGGTTTGTATGACGAAGCTAATAAAAAATACTTACTTAGTTTTTCTCCTTCTACTAAGCCTCGAACTTCTCTTCCTTACATTCTACATCAAGCTGACTTAATGGCTGCCAGAATTGAGTTTGAAAAAGAATGGCTTCCAACTTTTAGAGAAACTAAAGTTGAAACTAAAAATGAAAATTTTTCTCTAAATAAAGAGAAAAAAACACCTGTTAAACAAAAGGCTTTAAGCAGTATTAAAAGTGAAGGCCTTAAAAACCTATTAGACAATCTATGATTACAATAATAATTAGTATTTTAAGTTGCTTGGTCGTGATCCTAGGGTTCACGACCTTCAACCTTCTTAGAAAGAATGAAAAGCAAGAAGACATTTTAGTTGAGTATCAAAATTATTTAGATAGCCTTTCTAAAATAGTTGAATTTGCAGATGAAAAAATTAAAAATATAGATAGTAGAGGCATTTTTAAAACCGATGATGAAGTAGGTTTTATATATGATGAAATTAAAAATCTACAAAAGGTTCTATCTAACTTTAGAATAGATAAATTATGATAGAAACAATCGAAAAGAAAAAAAAACCATCATCAAATAATTATTTTACTCAAGAGACTGAGGATGCTATAGTAGCCTATAACAAGGCTACTTCTACTGATGAGAAGGAAAAAATTTATCATAGGCACATCCATTATGCCTTTTTTAAGTTAACTGAAAATATTATTCATACTTTCAAATTTTATTACACTGAAGTAGATAATATCGAGGATTTACAACATGAAATTATAACTTTCCTTCTTCAAAAAATACACCTTTTCAATCCTGAGAAGGGGGCTAAAGCATATTCCTATTTTGGGACTATAGTTAAAAGATACCTTATCATTCAGAATACTCGAAACTATAAAAAACGAGTCGATAAAGCCCCAGTTGAAGAACTATATAAGGATACAAATCATTCCTATGAGTTAGATACTCCTCTAAACCAAGCAGATTATATTTCAGACTTTTTAGATCAATATGTAGATTATTGTTCTGATAATATTTATGAGCTTTTTCCTAAAGATAGAGATGCTCAAGTAGCAGATGCTATTTTAGAAGTATTTAGAAAAAGAGAAAACATAGATATATTTAATAAAAAAGCTCTTTACATCTATATTAGAGAGATTATAGACGTTAAAACCCCACATATAACTCGTGTAGCAGATCGTTTAGGTGAAATATATAAAGAACAATATGTTTTTTATTTAAATAACGGGTATGCTAACTTCTAATTAAAATATATTTATTATCATGGGTAAGTTTGATAAAAAAATTTTTGGTAAAGTAACTTTCTCTAACCTTTTAGAGGAAATTTACAACAACCAAAAAAAGAAAGAAGAACAAATCTCAGTTTTAATTCAGGAACTTAAACCAATGGTTCAAGAGATTGGTGATGCTACTCTCATAGTTCCCTTGATTAAAGAATATCTCGAAATTGGAGTTAAAAACGATGAAGCCCTAATTAAAATGGCTACCATTGTTCAACGTTCTATGCAGGTTGATGAAAATGGAGATTCATTTGGTATGACCGAAGCTGAGAAACAGCAGTTATTGGATGAAGTAAAAAAATTCAATGGTGATAAAGATAAAAAATAATGCCCAATCCTATCTATGGCATATCAGGTTTATCTAAAAACGCCTTAAGCCCTAATAACATTCCTCCTTCTATATCTGAGAAGGTAATTTTTATAAAAAGGGTTAAAGATATAATTTTAGACTCAAATCACCCCAAATTTAAAGAATATGGGGAATGGGCTTCTATAGGGTTAATATTTACAGAGGAAGTATCTCAACCTACTAATAATACTTCTAATTTAACAATTGTTTATCCCTTATTCCCTAACATTAAGTTATATCCTTTACTAAACGAGATTGTTACTGTCCTCTCTTTACCATCAACTGAGGTAGAGCAGAGCTCTAATGCTTCTAGACTTTACTACTTCCCCCCTACCAACATATGGGGGAGCCAACACCATAATGCCATCCCCGGAGTATCTAATCTTTCTCCTTCTCAACAAAAAGATTATCAACAAACCGAAGCTGGGAGTGTTAGGAAAGTAACAGATGGTGGAACTGAAATTGAGTTAGGTAAAACATTTAAAGAGCAATTAAATATTAATCCCCTTCAACCTTTTGAAGGCGATCATATTTTAGAAGGCAGATTTGGAAATTCTTTAAGATTTGGAAGTAGTCAAGGTAAGGATCCTATAACTAAAATTAGAAATGGGCAGGGTCCTCAAACCAATGAAGGTTGGACAACTATAGAGGAAAATATTCAAGAAGATAAGGCTTCTATTTATCTAACTTCAACTCAACAAGTTTCCCTCCAACCCAATACTTTTAACTATAATTCCTACTCTACGGCCCCTGAGTCGGTCAATCAATACTCTAAACCCCAAATACTACTTAACTCAGGCCGAATAGTATTAAATGCTAACCAAGACCATATACTACTAAGCTCAGCTAAATCTATAAACTTAAACTCCCAAGATTCAGTTAATATAGACAGCAAAAATAGAGTAGTAGTTAATTCACCTCAAATTTATTTAGGTGGTAAAAATGCTTCTGAACCCTTATTGTTAGGTAATAAAACAATTGATTTATTGAGAGATGTATTAACCGCTCTTCAATCTACTCTAAATCAACTCCAAGTCTTAACCAGCCTACCCCCAGGAGCTCCTTTTGCTCCCCTCAATATCCAATCTGCTGTAGCTAACCAGACTATTAGTAAAGCTTTAGCAACTTTAGAAACTTTAAAATCACCTAATAATAAAACATTATAATGTCATCATCAGGTCTTTTACAAAGTTTAGCTAAAAAAGTAGCAGGAATTCAAGAACGTTTATTAACTCAAATAAATAAACTTAAAAATAAATTTCCTCAAGATGCGTGTCCTACTAAGGAAGAACTCCTCAACATTATAGAAAAACGAAATGCTTTAGCAGGTGGGGTAAACCAGCTACAAAACCAAATCGTAACTTTAGGTAGAACCGGAGATTTAATTACTAAAATAGTTACTCCACTCCCTCCTGCTCTTACATTATTAAAAGTTCTTCCTTTACCTACCGCTGTCCCTGGAGTAACAGCAGGTAGTTTGGTGACATTATCCGATATATTTAGTACTTTAAAAGAAATTTTAACTCGATTTAAATCAATAGCCGGAGGATTTGATTTTTTAGAAAATTTTGCTTTATCTATTTTAAATAAAATTAACGATGAGTTAAAAAAATTAGATGTTTTAATTGAAAAATGCGCTAAAGAATTAAATATTGAATATGAAGTAATTAATGATGAATTAAATCAAGATATCACTGAAGAAGGTTTTGGAGTTTATAAAGGATTTACTTTTGAAATAAAATATGATGGGTTAAATCAAACTCCTTACCCTAAAAGATTTGCTCAAGCATTAGATAAAAATGGGGTAATCAAACTTAAAAGTGAATCATCATTTGCTTCAAACCCTAATGTTTTAATTGAAGAACTCAAATTTATAATTGATACCCAGAATTTAAAAGGTGATTAACATAATATTTATAAACAATGAAGACTAACACTTTCAAATCCATAATTAAAGAAGCCGTTAGAGAGGTTATTAGAGAAGAACTAAAGGAAATTTTGTTAGAAGCTGTAAAAGCTCCTAAACAAACTATTACAGAATATATTCCTCCCTCTCCTTCTTATTCTTCTTCTCCTTCACTAACTATGGAACAAAAAAGAGAACAATATAAAAATATTTTAGGTGAAACTGCTGCTGGTTTTACAACTCAAAATGTAGCTCAATTTAATCCTATGGGGACCCTACCCGGGGGTGATCTTCCTTCTGGAGAGTTAAGCATGAATCAAATTATGAATTTAATGAATAAATAATGGCTATAAAAATAGGAAACCTTCCTGCTGTTGATCAACAATCTCCTGCTATTGGGATAGGGATAGGTATTCCTTTTTTATCTACTGCTACTTCTGGTTCAGATTCAATCTTTAGAATAAACTATACGACTGCTGACCAGATAAAGTCTAATATGATTAATTATTTCCTTCATATTAGAGGAGAAAGACCATTAAACCCCGACTTTGGGGGTAGATTACATGAATTTTTATTTGAACAAGACTCCTCATTTTCCAATGAAGTTGTTAAAACCTACATTCAAAACGAGATAGTATCCCTATTCCCAGTTGTGAAACTAAAAGAAGTTAAAGTTATATCCAATTCAGAATACAATATAATCACAATTCAAATATCATATTCTGTCTTTACAAGTTTAAACGAATTTATAGAACTTAACATACCCTTATAATGCCATATGATTTAATAAATAGTAATAATGGGGTTAATAGAGATATTAAATATATTAATAGGGACTTTTCTGAATTAAGAAATAACCTTATTAATTTTGCTAAAATCTATTTCCCAACTACTGTAACCGATTTCAGCCCATCCTCCCCAGGCACAATGTTCATGGAGATGGCTGCCTATGTTGGTGATGTTATGGCTTTTTATACTGATAACCAAATTCAGGAAAACTTTACTCAATACGCTCGACAATTTAATAATTTGTATGATTTAGCGTATATGATGGGGTATAAACCTAAAGTAACAGGAGTTTCAACTACTGATATTGAGGTATTCCAAATTGTTCCTGCTGTATATGATTCTACTTTAGGCCAAAATGTTCCCGACTTTAGGTATAGTTTAATTATACCCCAAAACACTTCTATTAATAACTCAACTCTCCTAGGAACTTCATTCCTTACTCAAGATGTCGTTGACTTTAGCCAATCCAGCTCATTAGACCCCACTATTGTTAGTGTATATGAAATAGAGGGAGAACAGCCAAAATCATTCCTTCTTAAAAAAACTATTAAAGCTATATCAGCCCAAATAAAAACTACTACATATTCTGTCGGAAATCCGGTTAAATTTGAAACTATAGAAATATCCGATGCCAATATAGTGGGTATATTAGATATTACAGATAGTGACGGAAAGGAATGGTATGAAGTAGATTATTTAGCCCAAGAAACAATATTTGAATCAGTTAAAAATTCAAATCCTTTCCCTGATCCTAATGCCCAAGCTGATGCTTCCTCTGCTCCTTACATACTACAATTAAAAAAGGTCCCAAGAAGATTTGTATCAAGATTTATTAATCCCACAACTTTACAACTCCAATTTGGAGCCGGAACTACTAATGATGTAGATGAAATTTTAATCCCTAATCCTGATAATGTAGGGTTAGGATTACCTTCTATTCAAAATAAATTAACAACTGCTTTTTCTCCTTCTAACTTTTTATTTACTAAAACTTATGGTATTGCCCCTAGTAATACTACCTTAACTATAAGGTACTTAGTAGGAGGAGGGTTAGGAGCAAACACTCCAGCAGGAACATTAACGAATTTTAATTCTACAGCTGGGGTTAAATTTACTACTAATGATTTAGACCCTGTTTTGGCTCAAACTTCATTTAATTCTTTAGCAATCACTAACCCAAATGCCTCATCAGGAGGTAATAGTGGTGATTCTGAGATAGATTTGAGGTATAATTCTTTAGCTAATTATGCTGCTCAATTAAGGACAGTTACTCAGGAAGATTATTTAGTTAGAGCTTTAAGTATGCCTTCTCTATATGGTTCTATAGCTAAAGCTTATATAGAACCTACTAAATTGGAAAATTTAGCATTAGGAGAAACTCCTACAAGCTTAGATTTGTATGTTTTAGCATTTGACCAAAATAAAAAATTAACTTTAGCTTCAACTACTCTAAAACAAAATTTAGCTACTTATCTTTCTCAATATAGGATTATAAATGATTCTATTAGAATTAAAGATGCTTTTATAATCAATATAGGTGTGAACTTTGATGTTTTAGTATTACCTAATTTTAACAGCAACGAAGTTTTAGCTCAATGTATAACTGAGTTAAAGAGATATTTTGATGTGAATAATTCTCAAATTAATCAACCTATATTCCTAAATGAATTATATTCACTTTTGAATGGTATAAGAGGAGTTCAAAACGTAAAAAATGTTTCTATTATTAACAGAGTAGGAGAAAACTTAGGATATTCTAAGTATGCTTATAATATTGAAGGAGCATTGAGTAATAATGTTGTTTATCCTTCTCAAGATCCTTCAATTTTTGAAGTTAAATTTCCTGATGTAGATATAAAAGGTAGAGTAGTATCAATCTAAAACACTATGGCAATATATAAACTATTCCCCGAAAAAGACGCTACAATATATTCCGGCTATCCTCTTATGAATACTGGGTTAGACGAGATTTTAGAAGCTTCTACTTTTTATAATACTAATAGTCCTGAAGTAAGTAGATATCTTATTAAATTTTCTCAAAATGAAATAAACGATTTATTTACAAATTACATTACTACCTTACCCTACCAAGTTAACCTAAGAAACTATGTAGCTAATGTAACAGGATTAAACACTGATACTACACTTGAAGTATACCCAATTTCAGGTGCTTGGAATATGGGAACTGGTCGATATGCCAATTCACCTCAAGTAACTAATGGCGTATCTTGGAAATACCAAACCTTATCTGGCTCAGGAGAATGGCCAACTACATTTACCGCTTACGTTACAGCATCTTACCCTTCTACTAATTCTGGAGGAGGAGTATGGTATACTGGGTCTGCTTTAGGGTTAGTCATAACAGCTTCCCAAACTTTTAGTTATTCAAGTGATAAGGACTTAAATGTTAATGTAACTAATATAGTTAGAAATTGGTATAGTTCTTCCCAAAATTTAGGTGGGTTTAACAATGATGGTTTTATTGTTAAACAATCCAAGTCAAGTGAGTTTGTAGCAAGCCAAGATTATGTTACTACTATTAAGTATTTTTCTATAGATACTCATACTATATACCCACCTTGCCTTGAATTTAGATGGAGAGATTATGAATTTAACACGGGGTCCTCAACAAATACTATAATTAATACTTCAAGATTAGTAGCTACGTTAGGAGATAATGGGGGGTATTATAGGTTAGGCAGCATTGAAAAGTTCCGTGTCAATTGCCGCCCTCAATTCCCAGCTCGAACATTCCAAACTGCTTCTTCTTACATAACAAATTACTATTTACCCACATCATCCTACTACGCTATAAAAGATTTAGATACGAATGAATTTGTTATAGATTTTGATACAAATTATACCCAACTAAGTGCTGATAGTGAAAGTAGTTATTTTACTTTATACATGAATGGTTTAGAACCCGAAAGATACTATCAGGTTCTTATTAAAACCATAATAGGAGGAGAAACATTAATTTTGGATGATAATTATTATTTTAAAGTAATTAACGGATGATAGACTCTGGTAGTAAATTAGATTTAGTAAAAAAGCTTTATGATAAAGAAGCTTATTTAAATACTATTGACACTCAATTTACTGAGCTAGTCTCTATTTCTCCTGAACCTGAACCCGAGGTTAGTGTAGATAAATTTTTTCAACAATATAATGATTTATTTTATGATATTCCTAAATTTGGAGAATTAAATTCTCACGAATATCTCATAAAACAAAGTACAGATTATGTAGGTTCTACAATACTAACTGATGATATACAAGCTTTATTGGATGAAATAACATCACTTCGTGAAGAAAACTTGGAGCTTCAAAGAAATATTATAGACTTAACGACCAATACTAATTCTTGATTATGGTTAATATAACACCTTTATTTTCAACGTCCGACTCAATACATCAAGAATACACCTCAGAACAAGAGGTGCTAATACCTTCTATACTATCTTCTTCCCTTTTTAATCCCGAAACGGATTATGTAGTATTTTCATTAGAAAATATTAATGGTGATCTTTTATATACTACTAAAAACGCTCGCTATGTAGTTAGAGATGTCCCTAATACTATAACCAAAAAATCTACCCCAGAAATTATAACTTTTCCTTTAGAGGACATTAAAAATTCTGAGTATAGTGAAGGAGAATATAATGTATTTTATAATTTCTATAGAACTGCTTTAGAGTCAGACGTCTATTCCTTTTTTATTAAAGAAATATCCCCTAACCGAACCGAAGTTAGATTATCAGTTAATAATGTAGAAAATACAAAAATTCAAACATTATTTAATGAGTTTAAAACTTTATTAGATAGTGGGACCCACTTTAAAGATTTTTATTTAAATATTGGAGATTATTATTACATAGCAGTTAACACTCAGTTAGATACTACTGCTTCTCCTTATACTATTTTATTTAAAACTTACCAACCTCTTCCACCAGATGTTAATGTAAATTCTCAAGTTCAAGTTGTATTTGAAACAGCCGAAACTTATGGATTTAATGTTAGTATACCCATTACTCCTATTACTTTTGATGAAGAGGTAGAATATATAAAAGGACCTAATTTTAATTTGGGTATTATTGATGAAGTTAATAACTCAACATTTGAACAAAGTTATAGTTCATTAGTTGAAACCCCCTTAACTTCATCATATAATCAAATCCAAAATCTCCTTACTCAAAAAGGAGTTACAATAGATACTGACTATACAGATTTCTCTAATTTTATCCATTTCAGTTCAGCCCAACAAAGACTACTTAATTTTTATTATAAAGTAAGCCTTATTGAAAGTTATAATAATGATATTACTACTTTATTAACTATAACGGGCTCTACTTCATCCTCTATAGCAGTTACTTCAAGCATCCAAAGTATCCAAAACCAAATTACAGACTTAATAAAAGGTTTTGATGGTTATGAAAATTTCCTTTACTATACTTCGGGAACTTATGCTTACCCTAAGTCTAATTCTACCCAACCTTATACTTTATATTCTACAGGTAGTAATGAAGTTTTAACTTGGATTGGGAGCACAAATGAATACTCCGGAGTTTATGGAGGGATGATTCTATCAGCTTCTATTTTTGATAGCCAAAACCAAGATTATCTATACAATTCAGTCCCTAAATACATAAAAGAAGACCCCATAAATGCTGGGTATGAGCTTTTTATAAGTATGGTAGGTCAACATTTTGATAATCTTTACATTTATATAGATGCTATAACTGATAGATATGATGCTGATAATAGAGTAAATTATGGTATTCCTAAAGAATTAGTAGCAGATGCTCTAAAATCTATGGGTATAAAATTATACCAAAATAATTTCTCATCAGATGATTTATATGCTGCTTTTTTAGGTATTAATGGATCTGGTAATTTCTTACCTCCAACTGGCTCTGAAGTAATAACTAATTATGTTACTGCTTCAAATGATCCTATCCCTTTAAATAATTTAAATTTAGAAACATATAAGCGTTTATATCATAACTTACCTTATATACTTAAGAAAAAAGGCACAATTGAAGGATTAAGAGCTCTAATTACTTGTTTTGGCATTCCTGATACTATATTAAGGATATCTGAGTTTGGAGGTAAAGATAAGGATAATTCTAATGATTGGGATTATTTCCAAAATAAATTTAATTATGCTTTATATAATAGCGGATCTACTACAACTAGTAGAATAGTAGGAGATTGGCCTCTCAACCCATTGTGGGGTAGTTTAGGATCTATGCCTGGGTCTTTGGTTTTGAGATTTAAACCCTCTTCTCTCCCCACCTCAGAAAACCATTCCTTGTTATTTACAATATGGGATAGTAATATAACTCAAAATAGAGGTTACATAACACTTAGCTATACGGGGTCCTCATTATCTAGTGGGTCCTATTCAGGATCTATACCTTCTTCCTCTAAAGATTATGCCACTTTAAAATATTGGAACGGGACTAGTGAACTTATGTCTGTGGATGCCCCATTCTATAATGATAATTGGTGGTCTATTTTAATAAATAGAACCACTACAGATATGAACTTGTATATAGCTGAAAAAATATACACAGGTAATGATGGATTTAAAATTGGGTACACTGCTTCAGATACACACACTGGGGCTATAACTACAGGTTGGGCGGGGGGGGCTATATTTTATCTTCCTAGTAGTGGATCTAGCGGAATAACTTTAGGGGGTAAATCATATTATGGATTAACTGGGTCCTTCCAAGAATTAAGATTATACGCTAATGCTTTATCAGAAAATTCATTCCATGATTTTGTGATGAATCCTTATTCTATAGAAACCCTTAATTATTCGTCTTCTGCTAATTATTTAGCTTTTAGAGCACCATTGGGTTCAGACTTAATAACAACTACGGGCACTAGAACATCTATTCATCCTAAAATAACAGGATCATTTATTACTAATTCTTTTGCTGCTACTAGTACTTATACTATTGGAACCAATTTAACATTTGCCCCCCAAACAGAATTTATATACTATGACCAGCCTGCTGTTGGTATTCGCAATAGAATTTCCGAAAAAATACGAATAGAAGACAACATCATACCCTCCGGTGATACACTTACCCCATACAGAAGTCTCCAACAAAGATACCCTCAAAGTGAAAGTTATACTCGAGATGTAAATTATGTTGAAGTAGCTTTTTCACCTCAAAATGAAATTAATGACGACATTAATTCATCAATGGGTTATTTTAATATTGGAGAATACATTGGAGATCCTCGCCAAATATCAGAATCAACATACACATACCCTGATTTAGACAAATTACGTGATTCTTATTTTGACAAATATTTTAAAAACTACAATTGGAATGATTACATAAGGCTTATCAAATATTTTGATAATTCTTTATTTAAAATGATTAAAGACTTTACTCCTGCTAGAAGTGGATTAGCTACAGGGGTAGTCATTAAACAACATTTACTTGAAAGAAATAGACAAAGACCAGCACAAGTTGAAATTTCTCAACATGATTATAGTGGGTCTATAGAATCTGGTTTTGTAAGTGGGGGTAGTGGTGGAGTTTATGATGATTTAAACTTAGTTTCCCCCCAAGTAACCCAAAGTTGGACTTATGAAGTAGACACTCAATATGGACCCCAAATTATAACTCAATCTACAGAAGATGAATTTTATAATGGTGAATTAAAAGGAACAGAATATGAAGTTACTAATGGGGAATTAAATGATTGGAATACTTCAAAATATTCTTCTACTTTAGAAATTAATTACACAACTTATCTTTACAATTCATCTACTAGCTCTCTTGAAGTATTTAATAATATAGCTACTTCACCAAATGCTGGTGAGATATATTTATGGTATGATACAGGTAGCACCACTAATACTGGACAAGGTCTTCCTCCCCCCTCAATGTTTCAACCTGGTTAATAATATATAAAAATGTCTGAAGTAACAAAAGGAGTAAAGTATTTAAAAATAAATCGCTTAGATGCTGATGGGGAAGATTATGGATCTAGAATACAAAATGCTGATAATATCAGAATCAATTTTAATGATGTTGGCCCAGTTCAATATAATATATTAACTATCCAACCACAATCTGATTATTATTTGTTGGGAGTTATAAATCAGCCTGTTACATCTTCAAATCCTGGGAAGTTTGGTTTTAGCTTATATGCTAGTAGATCATATAACACTTCAGATGTTACTAATATCCCTTCATGGAAGACTTCTATCTCAGACCAATATTTTTTTGGATTAGGTACAGTTGAAACAGCTGGAGGAGATGCTACTGATTATTGGATCGCTGGGGATGTTAATGCTAGATCAAGCAGCTATGAATTCAGAGCTACCCCTAATGAAAATCTTAGATTACTATTTACTTGTTCCATTATAAATGGTAACACCTCCCAAGCTCAATTCCAAGCTTCAGCTTGGTTTTTTAACTCAAATAATCAACTTATAGATGCTTCTAACACTTTCTTCATAGACACAATCCTAGGATCTTCTACAAAGACTATGTCAGGTTCTATAACTCTTTCATCAAGTTTACTTAATTTAGCTCTGGATGGTAATGTAGTAAGAATCGTTGGGAGGAATGCTGGTAATTTAGGCCCTATGACAGCTTCATTTGCTAGATTCGAAGTTATGTCTATACCCATTTCAACCCCATCCTCTTCCCTCCTCAATATATCTCCAGACATTGTCAATTTTGCAAACTCAGATGATAATGCTTTATTTAGTAATGTTGACATCCCTCAATATTCTTCTATCTACCAGGATATAGATTATTCAACCGGGTTAATTCCTACTAATTTTAACCTTTTAGTTAGTGGCAATGCTAGTTATGCTTTTGTCCAAGACTCAAACTATACAGCAACTGGGTGGGTTAATAGTAGGTATAATGGAAGTAGAGTTTCATCAATAGATTTTAATATATAAATAATTATGGGATTATCACCATCAACACAAATTTTATTACAAGAATTAGAACAAGAAGAACTTCGTTTAGGCTCTATTAATGGAGTTTTGGGTGGACTTCCTGTTGCGGAACAAACTCAAGATTACTTTCTAGTTTTTAAAGGAGTGGGAGGAACAGGACCTGAAATAATAGATAACACGGCCTATTTTATTCAATATGTAGTAGATTCTGATGGTAATATATTTAAACCATCACAAGGTTCTATAGCAAGATTAAATGTGCTCCAAAATTTTCCAACTGGGAAATTAGCCACTGTGCGAATAGACAATGCTTCGGGTATTAATACTCAATTAGATGGTGATCATATTGTAACTGGGATAGGAACACAACAACCTCTTTTATATACTCAGTATGGTATCCCATCTTCAAGTTATACTCAGTCTATAGGTTTTTTAACGCCCGGTGGTGCTCCTGCGGGTACTGTAGCTGAAGTTCCTGATATTTTAGGGGGCATGATTAAAAATAGTTTTACTTTTAATAGTAGTTCTTTAACTGCTATTACTGATTATACCTCAACATTATTATCCCCCCTTGAAGGAGCCAACATTAACTTACCAGGGGGGCAATATATCATTACTAACTCAGCTATAGAAAATATTAATCAAATTAATATTAAAACTTCATATGTTATATCTAATTTAGGTAGTACTCAAAGAGAAGTTATAATTCGAATTGTAAAAGATTTAGTTGAATGGGAAGATAACTTTACAATCAAACCTGGGCAATTCCTTTCCAGAACTCTAAATGTTTCCTATACCCCTGACTATGTAGGTACATATGATATTCTTAATATTAAGGTTTACGCTTCTGCCCCTATATATTTCCAATCCCTTAAACTTGAAGTCCCAAGCACAAACCCAATGCCCCCTGCTAGAACCCAAACTACTTTTTGGTCAACAGGAAGTCATACAGATGTAACTTGGCTAACTGCTTCTAGTTATCTTTCTAATAATTATGGAAACATCCAAGATTCAGATAGTTTTCCTCAAGCTATAAGTTTTAATTTTTCTCCTATTAAAACTCAATTTATACCTCAACCCGGAGATAGAATAAGGTTTGAATATAATCCCCAAAAAGATTATATTATATATGAAGTGATTTCACCTGATGAAGATAGTGATGGATTATTAAAATTAAAACTAAATAACATTATATCACCTAACACCATACTAGATAATTTTGTTTTACATAGAGTAGACAATTCTATTCTTAAATATATGATATTAGACGTCCCCAAAGACCCTGTAATAGATAATCCTGAAAATCCATTTACAGGACTAATTTTACCTAAATATCCATCTGAAAAGCTTAAGAACAATTTAGAAAATATTGTACTTAAACTAAAGGAAGCTGGCGTAATACAAAATTAAATTTTAACATATTTATTACATATAAATTAAAATAATGGGATACTTAAATAATTCTGTCGTAACAGTAGACGCTATACTAACTAATAAAGGTAGAGAACTATTAGCTAGAGGTGATAGTTCTTTCAAAATTACCCAATTTGCTCTTTCAGATGACGAAATAGATTATTCTCTATATAACCCAACTCACCCATCCGGAAGTGCTTATTATGGTCAAGCATTAGAAAATATGCCACTTTTAGAAGCATTTCCTGAAACTACTCAAAATTTAAGATATAAATTAGTTACTCTACCTAGAGGAACAGCCAAAATGCCTATATTGGATATTGGGTATGCCGCTATTACCTTAAAACAAGGAGCTTCATTAGCTATTACTCCTCAAACTCTTAATTATTTAGGAGCTAACCAAGTATTTGAAGCTAGTGGCTACACAGCTACTATAGCAGATGTTAGAGTATTATCTACATTTAATGGGGTAAGTATTCAAACATCTGAAGCTACTGCTTTGAATTCAACTCAAACATTAGGAACTAATGTATCTAAAACTATAGTTGGAACTACAATTAATCTAACTGCTACAACAGTCAATACATTATTTGGAACAAGCACTCAACTATATACTACTCTTCAAATTGTTGGTAGAGATAGTGGAGCTAGAGTAACAATCCCTGTAACAATTACCAAAACAGCTTAATATAAAATATGTCATTCAAAAGATTAGACCCCGAAGATTTTTTAATTAGTGCCGATTCAGTTACAGCTGGAGCGTGGACTGGTAATACTCCTACCTTAACTCAATTTTTTACTTCTTCGGTCCAAGTAGCAGGAGCAAGCGGAAATTATTATGTAAGTGTATATCAAACTGGCTCTACTTTAGATGAAGCTGAAGTTCAATTTAATATAGCTTTTGGTAATAGTGATGGCTCTGGCTCAGTTTTGTATGATGCTGGTATTGGTGGTAGATCTCCTTCCTCAACTATATTTGGGCAATTCCAAAATATTGTTTTAGGAGACGAAAATAATAATTTCATTTTTGGAGACACTACTCCCATTAATCAAAGTTTTTATGCTATAACAGCCAATAGATCTAAATTTAAAGGTAGTATTTTCCCAGGCACGTTAGATTTACGCCTTCAATCTGCAAGTTCTGTATTAAGATTAACAGATAATAGTAACGATACAGCAGTTGTAACCTTTAACGAAGCAGGTAGAGTATACCAAATTGTAAGTGGTTCCGGAGGAAGAGCTTATACCGGAACAGGATACACAACTACTTCAGGATCATATGGTCTATTCCTTCCAGACATTGGAACCATTATATTAAATGCTTCTGCTTTAGACTTATCTGTAGCTAATGGAGGTGTCAACTTATCATCCAGTTATGCTTCAAACACATCAGCTAATAATGCTGGAAAATTATATTCGGCTATTTCTGGTGGAGCTAACTTCACTCTAAATAGCCAAGAAAACGTAACATCAGATTATGTTTTTGTTAGAGCTCGTAACTCAGAATTTAACTACTCAGAAAATCCATCATTTATATCAGGTTCAACTGGTGAAGTATTATATGATGATTTTATAAATGCTCCTCAAACATTTATAACCACTATAGGTCTATATAACGATGCTAATGAATTATTAGCGGTAGCTAAGTTGAGTAAACCACTTAAAAAAGACTTTACTAAAGAAGCTCTTATTAGAGTTAAATTAGACTTCTAATGAATGAGTTACTTAAAGACACTCACCAGCAATGATGTAATCGTAACACCATTTACGATTAATAAGACCTTTTCTGGGCAGGAGTATTACTCATATTTTACAGGTTCAAACATAGCATATCCCTTAGGAGGGGAAAGTGAAGGTACTGCTAGTGCGGCTTTAGTATTTAATTCTATTAAACACCTCTACTACAGCAATTACATTTCAGGTAGCAATGGTTTAATATCAAATGCGTCCACTGCTTCATTTAATAGTGACGGGACTATAACTGGCCCTGCTTATACTACCAATTACATAAACTTTTTACCTAATACTACCGGATCTTTAAGATATTATGTACCTAATGGGAATATTGGTGTGGTATCTATACCATCAAAATTTTATGGTAATTTTATCCAACCTAATTCTCTCCAAATAACCCTATCCTCTAGTGCTATATCATCGGGTTCATATTTTGATGATGGTGAAGGAAATATAATATCCTCCTCCACCCACGCTGGTAATATTATTTATGAAAGTGGAATTATAATATTTACAGGCACAGGAAGTGGAGTTGGGACAACATTCTCAACCCCTTCAATATCATTTCAGTCCTCAATAACAATATATGAAACCCAATATAAATGTACTATTAGGGCTAATGAGTATAATTACTCACTAAACCCCTCGTTATTAAAAAGTGGTTCATTAAATACTTATAAAGATTTTACAACAGGGTCTGATTTTTCACCTTTTGTTACAACTATAGGTTTATATAACGAAAATCAAGAGTTATTAGCTGTTGCCAAGTTGGCTCAACCACTTCCAACTTCTCAAACAACAGATACAACAATATTAATAAACATAGATAGATGAATTGGTTTTATAATGAAAACGAAATTGATAACATATCACAATTTCCCGAAGGAACTTATGGATTTATCTATAAAGTAACACACCTCCCTACTAACAAAATTTACGTAGGTAAAAAAGTTCTCTACCACAACCAAAAAAAGAAGCTTACCAAAGCTGAACTTGAATTATCAACGGGTAGAGGTAGAAAATCATTATATAAAGTAGTCCAAAAGGAAAGTGATTGGAAAACATATTATGGCTCTCAAAAAGACATTAAAGACCTAATAACCCAAGGTAAAAAAGACGATTTCAAACGCGAAATACTTCAACTTGTCAATAATAAAAAGTTATTAACTTACTTTGAAACTAAATGGTTATTTATAAATGGAGTATTAGAGCATCCTGATTTATATTATAATGATTCAATCCTTGGAAAATTTTACACAAGTGATTTTAAGTAATTGATATTCTAGGTAAATTTTTTTAATATATTTATAACAAAACTAACAAAATGAAAAAACAAATATTGTCTGAAGAATTTAAACGCATGCAAAAGCTTGCCGGACTATTAACAGAAGAAGAACAAACAACATTAGCTGAAAATCAACAGCCTAAAATAGGTGATAAAGTAGATGTATTTAATCCTAAGAGAAAATATTCAGGATGGGGGTCTGATGAGTATTTATATAATGCTGAGGTTGTAAAAATTAATGGTCAAAAACTTACTGTTAAAGATCTTAATGATGATGAATACGAAGTTGATTTGGTCGATATCGGATCTTAACTAAAAATTTAAAAAAATATTTAAAGTTAAGCTTGGGAAACCAAGCTTTCTTTTTTATATTATGGTTATGCTCAATCAACCACTGATTGCCTTAGTTAACTCTGTATTAGGTACTGGTAAACAGACATCAAAAGGAATTTTTGCCTATCATTGTCCCTTTTGCCACCACCATAAACCTAAACTTGAAGTAAATTTTACTGAAAACAAACAAGGGCATAACCCTTGGCATTGTTGGGTTTGTAACACTCGAGGTAAAACCATAGTAGGA
>Ga0172372_10002984_pt1 | contig 25297 bp, 37 predicted proteins | sample LakKiv5m_2_FD_114544 | JGI IMG/M metagenome (GOLD analysis project Ga0172372, IMG submission 114544) | Freshwater microbial communities from Kabuno Bay, South-Kivu, Congo - kab_092012_9.5m | ecosystem: Environmental > Aquatic > Freshwater > Lake | place: Democratic Republic of the Congo...
ACCAGTGCGATGCGCGCCTGATAGGGCGGTGACTGCAACAACGTCGCGAGGTCCACTCGCCCTGCTTTGTACGCAGCGGACTGCTGCGAAAGATTCGCGAACGCCTGTGCGGTGCCGCGCTGATCGGCGACACCGACATACGATTCGAAGAACCATAGATTGCGTTCCCCGCCTTCCAGCAAAGCCAGATCAGCGATGCTATCGGCCTCGGCAAACACCACCGCCAGCAATGTCGTCTCGAGCCGAAAGGTGTAGCGGCGATTCACTACCGGCTCGGCGGGAATCCGATTCAACGCCGCGATGTATCCAGCGGCCGTGCGACGAATGCGCGCCTCTAATTCCCTGATCGCTCCACGCTCGAGACGATCGACGCCCGTTGGATCAGCCAGATTGGCCGGAAGGATTGCCGGGCGTTTCTTCTGGGTCGTCATCGTCTTCCGGCAGTGGAATCGCCTCATCCAGCGGGTCGTAACCCGCTGCCTCACGGATCTCCTCGGCGGTGAACACCAACTCGCCAGAGGCCAGCGCCGTGTTGTTGATTTCGCTCATTCCCTTGGCGTTGGCGAGCTTGTCGGACTTGCTCGGCTCGCTGAGGTCATCCCACATGACCGTAAATTCGGCGATCTGCTTCACGACCTTGATGCGCATCAGATGCCGGAAGAAGTCGTGAACTTCGAACGACAACTCACGTACACGGCGTGACTGGCATCGCGCGTTGAAATACTTCTGATCCTCGCTGCTCGCGCGCTCGCCGGTCTGCATGCCGACGAGGATCTTGGTCGGGATATCGAGTGCGGCGCCGGCCGTCTGCAGGTTGACGTCGTAGGTCGGACGCGGGTCGGGAATGTTTGACACAAGGGGCGTGGTTGTCGCGCCCTGCGTGATCAACATCACGTCGTTTCCGCGATTCACATCACGGGCGGCATCGTTGAACTTGGCCTGCAGCTGGTCGAGGGTGACGCCGTACATTGCGGCGATGCTCTGCAAGTCGACTTCCCTGTCGAAATTGACGCCGAGATGCCGCGCCGCATTCTTCAGGAACGACTCGCCGCTACCGCCCTCGACCTTCTCCAGGCTCACGAATGCATTGAACGCCGGCTCCAGGAAGCCGATTGCATCCGGCGACCAGTCGCCGAGGATGAAAACGCGATCCGGGTGCACGTCTATTTGCCGCCCAACTTTCCCGCCGACGGCGCTCTCGGTGTACTGCCACTTCTTCGGCTGCCCGAAGCTCTCCAAGCTTTCGTCCGTCTCGAACTCGATCGGCTTGAGCGTGCCGGCCCATGCGGGGATCAGCTTCACGATCGCCGAGTTGGCGCGCGTCACCGGCTGATCCCACTTGCCGCTGTCGCGAACCTGGATCAGCAGGCCCGCGTAACGCCCGATGAGGCGGCGCTTATCCGCCTCGGCGAACGATTTCCACAGCCGGCCGCCGTCGAGCAGCGGCTTCAGCGAGTTTTCCCACGTGGTCGGACCTTTCGCTTTGTCCTGCTCGTCACCCTCGATGACCCATGGGGACGTATCCCAGCATGCGCCCGTGATCTTGTTGACGCCGCCGTGGGCGACGCCGCCGCGCTTGTAGAGTGCGTAGAAGTCATCGAATCCGAGCTCGTCCTTGAACCCGTATTCGCACCAGGCCGCGCTGCGCTTTGCATCGAGGCCCATCGTGCGATTAAGCAGGCCCGTGCGGGCACGCGCCAGCCTCAGGTCGTTGACCGCATGATTGACTGCGAGTTGAAGCGGATCACGCATCCGCGCGCACTCCGCGGCGGGCCTTGAGCTTCGCAAGCGCCAGTCCGGAAACCATCACAACCAGTGATTTCCGCTCATCGGCGCGGATCAGCTCGACCTCGACGCTGCTCGAATCGCTCCAGGCCTCGCCCTCAGCTTTGACCATCCGCTCTCGCGCGCAATCCAGGCAGCAGGCGCGAACCACGGCGGCGCGGCCGCTCGGCTTGTGGGTGACTTTGAAAATGGCCATTTAGCGGCCTCCGGGGAGCAGCAAGCCGACCGACCCGCGCCGCTTGATGAGCGGCCCAAGGGCGTAGCGAGTTGCGTCCCAGTAGTGGTTGTGCGCGTCCACGACGTCGGTGAGAACGTCACCGGTCATGCGATCGACCTTGTAGCTGTAGAGCCGGGCTTCCCGCAGCGTCGCGGTGCAGCGCGGATGAATGATGATTTCTTTGTAGCTGCGGAGATGGCTGATGCCGTCTTCAACGCTGCCGGGCCACTTCTCGACCGCTTCAATGCGTGGCAGGCAAAGACGCGTGCCATTCCCCGTGCTCTTGACGTGGCTGATCGTCTCCGGCCGGGCAGAGTCAGCTCGAACCGCATGTCTCTCGATGCCCGGCAAGGCGTCGATCATGAATTTCGCGATCGCGTCGTTTTCGAGGCCTATCTTTCCAGCCTCGTACTCGATGTAGAGGCGACGATCGTTGATCCAACTTTTGGTGCCAGCGGTCGGGTCCTGAGAGAAGCCCCAGTCGATGCCGAAGTAGGGGCCGCTCCAGCCAGCCTCCGGTTCAAATTCCGCAACTCGATACTTGCCGGAGAGGATCTGGGCGGCGCTGTTCTCGCGATAAGCGCCGTCCCATATCCAGGCGTAGGTCTGATCGTCGAGGCGATCACGATCATCAAGCCGTTCGCGCTCGAGCTCGGCAGGGAACCAAGGGTTGTCCGAGTAGTTGAGCTCGACAATCTTGGCGCCGACTGGCGGCTGCTTTCGAAAGCGCTTGTCGGTCGGGCTCCCGTCCTTCTCGGGATTCCAGGTGACCCAAATCTCTGAACCAGCTTCGCGAACCGTTGGTGTGAGCTTCAGCCACGCCGTCTCGCTGACGTTCTCGGCTTCATCAACCCACGCAATGAGGATGCGCGCTTTCGACTTGATGCTGTCGACGTTGTGCCGAAGGCCCGAGAACACGTACGAAACCCTGCGGTTCTTGGTGCGGATGTACTTTTCGCCGATGTCGTAATAGGCATCGAGCCACGGCTCCGACCGAATCGCCTGCTTGATCTCCTCCATGGAGGATTCTTCAAGCGAGTTCATGTACTCGCGAGCGCCGAGGATGACGCCAGAGATTCCAGCCTCGGCGAACATCATCCCGCGCACTGCGGTCATCTTGGCGAAGCTACGAGTCTTCGCGCTGCCGCGCCCTCCATGCGCCCCTCGGTATCGGGCTGGCCCAGAGAAAACGGGGATCAGCTTCGGTGGAAGCTCAATCCTCGCCTTGGTCATTGTCCGGCGCGACCAGTTCAATCACCGACGGAACCACCGCAATGGGACCGCCGTCCTTCCCGGATACCTGCGTGCTCGCGAGCCGCGGATGCAGATACGGCGCCGCCTTCTCGGCCAGCATCACCGCCTGCATGCGCTTGGCCATGTTCGGCTTCGGGCCCTGGTTCGCCTCATCCCAAAGCTCCCGCATCGTCTGCGTGATGATCTCCAGGGGCGTGATCCCGTCCTTCGCTAGATCGCGCGCCAGAGCCTTCCGTTCCTTGGTCTTCGGAAGCTCCGATCCCTTCTTGCGCCCCGCGCCGGGCCGGCTTCCACCTCTTGGCATGGCGCGTGATCCTCAGATTCCCGTTTGATTGATTTGATTGATTCTTCAAACAATCAATTTGCACGTACCGCACACGCCGTCGATTGAGGCTTGCCCTACATGAGGCTTCTGGCTCTCGGTGAACATCGCCTGCATGGCCTCGGTGGCTCCATAGCGCTTCACCACTCCGACGAACTCTTCGATGTCATGGCCACGGATGCCGAAGGACGGCGTGCCGTCCTTCCTGAACTTCGGGGCGCCGAAGCTGTTGAGTTGCTGGGCGCAGTGGTAAAGCTCGTGCTCGACCAGACGGCACCACTCGCGGTCGTTGCAGACCAGGACGAAGTGGGCGTCGAATGTGATCACGAAGTCCGGCAGCTCGCCGAACCACTCGACCATCTGCTGCTCCTGACGCCCACGGCACCAGGCGTTGCCCTGGAACTGGGGAATCTCAGCCTGACCGACCACCGAGCGCATGTGCCTGGACTGCGGCAGGGCGGCCCACAGAACCCCGATGCGCGCCTGCTGCAGGTGCTCATGATCCGGGTTGGCCAGCGGGCCGTCCGAATCAATGAACACCGACCTCATCCACCGCTCGGCTTCCGGCGCCGGCATGAATGGCCTGGACCAGTCGTCGATTAGGGATTCGGGCGGGCGGGGCCGTTCGAGCATGACAACCTGCCTTGAGATACGCTGCTCGGCGGCGGGGACAAAGGCCGGATGGCCCCCTCGCAAGTCGCCCATCCAGGCGGCGGTGTGGGCCGGGAGGCCTGCTGATGGGCTTCTATGCGCGGCAGGCAGGGGAAACGACGAGATAGTCCAGTACCCGGCATGTTCGCACCGGCTCTGTTGCCGTCACATAGGTCCGAAACCCCGGCGGCGACGTCGACTAAGTCACCGGGCGCGCTCTCGAACGGCGCGTAACAAATGGCCAACTTCCACGTTGGCGCCGGCGCCAGCAAGAACGAAGGCTTCTGCCATGTTCAAGCTGACGATACAAGTAGGGAAGGGGTTCAAGGTGACGGTGTCGTTTCCAATGCACGCCGTCATATTGGCCCTAACCCTACTGCAGTAGGGGAGCCCGGCCGTGGCGACACGGTCGGGCTTTTTAATTGCACAAACGAAAAGCCCCGCTTGGTGGCGGGGCTTTCTTGAAGTGGCACTATCGCCACCATGCCTAATCCTGGCATTTCCTATTAATAAACTCAAGCATCTCTCGGCCGTAGCAAGTCTTTAAGGTGCCCGTACTGCAGCGTGACGTGTTCGCGCGCAGCCTGAAGCAGGTTCGAAACCTCTGCTTGGGACAGGCCCAACTCTGCGGCGGTTACTTCCTGCTTGCGCCCCTCGGCGTAAATCAGCGAAAGAACATTGCGGAAGAGCGCGGGGAATGCCGGATCGCTGATGATGCGGTCCAGCCGATCGCACATCACGCAGGCCTGTGCCTGAGCTTCAGTGAGCGTCATATGGACGATCTCCGAAAGAGGATCGTCGCTGAGGCGGCTCGCGTACTGCTCCAAGCTTTTGCGGATCATTTTTGCGAGCGCATTCTCAGCCGGATATCCGAGTGCGTTGGCCTGCCACAAGCGATACGTGGCCCAGGTCTTCAGAAGCCAATCTCCGCGCTCACGATCATTCTCGCGAGACTTCTTCATCCTGGCCTTCTGCGACGCGCGCTCACTTGCGATCCTGGCATCGTTGGCGGCCAGCTGGCGTGCGATCTGATCCTCGACACGCACGTCTACGTTGATGGCGTTGAGGGCGAGGACTTGGCGGCCCGTGATCTTGTGCGGAGCGAGAGATAGCGTCGACTTCTTCGCGGGGGTGTAGGCGGTCATGCTCTTTCCTCATTCGCGGCCATGGCCACGCGGTGGGTGTAGTGACGGGATTCACGAAGCTCGCGCAGTGCTGCCGCCCTCTGCGTTCGGAGCATCCGGTACTCGATCTGCTTCCGGGCGCAGGCTGGCCGGTCGACGAGCTCGCCGGTAGAAACCAGCTTCTCGCGCTGCAGCTGTGCGATGGCCTCCCAGATCTCGACGACGTTCGAGCCGAGCTCGATGGCGAGCTCGAAGTCGGTGCGCGCTCGCTCGGTGAGCTCGTCCATGATCTGATCTCGGAGGTTTATGGGAGGGCTCATGGAGTGATCCTCCCGGTGTAATGCATGTTAGGCACTTTGCCGTCCTGGACGTCGGTGTAGTGCCGGTACGCGCCCTCAATGAACCCCTGAATCGCCAGAGCTTCGATGGCTTCGATCATCTGCAGGCGCGGCATGGCGCTGATTTTGCTAACCATCTGGCGGAGTCTAATTTCTACGCCCCAAAGTTGAGCCATTGTTTCAAGCGCAGCTAAAGCCTGATTAACCGTCTCCTGCTGTTGCGGGGATGGCTCCGTTCCGTTGCTCATGCGGCACCTCTGAGTTCTTGGAGAGCTTTCTTCTGTGCGGCGATCTTTAAGGGCGTCGACGTCCGGCCCTTCGACTTCCTCGTGCGCGGCGCCGGCGGCGCGCTGACGCTCTCGCGCACGATCCGAGCGACCGCGATGTATCCGAGCTGGAACAGCCGCAGCAGCGTGCGGTCGGCTGCGAGGCGCCAGTAGTGCTTGCGATCCTCAGCCGAGAGCGACGGGTGGCCGTGGTCGATCGCCTGATGGCAGGCGCGGCAGCCGGCGCCGAAGTAGCAGTCGTGCGCCTTGATGCTCGTCCCCTGGCCGTGCGCGCTCTGGTTGCTGTGCATCGGTTCGCCCATGCCGCCGGTGCAGATGCCGGGTATCTGCGCCTGGCACTCGAGCAGGTAGGCGAGATCGAGCAGTTCGCGGGAGCGGAACATCACAGATCCTTGAGCAGCGCCTTCAGCTGGACGAGTTTGGCGTTCTCGGCCGAGGCGTTTTTCAGGGCTTCCTCAGCCTCGAGCGCAATGGCGTCCAGCTCGTCCGCTGTCTCGCGCAAGCTGGTCGCTGCGCGCGCGATCTTCTCGAGCGTCGTCTCTTCGGCCGGCGGCTGCGGCTCAATTGGTGCCGCGTCGCTCCGCACCAGCTTCGGCTTCGGCGGCAGACGCAAATAGACCTCATCGGTGATCTTGCGCACCAGGCCGGATTCGGCGAGCGATTTCATGCAGCCGGCGACAACCTGATAGTCCGGGCGCGATCCAAGCTTGGCTATGGCGGCGACCACGACATGGGCCTTCACCTCCTCGCCGATCGGCATCGTGTCGTAGACCTTCTTGGCGATGCCGGTGAGGCCTTCTTCGATCGATTTCTGCTTTGCGCTGTTCATGAATTCCTTCGGGTTTTCGATGCCGGCTTGCTTGAGGCCGTCGTAGAGGCCGCGGCCGTAAATGCGGCGCTGCTGCTGGATGTCGAGCGAGGGAGCATCGGGCTTCAAGCTGCCTCCCCGACGAGGCTCGCCATCTCTTCGATCGCGTCGTAGTCGATCGTTGGCCACCAGGTTTTGATGATGTAGGCGCAGAAGCCGGCGTAGGCGGCCTGGAACTGCGCCTCGTCCATCTCGTCGAAGGCGAGGCTGTTCGGGACGCGGAGCATGATCTTGCCGACGCCCTGCAGCTCGATCTCGTTGTGATCGCACTCGACGCCCGACAGGCGCTGCAACTTCTTCAGCGCGCCGTGCGCGTCGACCTTGCCGTTGGGCAGCTGGAATTCGGCGAAGTCTTCGATGTTCAGCGCGATCACGGTGCCGAGCGCGTGAGCCTTGCGCCACTGGCCGTAGTCCCGCGGCTTGGAGAACACCACGCGGATCAGCTCGCCCGGCCGCGGCTTGCACCGGCGGATCGCATCGCGGCTGAACTCGTCGGCGCAGCGCAGGCTTCCGTCACGCTGTACGCGCACATAGGCGGAGCGGCCCTTGCGGGGCTTCTTCTTCGGGCTGGCGCTCATGCAGCGTCGCTCCGCTTGGTGAGCGCTTGGGCGGCTACCGCTTGGCCGATCTCTGCAATCCCGATCGCCCGGCGTCCGGTGCCGAAAGCGAGCACGCTCTTGCACTGCTGCACATCGCCGATCATCACCGGCGCGGGGACATGTTCAAGGAAACCTCGGGCGACGCAGTCGGCCTCAGTGATCCCGATGATCTTCGGATCGTAGGGCGGCACTTCGCGCCGCGCCGCGTACGCGCGGTAGCGGGTCTCGAAATCCCTCGCCTTGAACGGCGCGTCCGATGACTTCATGTCGCAGAGCTCGTGAAAACCGCCCATGTCGGCAAGCACGACGTGAATCAGCGGATCGTCGAAAACGACTGTCTGATACGGCCCGATGCGTTTCACTGCCTCATGAACCTTTGACCACGCCATCGCTGCACGGTCACCGGTGCTGCCTTCAATCAGTTTCACCAGATCGGCAATTCGAGGCATGAACTGGCCGTTATCCGCATTGCGCAGATGCAGATTCACCGCGCGCTCGATGTCTTCGATCGCGTATTCGGCGAGGCCCTGGAAGTAGAGTTGCAACACTCCCGGTGATGGCTTCTTGTCGTAATACTCGCCAAGGGCAGTCATCGCGACACCGAATCGCTTTAGGTCAGCCGGTTGCACGGGCGTTCTCCAGTCCGTAGGTCTCAAGCCAACGGTCGACGTTGCTGGCGGTCTGGCGGCCAGCGGATGAGAGATTGAGGCGCGCCGGGTTCTCGCCGGCGAGGCGGATGAACTTGTCGACGTGCGCGCCATCGCGGCAGATCAACTCGATGTCGTCGTAGACGGTGGAGCGATCGTTCTCGCCCATGTGGTGTGGAGAGTTCTTGCATCCGTCGATGGCGAGTTTGAGTTGATCGACGGTGTACCCGTCCTTGAGGCGGCCATCGATCGCGCGATGCCGCTTCGACGATGAGTCGCCGAGTTGGGCCTGCGGGTGGCTATGCGTGATGCGCCAGTAGTCGAACACGAGCTTCACCGCCGAGACGCGCCCAGAAGGCCTGGGCGTGGCGCAGTCGGCCGCGAGTTCGAAAGGTGGTTCATCGTTCGCGGTCGGCGCAGCCGACAAGCCCGCGTCAGCGGGGGCTTTGGGGGTTGTTTCTTGGTTTATGGTTTTTGGTTCTGGCTTATGGTTAGTTTTCGCCTGGGCTGATCCTGGGTTACCTGTAGAAAACCCACTGGGTTTTTTCTGAGTTTCCTCTGGCTTCCTGGGTCTGCCCCCAGATTTGCCGTTCTGACGCGACCTTTCAGCCCTTTCAGCGTACAAAACGAGCTCTTTTTGCACTCTCGCCTGAACCCAGCCGGTTTCGGTGAGCGTGAAATAGCGGCTGATGACGTAATCGACGGCCTTCTTCTCTGCCGAGGTGGCCGCCCTTGCCAAGCGGTAGAGCTCGCTCTTGTCTGCTGGGAGAGGGCCCTCCGTCGCGTAGGCCTGATCCATGAGGCGGTTGTAGGCGCCGTCCTCGAGCATCGACAGGCCGATCGTGTCGCGGATGTAGTCGCCGATATGCTTCGGGTAGTGGTTCACGCGCACGCAAGCAGGTCGCCCTGCTTGGCCTCCTGCATAAGCTCCCAGGCTGCGCTCCGCATATCCTGAGCAGCGGCGTGTCCCCTGGTCCTCGCGATCAAGGCCAAGGTGTCTGTGCGACCGGCGTTGTCCTTGAGCCGGGCGATCGTTTCTGCGGTGCACCAGAACGTGCGGGCAGCGGCGCAGGCGATGTGCTCCGGCTTGTCGGAGCACGGGCAGTACAGCCGGCCATACTGGCCGAAGCAGGGCGGGCGAGGTGGCAGCTCGCGCTTCAAGCGCGCACCTTGATCAGCTGCTCGATGTGAGCCAGCGCGGTCCCGGGCTTGATCCACTCCGGCGGCATGCGCACGACCAGCCAGCCGAGCAGATTGGCGGCGATGTCGCGCTCCATGTCCTTGATCCTGGCGCGGCCGCGGCTGTGGCCGCCATCAACGAACAGGCCGCCATCGATCTCGATGGCGAGCTTGACGACTGGAAAGGCGATGTCGAAGCGCCACTTCCGCGTGTCGTGGAAACGGTGCTCGCGCTCGTGCGGGATCCCGACGTTGTTGAGCTGCCAGCAGAGCAGGTCGACGTCGCCGTTCGGGGCCGGAGTCTTCGGCTTCGTGGCCGGCTTCGGCGAATCGTTCGCCGGAGCCAGCGACGCCGCACCATGCTTTCGCTGGTAGTCGGCGAGCCAGGCTTCAGATGCGCGCAGAGTGTTCACGCCGATTCCTGCACGCGCGTGGTCTGAACAGCATCCGCATCTGGATTCCGAATGGGAACCAGATGGATGTTCTTGACCCATCCGCGAATTCCACTCGGCAATTCGCAGTGGTTGATGATGTCGCCGCGATCGAATGACTTCAGATCCCTTGCTTCCTCAGGATCGGTGAGTACTTTTACGATCCGCGAGCGGCGATCGTTTTCCGTCACGGCTACAGCGCGGCTCCGGTCTTTTATGCAATGCCGGAGCACGTACGCCAGGTCGCCTTTGCGAGCTACGTCTCTCATGCCGCCGCCTTGAACACTTCGCGTTGGCCACCCGGGCCCGATGGTCCGACGATGCCTTCGACCTCCATGCGTTCCACCAAGCGCGCGGCGCGGTTGTAGCCGATCTTCAATCGACGCTGGACCCAGCTGATGCTGGATTTGCGCGTCTCGATCACGAGCCTCACTGCGATGTCGTAGGCGGGATCGGGCTCTTCGCTGAACCGATCGTGGTCGGGCACGACGATGTCGGTTTCTTTGCTGGGCTCGGCCGCAGGCTTCTGATCGCCGAAGCTAATACCGAACGCTTCGAGCAAATCGGCGATCATCGGCCCGACTTGGCCGGTCATGAGCGTGAACTCAGCCTCGAACTGGCGCGCCGGGTCGATGCTGGGCTCTTCCTCGGCCTCGTCCATTTCCGTGAACTTGAGCCGGCTCACCTGCAGCTTGTCGTCGACGACGAGCGAGAGGCGGCCATTCCAGGTCAGCGCGAGCTTCGTCGCACGCAGCCCTTCCTCGAGATGGCGCTGAATCTGCTGCACGTCGAGGTTGTGGCGCGAATACTTCACCGTGGCTTTCGCCGCGTCGCCGCTGGTGAGCGTGCATTCCTCGCCGATGTCGAAGCGGCCGGGCGCGTGGCGAGCAGACAGCCAGTCGGTGAGCTTCTGGCCCGGCAAAGCCTTGGTCTGCGGTAACGACACCGACAGCTCACCGAGCGTCTCGCGCAGGAACTCCACCAGCTGCTCGGCCTTGGCCGGCGAAGAAGAATCAATGACCAGCAGGCCGGCGGTCGGATCGATCCAGGCGCGGACGACGGTCCGCTTAACGAACGCGCGCGGCAGCAGCTCGGCCGAGATGATCTCCTTGAAATCGCGCAGCTGCTTGCGCCCGGGCTTGAAGCCCTTTTCGCGCTCGAACTCGACTGCGCGCTGCTTGACCGCATCATTGAGCACGGACGACGGCAGTAGCTTCTGATCGACGCCGAGCGCGATCAGCAAATGACGCTCAACGCCCTGAACCAGCGGTACGTCATCGATCGGCGGAACCCAGCCGCGCGATTCCGTGGACATCGCCGAGCACGGCTGCAGCGTGCGCTGCGCAAGCTTCTCCTCGAGCGCGCCGGCCGTCAACAACCAGGATTGCTCCAGGCGGTAGATCAACAGGTTCTTGAACCACATCTTCGCGTCTCCGGATCAGGCCGCTTTGGGGACGAGCGCGAGGTGTTCGCGGCGCTCGCGCTCTTTCGCCTGCTCGCTGACAAGCAGCGCGCGGGACGCAGTGACCGCGGCTATCAGCTCATCGCAGCTTTCGATCGCATCGGCGAAGAACTGGTAGTCGCAGCCGTTGACCTTGCCGTCGAAGAGGATCGGGGCCCAGCTTTCGCAGTAGCCAGCGAAACGCTTCGCAACAGCGCCAACGGTTGCGAGATCGGCATTGCGACCAACGCTCGGCACCGGCACATAGAGAGAGCCGAGCAAGCGGCACACTTCCGTCGCGCATGCGATGCCGGCGAGCGAATCCGCAGCGCGCATCGTCTCCACGAACAGAAACACGAGCTCGGCGGGCATACGGTGAGCGGTGCGCGTGTCCTTGTAGCGGCGCAGCTTCTTGCCGTTGTTCTCCATGCGCGCGAACAGATCGCCCCCGGATGCAAGCACATCCGTGCGCACATGCGCCGGAATCGACTCGTTGAACTCGACCATGCGCTCCGAGAAAGCCTCGAGCGATCCGCCGAGCAGATGCTGGTTGGCCTCGAAGTGCACAAACAGAACCTTGTCGAGAAGCCGTTGGGAACCGTGGGACATATTCACGAGTGGTACTCCGTCTTACTGTGCAAACACGGCGATGGATTCGGCCGGATTCGAAGGGGTGCGACGTGAGGGGAGGGAAGAAGAGGGCCGGCGGGTGCCGGCAAGACGCAACGCACGAAGGCGCGCGGGGAGAGATCGGTACTGCGAGTGGCTGCCCATGGCTATGCGCAGCCCAGCGGCAATGCGTAGAAGCGCGCTGCCGGTTTCGAAGGATTGGAGCCGATCCCCGGCCTGATACGCTGGAAGTCGCCAGACGCACCAGCTACATCAGAACCGGGGATCAGCATGGAAACGGAATTGCGCGCCGCAGCGCTCGACACGCTGCGCAAGCTCGCCGACGGGAAGAAGCACACCGCGCGGGAGAACTTGGGGTGGGACATGGGCGCCGTTGAACGCCTATACAAAGCGGGGCTCGCAGTTGGACGCGACGCATCAGATGCAGACGGGCCGGAGTTCATCGAGCTAGCCATTACCCAACGCGGTGCAGAAATGCTTGCCGAGGAAATCGAGAAGCAGACAAACCCCGAGACTCGTGATGCTCGCTACTACCGCCGATATCCAATACGGGCAAACATCGTCGTCGCGGTGACTTCTGCGCTGGTCGGTGGTGCGGTTGTATGGGCCTACGGCCTTATCAACGCCTGCGGTTGAAAAAATGTCGTCCAAAGAGTCGACTTGCTTGGCGACGCCAGACTCGGCATACGCACGCAGCCAAGCGCGCCGGAACTCGCCGCGCTCGATGCGGCGATGCTTGCGACGCATGAATGGCGTATCGCGCGGGGCGCTCATTCGTGTTCGTCCTTGCCCGGAACGCTGTCGGGAGTCAGAGCACTCGACTCGCGCTCAGCGGCGCGGTCGATGGTCACCGTCAACGAGTCGGAGTTGTCGCGCTCAACGCGGACGGTCACGCCGGGAGCGCAGTGGACGATTACCTGCGTCACGCCGCCTCCTGCTGCTCGGAGTTCGCGGCGGGCGGGACGGGGCCGAAAATTTCCGGGCGCATCTCATGCTTGGATACGCGCCCATCCGTCGCTGTATCGAGGAGCACCGCAGCTTCGGGCGTGAGCTTTTCACTCTGCAGCCACTTCCAGACATGACCCTGGCGAACCTTGCCTCCGATCTTTCGGGCCAGACCGCTCTGCGTGCCGCCGCAAAGGTCGATTGCACGCTTGACGAAGGGGTTTTCACGTTCCATGCAGCCAGACTACTACTAGGGTAGTGAATTGGTCAACTACGGTGGTAGTGAATCAGCTAGTGAGCTCGTTCGCGGCGCCTACTACGGCGGTAGTAGCTTTGGCTGCATGGAATTTAAAGATCGGATTCGGAAGGTGCGGGGCAGTGACTCGCAGACTGTTGCCGCAACGAAAGCGGGCATATCGCAGCAGATGTGGTCAAAGCTAGAGAAGGGGAAGTTATCTCCGGACGACACCTCTGTGTTGCCAGCCATTCAACGGGCTTATCCAACATATAGATTGGAGTGGCTCGTCAGCGGCGCACCTCCGATGCATGTGATCGCAGCGCAAGCGCTTGGGGTGCATGAAGTCGGAAAGCCGTATGGAAGACCTGGAATTATCCTTAGACCGGACGATCCAGATACCGTCCGACCGCTCGGCAAACTTCAGGAAGCACTCGTTTCAGAAGTTAAGCGATTAGCTGGGTCTCTGACAGACGAAGATGCTAAGGCGCTTCTGACTCTTTTCTATCGATGCGTGAAAGATCCAGACTCTCAAGATTCGACAGATGAAATTCAAAAGGTGGAAGGATCCAGCTTGCGGTAAGGTTTTGGGCAGTAGGTGATGGGTTTCTTGCGGATATGGGGGCGGCGATGGGGAATGGTATTGTCTTGTTTGTGGGGTTGTTTTTTCTTGCCGGTTGCGCGTCTAGCGGCAAGCCGATTGACCCTGGGGCAGCAACTGCTGTTGTGAAAGGGAAAACCACCGAGTCCGAGCTATATCAGATGGTGGGTCGGCGACCGGAATCCCTGTCGCTGATGCCAGACGGCAAGAAGATGGCGACTTGGATATACACCCGCGCGCAGACAAAGGCGGCGACGTTCGTGCCGATCGTTGGCCTATTTGCAGGAGGAACTGATCTTGACACCACAACCCTGCAAGCAATCATCTCCACGGACGGGGTTGTCGAGAACGTGCTCTACAACTCATCACAGACCGAGGTTGGGCTCGGCGGAAGTCCCGCCCCACAGCCAATTCCACCAGTGAAGTGAGGCGTCTGGAAATGGAACCGAAGCAGGGGGAAAGGGGCCTGTGGTACGTCGGCACAGTTGGGTTTGGCTCCAAGGAGGCGGCTGATGAATACATCAGGAATGGCTTCTCAACAGTACCTCGTCAGCTTCCCATTCAAAGCCTTGCGCCCAGCCATCCTGATGTTCGAGTTGCGGCGATCGCGATTTCTATCGTTGTGACGATGCTCATCGCGGGCTGGTACTTATTGGACTATCGAAGCGTCGAGAAGATAGCCGAGCGCAAGCAAACCGAAGTGGCCAAGAAATGCAGCGACACGACCATGGCTTACGTCATGTCGCAGAACTATGCGAAGCGCCTCTTGAAGGCGCCTGGCAGCGCAGACTTTCCGATGATCACTGAGGTGTCATCGAGGGCGATCGGCGATTGCAAGTTCGAGATTCTGGCCTACGTCGATGCGCAAAACTCTTTCGGCGCGAAGATGCGCACGGGTTATAGCGCAACGATGAGCTTCGATCCCGAAACCGATCGGTGGAGCGCCGACGATCTCAAGATTGATCGGTGAGGACGGCCAAGACGGCTTGCGCGGAACTTTTTTGCGCTTAGTGTTGCGCTGGAGATTTGATGTCTAGGACTCTCGAAGAGCTTGATAATGTTGTCCGCCAGCTCAGCCAAGCTTGGGCAGCAAATCACTATGCCAGCACCGTCCTTGCGGCCGCCATCGGGACACTTGCCGGCGGGAAAGAAGCCCTGCGCGCTCCTCTCGTTGAGGCATACGCGGCTGCCCGACGAGGGCGCCAGCGCGAGCATGACATTTCAGATCGAGCCATGAAGATCCTCGCCGAGTACGCCGAGAAGGCTGGCATCAGCGATTTCCCTCCGCCCGAGACTTAAATGGATACGTCTGGCGTCGACTGGAATGAATGGCTGAATAGAGTGGGGGACGCCGGCCCCTTGTTTGACACCAAGCCACTTACCCGCAAGCATGAGGCCATGACCGAGATCACTCGCCCAGAGCTTGATGCGCGCTTCGAAGCGATGGAAGCCCGCGCGGAAGCGCGTGATGCCCGCATCGAGGGGAAATTGGGGCAGATCGAATCCAGGCTCGACGCAAAGTTCGACTTCTTGTCGCTTCAGCTCGGGGCGCTCAGGGAGGATATTGCCTCAACTCGTACCGAAGCCCGATCGACCAAGGCAAATGTCTGGTATGCGGCAGTGACTGTTATCTCCATCGGCGTTGCTGCGGTCGCATTGTTCCCGCAGTTCTTCGACTTCGGAGAGAAAGTGCGCGAGACCGCCAGGCAAGAGGCCGCCAAAGTCGCTGAACAGCCGCCACCTAAGTAGGTTCGAGCGCGTCGCCTAGCCCCGCCACGCGCGGGGCCTTCGAGGTGCCTTGAGAGTGGCGGAAGGGAAAGGCGGAAATAGATTCTCGGGGTTGGGCAATGAACGATTGGGTCAAGGTGTGCCGCGCGCATTGCTCGCGGATTAAGTACGTTGCAGAGCCCATGGAATGGCGCCAGCGCCCGAATCATGCGCAGTCCTATCGGGCGACTTCAGTGCTGCTCGACGACGCGCGCATCGTGATACCTGGGCTGCAGTTGCAGTGCGAATTCCGGCCCTCGTCAATCAGGGGCGATTACGCAAGCTTCACCCTTCTGTACCGCGGGCTCCGCGAAACACACCGGGTATTCCAACTTGAGGTCTATCCACGAGATCGGATGTCTCATCGAGACGCTGAGAGGACCATCTACGGACCCCACATCCTGCTGGGTGATCCTAGACTGAGTTGCGTTGTCCGACCTGTGGTGAGCGCCATAGAGCAAGCAGACGATCCGCGGTGGATTGGTCGATTCGTGAGGCATTCCCGCGTTTCCAATGATGGAGCCAACGCTCTAATATCTGTTGCTGGTGAATTGTTCGGATCGTAGCCATGGGCTGCCATGATTTGATGAGCCAAATTGGCTGGCACTGCCGCGACATTGAGACGTTGCGCGGCGAGAGAGCGACCTATGTGTGCACGCCGCTGACTCTGAGCAGTGGCAAGCCGCTTGATTTTTTTCTCGTCGAGAACGGCGAGGAGTTGCGCTTCACCGATGATGGAACGGTGATGTTCGAAATGTATGGAATGGGCTATCCGCTGGACGACCGAAGGAACTGGCGTGGGCTTGAGGGCATTGCCGAGGCATTCGGGTTCAGACTTTCTGATGATGGCGCTTTCACAGTCAGTTTCACGCGGAATGAACTTTGGTTGTGGGGCGGTCGAATACTGCAACTCTTCGCCGCGGTGATGCAGTGGGATGAAGACCGCCGGGCAGACCACGATCAAGACCTCACCTTGCTAAAGCTCGTTGAAGATCTTCTGCGCTCGAAAGCTCCGGATAGAAAATTGGAAGCGCCAGCAGCTGTAACGGTTCGCGGAACGGACTTGCGTTTCGATTTCCGCTGGGGCAATCGCTATGTTGATGCCGTCCCGGCTCGAGCTCAGTCGACGAATGCCAGGCTAAGAAAAGCGATCATCGCGCGTTCCGAGATCGATCCGACCGACATGCTGTTTGTTGTCGACGACAGATCCAGCATTGAGAAGGCTGATCGTGAAGTGCTAGTGCTGGGTGAGTTGGCCTCAGCGGTCGCGCTCAGGAATTTCGCCATGGCCGCGTAGGCCGGGCGGTTCGACGAACCCCGCTCCGGCGGGGTTTTTCATGCCTGCAGGCCGGCCGTTGTAGCACCTGCACTTTCGCGCCCCCCTGCAGTTTCCCGTAGCTCCTGCACCAGCCCCGTACAGCCAGACGCGAAGCTTCTGAATCCTCACCCTGCCATCAGCGTCATGGGCGCGATTTACCCATAGCGGCGGCCCTTGGCTTGGGCCAGCCTCGAAGTGTTCCGCAGGGGAACATCACAGGGGAATTCTATGAGGCGCATTGCATTCGGGCTGATGCTGCTCGTCAGCACTCTTTCATTCGCCGCCAACGAGGCGCCCGGCAAGCTGCTGGAGCGGGGCGAGCAGGCGACGTCGATCCTGGCCGCGGCGCACTCAGACGACGCGGTCGAGGTTGCTCAGCGCTGCTGCAAGCATTGCAGCGCTGGCAAGGCCTGCGGGGATAGCTGCATCTCGCGGGAAAAGCAGTGCCGCAAGGGACCAGGCTGCGCCTGCGACTGATCCCGGCCCGTTGATCTACAGAGCCCCGCCCAGTGCGGGGCTTTTTCTTGGGCTGGAGTTAGCTGAGGGTTGACCGTTCGTCGGGAACTACTACTGTGGTAGTTGTAAAGATAACTACTGTAGTAGTAGATTACATCCCACCGAAGCCGCGCACAGATGGGAGCCGCAGATGACCCTCAGCCTCGCCGCCGTAGATCAGCAGGTTCGCGCCGAGTTCGCGAAGCCGGTTGACAGGGCTTTGGCCCAGCTCGATGAGCAGGAAGCGCGCCTTCGCAAGCTGCGCACCGATGCGATCCTGAACTCGGCTGTCGGCTACGCCCACAACTGCGCCCGCGGCATGCAGGCCGATGCTCTCAAGCTGCTGGCATGGGACGGGAAGGGCGAGTCGCCGCTCAACATCGTTGCCGAGAACGTCGCGCTGCATTCGCAGGTCGAGCGCCTGCAGGGTGAGCTTGCGTCGGAGCGCGCGCGGTTCCGCAAGTACAGCGATGCCCAGTCGGCGCGCCGCATCAAGTGCTATCGCGTCATCGACAAGCTGATCCGTCGTCACGCCCATCTCTACGCGCGATACATGGCCCTCGTCATGTCCCGGGCCCGCCAGCGCGCGGCCTGATCCATCAACGGCCACGGATGGCCCTTTCTGAGATTCCCATGCCCAAAAGCATTGAAGTGCGCGCCGAGTACAAAGGCCTTGCGTTCGACGTGCTCCTGCGACCGCACCGCACCCCGACGAGCATCAAGAGCTTCGACATCGAGACGGTCTTCCATGGCCGCGATGACATCACGTCGATGCTCAGCGAAGAAGCGATCGATGGGATCGAGAAAGCGGCTTGCGCTGTGGCTGGAGACAGCTGGTGAAGCGCCTCTGCGCCCTTATCGCTTTGATCGCATCGGGATGCGCGCCGATCGAGCCGCCGGCTCCGGTGCCTGCGATGTATCCCGTTACGGTTGGCGACCACGCATGCACAGCGCTTGAAAATGCGCGCGGCGAAGCGCTCCTGATCTGCGATTTCGAGCCTATCCCGGCCACTGCTGAAGTGGCGAAGGAGATGCTGTGAGCGCGACTGTCTACGCACTCAAGGTCAACGCCGATCACGAAGACGCGGCCGCACTCGAATTCGAGATGGCACGGTTGCGTGAGCGCTATGCCTGTCTCATCGAGTCGTTCGACGTGATCACGCCGAAAGACCCGCCTCGCGTCGTGAAGTTGACCCCGCGCATGCCGCCGAATCCACATGCTCCGAGGCCTGCGGCATGAGCGGCAAGCATCGCGAGACCAAGAAGTCCGAGTTGTTCCGGACGCAGGTTCGGGCGCTGTTGGCCAATGGCCTTTCGATCAGCGCGATCGCGAAGCGCACGGGCGCGAGCTACCAGTACACGAAGCTCATCGCCGAGCAGGAACGGCAGGAGGTGAAGTCGTGAGCCTGAACCTCCGCCAGCGCAAAGCACTCGCACGCCTCCGTGGCGACATGAGCCTCGAGCGCCCTCCGATGCCGCCGATCTACTCGGCACCGTTTGTCATCAAGGTTCGCAATTTCCTCCTCGCCGTCGCCACCGGCGTCGTCGTTTTCTCCATCACCGTCTGGTACTGCCTGTCATGACCGAAACGAACATCGCCGAACGCACACAGCTCCCGGCCGAACTGCTGACCCTCAAGCCCGACGCCTACGTTGCGGCGGTTTACCAGAGCTTCGGCGAGCGCCTTGCGGCGGCCAAGCTGTCCGCGTCGGCGACGGATTACGACGTCAAGACAACGGCCGGCATGAAGGTCGCGATCGATCGCCGGGCAACGCTGCGCGCGATCCGTGTCGAGGTCGAGAAGGCGCGCAAGGAACGCAAGGCGCCGATCCTCGAAATCGGCAAGTTGCTCGATACGCGCGCCAAGGAACTGACGGCCGAAATCGAGCCGCTTGAAGATGCGCACGATGCGCTGATCAAGGCCGAGGAGGCGCGCAAGGAGGCCGAGAAGCAGGCACGTATCGAGGCGGAGAAGCAGCGGGTTGCGGCCATCCATGAGCGCATCGCTGATCTGCGCGCTCAGGCCGCTGCGTGCGCCGGACATAGCTCAGCGGATATCGCCGAGAACCTGGCGCTGGTGGAAGCGGCCGAGATCACCGTGGACATCTATGCCGAGCTCGCCGGACAGGCCCAGCTGGCGAAAGACGAGACGATCGCCAAGCTCCGCGAGCTGCACGCCGCAACAGTCGCCCGTGAGGAACAGGCCGCACGCGAAAAGGCCGAGCGCGAAGCCGAGGCCGCGCGCCTCAAAGCCGAGCGCGATGAGCTGGAGCGCATGAAGGCCGAGCAGGCCGAGCGCGATCGCATCGCCGCCGAAGAGCGTGAGCGTGCCGCAGCGGAAGCCAAGGCCGCGCGCGACGCAGAGGAAGCGCGCCAGCGCGCCGAGCGCGAAGCGCACGAGGCCGACATGCGCCGTCAGCGCGAGGAGCAGGAAGCCCAGTTGCAGGCGCAGCGCGCGGAACTCGCGCGTCAGCAGGCCGAGCTCGACCGCCTGCGCCGAGAGCAGGAAGAAGCGGCCGAGCGCGCGCGCCGCGAGCGCGAAGCTGCTGAGCGTGCCGAGCAAGAGCGCATCGCGGCCGAGCAGCGCAAGGCGCAGGAAGAAGCGGCAGCAAAGCAGGCTGAAGCCGAGCGCCAGGCGCGCGAGAAGGCTCGCGCCGAGTATCGCGCCAAGCTGTGGGCTGCTCATGAGCGTGTGCTGGTCCCTCCGTTCAACACGGAACAGCTGATCGCGCTGCTGCTCAAGGCCGGAATCGACGACAGCTTCTCCGACCCGCTCGTGCCCGCCCTCGACGAACTGAATCTGCGCATCGGCCCGAGCGCTGATGCGATGAAGCAGGCCGCTTAGCCATGAGTTTGCTCACCGCCATGCGCTTGCGGTCATTGATTCGCTATGACCCGGAAACCGGATTGTTCACCAACTTGGTGACTCGCGGTTCTCGCGCCATTGCGGGAGCGATTGCTGGTAGCCCTGACGCGGACGGTTATCTGCAAATCAAGATCGATGGGGAGAACTTGAAGGCTCACCGCCTTGCATTTCTCTACATGACCGGTGAGTGGCCGGTCGATCTTGTCGATCACAGAAACGGCGTCGTTTCGGATAACCGCTGGGACAACCTTCGGAATGCGACTCCGATAACCAACAGTCAGAACAAGCACAAGGCTTACAGCAGCAACGAACTCGGAATTCTTGGCGTGAGTTACGACAAGGCCCGATGCAAGTACATCGCACAACTCGCGATTGAAGGCCGACAGACCAACCTAGGGCGGTTCGATACAGCTGCTGCTGCCGAGGCTGCGTACATCGCGGCAAAGCGCCTCCACCACGAAGGAAACACATTGTGAACGACACGAATTCCATAGTTGAGCGCACTCATACATTCGATCTATCACCGCGATCGCTTGATGAGGCGATGCGCATGTCTACGCTCCTGGCTGATTCGAGCATCGTGCCCAAGGACTTCCAGGGTAAGCCTGGCAACGTGCTCGTGGCGGTGCAGTGGGGCGCCGAAATCGGCCTCAAGCCGCTGCAAGCAATGCAGAACATCGCCGTCATCAATGGCCGGCCCAGCGTTTGGGGGGATGCCGTTCTCGCGCTGGTGCAATCTTCTCCGGCTTGCAAGGACGTTATCGAGTTCTACGAAGGGCAGGGCGACGACTACGCAGCGGTATGCATTGCTCAGCGCCACGGGCGTGAGGACAAGAAGTCGCGGTTTTCTTTGCAAGATGCAAAGGCCGCTGGGCTCCTCGGAAAATCTGGACCCTGGGCTCAGTATCGAGACCGGATGTTGAAGATGCGTGCTCGCGCGTTTGCGTTGCGAGATCAGTTCGCCGATGTGCTGAAGGGCATGCCAATCGCCGAAGAGGTGATGGACTACACCGACATCCCCTCGGATCGCCCGAAGACGGCCACGCAGTACGGCGAGGCAGCACGCGCAACCGGCGAAACGATCGACGTGAAGTTGATCGAAGAGGTCGAGAAGCTCGCGCGCGAGAAGGGAGCGGACGGTATTGCGGCCCGTTGGAAGGAGATGACGGTCGCGCAGCGCAAATCCATCCCGCGCGACGACTGGACTCGAATTCGCGCCATCGCCGATGAGTTTGACGCGAAGGCGAAGCAGGGTGCCGCGCATGCCGGCCCGAGCTATGCGCAGCTGATGGAGAGCATCAAGGCTGCTGCCGACGCTGACGCGCTGAATCAGGTGCTCAGCGATGCGGCCGCGCTCCCGGCCGATCAGCAGGCAGAGATCAAGAAGGCCTGCGATGCGCGCGCCGCTGCCTTCAACTCTATCCAGGAGTAGCCATGCTGCAGCTCACTGACAACGATCTTCGTTTCGTCGCCTCACGTCTCCCGAAAGATATTCGGGAATTGCTCAAGGCGAACCCATCGCTCTTTGTCGCTGGCGGATTCATCCGCGCGGTCATCGCTGGCGAGGAGCCGGCCGATATCGACATCTTCGGACCGAGCAAGGAAATTCTCGACGCCACGGCAAAGGTGCTGGCGGAAAAGCGCCAGGGTAGCCGCCTTGTGCGCACCGACAACGCCATCACCGTGATCCAGGTTGGGCGCCTGCCGGTGCAATTCATCACCCGCTGGGTGTTCGATTCCCTGAACACCTGCTGCGCGTCGTTCGACTTCACCGTGTGCCAGGCCGCAATCCGCCAGTCCAGCACATGGGAGTCGGCACGGCACGATGACTTCTATTCGGACCTTGCTGCGCGTCGTCTCGTCTACACGGCGCCGGTGCGCAACGAGGATGCGGGCGGTTCACTGCTGCGCGTCATCAAGTACGTGCGCAAGGGTTACACCGTCCAGGTGCAAAGCCTGGGCGCGGTCGTATCGAGGCTTGTCCAAGGCATCAGGCAGTCGGAAGACGGCCGCGAGATGACCGAGGAGTGGCGCGCTCAAGTGCTGACTGGCCTGCTGCGCGAAGTTGATCCGCTCAGCCGCATCGACGGCTTCGAAATGGTGGACGAATAGCCATGTCCGACACCGAGCAACGCACCGAAGCCTGGTTCGCAGCCCGCTGCGGCCGCATCACCGCGAGGCGCTTTAAGGACGCCATCGACATCCCCGAAGATGCAGGCCAGCCGTACAAGTCTGGCCCGCGGAAAGGGCAGCCGCGTCCGCGCAGCTCGCAGGCGCGCGACACCTACATGCGCGAGATCGTATTCGAGCGTCGCAGCCAGCAGTCGGTGCATCAGATTGGCGGTCGCTCGCTGACCTGGGGAACCGAGGTCGAGCCCTACATCTGGGAGGCCTTCGAGCTTCAAACCGGCCTGATGGTGAGGCCGGGCGGCTTCGTCACGCACGAGAAGTACCCGTTTCTCGGTGCGAGCCCTGATGCGCTGATCGGCAGCACTGCCGGCGGCGAATCGAAGGCACCTTACAGCGAGGCTGTGCATCTGCAGACGATCCTCAATGGCATGCCAGAGGATCACGTCGACCAGGTGCAGGGCGGCATGCTCGTCACCGGTCTGCAGGGCTGGTATTTCTGTTCGTACGACCCGCGGCAAGCGGAAGCTGATCGCCTCTACATCCAATACGTGAAGCGTGATGAGCGCTACATCCAGGAAGTGCTGTTGCCCGGATTGCTGCAGTTTGAAGCGGAAGTTCAGCAACTCATGAAGCAGTTGGATCGCCGTCCTGTGCTGGTCGGGATGGCAGCATGAGGACGTTTGACCTCAGCAATTTCGGCCTGCCTGACGGCTACTCGATTCGTGAAGATGGCGCCGTAATTTCGACGCGTAGCGGCTCGTCGTTTCAACTCTCGATGCATATTGCGAAGTCCGGCTATCCGGCTGTGGGGCTCAAGGTCGGTCGCAAGACCCGTGTCTGGCTCATCCATCGGCTGCTGGCTTTGGCCTTCATTCCGAACCCGGAATCGAAGCCGCAGGTGAACCACATCGACGGGGTGAAGACTAACTTCGCCTTGTCGAATCTTGAGTGGGCCACGGACGCTGAGAACAAGCTTCACGCGTATCGGATCGGGCTGGTCAAAGCCGACACTCCACTTCGACAGCTGGTGTCTCAGAAGGCATCAGCTGCGGCGCGTAGCAGCACAAGGGCATTGTCCGACGATCAGGTAACCGACATCCGGCGTCGGTTGGCAGCGAAGGAAACGCAAACGGCGATTGTTCTTGCAACGGGCATCAAACGCCATGTCATCGCGAGCATCGCGTGTGGGCGCACCTATCGAAAGTCGAGCGCCGAACTGCAGGCCGTGATCCAGCGCTGCGACGCACTCGCAATGGAACTGGCCGCATGAGCCGCGTCTGCGTCGCCACCTACTGCACGACGGGAAAGACCAAGGACTTCGGTGTCGTCTGGCACCGCCGCGAGTTCGCGCGCGGTGAGCACCGCTGGTTCGTGACGGTGCAGATCGCGCGCAAGTCGACGGAGGCCGATGGCGAGGATGTCATCGACGAGCACGAGATTCCGATCGACGTTCCGACCTCGCTCACCGCGGCCCGCGTCATGGCGTGCAAGTCGGTGAACGAAATCCTGCCCGACGACGGCCCCATCATCACCGCGCGCATCGTCTTCTACGCCGTGCGTCAGAAGCCGGTGCGGCATCACCGCCGGAGGGCTGCGTGAGCACTTATGACGAGTTCCTGCACGCAAAGGTGCAGTTCGAGTTTCGCCGAGGCTTCGAGATCGATCCGTCTGAAGTGAACCCGATCCTGAAGCCGCATCAGATCGCGTGCGTGGTGTGGGCGGTCGCGCTCGGCGCCGCTGCACTGTTCGAATCCTTCGGCCTAGGCAAGAGCGTGCAGCAGCTGGAATGGCTGCGCATCATTTTGCTCAAGTCCGGCGGACGGCGAGGCCTGATCGTTGCCCCGCTCGGCGTGCGGCAGGAATTCAAGCGTGATGCCGCGATGCTCGGCATGTCGATCAAGTTTGTGCGCTGGTCGCACGAGGTCGATGGCGACGGGCTCTACATCACGAACTACGAGTCGATCCGCGACGGGCGACTTGATCCGAACCTGTTCGACGCGGTGAGCCTCGATGAGGCCGATTGCCTGCGCGGCTTCGGCGGCACGAAGACCTTTCGCGAGTTCATGCGGTATTTCGAGAGCAACGTGGATCTTCGGTACCGGCTCGTGGCCACGGCAACGCCGAGCCCGAACCAGTTCATCGAGTTGCTGGCCTACGCGGCTTTCCTCGAGGTGATGGATGTCGGGCAGGGCAAGACACGCTTCTTCAAGCGCAACAGCGAGAAGGCCGACGAGCTGACGCTTCATGCCCACAAGGAGCGTGAGTTCTGGTTGTGGGTGAACAGCTGGGCGATCTTCCTGCAGCGGCCGAGCGATCTCGGCTACTCCGACGAGGGCTATGCGCTGCCCGAACTCGACATTCGCTGGCACGAAATCCCGACGGATCATCGCGACGCCGGTGTCGAGAAAGACGGGCAGGCGAGGATGTTCCGCAACACCGCGATCGGTGTGCAGGACGCCGCAGCGGAGAAGCGGCGCAGCCTGAGTGCGCGCATCGCGAAGCTGATGGAGATTCGGGCGGAGGAGCCCGACGAGCATCGGATCATCTGGCACGACCTTGAGGCCGAGCGCGCCGCGATCGAAGCCGCGATTCCGGCGGTGACCAGCGTCTACGGCTCGCAGGACCTCGACGAGCGCGAGCAAGCGATCGTGAGCTTCAGCGATGGCTGGTTTCAGGAGCTCGCGGCCAAGCCCGTGATTGCGGGCAGCGGCTGTAACTTCCAGCGCCACTGCGCGCGCTCCGTGTTTCTCGGCATCGGGTTCAAGTTCAAGGACTTCATCCAGGCCGTCTATCGCATCCAGCGCTTCGGCCAGGTCCGGCGCGTGCGCATCGACTTGATTTACACCGAGGCCGAGCGCGACGTGCGCCGAATCCTCGAACAGAAGTGGCGCCAACACGAGGAACTGACCACGACGATGAGCGAGATCATCCGTACCTACAAGCTCAACCAACGCGAGATGATGCGCGAACTGACGCGCGGCATCGGCGTACAGCGCATGGAAGTGAAGGGCGAGGGCTACACGCTGGTGCACAGCGATTGCGTTCCTGAGACGCGCTCGATGGCGGCCGACAGCATCGACCTGATCGTGACGAGCATTCCGTTCGGGCAGCAGTACGAGTATTCGGCGAACTACGCGGACTTCGGCCACACCGACGACAACGCGCAT
>Ga0172372_10002986_pt1 | contig 25275 bp, 19 predicted proteins | sample LakKiv5m_2_FD_114544 | JGI IMG/M metagenome (GOLD analysis project Ga0172372, IMG submission 114544) | Freshwater microbial communities from Kabuno Bay, South-Kivu, Congo - kab_092012_9.5m | ecosystem: Environmental > Aquatic > Freshwater > Lake | place: Democratic Republic of the Congo...
CCTCGGCAAACGCCTTCCCCATCTGGGCGAAGATCTTGGCGCTGCCGAAATAGTGGTAACCACCATTGGACGCGCCTTTCAGGGCCTCCCGGTCCTTGGGCGACAGGACCTCCTCCAGGGCAACATCGAGCTTCTCACGATCGTCTTTCGTGATGCCCTCGATCCACACATCGGTCGCGGCATAATGTTCCGGGGAACGACGGTCATACTGGTCGTTGGAATAGACCGCCAGGACGTTCTTCCCCTTCTTCAGGTGCTTGACGTCATTTTCATCGAGGACGACGGCACCATACTGGGGCTTGTCCTGCCACCAGATATAGGTGTGGATCCGCTTTCCGTTCAGATAGACATGGAATCCTTGCCGAGCCAGGACCGCCAGGCGGTACGAGTCGAAACTGAGGTCCTCCACTTCGAAGGTTGTCCGCATCAGCAAAAACTCACCCTGTCCCCACGTGGACGGATGCTTGTCCAGCGTGATGCCGCTGTGCTTCCAGACACCCTTCCCGATGGGTGCCTTGCCCACGGACCATTGGCTGTCATCGAAGTCGGGCGAGTGCCAGTCCTTCATGCCGGCGGGCAACGTGATGTCACGGAACCGCCGGTCCTCATATTCCTCCAATTTGTCCTTCTTCTCGGTGGCATCCACCGTGATGAACCGCCACTCCCGCTCCTCCGGCAGCGGCTTGCCAATGGGCTTCCAGTAACGATCCCACTTCCGCTCCTGGTCGATGGTTCCGTCCTTCTTCAGCGTGCGCGCCGTGCCGACGATGTTGTTGTACTTGCCCTGCTTCGGTTCGGCGGCGGCAATGTCGTGGTCCCAGAAGGGAGCGGTCTCGACGGCGATCACATTGCCCTGGAACTCGGGCAGGGCGGCCGGTGCGGCCATGGCCTTGCGAAAGACCTCGTTGTCCCCCTCACCGCCCACACCCAGCACACCGATGACGAAGGGCATGCGTGGGGCGGAGAGGTCCTTGCGGACATCGCGAATGAACATGGCCAGCAGGTCCGAATACAGATCGAACCTTCCGGGTTTGTCAGGTCCGGGATAGGTCGTCCCATCGACGAGGTCGTTGAATCCCTGAAGCCAGACAAAGCCTGCCAGTTCGTATCCCTCCTTGGGATCGTACGCGGGGCAGACCCGCTTGGGATCTGCCAGGACCTTCTTCACGTGGTCCACCATCATTCGGTAGAACACCCCCGAGGCGGCATCCTTCTTCTCCAGCCACGCCTTCCTGTCCTCGAGCTTCGGAATCCCGTGGGCTCCCTGAGGATGCTTGTCCCACTCCTCCTGGATCACCTTGGGCAGCTTGTACGGACCGGCACTGGGCGGACGGAACTCGGTATTGAGCGACCTGCCGCCCCAGGCGGTCTTGATGATCAGGATCGGCTCGTTCAACGCCTTCTCCATGTAGATCCCGAACGTGAACTCAGGCCCGATCTTTCCACCGTCCTTCGTGGGGTTGTCACCCCGGGCACCGAACCCGGCAGTCAGCTTTCCAAGCCCCTCCCCGTTGGCACTCCCGTCATAGGGTCCCGTCAGGTACGACATCCAGACTTGGTCGCAGACCTTCGGGCTGCCGTCAGGATTCCGCATCTCTTTCAGGACGGGCGCCGTGGCGGGATCCTTCCCGATGTAGTCGAACGTCCTGACCGAGGCATGCCCCTCCATGTTGGACTGGCCCGCCAGGATGAAGACCTTGAGCGGCTTGGCGCAGCAGTTCAGGGACAGTACGCACAGCAGCGCTGTGGTCAGTATTCCTGTCTGTTTCTTGGGCATGGTTGGATCCTACAGAGTTGAGGGCGATTGTCTGGAAGCAGGGACTTGCGAGGATGGCGGGTGTGCGCCGGCAGTCGCAGGTTCGTCGAGCCAGCCGAAACGGTTCATGGAACCTGGTCGGAGTCCAAGAAGTGTTTGGCTGGTTGTGAGATTCTCACGCACCACCGAATCGTTCTGGTTCGGCGCTGGTTTGTCCATCCCCGGTGGGGCCAATGCAGACCTCGGTTGGAACCAGCGACCAGCGCTGATCCTCCGCCGACCAAGACGTCACTTGAGAGCGTCGACGCATTGGACGCCCCTGCCACAGTCACGCACATCGCTCCCTACAATCAGAGGCTGGGCATATCGCCATTGCCGCCGCTTCAAGGGCTCACGGGCGCGACTTCCAGCGCGTGGAATTCGCTCGCTTCGCTCCCCGGCAACTCGACGCGATGCACCGCTCCGCTTCCGACAATCTCGGCTCCCTCGACCGGCCAACTGCGCGCGGGCATCGACAGGGTCGATGAATGACGGAGGCGGTAGCGAAATCCTGCGCGAGTCGGAAAGCTGAGTTCGGGACGGCCAGCCGCGGTCCGGCCAATCGCGAGGGCCGGGCCTTCCCCCGGAAAGATGATGTTCGCAATCCAGCCCTCATCGAAGCCATAGGAGGCCAACTCCAAGGGGTTGCTGGAGGTCCCCAACAGCGTCCGCCCATCAAGACTGATCTGAACACCCTCGGCATGGGACAGGGAGGAGGTGCTCAGGTGTCGGGGGGCAACATGCGGAAGCACCTCCTTGAGCCGGTACGCCTGCCCATCCTCCGTGAACACCACGAACCGCCCCGTGGGTCCGGTGGCGCTGCCGCAGAGAACGGATCCGTCAAACGAACATCCGTTGATGCTCCCAAGGATCGCCGGATCAGAACTGGCGTACCGGACCTGCGTCGGCACGGCATTCAGCCGGAAGAACGCTGGCCGCCCCTCCGCGCTGGATCCGACGACCGTGTTGCCATCACCGGAGAGGCCGCGGGCGCTGAATCCGGCAGGAATGGGTTGGGTGACAAAACCGCGACCTTCCATCCAGAGGGCATCCCCGGATGTTTCGGGAGAAGTTCGTTCGCCCACCAGCAAGGCAACACGACCATCGTGCGAAACGGCACTCACATGTGCCGCGGCATTCTCCCCCGGACCGGCCTCCCGGAGGACTTCCGTAAGGCCGGTGTGAAGATTGGACCGCACGAAATCCCCATTGGGTGCGCCGGCGAAGAGCCAGACACCGTCGCCGCTCAGGGCCAGCGTCCTCGAGAACGCCAATTCGATCAAAGTGCCGTTGCGCCACAAATAGGCCCGCGGCCCCAGATCGGTCTCGTGATCCAGGGACAGCACCGAACCATCCGCGGAAATGCCGGTCACATGCCACGTGGTCGCGTCGCCCGGAAAATCGAGGCGACCGATATCATCCTGCTGCCACACGCCGCCGATGTTCTTGAAGCGGAGGTGAAGTGACGGCTCCACTGAGTCGGCGGCAGGAGCCTGGAACAGGACGGCACTGCCGCCGCCGCCGGCCAACCGGAAATCGCGGCTGACCGGTGAGTTGGGTTGATGGGAGCTGATGTAGATCCTCTGGAACGAGCCGTCCAAAGGGGCTAGATCAGGGACCGCGGGGAGCAATTGAAAGCCCCCCTGTCCAAGGACGATCGGCACGAATTGCCCCGGCCCGATCTCATGGCCCAGCCTGTTTACCGACAAAAAGGACTTCGATTTGCCACGGATCGTGGCGGTTTCCCACGAAGGCTTCTGCGCCCCCCTTCGTTGTTCCACGCGCGGAGTTGCAGTTGAGCCCGCTGCCCCCCGGGAACACCCGGAACCGTGGCGATGAACTCTGCCTCTCCGCCCGGGACCTCCGGCAACAACCCGTCTTCCAGATCGAACGTCCGGGGAACGCCCACCGGCTGGAGCTGCGCCTCAGGGGTTCCAGCAGCTCCCGCATAGAGCTGGGCCGAATAGTGGGCACCGAACACCGGGGTCCGACCGTCCTGATCCAGGACATAGGCCGCCTGCGACGGCACCCCACTGTTGGCACCACCGAAGGTCACCAACTGGATCAACCCTTGACCGACCAAGGGCAGGGAAAAGAGGGCGGAGCCCAATAGACCACCGATCATCAACGCGCGCTTCCGCAGGGCACTCAGACCGGTCCGGCCCGCCAGAAACGGTCCGGGTTCCATCCGTGGGGACCGCAACACCTCGGATCGTGCCTTGAGAATCATGGACCCGTGATAGCAGAGAAACACCCAATCGAGTCAACACGCCCGCCGACTGGGCGGCGCTCGCCCAGTTGCCCCCACGGGCCAGACGCGAGGAACCGATGCTGAATGGGGCAACCGCCAGGCCACCCCACGCGAACAACAGTCCATAAGCCCGATCCCCGCCGGCCACCCACCCGATGCAATGCCGCAGGCTTGAGGGCAGGTGCGGAGTTCCCAGATTCGAGGTAGCTGACGAGGTCACGAGGCAGTGGTCGAACCTCAGCCTCCTCACGTCGTCTGCTACCAAACTTGCACCCCCTCACAACACCCGCAACCGCACTGGACGCGAGCATTGCCCGCCGTCCCCGGTCGCCCGCAGATGGAACATCCGTATTCCCGGCGTGGCCTTCTTCGCGGCCGTGACGAAGAACTCCCGCTCCGTCTGGTCTTCCACGATCAACAGGCCGTTCAACCCGATGTTGTCGACGTAGACACCGTGCGGAAGGTTGCGGCCGGAATCATCGCCGCCGAGTTCGATGCGCGCCTTGAAGTCGTGTCGCGTGGCACGCACCCGCGCAGAAATCGTCTGGCCTGGACGGATGACGAACTCAAGCGGTTCCACGCCACCACCGCGCACCACGGACGGGTCGGGACCGGGCAGGATCTCGACGGTCAACTTGGGTGGCTCGCCCACCTGCAGGTTGCCCAGCGAACCGATCGCCCGCGTCACCGTCCGCCCCTGGATCAGAGCGGTTGCGCTCACCTGGACGGCGCGATCGGCGGCATCGTCGGGGGACACCGCCCCCTCCGTTGCGTGCAGGACCGCGACCGCACGGACCTGCCCTGCCTCGATCTCCACGGGCGTGCTGGCCGTGAATCCCGGTGGCAGGTTCGCGATATCGATCCGGATCGCGCCCTCGAATCCCTCGCGACGCGTCGCAACGAACCGCAACTCCCGGCCGCTGCCCGGGCTCACCTTCGCGTCCAGACCTTCCACGCGCACCGAGAAGTCCGGAAGACGCGGACGGATCGAAAGCCGGTAACCGAAGTTGGTCTCACCACCGAAACCACGCGTGTCGTGCAGGCGCACGACATACCGACCGGTTTCGGGCGGATCAAACAACAGGACCGAATCCCGACCCGCCAGCCGGGTGGGATCATCATCGTTGGCATAGGGAATCCGGAACACCGGCAAACCGTTCGGGACGGGTGTCGTTCCTGCCGGCCAGGCCTTCACGATGTAGGCGGGCTCGTTCAGCGCGTGGGAGATCGCGGTGGTGCCGAACTGCGTGTGGCGGCGGCCTTCGCCGGGATAGACCTTGAACCCCGAGTCCGGCCCGCGCGGGTACAGCCACAACCGCACGACCTCGCCGTTCGCGTACAGGTACTCGTCCAACTCCATCTCCGCCCAGTTCTGCAACCGGAAGTCGTCGATGGTCTCGGAATCCTTTCCGCGGAACGTGAACCAGGAATCGCGCACCGCCTGCAACACCATCTGCTCCACGGGCCGCCCATCGGGTGTGAGGATCTCCAGGCGCGAATCCAGCGCCGAACCACCCTGCGCCGCGTGAACGGCCAGCGTCACTGGCTCGCCGACACGCGCCCGGAACCCGAAGCAATCCACATCGCCCGGCCTCCCCACCGATCCCACCACCTGCGCCGGGAACGGCACCCACTCTGCCACGTCCACGCCGTCGTTGGGTTCACGCTCCGTGACGAACGGCGCCGGTTCGACCGCCGCCATTCCCTTCACCGACTTCTCCTTCTTCCCCAACGTCCGGTCGGATACCGCCTCCGCTGGCGCCAACTGGGTCACCGCGTAGCGGCCCACGGATCCATCCATGCGCGCCACCGCGAACCCAGCCTTCCCCGGCTGTCCTGCGATGCCACCCACGAGGTCCGATTGCACCGCGTACGACGTCACCTCCTCCAGCTCCGGAATCCGCCACAGTTTCAGCGTACGGTCCGACGCCGTCGTCACGAGCCCGCGCCCGTCTGCCGTCAGCGCCATCGTCCCGACCGCCGCCTCATGGGCGAAGCGCGAGGCGACAACGGGATTCAAGCCCGGCGCCTCCCGTGAAACGAACCGCCACTGGTGCACCCGACGATCCGCGCCCGCGGCGAAGATCTGCGATCCATCGGCCGAGAACAGCACCCGGTTCAACTCCCCCTGCGGCTGGTTGAGCGTATCCAAGCGCAATCCATCCCGCACCCGCCAGAGCTTCACCGTCTGGTCGGCACTAGCCGAGGCCAGCACGGCTCCGGAGGGATCGAAGGCCAGGTCGAACACCGCACCGTTGTGGACCGAGTTCGACCACACCACGCCACCGTCCGACACCCGCCACAACCGGATCATCCGGTCATATCCCGCCGTCGCCACCCATTGGCCGTCGGGTGACCACTCGGCGTCATGCACCGCATCGCGGTGACCTGAGAAGCTCCTCACCCGTCCGCCACTGGCCACGGAGCGCACCTCGGCAACCCCGTTCAATCCCGCGATGCCTGCTGCGACGATCACCTGCTGGCCATCGCGTGAGAAGTGCACGGCGTTCACCTTGCCCGGGATTCCATCCAGCACCTGCAACACACGCCGTCCGGTGGGATCCCTCAGCTCGACCCGACCGCTCATGCCAAGCGCGAGCAGGCGCCCATCCGGCGAGAACTCCGCCGCCGTCAGCGGCCGGACCTGTCCTGCCGGAACCGCCACCGCCGGGACACTCATCGTTGCCAGGATCGAACGGTCTTCCGCCGGTCCCTTCGCCCCCTCATCGATCCAGCGCCGCAACACGGCCAGTTCCGACTCCGGCACACGCGGTTCGTCCTTGGGCGGCATCACGGGCCTGGCGCGTCCCTCGATCAGCTTGATCAGCAGCGAATCCGCCGATTGCCCCGGGACCAACGTCGTGCCCTTGTCGCCACCCCGCGCCAACGCCGCAAAGGTCTCCACCGAGAATTCCCCCTCCCGATCCACGTCGTTGTGACACCCCGCACAGTACGTCCGCAGGATGGGCGCGACCTCCCGCTCGTAGCTCACCGCGCCAAGCGCCGAGGCCGTGACCAGGACCAACCCGGCCAACAACGACAGCCTCTTCATGCAGGCAACAATGGCGACTGAAACACCCCTGGATTCCATAGGGATCAATGCACTGCCACCGACTATGCGCAGTTCCCGCAGAGCGATGCCCTCGTCGCGCCCCCAATGCTTTGGACCGACGACGAGGACGTCGCCACCCCGTTCACCACAATCTGTGTCATCTGTGAAATCTGTGGATAACAAGTTCCCCTCCCATCCATGAAATCGCCACCCGTCAGTGCTGGAACAGGAACTCACGGCTGGTAAGTACCGACCACACCAGGTCCTCGGCCACCGCCTTCCGATCGTTGGCCCCGGCCTCCCGGAACACCTCGACGAAGGCCTGGCGTTCCTCGGGCCGTGGCGCGCGCGACAACGCCCGCAGGTAAACCTCCTCCACCAGCGCGTCCGTCGACATCCCCCCTTCCAGCAACCCCGCGAGCCGCCCCTTCGCCGCCGCCAGCTTGTCGTTGATCGTCGTGCCGTTCGAAAGGTGCAGCACCTGCACCAGCGACGGTTGGTTCGACCGCTCGCACTCGCAGGTGATCTCGCGCTGGTTTCGCCCGAAGGTCTTCAGGAAGTACGATTTTACGGCAGCGTCGTAGAGCTGCACCGAGCGGGTCGTGTTCGTATAGAACGTCGTCTTCTCGGTGGACCCATCGTTCAACGCCAATTCGGTGAAGACCTCCGGAACACCGGTCACCTCCGAGATCGCGTCGCTCAGCACCTCCGCCGTCAGCCGACGCGGGAAGAAGCGCGAGTAATGCCGGCGATCGTCGCGGTTCTCCGGAAGGATCGCCGACGAACGGCGGTAGGTCTGCGACACCAGGATCGCCCGCATCACCGCGCGCAGGTCGAACTTCTTCTCCACGAGATGCCCCGCCAGCGCGCTCAGCAACCGATCGTTCGAGGCCGGATTCGACGCCCGGAGGTCATCGACCGATTCCACGAGGCCAATGCCGAGGAAGTTCGCCCAGACGCGGTTCACGATGGCCCGCGCGAAGTACAGGTTCTCCGGCGAGGTCAACCATCCCGCCAGCACCTCGCGACGATCCCTCGGATCGTCGAGCGACATGGCCGGGGCATCCAACGGCGCCGGCGGTTGGGGCCGACCCGTGCGTGGCTGGATCAGGTCTCCGGAAGCCTCCACGTAGAGGTCGCGCTTTCCGTCGCCGTTGCGGGCATCGCCACCCCAACCCTTCGCCCGAACCCGGGAGAACAGGTTCGCGAACTGGTAATACTGGTCGTTCGTCCACTTCTCCAACGGATGGTTGTGGCAGCGGGCGCAGTTGATCGACAGCGACAGGAACGCCTGGCTGACGTTCTCGGCCATCGACTCCGGATCCTGATGCACCGCGAAGAAGTTCGAGGCCCCGTCGTCGACCGAGGACCCGCGCGCCGTCACCAACTCGCGCACGAAGACATCCCACGGCGTGTTGTCCGCCACCCGCGATCGGATCCATCCGTAGTACGCCTGCACTGCCGCGGGGCGCAGTCTTGCCCCGTTCACCAGCAGCAGGTCCGACCACTTGTAGGCCCAGAAATCCACGAACTCCGGCGACGCCAGCAACCGATCCGCCAACCGGCCGTGCTTGTCCGAGCCCCGGTCCTGCACGAACGCGCGCACCTCCGCGGGCGTCGGCAACCGCCCCACCGTGTCCAGCGTGGCCCGACGCAGGAAGGTGGCGTCGTCCGCCGCCGGGGACGGCTTCAGGTTCAACCGCTGCAACTGATCCAGCACGCGTTCATCGATGAAGTTCTCCCGTGGCGCGCCCGCGTACACCGCCGCCGGAACCACGTTGGTGAACGGCGAGGTGATGCGCGCGATCACCACCTGCGAGGAATACCACGCCGTGACCGCGCCTTCGCCGCTGCCGATCACGGTCACCTTCCCGTCCCCATCCACCGTCGCCACCGTTTCATCCGCCGAGGTGAACTTGGCCCAGCGGGTCACATCGCGGTCCCGGCCGTCACTGAACCGTGCCGTCACCCGCAAACCGAGGTTCTCCCCGACACGCACCGCGCGCTCGCCCGGAGTCACGGTCAACGCCGTCAACCGGACATCGTCCGATCGCGGTCCCGGGGCTCCCTGCGCGATCCAGCGCGCCAGTGTCTGGTAATCCTCCGAACCCGCCTCCAGGCGTTTGCCACCCTTGTGCCGGACCATCGTGGTCGGCTTCGTCAGGAGCAGGCTCAGCCCCGGGTCCGAGATTTCGACCCGTCGTCCCTGCGCCTCCCGCGTGATCGACAGATGATCCGCCTCGGGGTTGTAGCCGAACAGCGACAGGCGGAACCCGCCCTTCCCCGCCATCGCCCCGTGACACCCGCCCCCGTTGCAGTTCGCCTTCGAAAGGATCGGCACGATGTCATTCCGGAACGACACGGGAACGTCCACCAGCGGAGCGCACACACCCGACACGGTGGCCATCCAGCAACCCACCAGCGCCGCCACCCCACGCCAGGCACGGGCGCGTTTTGCTACCACCGCAGGCAATGGGGTAGCGACGTCCTCGTCGCCGTTCCAAAGCCATTTCCAAGGCGATGAGGAAGTCGCCACGCCGGAGGAGCGCCTCATGTGAACAACTCCTTGATGGGTTCGGTGCCAAGATCCGTGAGCGGGAACGGTCGTCCTCCCGGCCCCGGCAGATGCGAAGCGTGATCCAGGCCCAGCGAATGGAAGATCGTCGCCACGATGTCGCCGGGCTTTACCGGACGTTCCGCCGGAAATCCGCCGATCGGATCGCTGGCTCCCACCACGCGACCGCCCTTCACTCCGCCCCCGGCGAAGTACGACGTGAAGCATTGCGGCCAGTGGTCGCGACCACCCGCCGGATTCACCTTCGGGGTGCGACCGAACTCCGAGAGGTTCGCCACGAGCGTGTCATCCAGGAGTCCCCGTTGCGCCAGATCCTCGATCAACGCGCTGTAGGCCTGATCGTACATCGGACACACGATGTCCTTCATCCCCGCGATCGAGGTGAAAGGCTTCGAACCATGGATGTCCCACGTGATCTCGTCGAACACGGTCAGGAAGGTGTTGATGGTCACGAACCGCACACCGCTTTCGACCAACCGGCGCGCCAGCAGGCAGCATTGGCCGAACCGGTTCATCCCGTACCGCTCGCGCACCGCCATCGGTTCCTTGGTCAGGTCGAACGCCGTCCGCGCCTGTTCGCTGGTCATGATGCGGAACGCGGCGTGGAAATTCTCGTCCAGCAAACGCGCGTCCTCGCTCGCCTCGAACTCGGCCACCGACTGCTCCACGATCTCCCGCATCTTGCGGCGCCGTTCCAGACGGTGGGCCCCGATCTGGTCGGGGGGTAGCAGGTCGGGCACCTTGAAATCCTTCTGCGAGGGATCGGCCATCAGCGCGAAGGGATCATGCGCCTTCCCGAGGAATCCGCCCGCCTGCCCGTTGGGCAGGTTCCCGCCGCCACGCCCCATCAACTGCGGCAATACCACGAACGGCGGCAGGTCGGTCCGACGCCCCCGGAGATGCGAGATCACCGAACCCATGTGCGGCGTGTGGATCCCGCCGGTGAAGCGTCGCCCGGTCTGCATCATTTGCCACCCGGCGTCATGCACGGCCGCGCCATCATGATGACACGAACGCACGAGCGAGAACTTGTCCGCGATCGCCGCATGCCGCGGCAGCAACTCGGAAACCTCGAAGGCATCCGACTTCGTCCGGATCGGACGGAACGGACCCCGGATCTCGCTCGGGGCATCCGGCTTCATGTCCCACAGGTCAATGTGGCTGGGGCCGCCCAGATTGAAGATCAGGATGCACGACCGCCGATCCTTCCCGGCGGTCACCCGCCCCACCTCCCGCGCCTGCAGGTACTGCGGCAACGACAACCCGACCGCGGCCAGGGCGCCCACCTGGAGGAACTCCCTTCGCGACGCCCCCCGCCCGCACAGTCGCACCCGGTCTGCGGGTGACTCGGCGAGGAAATCGAACATGCCGGCGATCCTGCCACAGCGCCCCGCGCGCTTGCCACGAGAGATTCAAGGGCGGAGGGAGCGGCACCGGACCTGCCTCGTCACCTCGTCAGCTACCCTCCCCATCGTAGCAGTCGACGTCAGGAGGCTGAGGTCCATCCACTGCCTCGTCACCTCGTCAGCTACCCTCCCGTTCGTAGCAGTCGACGTCAGGAGGCTGAGGTCCATCCACTGCCTCGTCACCTCGTCAGCTACCCTCCCCATCGTAGCAGTCGACGTCAGGAGGCTGAGGTCCATCCACTGCCTCGTCACCTCGTCAGCTACTGGGAACCGGGAACTCCCCAACAACTTCCCCCTTGCACGCGGCGCGCACCCCGGCACCCTGCGGCCCGTTTCGCATGATGCAGTACAAGATCGCACGCCGGGCCGCGTCCCTGTCCCCGTCCCTCACCCTCGCCATCGATTCGAAGGCGAAGCAGATGAAGGCCGAAGGACACGACGTGGTGGGTTTCGGAGCCGGTGAACCGGACTTCGACACACCGCAACACATCAAGGACGCCGCCGCCAAGGCGCTCGCGGCCGGGTTCACCAAGTACACCCCGTCCAGCGGCATCCCGGAGCTGCGCCAGGCCATCGCCGACAAGTTCCAGCGCGAGAACGGACTCACCTACAAGCCCTCCCAGGTGATCGTCTCCTGCGGCGGCAAGCACTCGTGCTTCAACGTCATCCTCGCCACCTGCGAGGAAGGCGACGAGGTCATCATCCCGGCACCGTACTGGTTGTCCTATCCGGAGATGGTGAAGCTCGCCGCGGCCACCCCGGTCATCCTCCCGACCTCGGACAAGACCGAGTTCAAGGTCACCCCCGAGCAACTCCGCGCCGCCATCACGCCGCGCACCCGCCTCTTCATCCTCAATTCGCCGTCCAATCCCACCGGCACCGTCTACACGCCGGAGGAGATCAAGGCGCTGGGCGACATCTGCGTCGAGAAGGGCGTCCTCATCATGAGCGACGAGATCTACGAACACCTCCTCTATGATGGCGCCACGCACCGCTCGGTCGCCTCGTGGTCCAAGGCCCATTACGACCACACCATCATCGTCCACGGCTTCGCCAAGGCCTGGTCGATGACCGGTTGGCGCCTCGGCTTCCTCGCCGCGCCCGAGCCCATCGCCAAGGCCATCGACGCCCTCCAGTCCCACAGCACGTCGAACCCGACCAGCTTCGCCCAGAAGGGTGCCGTCGAAGCCCTCAACGGTTCGCAGGCGCACCTCCCCACCTGGCTCGCCGAATACGCCAAGCGCCGCACCGAGGCCTGGCAACGCCTCAACGCCATGCCCGGGGTCACCTGCGTCAATTCCAAGGGCGCCTTCTACCTGTTCCCCAACATCAGCGGCACCGGACTGAAGTCCGACGAGTTCTGCCGCCGCCTCCTCGAGACCGAGAAGGTCGCCGCCGTCCCCGGCATCGCCTTCGGGGCCGACGACTACATCCGGATCTCCTACGCCACCAGCCTCGCGAACATCGTCAAGGGCCTGGAGCGGATGGACCGCTTTGTCCGTTCCCTCAAGGCCTGATCCGCCCGCCTCGCACCGTGCCCCGCCTGGACCAACTGCTCGTCGAGCGGGGACTCTGCCCGACCCGGAGCAAGGCTCAGGCAGCGGTGCTGGCCGGTCAGGTCCTCGTCAATGGGCAACCCGCGGGGAAGCCCGGCGACACCCTCAAGGCCGACGCCCGGATCGAGCTGGCCGCCCCCGAACGCTTCGTCTCGCGGGGCGGCCACAAGCTCGAGCACGCCCTCCTCCACTTCGCCGTCCCCATCCCGGGCACCCGCGCCCTCGATCTCGGCGCCTCCACCGGCGGCTTCACCGACTGCCTCCTCCAGCACGGCGCCACGTCCGTCCACGCCGTCGATGTCGGCCACGGACAATTGGCCTGGAAGCTACGGCAGGACCCGCGCGTCGTCGTCCTTGAACGGACCAACGCCCGCGAACTGACCCCTGCCCACTTCGCACCCGGAGCCACGCCCTTCGACGTGGTCGTCGTCGACTGCTCCTTCATCAGCCTCCGCCGCATCCTGCCGCCCGTGCCCGCCCTGCTCCGTCCCGGCGGGAGCATCCTGGCCCTCGTGAAACCCCAGTTCGAGGCGGGCAAGGCCGAGGCCGACCGCGGCGCTGGCGTCATCTCCGATCCTGCCGTCCACGCCCGCGTCCTCGCCGAACTCGAAGCCTTCGTCCAGGCGGAACTCCCGACTTTGCGCTGGCTCGGCCACGTGGAATCCCCCTTGCTGGGCCCCGCCGGTAACCGCGAGTTCCTCGCCCACATCACCGCCCACTCGTGAAACCACTCGCCGCATCCATCCGCCGGGTCGGCCTCGTTGCCAACCCCGAGAAGAACCGCACCGCCACCCTGGTCCGCAAGGCCGCACGCACCCTGCGCGCGCTCAAGTGCACGGTGATCACGGATCCCGACACCGCCCGGCTCTGCGACAACACCCTGCCTGCCGCTGAATCCATCGACGCCGTCATCCGGAACGTCGACCTCCTCCTCGTCTTCGGCGGCGACGGCACCATGCTGCGCATCGCCCGTCAGGTGGCGGGACTTTCCGTTCCCATCCTCGGCGTCAACGTCGGCAATCTCGGATTCCTCACGTCCATCTCCCCGGAGAAGCTCTCCGAATCCCTGCGTCGCATCCTCGCCGGAAAGTTCAGCTTCGACGAACGCGCCCTCCTGCAGGCTTCGATCCAGCGCGGCCCTGAAACCTCCGTCCAGATCGCCCTCAACGACTTCGTCCTCAGCCGCGGTGCTTCCTCCCGCCTGATCGAGATCGAGGTCTCGGTCAACGGCGAACCCCTCACCCGCTACCGCTGCGACGGCTTCATCGCCTCCTCTCCCACCGGATCCACCGCCTATTCCCTGGCCGCCGGCGGTTCCATCGTCAGCCCGGACGCCGAGGTCCTCACCCTCACCCCGATCTGCCCGCACACGCTCTCCATCCGTCCCATCGTGGTCAGCCTCGCCTCCACCGTCCGCGTCCAGCTCCTGAGCCCACGCCTCGTCGCGACCGTCGCCGCGGATGGCCAGCAGCAGACCGAGCTCAGCGCCGGCGATACCGTCACCATCCAGCGCTCGCCACGCACCGTCCGACTGCTCCGTCCAAATGACGCCAGCTTTTTTTCGACCCTCCGGCAGAAATTTGGTTGGAGCGGAGGCAAGGTGTGAGCTTGTCACGGCTCCGATTTCTGGGAAGAGCTTGAGCAGCCAACGGGACGGATGCCGTGCATCCCGACGTCGGCCCGGTTTCCATGGTGCGTCTCAAAGAAATTGCGGAAGCGGCCGGCGTCTCGGTCATGACCGTCTCCAAGGCCCTCCGCGACAAGCCCGATCTCGCGCCCGCCACGAAGGCGCGCATCCGGGCCCTCGCCGACAGGATGGGCTACGTCCCCGACCTGTCCGCCTCGGGCCTGCGCAACCGCACGTCACGCCTCTTCGGCCTCATCATCCCGGCCACGACCGACCCCATCTTCGCGCGCGTCCAGTTGGCCATCGAACAGAACGCCCAGGAACTCGGATACGACCTGCTCTTCGCCCAGTCCCTCGGAAAACCCGAGCGGGAGGAGGCCGCCCTGCGCCGCATGCTCGCCCGCCGCGTCGACGGCATCTTCATCTCCCCCGTCTATCGCCTTGGCCAATCCTCCCCGCTCTTCGAGGAGATCCAGCGACGGAACCTTCCGACCGTCATCCTCGGCCATTCCGCCCCGTTCTGCGCCGCCTTTCCCTCGGTCGAAACCGACGACATCGCCGCCACGGCCGCGGCCACACGTCACCTCATCGAACTCGGCCACACGCGCATCGCCTTCTTCGCCGGTCCCATGGTTTCCCCCGCCGCCATGGAACGGCTCGAAGGCTATCGCCGCGCCCTGCGCGAAGCGGACCTGCCTCTGGACGACCGATTGACCTTCAACGCCGGCGCCACCGTCGAGGACGGCGCTTCCGCTGCCCTTCAATTCATCCAGGAAAACCCGGGTGCCACCGCCATCCAGGCTGTTTCTGACCTCGTCGCCATCGGGGCCGCCAACGCCCTCCTGAACCAGGGCGTACGCATCCCTCAGGACCTTTCCGTCGTGGGCTACGGAAACATCCTGACCTCGGAGTATTTCCGCGTGCCGCTGACCACCGTCCGCCAACCCAAGCTTCGACTGGGGACGGTCGCCATGGAACTGATGATGGCCCAACTCCGCAGTGAGCCCGTGCGCTCCCGCCGGCTGGCCGCGGAATTGGTGGTCCGATCCAGCACCGCCGCACCCGGGTTGGCGTAATGACAGTGTAAGGATAATCCTGACACACTGGTCCGTTTTCGGCATTGCCTGACCCCCACCCGGATACGGCAAGATTTCGCCGTCCCGTCACCGACCAAGGAGGTGGTGAAAGTTCAAGGGGATCGCGAACCCGCGATGCGGGCCCACCGGAGTGTGCAATTCCGGTGGGCCTTAGCATTTCAACCCCCAACGTTTCTGGGCTTGGTGCGCGACGGTTGAAACTCCAAGCTCACTGCCAGCATCCTATCCGCCTCATGAGCTGGTTTTACGCCCACGCCAATGACCCCACCGGGCCGATCTCCGAAGAGGAGTTCGCACAACGTGTGGCCGAGGGCATCATCCAGCCCACCACCCTCGTCTGGAAGGAGGGCATGCCTCAATGGGTCCGCTGGTCCGAACTTCAGGCCCAGGCTGCGTCCCCCTCTCCCGTCCCTCCCTCGGAACCCGGCTCCGTACTCCCCGCTCCTTCGGTCGCGCCCATCCCGGGAATCCAAGCAATCCCCGCCGGCCACTCCCAGTGCCGGGTCTGCCGACGTTACTTCCCGGAGGAAGATCTCATCGTGCTCGCCGGTCGACGCGTCTGCGCCACCTGCAAGCCCACCTACCTCCAGCAACTCCAGGAAGGCGTCACCGCATGGTCCGGCGTCCCCGGGGGGGCGGGCAGTGAAGGCCAGCCACACGGCGCACTGACAACCGATGAAATCGTCGAACGCGAATACGAAGTCCCGGCGGTGGAACTGGTCTCTTCCGCGATCGAATGGTTCAAGCAGGACCCCTCCACGCTGATCGTGGCAGGCATCCTCCTCCTGCTGGTCTCCTGGGCGATCGGCGCGGCCACGGCGATCTTCCAACTGCTGCCATTCATCGGCATTTTCATCAGCATCGGTGTCCCCGCCTTGATCAAGGGCCCGACCATCGGCGGCCTGATACTGACCTACCTTCGCTACCTGCGGGGCATCCGGGTCACACCGACGGATGTCTTCTGCGGATTCAGCCCGCGTTTCTGGAGATTGGCGATGGCCTCGTTCGTCCCCGGGCTGCTGGGCATGCTTTGCTATCTGCCCGGGGTTGTCTTTGCCGTGATTGCCGGCTTTGGCATGAGCACTCTCATGACTCCGGGCGGCGGCGGACCCGGGCCCGCGGCCCCCTTGAGCGTGTTCATGATCGGCGTGGCGATCTCCTTCCTCATCGGGGCCGTGGTCCAGACTTACCTGGCGGTGTCGTGGATGTACGTGCTTCCCCTGGTGGCGGACCGCCATTTCGGCATCCGTGAATCCATGCGCCTCAGCGGACGGGTCGTGCGGCGCCACTTCTGGCAGCACCTCTGGTTCATCCTCCTGACCGGGATCGTGGCCGCCATCGGCGTCTTCGCCTGCGGCCTCGGAATCCTGATCACGTGGCCCCTCGCCCAGTTCGCCGGAGTCCTCCTTTACGAACGGGTCTTCCACGGACTCCTTTCCCGCGAACCCCGCTGAGCCCTTCTCCCATGCCCACCCGCGACATCCGCTGCCCCGCCTGCCGGCGCCCGCTCCCGGAAGACCCGGCGACGCTGAACAGCCTCGACCGCTGTCCGGCCTGCAACGCGCCGCTGACCATCGCCACCTTTCCCGGATTCCGACGCACACCCGTCGCCGGACGCGCCGCGGAACGGATCACCGGCGAAGGTGAGGCCGCCTGCTTCTTCCACGCCACCCGGAAGGCCGCCATCCCCTGCGACGACTGCGGCCGATTCCTGTGCGCCCTATGCGACATCCCGGTCGACGGCCGCCACCTCTGCCCGACCTGCATCGACACCGCGCACAAGACCGGCACCGTCCGCGGCCTCGAGCGGAGCCGCACCCGCTGGGACGCCATGGTCTGGTACGCCAACCTCGGTCTCTTCACCGTCATCGGCATCCCCTTCGTCACCCTCTTCAACATCCTCGTCACGATCTTCCGCTGGCGCGCGGCGGACTCCCGCGTGGCCAACGTCCGCCGCCGGATGGTCATTGGAACCCTCGTCTCCGTCCTGGCCTGCGGCGGATTGGCCACGCTGATCCTTGTCGCCTTCGTCCTCTGATCGCCATGTCTGACCTCCTCCATCAGAACCCGACCTACCGGAAGCTCCGGTCGTCGTTGATCCCATTGGTCGGCAGCAGCTCCTACTGGCTTGCCGAGGATCACCTCCTCGTCGTCGACGTGCTCGGTGTCCTCGAGCGCTACCGGAAGTTCCAACTCGAGGACATCGAGAACATCGTCATCCGCCCCAACCGTCTCCGCCTCATCCTTGGACTCATCCTCGGTCTCCTCCTGGTTCCCTTCCTCGCCATGGCCATCGGGTTCTGGATCGCCGGTCTCACCGCGACCGACGGGGAGGGCGAGCCTTGGATCTTCGCCGCCATCTTCGTCACCACCATCGCGACAATCCTCCTTCCGATCCTGGCCTTCATCCTCATCGGGGGAACCATGTGCGAGGTCCGCATGACCACCGCCGTCCAGGAAATCCGCCTTCCGGGCCTCTACCGCCTCCCCAAGGCCCGCGCCCTCGTCCAGGAACTCCAATCTGCCGCCCAAAGGTTCACTTCTTCCAACGCCAACGCCCCCGTCCCATAAGTCGCATACGTCCCATCCGTCCCATCGTCCCATGCCCTCCCTGGTCCAGCATCGCTGTTCCGTCCACCCAGCCCGGGAGGCTTCGGCGCGCTGTCCATCCTGCCGCCAGTTCTTCTGCCGCGAATGCGTGACCGAGCACGATGGCCGCATCCTGTGCGCCACCTGCCTCCGGAAGTCCGCCATTCCCGAGGCCAGGCCCAAGCGCGACTTCACCCGTTTCCTGCGCCCCATACCGGTCGTCGCCGGCCTGGCGCTGGCGTGGTTGGTCTTCTACGCCATCGGCTCCATCCTCCTCCGCACCCCCTCCGCGTGGCACGAGGGCAAGGCGGCCGAGGCCGCCATCATCGGCCTCCCGTGACGCCATGAAGAAGCCACGCCAACAAACCCAGGGCGAAGGCGCCCTCGACCTCGTCGAGGCCGCCATCCACCTGTTGCGCCGGACACCCATCGCCACCCACCTCGTCTATCACCTCGCCTCCGCGCCCTTCGTGCTGGGGTTGCTGTGGTTCTGGTCCGACATGACCCGGGGCGCGCATGCCGATGACCGTCTGGCGCCCGGCGCGTTGATCCTCACGTTGCTCTACGTCGGGATGAAGACGGGCCAATCCGCCTTCTGCTCCCGGTTGCGCGAATCAGTGGGCGGACATCCGGCCGACCCGTGGTCGCTGGGACGCTGGCTGCGCCTGCTCACCACACAGGCCGCACTGCAACCTTTCGGGTTCGTGCTCTTTCCCCTCTCGGTGTTCCCCTTCCTGATGCTCCCGACGCCGTGGCTCCTGTCCTTCTTCCAGGGCGTCAGCGTCTCCGGTGACCGGGCCCACGGATCGGTGGCCGAGTGTGCGCGGGCGGCCTTCCACCAGACCCGCCGGTGGCCCGGCCAGAACCACGGCATCGTCGGCCTGCTCATCCTTTGCGGTTCGGCGGTGTTCCTCGACGTGATCGTTGGCGTTGGCGCCATCCCGTTCCTCGCAAAGACGCTGTTCGGCCTGACCTCCGACTTCAACCTCTCCGTCCACGCCTACCTGAACACGACGGTCCTCCTCGCCTTCGTTGCGCTGACCTACCTCGTGATGGACCCGTTCGTGAAGGCCATCTACGTCCTGCGCACGTTCGAGGTGGAATCCATCCACACCGGCGACGATCTCCGCTCCCGCCTGGCAACCCTCCGCCGCGAGCGCATCGCCCACGGCGCTGCCTCGTCCCTCGGCCTCCTCCTCTTCTTCCTCGCCCTCGCCCCGGACCGGGCTGCCGCACAAGGCCCCAACCCACCGCCCAACGTCACCCCCACCTCGACCTCCGTGGATGCCCGTCGCCTCGACGACACCATCCGCAACGTGCTCAGCGGCGTCGAATACTCCTGGCGGTCCCCGCGTGAACTGTCGCCGGAAGAACCTGAGGACCCCACCGAAAGCCGGTTCCTGCGGTGGATCCGGAAGCAACTCAAGTCCCTCGGCACATTCCTTGATCGGAACCTCTCGAGCTTCTTCGACGCCCTGGGCCGCCTGATGCAGCGGATTTTCGCCAGCTTCAACCCGCCGAACATCCCCACGGGCAACAGTACCGTGGATTGGAAGACTGGACTCAACATCCTGCTCTACGCGCTGCTGGGCGCGGGGATCCTCGCCTTGGGTTGGCTCCTCTTCAACCGGTGGCGGAGCCGCAAACCCCAACCCGCGCTCGCCGAACCCACCGTTCTCACAGGCACGCCAGACCTGCAGGCCGAAGAGGTCTCCGCCGACCAGTTGCCCGAGGATGGCTGGCTCGATCTTGCCGGCGAGATGGCCGCCAAGGGCGAATGGCGTCTGGCCCAACGGGCCCTCTACCTCGCCGCCCTCGCACACCTGGCCCAGCGCGAATTCGTCCGCCTCGTACCCTCCAAGTCAAACCACGACTACCACGTCGAACTGCGCCGTCGCGCCCGCGCCCATCCTGGGGTCCAGGAAGCCTTCACCGAGACCGCGAGCGCCTTCGACCGCGTCTGGTACGGCAACCATCCCGCCGACCAATCCCTGTTCGAAACCGCGCGTGCCCGGGTGCTGGGGCTGCGCACGCCGACCCAGCCCTCATGAACCGGCGCCATTTCTCCATCTTTGTCGCGATGGTGGCCGTGCTCGCCTTCGGGTGGGCGCTCAACCGCCTGTTCGAACTCCGCTTCTCCGGCGGCGACATCTACCCCACCTCCTCGTCGCGCCGAGCCGATCCCCTCGGTTCCAAGGCCCTCTTCCAGTCGCTCGCCGCCCAACCCGGGCTCGACGTCCGCCAGAACCTCGACCGTCTTTCCCTCCTCAAGGGCAGCCCCGAGTCCGCCCTGTTCGTCCTGGGCATCCCACCGCAGAACTTCGACTACCCCGGCGCCAAGCAGGACGACAATCGTGTGCTCCTCGACTTCGCCCGCAAGGGCGGTCGCCTCATCCTCGCCCTCGAACACGAGTCCATCGAACTCGCCACCAATTCCACCCGCGCCGCCATCCGGGGCATGGCCCGGATCAGCGCCATCTCCACGAACGCGCCAGACCCACTCCAGAAGCCCCTCGGTGCCGGCGTCGTCCTCGGCCCGATCCCGACCACCGACGCCCAACGCCTCCCGCCGACTTCCCCGCTTCCTGCGTCCCTTCCCTGGCCCTCCGCCTGGCACCTCACCAACCTCACGCCCGCGTGGACCGCGCTCTACGGCCGCGAGGACCGTGTCGTCGCTGCAGAACGTTCCTTCGGTCAGGGCACCATCGTGCTGCTCGCCTCCGATTACCTCCTTTCCAACGAGTCGCTCCGCGTCGCGCCCCAACCTGACTTCATCGCGTGGGTCGTCGGCCCTGCCCGCACCCTGATCTTCGACGAGACCCACCTCGGGCTCAGCCTCGAACCCGGCATCGCCGGCCTCATCCTCAAGTACCGCCTTGGCGGTGCCGTCTTCGGGTTCTTCCTCCTCGCGGCACTTCACGTGTGGCGTTCGATGGCCCGATTCAATCCGCCGCCCGAACCCGCCCTCACCGACACGGTCGTCGAAGGCCGGGGCAGCGCCGCCGGACTCCTGAACATCCTCCGTCGATCCGTTCCCGCGGCCGACATCGTCGCGGTCTGCCTCCTTGAATGGCGGGCCACCCACCCGGGCGCCCGCCACACCGCCCCGCAGCGCCTCGCGGAAGCCCAGAACTGCGTCGACCTCCTGATGGAACTCCCGCCCCGCCAACGCAACCCCGTCGATGCCTACCGCCGCATCGCGCAGATTTTCCGCACCCGCTGACCCCGACCACCGCCATGGAAAACACGCCCTCCCAACTCAAGGACACCCTCGCCCGCGCGCGCGCCGAGATCGCCAAGGTCATCATCGGCCAGCAGGAGGTGATCGACCTCACCCTCGTCGCCATCTTCACCAACCAGCACGTCCTCATCGAGGGCGTCCCCGGCGTCGCCAAGACCCTGCTCGTGCGATCCCTCGGCCAGGTGCTGGGCTGCGAGTTCGGCCGCATCCAGTTCACGCCCGACCTCATGCCGGCCGACATCACCGGCACCAACATCTTCAACCTCCAGCGCAACGAATTCACCCTCGTCCAGGGCCCCATCTTCACCACCTTCCTCCTGGCCGACGAAATCAACCGCGCGCCCGCCAAGACACAGTCCGCCCTGCTGCAGGCCATGCAGGAACGCACGGTCACCATCGACCGCGAATCCCACGCGCTCCCGGCCAACTTCACCGTCTTCGCCACGCAGAACCCCGTCGAAAGCGAAGGCACCTACCCGCTCGCCGAGGCGCAGAAGGACCGCTTCATGCTCAAGATCAACATGGGTCCGCCCGAGCGTACCGATGAGTTGATCCTTGCCCGTCGATCCCTCGGAGAGGATTCGCCCGAGGCCATGCTGCAACGCGGCGCCATCCAACCCGTGATCACCCCGGCGGACCTCGCCAACCTCCGCTTCCAACTCCGTCAGATCACCCTCCGTGACGAACTCGTTGCCTACGCCGTCGACCTTGTCCGCGCCACCCGCACCCACGAATCGGTCCTCGTCGGCGCCGGCCCCCGCGCCTCGCAATCCCTCCTGCTCGCCAGCCGCGCCTGGGCTGCGCTTTCAGGACGCGACTTCGTCACCCCCGACGACATCAAACACCTCTGCCAACCCGTGCTCGAACACCGCCTGATCCTGCGGCCCGAGTTCGAACTCGAAGGCGCCACGCTCGGCGAGGCCATCGAACGGATCCTGCAGTCGGTTCCCGTTCCCCGCTGATCCGCGGCATGATCGTCCCAACCCCACGACTCCTCTGGCTGGTCGGACTCATCGTCTGCCCCGCGCTGACGCTCGCCGGCATAAGGCCGACCGAGGTGCCGCTCGCCATCGCCGCCACCGGTCTGGTCGTGATCGTGGCGGCCCTCGATGCCCTGCGGGGTCGGGACCTCCTTCGGCCGCTGGCTGCCCGGCTTCCCTCCGTCGTGCGGATCGTCAAGGGCCGTGCGGGATCGATCCCGCTCCAACTCCTCCACGAAGGCGCGCGCCTCGATTCCCTCCGCCTCGCCCTCGCCCTCCCCGCCGGGCTCGAATCCACCCAACCGGAACTCGTCGCCGAACTCCCGGCCGCTCCCGCCAGCAAGCACGTGTGGCCCCTCTTCGCCCCCCAACGCGGCACTTATCCCATCGTCGCCTGCCACACAGAGACCCCTTCCCCCCTCGGCCTCTGGCTCCACCGCCGCACCTTGCCCGTCCAGTGCGAGGTCCGCGTCCAGCCCGACCTCGCCTCGGGTCTCCAGGCCAACGCCGCCTTCCTCGCCCGCGCGCTGACGGGTTCGCGCTCCCTGCGACAGGTCGGCAAGGGCCGCGACTTCGAGAAGCTCCGTGAGTACATCCCCGGCGATTCCGTCGATGACATCCATTGGCGCGCCACCGCCAAGCGCGGCCACCCGGTCACCAAGATCTTCCAGGTCGAACGGACGCAGGAGGTCTACGTCCTCGTCGACGCCTCCCGCCTTTCCGGCCGCGTCCTCGAACCCGCCTCCCAGAACCCCGGCACCCGCCGGCCGGAACCCCTCCTCGAACAGTTCATCCAGGCCGCCCTCATCCTCGGCGCGGTCACCGAACGTCAGGGCGACCTCTTCGGCCTCGTCACCTTCGCCTCCCAGGTCGAGTCGTTCGTCCGCGCCGACAACGGCACCACCCACTTCGGCGCCTGCCGCGAACAGCTCGTCAACCTGCAGACCCGCCCCGTCACACCCGACTTCGAGGAGCTCGCCTCCTTTATTCGCGTCCGCCTCCGCCGCCGGGCCCTCCTCCTCTTCCTGACTTCCCTCGACGATCCCGTCGCCGCCGAAGGCTTCCTCCGGGGCATCGACCTCCTCCGACGCCAGCACCTCTGCATGGTCGTCCAGCCCCGCGGGCCCTCGGTGGAAGCCGTCTTCTCCCATGACCGCGTCCAGCACGTCGACGACCTCCACCGCGCCCTGGCCGGTCACCTCCACTGGCGCGGTCTGCGCGAGCTGCAATCCGTGCTCCAGCATCGCGGCGTCACCCTCGCCATGAGTCCGGCCGATTCCCTCGCGGCCGCCCTGGTCACGCGGTACCTCGACGTGAAACGCCGACAGGCCCTCTGAACCCGCCATGATCCTCGACCTTGAGAAATTCCTCGCCCAGGAACGCCCGCACTGGGAAGCCCTCGAAGCGTTGCTCAACCGTCTCGACACCGGCGACCGACTGAACCTCGACGACGCGCGCCGGATGCACGCGCTCTACGAGCGGGCCTCCGCCGACCTCGCCAAGCTCGCGACGTTCGCCGCCGAACCCGAATCCCGCCGCTACCTCGAAGCCCTCGTCGCCCGCGCCTACGCCGAGATCCACGAAACCCGCGGATCCGGCCGACGCTTCCGCTTCTGGCATTGGTTCCTCGTCCTCTTCCCCCAGACCTTCCGACGTCATGCCCGCGCCTTCGGCGTCTCCCTCGGAATCTCCTTCGTCGGGACGTTGTTCGGCATCTTCGCCACCGTCATCGATCCCGAGTCGCGTCACGTCACGATGCCCTTCGGCCACGCCGAGATCACCCCGACGCAACGCGTCCGGCAGGAAGAGGAGGCGAGGGAAAAGGCCGCCGTCCACAGCCAGCATGCGTCGTTCTCCGGTCAGCTGATGACCCACAACACCCAGGTCTCCATCGGCACCCTCGCCCTCGGCATGACGTGGGGCATCGGCACCGTCATCCTGCTCTTCTACAATGGCGTGGTCCTCGGGGCCATCGGCACGGACTACATCACCGACGGCCAGGGCGGGTTCCTCGCGGCCTGGCTTCTCCCGCACGGCTCCATCGAACTCCCGGCCATCTTCATCGCCGGCCAGGCCGGACTCGTCCTCGCCCACACCCTCTTCGGCCGACGCTCCAACCTGCCCCTCGGCCGACGCCTCCGCGCCGTGGCACCCGACCTCGTCACGCTCATCGGCGGCGTCGCCCTTCTGCTGGTCTACGCCGGCATCATCGAGAGCTTCCTGTCCCAGTACCACGAACCCGTTGTTCCCTATTCCGCCAAGATCGCCTTCGGCCTCCTGGAACTCGCCGGGCTCGTGCTCTTCCTCACCTTCGCCGGCCGTTCCTCCGAATCGAACGATCCCGGAACCGATTCCCCGGCCCCATGACCCACCTCCGCATCCGCACCCCGGAGGGCGTCGAGTTCGCCCTCCCGATCGCCGGCCCGGTCTCCCGGGCCCTGGCCTACCTGGTCGACTTCGTCCTGGTGATGGCCTTCAACATCCTGCTTTCGATCGCCCTCAGTTTCGCGTCACTCATCTCACGCGACTTCAGCGAAGCCCTGCTCCAGATCGGATTCTTTGTCTCGCCCATCGCCTACGGCGTCGGATGCGAGTGGCTGCTGCGCGGCCAGACCTTCGGCAAACGCGTCTTCAATCTCCGGGTCATCGATGCCGAAGGCCTGAAGCTCCGTCCCGCGCAGATCATCCTCCGGAACCTCCTCCGCGCCGTCGATTTCCTGCCGCTCTTCTACCTGGTCGGCGGCATCACCACGCTCCTGAACAGGAAAGGCCAACGTCTGGGCGACCTCGCCGCCGGCACCGTCGTCATCCGCATCCAACGCTTCGCCACCCCGGACCTCGAACCCATCCTCGGCAGTCGCTTCAACTCCCTTCGCGCCCACCCCCATCTCGCCGCACGCCTCCGCCAACGCATCCACGCCGCCGAGGCCGCCATCGCCCTCCAGGCCCTCACCCGCCGCGACGAACTCGATCCCGCCGCGCGCCTCACCCTCTTCCGCGAACTCGCCGACGGCTTCCGCGCCACCGTTCCCTACCCGCCCGAGATCAGCGAAGCCCTCACCGACGAACAATATATCCGCAACGTCGTCGACATCCTGTACCGACC
>Ga0172372_10002988_pt1 | contig 25258 bp, 18 predicted proteins | sample LakKiv5m_2_FD_114544 | JGI IMG/M metagenome (GOLD analysis project Ga0172372, IMG submission 114544) | Freshwater microbial communities from Kabuno Bay, South-Kivu, Congo - kab_092012_9.5m | ecosystem: Environmental > Aquatic > Freshwater > Lake | place: Democratic Republic of the Congo...
CAGTGTCTGCTTGATTTCCTTCAGAATATACCATCAGTCCATCAAATGGTTTGGGGTGCAGTTGCCGTTCTCGCTGTTCTCGTACTCACATTCACGTTGTGGGCGCTCGCCCGTCTGGTACTGTCTGCAACGAAAGGAAGCAACCATTCGCAAAATCTGATGCGTCTGGCACCCTTTGTTTCTTTCTGGATTACACTTAACGGATGGATGACGCTCCGGAAAACAAGCATTGACAAAAATGGGGGCAACAGCGACGGAGAGACCGAAAGAGCTCCGGCTAACAGAGAAAAAAGAGAACTGGAATTGCTCAGAAGTATCGTTCAGTTCGGAGATGTGACCGTCAAGCAGGTGATGCAGCCGCGCTCCAAAGTGGTATCGGTAGATTTCAGAACACCCTATACCGGGCTGCTGGCTACTGTAAGGGAAACAGGTTTTTCCCGATTACCCGTTATTGATGAAGAACTCGATAATATTACAGGAATCCTATACGTCAAGGATCTGATTCCGCACCTCGACGCTCCGGATTCGTTTGAATGGCAGGCACTCGTACGCACCAGTGTGGTGGTGGTGCCCGAATCCAAACGAGGCAGTGAGCTGCTGGAGGAGTTCAAACGGGAAAAAATGCACATGGCTGTCGTAGTGGATGAATACGGAGGCACCTCCGGAATCGTGACACTGGAAGATATCCTCGAGGAGGTTACCGGCGATATACGCGATGAGTTCGACGAAGACAGCGAAATCAGATACAGAAAGCTGGACGACAGAAACTATCTGTTTGACGGACAAACTCTCCTCAACGATGTGTGCCGTATCACTGGTATCAATCCCGCATCATTTGACGCGTTAAAAGGAAACTCTGATACAGTTGCCGGACTGGTTCTTGAAATTCGCGGCGATATTCCTGTCGCCGGAGAAGAGGTTGCCTGTAAATCCTGTACGCTCACCGTAACAGCTGCCAATAACCGCCGTATAGAGCAGGTCAGGATCACACTCGCCTGACTACTTCCGATGAACCCGGACTCTGAAGTAGCCGTCTTCGATGGTAGCCATGACCCCCGCTCCACTGACGAGCACGCCGGAAAAACGACCCCATATCGTGTCACGGGCGTATCCATCCACTTCAACTTGTATATCCTCGCTTACATCGTTGGAAACACCGGTGTAGTTTAGTGTATCCCGCTTGCTGAACTCTACCCCGCCCCAGCCGAAATCCTTGAGTTGCATGATTGCTCTGGCAGGTGTGTACGGGTATTCTCCGTTTGTCTCGTCAAACTCGAATCCGAGCGCCAGACCAAGCGCGGGTCTTACCGGATCATCCTGCCGAATGACTTCTACATATCCTCTCTCCGGATCAAAATAATTGCTCATGGTATCCAGTTGTGCATTGCTGTAACCTGCTCTCGGATAATATGGGTTGTCAAATTTTTGCATCCTGTTCTGAAGGATGTGCTTTCTTCCCTTGAATGAAAAACTTACCCCAAAAGCAACGTCATCGCCTGAAACCAGTACAGCAGACACTGATATTGTTGCAACAACGGCAAAAATGATGAATCTGTAAAAAAAACGGGCGCTCAATGGATAATATGAAGTGTGAGATGAACAAACAGGTGAAGATTATCAGAAGAAGTGTTACACGATTTTCCGCAGCGCCGCCATATTTTCTGTTTTGTCGAAAACAGCGGAAACAGGGATAACAAACCCGGGAATGGATACACTGCTCACTTCGACCCCGGCCTCAAATTTACCCCGGAGAACATAAGTTCTCTCGCCCAAAACCGGGAGAATATGCTGCTCAATGACCCGCTTTTTGGCATCAATTATCCAGAATTCCCCGACTCCGTGGCGGGCATAATCCGCATACTTGATCACGCGATCTGTTCGGGAAGTACGACGGGACAGTATCTCCACAACAAAGTCGGGCGCCGGATGCAGCATTGTATCACCGTGAAATGACTTTGCCTTGTCGTGTGACCAGTAACAGATATCAGGTTCATAGTCGTTTCTTGTCAGACTGACCATAGCTTTTTCATGGCCATGGGCACCCAGATCATGCTTGTCCACATAGACACTGAGCAACCTGTAGAGATTTGCCGAAGCCTCCAGATGCTGCCGCTTCACCGGCGAATGAAGTACAATTTCTCCGTTGATGAATTCAGCCTTGATATCGTCACTTACCCACTCCCTGAATTCATATCGCCTGCGCTGTTCTTCCGCAAGCGCTGCCGCCGCAGCCTCCACAATAAAGGGGGCCGCCGGATCACTCATTACGGTGTAGAAGATATTTGCTGCCATAATTATACAAAGATAATGGAATTCCGGAAAGTTGCAACCCTTTGCTTAGTACTCCATATGTATCACGTTCAGGGTACTCTTCAGTCCGCCTACTTCCCTTATTTCCAGTCTGTAAGTACCTGTCGGAAGCCCTTGCATGTCAATTCGGTTACTTGCGGGTGTGTATGTACGTACGCAGGTGCCCGAGGCATCATAGAGTGTTATTTGTTCGGGTATCCGGCTGAGCGTGGCCGAATCGGTGCACGGATTAGGGAATACCGTAATTTCATGCCGCTCAGCAGGTACCTTGACCGCAGAAATACCGGAAACAAGGCTGCCCAGACTGAATCTGGACACCACGCCACGCTGCCACTGCCAGGCCGCATAAGGTCCGCCAATACTGATGGCCTGCCCCTCCATACCCGGCGAATAAAAGTTGTACAGGCTGTCCATGGTATAGGGTAACCAGGTATAATTGAAATCTTTTGAAGAGAATAAGTACCGGTAGTTGCCAGCCGGATCGAATACCGACATGCTCCAGTTGTTCTCCGAATCGTTTGTCAGCAAGAAAAGCACATCTTTGAAAATAAAACTGTGCGTAGTGTGATCATTTTCAATATTTTGATCGTTAAGCAGTACCCCGTTTTCCTGAAACAATGTTACTCCGCCGGTTTGTATCAGGTAATACTGGTCGCTTTTGTGGCAAAGCAATCCTCTGATCAGGGGATAATCGGCCGGGTAAGGCAGTACTGACAATACACCTGCCGGCGACAGGCTCATCAGTGAAGGCTCGGACGGGGAGGCGCTCGTATTCGCCAAAAACAGCAGTTTGCCCGTACGCGGATTCACATCGTATGTGTTGCCTATGCCGCCGCTGTAAACACTGCCCAGCCTGATGACTCTCTCCCACTGCAGCTGCCAGTCGTGATAAAACCGGATAATCAGCGTGTCCGACCAGGCGTAGTTCACCCGTTCGGCAGTATAGCTGTAACTCCCGGGCTGACCGGGCAGACTGAATGTCTCGATCGGGAAACCCGGGAGAGCCGTTTCCCGGAGAATATTCAGGTCTTCATCCAGCAGTAATCCCCGATTATCCAGCGCTGTTGCTGCCTCTATTGCACTGATATGATTCTCCGGTGTGCAAAAAAGCCGGAATATCTGCCGATCATACAGAATTTTATCGGGTAATCCCTCAGGTGTGTAGCGCAGCAGGGCGCGTTGACCGGTTTCCCAGGAAGCTGCCGGGAGTAGTACGTTGTTGTGCTGGTCCGTGATCAGATGAGTTCCGTATCCCGGTTCGCTGATCCAGCCGGACTCCAGCGGCCTGATCCATTGTAAAATACCTTCCTTGCTGTATTTGAACAGCGTGGAACGGCTGGGTGTATAGGGAGCCTCACTCACCAGGGGCGAGCGGTTCTCCGTGAGCAGCACAAGCAGGTCACCATTTCTGTCGGTCAGATGGTGCATATAATTGGCATGGCTGGTGCTGTCGCCGTTGAAATTGTCTTGCCAGTAAGTTTCCCCGGTAACCGGGTTGAATGCTTCCGTAAACCACCTGTGCTCGGTGTACGGTATAATCTGTGGAAATTTCTTCGATCTGAAAGTGCCGGCCAAAACTACCTTCTCATCATCAATCACAATGGCATTATTCCCGGCGTAGATTTCTCCCAGTGGCGGAGATATTTCGTGACTCCATAATTCCTGCAGCCCGGCTACTGAAATGGCTTTCACCACTGCGCCGCCCGTCTGCGGAATCGCACCGCTCATCAGGTATTTGTCATCAGCCTGTACCAGTCCATAAGGTACAAATCCGCCGGGATTGGAGATTTGCCGGCTCCCTGCCAGCTGGCCCAGATCGTTCAACTCCCGGATAAATCCTGTTGGCATACCCGGAACAGAACGGTCAACTCCGCTGATTAGCAGGGTATTATTTCCCGAATAAAGGATGTTGTTACACTCCAGGGATCCGCCCTGGGAAGAACCATACAGATACCTCGCATAACCGGCTGCATCCACATCAAGCACCAGCACCCGGTCCGGACCGAATAGTCCGAAATTGGCCACGATATAACTGTGACCGTTGAATCCATGATACACCTGTACCGGCGTGCCATAGAAGTAGTAATGAAACAGCGTTATAGCCGTATCAGGGAGAAATGTCAACGAAACCTCAGTGATTTCGTCTGTCGATACCTTTGGATTTATTCTCCGGTAGTAATAACCCGGATCATTGTCTGCTACCCAGACTGTATAGACGAAATTTCCATCCAGATCGTGGGAGGTATTCACAGTGTAGGAATCCCAGTCGGCAGACTGGCCCAACCCGACGATAGAGTCATGCCTGACAAGCGCACCATCCGGATCATATGCCTGTATGTGAGTGGTATTGGTTTGTGTTAGCTCGGCATGCAGGTTGTAAGTCACATACAGGCTGGATTCGTCATCCAGAAAGCCGTGATAGTCCATCAGGCCGAACCACTCGTCGGGCAGGGTACAGGCTGTAATTTCGCGGTCCCACTCCAGCGCACCGTCCTTGCTGAGTTTGAAGGCATAAAGGCCGGCATGCTGGTAAAAATAGGCCGAGCGGGCATATCCGACCAGGTATATTTCGTCCTCGCGACTGACAAACAGGTTAAGCGGCAAATCATATCCCACTCCGCGATCGGTACTGTACCTGAATTCCCATTGCAACACGCCGTCGAGCGACAGTTTTCGCACTACTATATCTGAAAAGGTGGTGTCTTTCTCGGTGCCTCCCGCCAGAATGATATTCCCGTCGCGGTCGCGCGCAGCGTGTGTGAGCGTATCGCGACTGGTATTGTCACGCATACCAAAACTTCTTTTCCAATCCGGCATCATGGGCACAATTTCCTGAGCGGTGGCAGTGCCGCCTGCCAGCAGCAGTATCCAGACAAATCTTTTCATAATTACAAGCTGACGGTTCCGTTTTCCAGTTTCAGCACTCCCCTCGGACAAACAGCGGAACATATTCCGCAGCCCACACAACTGGCCCTGACAATATTGTCGCCCCGCTGTGCATAGCTTTTTACATCTATCCCCATCTCGCAGTACTCGGAGCAGTTACCGCAGGAAATACACTGTCCTCCGTTGGTGGTTATCCGGAAACGCGACCAGCGACGCTGTATAATGCCGAGTATGGCAGCCTGCGGACAACCGAATCTGCACCACACCCGACTGCCAAATATGGGGTAGAAGCCAGTGCCAATCACACCGGAAAACATGGAACCTATGAAAAATGAATATGTTTTGGAGAAAATATGCGAGTAACTGCCCAGTAAGCCGCCCTGTTTCCAGGAGTTCAGCCAAAGCAGCAGGGTGAGAAATACGATGACCGCCAGTACAGTGTGTATCATCCAGCGCTCCACCTTCCACGCACGCAGCGATTTGTCCGACAGCGACCTGTACGAATCACCGGCGGTTTCAGCCAGTGCCCCGCAACCACATACCCAGGAACAGTACCAGCGCTTGCCGAAATACCAGGTGAGAACGGGTACAGCGATAATGCTCATCACCGCCCCCCAGCATACCAGAAACACCCCTGTACGCACATAACTGCCTGTGAGCCAGCCAACGGTATCCGGAAAGAGATACTCATACTTCAGCGGCCAGAAATAGGAGAAATAGAACTCGGGCTGGTTCATTGCCATCATCCACGCGGGTATCAGAAAACTGAATATCAGCTGGAAAAACATGACCGATACCGTTCTCCACTGCTGATAGGCATTTCCCCTGTATTTGTACATAAACCGGACTCCCATGACCAGCACCAGCAACGTATAACTGAAGCCGTACAGAAACCACTGATCCGACGGACGACCTCTCAGGAAATGACTCAGCGGATCCAGGCTGCCGATGAGTCCGGACAACAGTGCAGGATACCAGTACAGACTGATATAAAAACCGGAGATGAATATGCCGGTCATCCAGCCAACCACCCCGCGATGGTACCAGAGCGCGCCTGCGGTGAGCCCGGCCAGTGTTGCCAGCGAAATCAGGACAACCTGCAGGCCCGGATAGCTTCCTGTTGAAAGCAGCAGACACAGTAACGCCACACTGCCCAGGGCAAGTGCCACTTTCTGCAGAGGTCGTATGCCCGACGGGTGGGGCCGGGCGAGCGACAGACTTTCATCTGGACTCATTTTCATGATGCTGCAGATATTTTTTGTTGAAAAAGCGAAGCAATCTGTGCCTCGTAACGGCGATAAAATTCAGGATCGAAGTTGGCCTTCGACAAATTCCTCAGTACATCGGAAATGTGTGTGCCAGTTTCTATCCAGTATTCACATATCTGATGCCTGTATCTGATTCCCATGGTCTGAAACCCGGTAACGGCACCCGTCGCCAGATCATAATTGATTCTCACCGATTTTTTCCCCGATGTGTGTTCCCAGTACAGACTCCTCACAGCAGGCGGCGTAGTTGAGGGCACGTGACCATATATCTGGTACTCCGTATCGAAAAACCGCGCCGAATTATGCCATATTCCCTGTTGATAGGGTGCTGGAAGGCCGCAAACATGGTGTGCAACGGCTTCTCCCATTGCGCGGGCAGTGTACCATAGCGGCTCCACAGCCCGCCTCGCGGGCGCGGGCGCGCGCAACTCCGCACAATCACCGGCGGCGTATATGTCCTGAACGGAAGTCTGCAGGTACTTATCCACCAGTACGCCGGATCCAATTTCAATACCGGAGCCAGCAAGATAGTCTGTCAACGGGGTTACGCCGATTGTGATACCCACCAGCCCGCAGGGGATTTCAGTTCCATCAGCAGTAACAACTGATTCAACGCAGCCATTCCCCCTGATTTCCCTGATTTGGGTGCTTGTTCTGAGATCCACGCCGTGCTTGCGGATAATACGGCCTGCCATATCGCTCTCTTCCGGTGTGATTTGCCGGGACATAAATCCCGATTCCCGCACCAGGAATGTCACTTTGATATCTCTTGAAACGAGCATTTCTACCAGTTCAATGCCGGTGAGTCCGCCCCCCACAACCACCGCATGCTTTACTCCGCGACACATACGGTTCAGTGCATCCAGGTCATGCAGGTGGTAAAGGTGTTGCGTACCGGGCAGGTTTTCGCCCGGTACGCCTGTTTTCAGGGGACGGGAGCCGGTTGCCAGTATCAGTTTGTCCCAGGAAATGATTCTGCCATCAACGAGCGTGATATTTTTGGCGACCGGATTTACTGTTTGGACGCGTGCCTGTACACGCGCGATACGGTTCTTGTCCCAGAACCAGTCCTCGTACAGGTAAGTGCTTTCCAGTTTCAGTTGTCCCATGAACACGTACATCAGGGCCGTGCGGGAGAACGGCTGCCAGGATTCATCGGAAATCATGGTGATACGGTAGTCACTTCGTTTTCTGATGTGACGGGCGGCTGTGACGCCTGCTATTCCGTTTCCAATGATTACAACATGCATATGAGCTTGTCAGGGCAACAGATTCCAGGCCTCTCCCCGCTGCGTCCACGGACTGTACAGGGCAAACCGGACGAAGCCGTATCGTTTTGAGTAAACACACGTTTCGCCATTGCCATCGAAAGCGATGGCGAGATTATCCACCAGAATATTCAGTCGCGGGTAGGTAGCGCCAAGTTGCTCATAATCGGTGGTGTATGCCTCTCTGCGGCAGGAACAATAGCCGAGCGAGGTTTTCCATCCTTCTATTTGCAGGGACTGATTAGTAAAGTCGTTCAGCGGGAGCCGCCAGTCATCGGTGCGATAACCCACCAGCCGGGAACTCAGGAACGTCTTTCCCGGCTCCCTGATGCTCAGGGTATCGTTGTCCAGATTCAGATAGAACTCAAACACCTGGTCCTTGGTGTAACCGAACCAGGGCGACTCGGGATTTGCCCCGGCGTACTTCATGGACTCTCTGATCAGGTAACCGTTTGTATCCTGACCGATCACCTCCCAAATAAGAGTGTCGGTGGTGTAATGGTAGATATTGTTGCTGGCAAAGTAGTCCTCACCAATCAGTCCGAGATACCTGCTTACCTGCCCTACCGCCATAGAGTCAAATCGGATGCGATTCTGAGCGGTTACCGGCGGCTCGTTATTGCCACCGGTAACCGCTTCCTTTTTGCAGGAACAGAAAGCTGCGACAGTTACCGCTGTCACAATGATTATCAGTGATTTACAGTTCATAAACCTTAGAGCTTGTTCAGGATTCTCTGCCGTTGGCATAAACAGGCTGATTTTTTGTCAGTTTTTGCGTTTTTGAAGGAGCATATCCGGTGCTACGTAACTGAAAAAAGGTGAAAAATGGCGAAAAATGAGCCGTTTTTGACTCGGTGAGAGAATCCTGAACAAGCTCTTACTGTACGATTAATTTTCCGGAATCGCTCCGGCCAGATCCGCGGACTGACCAAAGATAAACACCTTTGGGCAAGTCACGCACATCAAATGAAGCCTGCGAGCCGTTGAATTGTTGTTGTCTGACGAGTGTTCCCTTCAGGTCAAACAGCGAAAAGCTGCCGGTTCCTTTCCATGTCTCATCCAGATCAAGACGCACAAAATCGGTGGCGGGGTTGGGTATTACCCGTACTTTGTTTTCAAACCGGGGCTCATTGGCCGCAGAGGCAGGCGAGAAGCTGGCTGTGAACATCCCGTTGCCGTGCGTACCGGCCACAACCAGTCCGTCGGCAGGGCGCGATTCAATATAACTCACCACCGTACTGCCGATTGCATCGGGGCCTTCCTGTACCCATTGAGTACCGGGCTGTCCGGTGGCGTGCAGCAAGAGTGTATCTGCACTGTAAAGACCTACGCTGGTGCCGCAGAAATATTTGGTTTTGCCATTGGGTTGCGGCAGAATATTTACCCAGCGGATGGATGGTGCGTTACCCGAACCTCCCACGACGGCTTCGAGGTTTCCTCCCACTTTTTTCCAGGTAGCACCGCCATCTTCACTCATGTAAAGGCTGTATATATTGTAGTTGGAGTAAACCACCACGATACGGTCGGCATTTCTCGGATCAACAGCGATACAATTCACATTGGCGGCGTTATTGGTGAGCGGAGATGGTATAGCTGTCAGCGTCGGTGTTCCCTGATGAGCGTTGTCAATACGGAACAGTTTATTGTTGCTGGTTCCGAGATAAACCCGGTGTTGCGGATTCGCCTGAGAAACAGATACCGCAGAAAACTCACCGGTAGTCAGGGTATCCGGAATCTGCACCCAGCCCTGCGCGAGGGTATCCCACTCTCCTGTGAGTGCAATGCTTCCAAGCTGATTCTGGCGGTAGAACTTGCGCCCTGCAGGAAGATACAACACATTCGCATCGTTGGGATCCATAGCGAGCGGGTTGATAAACATGTAATCGCTTTTGGCCGGACCAACGGGGTCTATCCTGCGGAATGCCTGCACATTGCCCTGTGCGTCCATTTTCACTTTGGCTACCCTGCCCTGCTGTATGGAGAGCACATAGTACTCCTTGTTGGGGGCTACTGCACCGAATGCTCCGTCGCCGTTGACCGTTTGTTTCCACAGCGCGTTCGGATTGGAGGAATTGACGAAAAAGTTGCCGTTATCCTGCAATCCTCCCAGCAGTGTGTGATCGCCGGGGGCGTTTTTATCGAGTACAATCGTGTAGAACTGCGTGGTGAGGTATCCGTTGTTCAATCTTGTCCATTCAACATAGGGCGCCAGACAGTTTTCAGTGCGGTGTATGCCTCCGTCGCTGCCAGAAATCAGCACATTCGGGTTGGAGGGCAGGAACACCAGATCGTGTACATCGGGATGGTGTTCGGGATATATTTCAAAAAATGGCAGCGTGGTACCAATCTTGTAACCACCGATTTTGGTGGTAGCCGCAGTAGTCTTGAATGCGGAAGTGCTGCGCCACAGATTGGTACCGCCAATAAATACGTGGCCTGTTCCCGGCTGAACTTTCACTACCAGATCGTAACCGCCCTGAGCAGCACACTGATCAAACTGGGTACCCTCGCTGGGCAGATTGGCCGAAAGATCGGCCCATTCACCACCTGCGCCTGAGCCATCACCACTTACAAACGTGTATTTGTACAGGCTGGTCCAGTCCTCGGAATCAATATAGGTGGTCAGGTGCCCCGTTCCGGGTGTCGTACCAAAGAAATAAACTTCGTTTTCGTCATTCGGGTTAATACCTATTACCAGCCGGCTGTAGTCGGTTGGCATAAATGGCGGGTTGATATTGGTCCAGGTCGTTCCGTTGGTACTTCTCCAGATACCCTTGGTGTTCCCGTCAGAGCTGAGGGTGGCATATACTACGCCGGCAGAGGTAATGGCTACATCGGTGAAATATGACCAGTTACCCGACAAGTTGCCCGAACGCACTGCTGTCCAGTTGGTTCCGCCGTTGGAAGAGCGATAGATGGCATTGATAGTGGCCATATACACCACATCCTGATCGGCAGGGGCGGAAGGATCTGTGATAACGCGCCACCCACTCTGGTACAACGTGGTAAGTCCCTGCTGGTTTCCACCGGCGGTATTAGCCACAGGAGTCCAGGTATTACCCCCATCCGTACTCTTGAAAAGTCCGTCACCCAAATAGAAAGCCCCGGAGGCACCGGCGGAGGTGCCATATACTTCACCGCTCAGGTAGTACCATATATTGGTTTTACCCGGACGGGTATCCTGTGCGATACTGACACAACCGGGGTGAGCATTGAGCGGCGTTGTCCTTCTCCAGGATTGTCCGCCGTCTTCGCTGAGCCACACACCGCCGGAGACACCGCCGGCAATCATGCGGTTTTCGTTGGTCACATCCAGTACCACGGTGCGGGTACGGCCCCCGTAGTTGTAAGGCCCCCTGTTCACCCAGTCGCCGCCGGAGCGGTTGGAGGCTGGTTGAATCATTCCGGCAGCGAACTGCTGTTCAAGAAACTGAATACCCGCCGGGATTTCGCCCGTTGCAGGATCGGCGAGCAGTTTTTTCATCCATTCACGGCGTAGTTTGCCGTTTTCTTCAGAAGCACCTGAAGGCATTCTGACATTGCCGGTTACAGGCAGATAGAGATACGCAGCAAAGGCGATGAAAGCCAGCAGTACAGCGGCGGGAGCGAAACTTTTCATGGAATCAGTATTTGCGGGGAAAGGTAGAGAAATATCCGGAATCATTACAATCCCTTCACATCAACGCCCACTTTTCCTTTTGAATAGAGGTCTGCGCGTATGCCCGCGGGTGTAACGCGTACCTGCTGCACACCGATGGAATCAAGGGTGCCGTTCAGCAGAATACCGGGCTGAATTTCATAGTTGGTGAGTGCCTGCTGAGCCGATGACCTCACTGCTCCGATGTTCCCGGCCAGCGGAAACGTCATGGCCGCAGCCATTTTTTTCCTGATAGGCCCCTTGAACAGCCAGGATGCCGATCGAAGGAGTGTATTTTTGGTATCAACATGAAAATCCAGATCTTTCACTTCCAGCGAATTATCCGCAGGATTGAACTCCGGTTTTCCAATGAAGTAGATATCGCCGTTCAGGGAGCCGCTCAGTCGGGTATTCACCACCACTTTGTCATCGCTGCCCCACAAGCGGACATCCTCGATTTTGACTTTATTCTTTCCGGATTCAAATGTCTGTCCGGTCATAGCCTCCCTGGCGAGCCGTTCTGCTTCAGGAAAAGGTACTTCCGCAGCGAACTGCATTGTGAATTCATCGGGGACATCATCCACCAGTGTGAGTCCGGGCAACACGGAATTGGGCCTGAAAGAAGGTTCTTTGCCAAAAGTCACGTCATTCATACATTCAATGGCTATTTTCGCCTGAATGGCGTTACCGACCGTCTCTATGGACGTCATACTGATACTCAGCGGAGTGGTTTTCGTCCACATCTGGTATTGTTCATCGAGCAGAACAGGCTCCTGAACAGCATTCCAGGCTGACTGAACATACGGCCTAAGGTTGATTTCTTCCGATACGTACTCGTCGAGCGCCTGCGCGATCGCTCTCTTGCTTCTGTTAAGTGCCACATTGGCAATAGTTTCCACGCTGATACTTCCCAGCCCTGTTTTCAGTGCGGGCCTGGTCAGCCACTCGTGCCACTCCACTTCGGTCTGCGTACCAATGGTCCAGTCAGGATTCAGTTTGTACGTTGTTTTAAAGTTCAGGGCGAGTTCTCCGTCAGCCTCGGCGGCGGCACCGAAAAGCAGATCTTTCTTTACCCATATTTTCAGGGGGATACGGTATTTGATAGTATTCCCGTAAAATGAAAGACTGATATCCCGGCTTTTCCAGATACTCAGCATGAGTCCGTCGTTATTGTTGTCTGTGTAGGAAAAGTCCTCATAGAGCGCCTCGCCGGAAGTAGTCTTGTTCAGGGAAGAAACCAGATCATCCACGGTGATCAGGACAGGAATGGTCAGGTACGACAACAGCGGGGTATCCTCATACCTGTTGTATGACTCCGGTGGTTTGGGAGCATTGGCAATTTTGGGACCGGCGCAACGCACGGTGAAGAGGCATATCAGGATAGCCAGTGAGGGTGTGTAAAATCTGTTCATATTGTTCGGTTGCGGTTTTTTGTGCAAAGGTATGCCGGGCAATCTGACATAACTGTAACTTTGGGTCACAATTCGATACGAATATGACACCACTTGCCGAACGCATGAGACCGCTCTCGCTGGATGCCTATGTAGGGCAGCAACATCTCGTGGGCGAGGGGGCGGTGCTCAGACAGGCTATTGAACGGGGAAAGATTCCTTCATTTATTCTCTGGGGACCTCCCGGGGTCGGGAAAACCACGCTGGCACAGATGATTGCCAGGTTGCTCGACAAGCCTTTTTTCCAGTTATCGGCTATCAGTGCCGGTGTCAGGGATGTGCGCGACGCCATCGAACAGGCCGATAAACAAAATCTGTTTCAGCAGCGGGGCGCCACTCTGTTTATTGATGAAATACACCGCTTTTCCAAAAGCCAGCAGGATGCACTGCTGGGTGCCGTGGAACGCGGTATCGTCACACTGATAGGCGCTACTACAGAAAATCCGTCGTTCGAGGTGATTCCTGCCCTGCTCTCCCGCTGTCAGGTGTATGTGCTGAAGCCGCTGGATAAAGACGAGCTGACCGGACTGGTTGACCGGGCACTCCGAGAGGATGAACTGCTGGGAAACCAGGATATAGAGGTATGGGAATACGAGGCTTTACTGCTGTACTCGGGCGGCGACGCACGCCGTCTGCTGAATGCACTTGAACTCATCGCCAACTACCGGAAACCGGGTGAAAAGTTGATTATCACGAATGACCTCGTAAAAAGTCTGATTCAGGAAAACCCGGGGCTGTACGACAAGGCGGGCGAGCAACACTACGATATCATCTCCGCTTTCATCAAAAGTATGCGCGGCAGCGACCCGAATGCGGCTGTTTACTGGTTGGCCCGCATGCTCGACGGTGGCGAGGATATTGAGTTCATCGCCCGGCGTATGGTTATACTCGCTTCCGAAGACATCGGACTGGCCAACCCCAACGCCCTGCTGCTGGCTACCACCACCATGGATGCTGTCCGAATGATTGGCATGCCGGAAGCGCGCATCATTCTGTCGCAGTGCGCCATCTATCTGGCCACTTCGGCCAAGAGCAACAGCGGATACATGGCAATTAACAACGCGCTTGCCACCGTGAAACAAACAGGCAGCCTTCCTGTGCCCCTGCACTTGCGCAACGCTCCCACGCAACTGATGAAGCAGCTCAACTACGGTCAGGGCTACCAGTATGCCCACGATTTCGAGGGTAATTTCGTACAACAGGATAACCTGCCGGCCGGGTTGAACGGTTCGATTTTCTACCATCCGGGGGCTAACGCCGCTGAAGAGAAAGTACGGGGCAAGCTGCGGGACGACTGGAAAGGGAAATACGGATATTGAATATGAACCTCCACCCGCTCATCGTTCACCTGCCCATCGGCATGCTCCTGCTGGCTGTTCTCTTTCAGCGACTGGCTGAAACAGAGCGATACCGGTCGCTGAGACCCGCACTGCCCTGGTTGTTCGGTGCCGGAGCCGTTACCGCTGTTATATCTTGTTTGAGCGGCTGGTGGCTGGCCGCCGCCGGTGAATACGACGCCGATACGCTCTTCTGGCACCGGTGGCTGGGCATTTTAACCGCTGTAACTGCCACAGGCTGTGTTTTTTTCCCGATGAAATCACTTTCGGCCCTGACGGCCCTCTCGCTCGTGTGCGCGGGCCACTACGGGGGCGCGCTCACGCACGGGAGCGAATTCCTGAAGCTGACACCAACCGGGGAACCCGGGCGACCCGCTGATCCCGGTCAGGCTGATATTTACCGCGACATTGCCAGCGTCATTTTGAGTGAAAAGTGTGTGTCCTGCCACGGTGCAGGCAAGCAAAAGGGAGGACTTCGTCTCGATAATCCCGCTGACTTACTCAGGGGAGGCGATTCAGGTGCCGTTATTTTGTCGGGACAGCCCGACCAAAGCGAACTGATCCGGCGATGCCAGCTGCCCGAAGGCCATGAAGAACATATGCCCCCCAAAGGGAAACCGGCATTAAGTTCTGCCGAACTGGAAATACTTCAATGGTGGATCAGTCTGGGAACACCCATGAATATGAGCGTACAGGAGGCCAGTCCGGCTACCCCAATCAGAAAACTGATTGACCTGTGGTGTAAAGATGGCGGAGAAAATGCCCCGGAACCCAGCTTTGTTCCGGACGAAAATCCGGTAGCTGCATCACCGGGACTCATTTCAAGGCTGAAACGGGTCGGGGTGTCCGTTACACCCGTATCATCATCATCTCACTGGCTGAGGGTGAGCCTGGTCAATCTTCCGCAGCCTGCCGACTCTGTATTTACCCTGCTGATAGAACTTTCACCACAGCTGCTCACACTTGATTTAAGCAGGTGCAGCATACCTGCGGCTTTGGCGGGGACGTTGAGTCGTTTCACGCAACTGACAACCTTGTCGCTGGCAGGAACCAACATCACCGATACTCAAATGTCTGCACTGGCTTCGATGAAACAACTCCGCGTGCTGAATCTGTCCGGAACTGCTGTTACTGCTGCCGGATTACGCGGGCTCACTTCCCTGAGAAACCTGCGCACAGTTTACCTTGACCGCACCGGAATCAGTCCGGCCGAGTGGCCCGACATGCCGGGTGTGAGATTCGACTCAGGGGGTTATGAGCTTCCGGCATTACCGTCCGACACTGCCAGACTGACCGAAGCTGTAAAGTAATTACCCGTTGGAAAGGCATTTATTCAGGCCTGAGAGCCAATTACTGCATTTTTTCAGAAGGGGCAGTAATGTGTACCATGATTTCGTTTCGTCTTCCGATCAGTTGAAAAGGCGGATTGTAGCCCAGATACCTGAAATTTCCGGCATACTGAATACCCTGCTTTTCCAGCGCCTTCCGGAGCCGTTCCGAGTAACGGTTTATTTTTTTGTCTGAAGCGAATCCTCCGAAACTGATTACTGCAACATACTCTGCGGGCACAGATTTAATCACAACCTCCGGGTTAACGGGTGCTGGCAACTGATCCCTGGAATACCGGGCTGGCATCACAAAACTCATGGATGATGCCGTATCGGTCATTTCCATGTGCACAGGAGCCGTCATGGCAATCTGTTGATTCTGCTGGTTACCGCCAAAAATGTACCCGGCGAGCTTTCGGAAACCGGTATTGCCCAGCTCCTTGTACGTGCTCGCGCTCGCTGTGATTGTTGCCATGGTAGCCTCCGGATAGTAGCGCACCTCAAAATCCTTTCCGCGACTGATAACCTGGCAAGCCTGCTGTTCAGTACCATTCGAGGAGAAAAGGGCACAGGCCTGAAAAATGAACATCAGGAGCAGCAGGAGCAGAATTCCGATAAAAACAGGTTTCATATCTGATTTTTCAGATAAAACAACCGGGAATGGGGATTTGTTTGAAAGAAAACATTTTATACCGGGAAAATCACTACAACTGCCCTTTTGAAACACCCTTTCCCACTTTGGCACTAACCGCTTTCCAGGCCTCAAACCAGGCCACTCCGACCAGGGCGAACAGCGCACACCAGCCGAGGTCGTCTGCGTGCAATATGCTCACACGGAACAGCGCAGCGACCGGAGGCACATACAGCACGATACCAAGCATCACCAGTGAAAGACCCAGGATACGCCATAGGAAGGGATTCCTGTAGGTGATGGTTTTGAGGAAAGTGTAATCGAACGAGCGATTGACCAGTGTCAGAAACAGGTTGCCAAACACCATTGTGCCAAATACATACGCCCTGACGGAGTCTTCCTCATACCCCTTGTCAACAGCAAAACGATAGGCAAACAGTACAGCGCCGCCCAGCATGAGACCCTGCAGCAACGTCATCCCGAGCTCCGGGGCCGTAAACAGCGACACCGCGCGTCCGCGCGGGGGCTTGCGCATGAGGTTGGGCTCGGCCGGCTCATTCTCGAAACCGATGGCCGCCATGGGGTCCATCACCAGTTCCAGAAAAATAACGTGCAATGGAAGTAAAATATGCGTGTACTCCCATCCAAACAGCAATGGCACCAGCACTGCCATGATGATGGGCAGGTGAATACTGATGATATAACGGATAGCCTTCTGCAGGTTGTCATATATTCTTCGCCCCTGCTGTACGGCTGTGGTCATACTGCTCAGGTCGTCGTTCAGTAAAACCAGTGAGGCAGCGCGCCTGGCGATATCTGTACCGCGTGCGCCCATAGCCACACCAATCTGCGCGGCCTTCAGGGCTGGTCCGTCATTCACACCGTCGCCCGACATAGCCACGATTTCTCCGTTTGCCTGCAGAGCCTGTACAATGCGCAGTTTTGCATCGGGGAACATCCGTGCATATACATTCACGCGTTTTACAGCATCCCTGAGGGTGCTATCGTCCAGCTCCATGACCTCCTGACCGGTAAGCGCCAGCTCCCATCCCTGCAGTCCAACAGAGCGGGCAATGTTGCGGGCAGTTGCCGTATGGTCACCTGTTATCATCATCACCCGTATGCCGGCTGAGTAGAACGTACCGAACACCTCCTTTACATTTGCCTTGGGCGGGTCGAAGAAGGCTGTTACACCTTCGAATTTCCAGTCAAAATCATCCTGTTCGGTCGGGAATGAAGTATCGTGCACGGCACTTGCCACCCCGAGTACGCGATACCCTTTGGCGGCCATTTCCTCTGTAAGGTCCAGTACGCGTTCGCGAAGTTCCTCACTTGCTCCGCAAACTGTCAGTACACGCTCGACAGCACCCTTGCAGGCCACCACCTGATGCTTTTTATTGTCGCTCCAGATATGTGTCATCATGGGCGGACGCCCCCCGAGCGGATATTCGTGAACAAGATGGTAACCCTTTCTGGGGTCGCGGCCACGCTCTTTAACACGTTCTTCAATAGCCTGCTCCATGGCATCAAAAGGTTCAGGCTCGCTGGCCCACCAGGCATAATCCAGCACCCTTTCTTCACTGTCTTCTGAAAAAGAGACAATCTCTGCCACCGACATCCGGTTTTCAGTAATTGTCCCCGTTTTATCCAGACAAATTACCGTAGCCGAACCCAGACTCTCCACGGTTTTGGGCTGTTTCACCAGAATTCCGGATTTCACCATCCGGTAGCTTCCCAGTGCCATGAAAGTAGTGAACGCGACCGGTATTTCTTCCGGAAGAAGCGCCATGGCGATTGTCAGAGAAAGCAGTAACGCCTGCCAGAAATCATTTTCAGCAGATATATTCAGAAATAAAGCCAGTGAGAAGGCTATAATACCAAAAATACCCATTTGCCTGACGAACTTTTCCAGCTGCAGTTGCAAGGGTGTCGGCACCGGATCAATTGCTTCGATGGATTTGCCCAGTTTTCCGAGCTCAGTATTGTTTCCCGTGGAAATAACCCTGAACACCCCCTGTCCGGCAGCCACAGTAGTACCCTGAAACAGGTTTTCTCCGGCTTTTTTGTCCACCGCCAGACTCTCGCCCGTCAAAACAGCCTCTTCAACAGACAAATCGTGTTGTTTCAGAATGACACCATCAGCCGGGATACGCTCGCCCTCTCCAACCGTTACCGCATCGTCGGGCACCAGTTCGGCAGCTGGCAACTCGGTCCAGACACCGTCGCGCAACACACGAACATTGGCTTCGGTAAACTCCCTGAGCGCTTCCAGTGCTTTTTCGCTTTTGGTTTCCTGAAATATTTCAATACCCGCAACGAACGCTATGGACAAAAGCATCATGATTGCCTCGGTGGTATCTCCCAGGAAGAAATACAGTCCGCAGGCAACAGCCAGCAGCAGGAACATTGGCTCCCTGACAATATTCAATATACTGCGCAGCAAGTGGTTCTTTTTTGCTGATGTGAGCACATTGCTCCCGAACTTTATTCTTCTTTCAACGACTTCAGATGTACTTAAGCCAGTAATTTCAACGGCATTTGGAGTATGTTTGCGGTCCTTCATGGTACAAAAGTGAGTGTATTGGCGAGGTCGGGACAGTGAGATACGTCATTGGTATACATGATCCCGGTTTTTTTTCAGGACGCAATATACCTGAAATTTTGCGGCCGGATTCAACGAACCAGACAGCAACTATCAAAATGAACACAATGAAACTTGCGGAAAAAATAACGGCTATCGAGGCTGCCAAGAAAGTAAAGAGCGGCGATCATGTCTTTATTCACGGTGCCTCAGCCATTCCTCAGGCACTGGTCAATGCGCTCGCTGAGGTATCTGGCGATTTACAGTATGTACGTCTGTATCACCTGCACCTCAACGGTTCTTTCCCTCTTATCGGCGAGGAGTTCAGGGGTATTTTCTCCGACAACTCCTTCTTCATGGGAGATAACGTACGGCAGGCGGTACGTGAAAAAAGAGCCGACTATATACCTGTGGCACTCGCCGAGCTTCCGCTGCTCCTGCGCAGGCGCGTGGTTCCGCTCGATGTGGCGCTGGTGAGTGTTTCTGCCCCTGACAAACACGGATTTGTTTCCCTGAGTACTTCTGTTGACGTGGCGCTTGCAGCCGTACAGTCTGCTTCGCTTGTTATCGCACAGGTGAACAGATACCTCCCGCGCACACATGGAGACGGTGTGCTGCACCTGCGCGATATTGACTTTATTGTGGAAGAGGATATCCCGCTTCCCATCAAGGCGTATCCTGCCCCGTCGGCCGAGGAGATGGAAATTGGTCGGCACGTGGCAGCGCTGGTACCCGATGGCGCGACCATGCAAATGGGAATTGGAACCATGCCGAATGCTGTACTGAGCTGCCTGACCGGTCATAAAGATCTCGGCGTGCATACCGAAATGTTCAGCGACGGACTGCTGCCTCTGATCGAGTCGGGAGTAGTGAACAACAGCAAAAAGAAAGTATTGCCCGGCCGTACAGTCACGTCGTTCGCAGGTGGCTCACAGGAACTATACGATTTTGTAGATGACAACCACGCACTGGTTTTCAAAGATATTTCGTGGGTAAACGACCCGGTGATTATTTCAAGAAACCCACGGGTAGTGGCTGTAAACAGCGCGCTTGAGGTGGATTTGAGCGGCCAGGTCTGTGCAGACTCCATCGGAACCCAGATGTTCTCGGGGGTGGGTGGACAAATGGATTTCATGCTGGGAGCTGCACACTCTCAGGATGGCATCCCGATTATTGCCATGTGCGCACGAACCAACAAGGGTCTTTCCAAAATCGTATCCACACTCAAAGTAGGTGCCGGCGTAACAGTTACCCGCTCGCAGGCACACTGGATTGTAACGGAATATGGAGCCGTTGATTTGTACGGCAAAAATCTGGGAGAACGCGCCAAAGCGCTTATATCTATTGCTCACCCCGACGACCGGGAGGCACTGGAGCGAGCCTGGAGAGAACGATAAAAAATCGGGAATTCGGACTTTTACCTCATGGAGTTGCGCTAACTTCGCCGCCGGAATTTTTAAAAATCTGGATGGCAGTATGAAAATCAATGACGTTTACGACCCGAAACAATATGTAGCTGCCGAAGAGCGCTATGACAGGATGCAATACCGCCGCTGCGGCAGGAGCGGGATTCTTCTCCCCGTGCTGAGTATCGGGCTATGGCATAACTTCGGACATACCGATAATCTCGAGACTGCAAGGCATATCCTGCGCACGTCGTTCGATCACGGAATTACACACTTCGATCTGGCCAACAATTACGGCCCGCCCTTTGGCTCGGCAGAGGAAAATTTCGGTCGCCTGTTCCGGCAGGACTGGAAGCCTTACCGCGATGAACTCATTCTTTCCACCAAAGCAGGATGGGATATGTGGCCCGGACCATACGGAAACCTCGGATCCCGCAAGTACCTCATCGCCAGCCTCGACCAGAGCCTGAAAAGAATGGGCGTGGATTATGTGGATATTTTCTACCACCACCGCCCCGATCCCGATACACCTCTCGAGGAAACGATGGGCGCACTCGATCATATCGTGCGGCAAGGTAAAGCGCTTTATGTGGGTATTTCCCAATATAAACCTGAAGAAACTGCCCGCGCCTTCGAAATTCTGCGCAGTATGGGTACTCCCCTGCTCATACACCAGCCCCGCTACTCCATGTTCGACCGGTGGGTGGAAGACGGTCTGCTCGATGTTATCGGACGCGAGGGCGTAGGAAGTATTGTGTTCTCACCCCTGGAACAGGGACTGCTTACAGACAAGTATCTGCATAGTCTGCCTGAGAATTCACGCGCAGTCAGGGACGGCCGGTATATGAACGAAGCCAAAATCAGCGCTGAAAAACTCGCCAAAGTACGTGCCCTGAACGAAATGGCGGTTGGCCGAGGACAAACACTCGCCCAGATGGCTATTGCGTGGTTGCTCAAAGACGAAAGGGTCACCACTGTGCTCCTCGGAGCCAGTACCCCGCAGCAAATGCTCGACAATATCGGTACGCTCAAAAACATGTCGTTTACCTCCGATGAACTCGCACGCATCGAAACTATCCTGAAAGGCTAAACCGGCTGTCCATGACCTTTGATGTAACCATTCCGGTACTGAACGAAGAGGCCACCCTCGACAGACAGGTACGCATACTCCACGGTTTTCTGGCGGAACACTTCCCGGACCGGAAACAATGGCGTATTGTCATCGCCGATAACGGAAGTACCGATAATACCAGACACATAGCCGCAGCACTGGGCGATGACCTGCCCGAAGTTCACCTGGTCAGGGTACCTGAAAAGGGCGTGGGACTGGCGCTTAAAACCTCCTGGCAACAGAGCCAGGCAGATATTGTGGGCTATATGGACCTGGATCTGGCCACTGACCTGACGCATTTTCTTCAGGCCTACAACGCCCTGAATTCCGAGGGCTTTGATCTGGTTTATGCTACCCGACTGCATCGAAAATCAAGGGTCATCGGTCGTACCGTCAAAAGGGAGATTACATCAAGGGTATTCAACACGATACTCAGGGTATATCTGGGCGTCAGATTCTCCGACGGGATGTGCGGTTTTAAATGGCTTAAACGGGAAAAACTGGCTGCGCTGATGGAGGGTGGTGCTGTGAGCAACGGCTGGTTCTTCAGTACAGAACTGCTCACGGTGGCCGAATGGCAGGGACTCCGGATGTGCGAACTGCCGGTTATCTGGCGGGATGACACTACCTCCAGCCGCGTAAATATCATCAGGCTGGCTGTACAGTACCTGAAAGCCATGAAGGTACTCAAAAGACGCCGTCACGGATAAGAGCTTGTTCAGGATTCTCTCGCCGAGTCAAAAACGGGGCATTACCTCCCGGCAATGCCCCGTTTTTTCAAGGGTTCGCACCCGCGTATATACGCGCAATCCTATTTCTTCAGTTCTGCACCATCCATCCCGAGCAGCCCCATCATCCAGGAATATTCCATTGCCTTCTCTTCCAGTCGCTTGAAACGACCGGATGCACCTCCGTGTGATCCGGACATACTCGTCTTGAACAGCAACACGTTCTTGTCTGTCTTCAGATCGCGGAGCTTTGCCACATACTTGGCCGGCTCAAAATACTGAACCTGCGAGTCAGCAAAAGATGTCAGTACCAGCATATTGGGATATTCTCCTTTTTTCATGTTGTCGTAAGGTGAATACGATTTCATATACTCGTACTCCTCTTTTACCGCCGGATTGCCCCACTCGGTATATTCACCGGTAGTAAGCGGAATGGAGGGATCACTCATGGTAGTGATAACATCCACAAACGGAACCCCTGCAATAACCCCCTTGTACAAATCGGGGCGCATATTCGTCACAGCTCCCATCAGCAAACCACCCGCCGAGCGGCCTTCAATAAACAGCCGGTCTGATGAAGTATATTTCTCCTTTACCAGATATTCCGAGCAGTCCACAAAATCATTAAAGGTATTCTTCTTCTTCAGCATTTTTCCATCCTCGTACCACTTGTAGCCCATCTCCATGCCACCCCGGATATGGGCAATGCCCACCACAAATCCGCGGTCCAGCAGACTGAGCTGATCGCGGTTGAAGTACGGATCATAACTGGAGCCATAACTGCCATAACCGGTGAGATAACAGGGAGCTGACCCGTCTTTCTGAAGCCCTTTTTTATAAACAAGCGAGACAGGCACTTTCACGCCATCCCGGGCAGTAACCCAGATGTAAGCCGTTTCGTAATTGTCGGGATTGAAATTCCCCAATACAGGCGCAACCTTTTTTACCTCCCCCGCGCGCGTCTGCATATCATAATCAATGATTGTGGTCGGCGTTTTGGGCGAAGTAAATCCGTAACGCAGCACACTGGTGTTAAACTCCGGATTGTTCTCCAGGTAACAGGAATAGGTAGCCTCTCCTGTGGCGATATAGTGGTCTGACTTGTCGGACCAATTAATCACATGAATCTGGCTCAGTCCGCCCTTGTGCTCGGCCGTAACCAGGTAATCCCTGAAAACGGTGAAGCCGTCAATCAGCGCGTCTTCCCTGTGCGGGAGCACATCTTTCCAGTTTTCGAAGCCTGGATTGGCAACAGGCGCCTCCATAATCCGGAAGTTCGGTGCATTCCAGTTGGTGCGTATGACAAATTTATCATTCCAGTGCTCCAGATTGTAGTAGAAACCGGCCTCCCTCGGGCGAACCACGGTGAAAGTGCCAGCCGGATTATCCGCATTCAGATACCTCACCTCTACTGTTTGAGTATAGGCGGAATTGATGAAAAAATACTGTTCCGACTTCGACTTGTCGAGATAGGCATACTGGGTCTCGTCAGTTTCGTGATACATCAGCACATCCCGTTCGTGCGGAGTTCCAAGTGTATGACGCCATATTTTATCATTTCGGAGCGTCACCTTGTCTTTGGTGTCGTAAAGCAATGTTTTGCTGTCGTTAGCCCAGTAAAAACTGCCTGCGATATCAAATGACTCAGTCAGGTCTTTGCCTGTTGCCAGATCCCTGAAATAAATCCTGAAAAGATTACGACCCGTGTAGTCAACCGAATAGGCCATCATCCTGTTGTCGGGACTGACCTGAATACCTCCAAGCTGGCAGTATTCTTTTCCGGCAGCCAGGGCATTTACATCCATCAGCAGTTCCCCGGCTGCATCCGGCGAGCCTTTTTTTCTGGAAAAAACAGGGTACTCCTTACCGGTTTCATACTTCGATACATACCAGTAGCCATTTTTGAAATAGGGGACAGAGGAATCATCTTCCTTGATCCGCGCTTTCATTTCCTGATACAGTTGCTCCCTGAGTTGAGCTACCGGTGCCAGCACAGAGTCTGTATAGCGGTTTTCAGCCTCCAGATAGGCCACTACTTCCGGGTTTTCCCGCTCATTGAGCCAGTAATATTCATCGGTTCTTTTGTCGCCAAAAGCAGAAACCAGCTCTTTGGGTTTCTTTTCCGGGTGCGGGGCCGTGAAGGGGTCGGCATTGAAGACTGAAGGTTTCAAGGCAGAGGCTGTTTGGTGAGTGTTGTCTGTACCCTGACAGGCGTACAGCAATAAAATCAGAACAAGAGGTGAAAAATGTTTCATATCGGGCAAATTTGATTCATTTTCTGATAAAATACACCGCCAGAATCAGAAATACGAATCCGACAAGATGATTCCACTTTAACTCCTCATTGCGGAACAACAGAAGAGTAAACACGGTGAATACAAGCAAGGTAATAACTTCCTGAATAACTTTCAACTGTACCAGTGTAAACGTCATGAAGATATTGGAAATGACCAGAAGAAGGATGGTATAGAATGCCCTCATTTTATGTTCTGAATGTAATCAGGTAATTGACGCCAAAGTTCCAGATCATGACTATGCCGGTTGCTATCGCTTTGGACAGATAAAACGGCACACCTTTTTTCTCGTTAAAGTAGTAAATCAGTGAATTATTCATCGCCAGTCCTGCAGCAGAAACGGCCAGAAATTTGGCAAACTGTGTTCCCACCTCTGCATCGTGGCTGTGAAAGGTCCAGATTCTGTTCAGTATATAGTTACTGATAACCGCAGCGAAGAATCCGGTGCTGTTGGCAGCATACCGGTTAATTTTCACCCATTCTTTCAGTAACCAGGTGATACCAAAATCAACAATTACCCCCGATGCACCAACAATTCCGAATTTCAGGAATTTAATGAAGAAATCCATAGTACCGCACTTTTCATTTTCTGATGGCCTGATCAAGATCGGCGATCAGATCATCCGGATTTTCAATTCCCACGGAAACCCTGATGAGTCCGTCGGTAATACCATTTTCTATTCTGGTTTCACGGGGTACTGCCAGGTGCGACGAGGAGGCAGGATGCAGGATCAGCGTATCCACATCGCCCAGTGTAGGTGCCTGAGTGCACAGTTTCAGACTGTCCATACACTTCAGTGCTCCTTCCATACCTGACTTCAGTTCGAAGCTGAGCATACCGCCGAAACCGCCATTCATCTGTTTTTTGGCCAGTTCATGGTCCGGATGGGTCGGGAGTCCCGGATAATTTACCCGATCCACGGCCGGATGCTCCGACAGGAAAGCAGCTATTTTCATGGCATTGGAGCAATGTCTTTCCATACGCAGGGCCAGCGTCTTCATACCGTTGGATGTCAGCCAGG
>Ga0172372_10002990_pt1 | contig 25253 bp, 18 predicted proteins | sample LakKiv5m_2_FD_114544 | JGI IMG/M metagenome (GOLD analysis project Ga0172372, IMG submission 114544) | Freshwater microbial communities from Kabuno Bay, South-Kivu, Congo - kab_092012_9.5m | ecosystem: Environmental > Aquatic > Freshwater > Lake | place: Democratic Republic of the Congo...
CCGTATTTCTCGTTCAAGAATTTGGCGAGACGCCCGTCTGCCTCCACCAGGATGAGGCGTCGACATTTGCCGACGAGGTGCTCGGTGAGAGCCCCGAAGCCGGGGCCCACTTCGATGACGCAGTCGTCGGCTCCGACGCGCAGCTGGGAGGCGATCCACTGGGAGATCGCCGAGTCGACAAGGAAGCTCTGCCCCAGCTTGCGGCTCGGGGTGAGATCGTGGCGTTTCAGCAGTCCCTGGAGTTCGGAGAGATTCACCGGATGCTCAATGGTCGTGCGCTTTCTCAGCGCCCAGGCCGGTATGGGCACGCACGCTGAACTCGGCGAACTTCGCCTCGCTTTCCGGTTCGCGTCGGAAGAGGGTGCCGAGAAAAGCGGCGAGGAACCCGAGCGGGATACTGACGATGCCCGGATTCGTCAGCGGGAAAATCGCCTGCGCCTGGATCAGGTGCCGCTTTGCCGCAGGCACGTCCGCTCCGTCAATGCCCATGACACTGGGGCTGAGCACGATCAGAATGATGCTGGAAAACAGCCCGACAAGCAGGCCGGTCACCGCACCGGACGTGTTGAATCGCTTCCAGAACACGGAAAAGACGATCACCGGGAGGTTCGCCGAGGCGGCCACCGCGAAGGCGAGGCCCACGAGGAAGGCGACGTTGATGGTCTGCAGCTTGATGGCGAGGGCGATCGATATCCCCCCGACGAAGAGCGCGGCGATGCGGGCGATCTTTACCTCTTTCTCCGGCGCCACCTCCTTGCCGTGGTTGAGCACGTTGGTGTAGAAATCGTGCGCGAAGGAGGTCGAGGCGCTGATGGTGAGACCGGCGACGACCGCGAGGATCGTGGCGAAGGCGACCGCCGAGATGAAGGCAAAGAAAACATCCCCACCGAGAAAATGGGAGAGCTCGGGAGCCGCCATATTTTCATTGGTGATCAGGTGGGGCTTCAGGAGGGTCGCCGCGCCAAAGCCGAGGAAGGTGGTGAGGAGGTAGAAAGTGCCGATGATGACCATCGCCCAAACCACGGAAACGCGGGCGGTCTTCGCGTCGGGCACGGTGTAGAAACGGACCAGCACGTGGGGAAGGCCGGCGGTCCCGAGCACGAGGGCGAGCCCGAGCGAAATCAGATCAAGCGGCCCCCAGCCACCCCCGGCGGCGGTCGCGGCGGCGCCGAACTTCATGCCCGGATCGAGGAAGTTTTGAGTGACCTCCTCGCCCCCCTTCGTGTAGGTGAGCGACGAGATCGCGTCGAAGAACTTGCTGAAGCTGTAATCGAACTCCCGCATCACGAGGAAGCTGAGGACGAAGGTGGCGGTCATGAGGAGGACTGCCTTCACGATCTGCACCCAGGTGGTGCCGTGCATTCCCCCGAAAATGACGTAAACGATCATGAGGATGCCGACACCGATGATGGCCGCGTTCGGGGTGATCCATGCATACTCCTTGAGCAAGGTGCTGACGAGCACGCCGGCCCCGATCATCTGCGCGACCATGTAGAAGGTCGAGACGGTCAGGGTGCTCAGCGAAGCCGCAGCCCGCACCGGGCGCGCCTTCAGGCGATAGGCGAGGAGGTCCGCCATGGTGTATTTGCCGGCGTTGCGGAGAGGCTCGGCGACCACGTAAAGCACCGTGAGGTAGGCGACGAGGAATCCGACCGAATACATGAATCCATCGTATCCGAAAAAAGCGATCATTCCCGAGATGCCCAGAAACGAGGCTGCCGACATGTAGTCTCCGGCGACGGCGAGACCGTTCTGCCACCCTTTGATGGATCGGCCGGCGGCAAAATAAGCGCTCGAACCGGTGTTCTTTTTGGCGCTCCATACCGTGATGCCCAGGGTGGCGATCACGAAGGCGAGAAACATGGCGATGGTCATGAGGCGGAGAGATCAGGGGGTTTCGCGGATCAGGATCTCGGCCACGGCCTTGTCGTAGGTGGCCGCCTTTCGCATGTAGAGCCAAGCCATCCCCCAGGCCATGAGAAACTGCGAGAGGGCGAAAAGATAAGCGAGGTTGATCTTGCCGAGCACGGGCTTCTTCATCCAATCGAGATGCCAGCCGACGAAGTAGAGCAGAGCAAAATAGTAGACCAGAAAAAAGACGCAGCACGGAACGACGAAACGCCTTTTCGACGCGAGAAGAGACTCGAACTCGGGGCAGGCGGCGATCCTTTCCCACGTTTCCTGATCGGTCCCCGACGGATTTTCCTTGTCACTCATGGGCGGCGACCTTAGGGACCACGGCCGGGAATGGCAAGTGCGAAATTTGCCGGGAGACCGGACGACCGCCCCCCCTTGTTTGCGTTCTGGAGAGAACGGCCGGAATGGACGAGCGTAGCGGGTCGTATGTCGCTCCCCTACCCCAGATGGTTTCATGCCCGATGGATCGCGGCCGTCGCCCTGCTCCCTCCCGCGGGGGTGCGGAGTGACACTCCCGGACCGATCGTCTTCTCGCGCGATGTCATGCCGATCCTCTCGGACTCGTGCTTCCAATGCCATGGCCCCGACGCCAAGGAAGGCCGCAAGGGTGATCTGCGCCTCGATGACGAAGCCGATTCGAAACGCGACCGGGACGGCTATCGCGTCATCGCAGAGGGCCATCCCGACGCGAGCGAACTGGTCCACCGCCTCCTCAGCAAGGATCCCGACGAACAAATGCCACCTCCCGAGTTGGGACGCCCTCTCTCGGCGGGGCAGATCGACACGTTGAAACGCTGGATCGCCGAAGGCGGACGGTGGGGCAGACACTGGGCCTTCGAACCGGTCGCCCCGCCCTCGGTGCCCGAAGGCGTCCACCCGATCGATGCCCTCGTGCAGCGTGGCCTCGACGCCGCCGGGATGAAGCCCAATCCGCCCGCCGATCCTGCGACGCTGATCCGGCGTTTGTCGCTGGATCTCACCGGCCTGCCGCCGGCTCCCGACGTGACTTCTTCCTTCGAAGCGGAATTCATCCGCGATCCACAATCTGCGATTCGCCATTGGGCCGACCGCCTCCTCGCCTCCCCCCACTACGGCGAACGCATGGCCTGGGAATGGCTCGAGGCGGCGCGTTACGCCGACTCGAACGGCTATCAGGGCGACAATGAACGCACGATGTGGCCGTGGCGAGACTGGGTCGTGAAGGCCTACAACGAAAACCTGCCCCACGACCAGTTCACCATCTGGCAACTCGCCGGCGATCTCCTGCCGAAACCGACCCACGACCAGATCCTCGCGACCGGATTCAATCGCAATCACATGATCAACGGCGAGGGCGGCCGCATCGCCGAGGAGAACCGCGTCGACTACGTGATGGACATGTCCGAGACCATGGGCACGGTCTGGCTCGGGCTGACGTTGAATTGCTGTCGCTGCCACGACCACAAGTTCGATCCGCTCACCCAGGAGGATTACTACCGCTTCACCGCCTTTTTCAATCAGACACCCGTGACCGGCGGAGGCGGCAATCCGCAGACGCCTCCCGTGCTCGAGATCGCCCCGCCCGAGGCCATCGCCGCCCGCGATGCGGCCCGCAAGGAGCGTAACCTCGCCAAGGGTCTCCTGGACAAAGCCGCCGAACCGGAGAAGAACGCCCTGAACGCCCCCTTCAACAAAGCCGAAGCCAAGCTGAAATCCCTCGACTCGGCCATCCCGAAGGTGATGGTGATGGCCGATCAACGAGAGCCGCGCCAGACCTTCCTCCTCGAACGGGGGCTCTACAATGCGCCGGGACGGGAAGTCACCGCCGGTGTTCCAGCCGTGCTCCTGCCCGCGCCCGACGCGAGGAACCGCCTCGACCTAGCGAGCTGGCTCGTCGCTCCCGGGCATCCCCTCACCGCCCGCGTCGCGGTCAACCGGATCTGGCAGATGCTCTTTGGCGTCGGGCTCGTGAAGACGGCCGAGGATTTTGGCGTCCAGGCCGAATACCCGCAGCAGCGCGAGCTGCTCGATTGGCTCGCGGCCGAGTATGTCGCGACGGGTTGGGACACCAAGCGGCTCATCAAAACCCTCGTCACGAGCGAGACCTACCGGCGCTCCTCGGTGATCGATTCGCGCTCCAGCTTCGAAACCGATCCGGCGAACCGACTCCTCGCCCGGGGAGCGAGATTCCGCATCCCTTCGTGGATGATTCGCGATCAGGCCCTCGCCGCCTCCGGCTTGCTCGGGAGCGCGATCGGCGGAGCTCCGGTCTACCCCTACCAGCCCGCCGGGATCTGGGACGAGGCGACCTTCGGGAAAAAGACCTACACCGAGAGCAGCGGTGGAGACCTGCACCGTCGCAGCCTTTACACCTTCTGGCGCCGTATTGTCGGTCCGACCGAGTTTTTCGACACGGCAAAGCGCCAAGTCTGCGAGGTGAATCCGCTCCGCACGAATACCCCGATGCACGCGCTGACGACGCTCAACAGCCCCACCTATGTCGAGGCCGCCCGATTCCTCGCCGAAGCGGTGCTTCGCTCGCATCCTGACGAAACGACCCGGTTCGACGCCATCGCCGTCCGGCTGCTCGCCCGCAAGCCCGCCCCAGCGGAGGTCGCGGTCTGGAAACGCAGCCTCGACCGCGCCCGTGGCGCTTTTCAGGATGACCCTCCCGCCGCGACAAGCCTGCTCGCGACCGGGACGAAGCCTTCCGGAACCGGCCTCGATCCCACGGAGCACGCCGCCTGGACCGCTCTTTGCCTGAATCTGCTGAACCTCGACGAGACCCTGACAAAAGAATAATTCCGTGTCGCTCATGAGTGCCTGGCACCTCCTCGACCCCGCGTCCCCCGCCCCGCTGCGCGATCACCAGCTCGCAATGAACCGGAGGCAATTCTTCGGTCGCACCGCGACCGGCCTTGGCACGGCGGCGCTGGCTTCCCTGCTCGGTCGCGAGAACGGCTTGGCGGCAGGGGCCCCCAATTTCGCGCCGAAGGCGAAGCGCATCATCTACCTCTTCCAGAACGGAGGCCCCACCCACGTCGATCTCTTCGATTACAAGCCACGCCTCCGTCAGGTCCATGGCCAGCCGGTTCCGGCGGAGTATCTCGGCGGAAAACGCTTCAGCACGATGACGGGCGATCCGAGCGGCAAGCTGATGCTGCAACCGGTCGAGCCGTTCCGGCAGCATGGTCAATCAGGCGCCTGGGTGAGCGCCTTCATGCCGCACACCGCCGCGATCGCCGACGAGCTCTGTTTCGTGAAGAGCCTCCACACCGACGCGATCAACCACGCGCCGGCGATCTCGTTCCTCCTCAGCGGGGCGCAGATCCCGGGGCGTCCGACCATGGGCGCCTGGCTGAATTACGGGCTCGGCTCCGCCTCGGAGGACCTGCCCGGTTTTGTCGTCATGACCTCGGTGAGCAAGGGCACCTCCTGCGGCCAGATCTTCTACGACTTCTACTGGGGTTCGGGCTTTTTGCCGACCCGTTTCCAGGGGGCGAAATTCCGCGGGAGCCGCGATCCGGTGCTCTATCTCAACAATCCCGACGGACTCTCGCCGAAGCTGCGACGCGGGCTCCTCGACGATCTCGCCGAGTTGAACGAGATGAAATTCCGCGCCGTCGGCGACCCCGAGATCGAAACGCGCATCGCCCAATACGAGATGGCCTACCGCATGCAGACGAGCGTGCCGGACCTGACTGATTTCTCCGACGAACCCGAGCACGTCCTCGCGATGTATGGCCCCCAGGTGCACGAGCCGGGTAGCTTCGCCTACAACTGCCTGATGGCCCGCCGCCTCGCCGAGCGCGGAGTGAATTTCATCCAGTGCATGCACGCGGGCTGGGACCAGCACAACAGCCTCACCACCGAGCTCTACACCCAGTGCCGCGACACCGACCAACCGAGCGCGGCCCTTGTCGTGGATCTGAAACGGCGCGGGCTACTCGAGGACACCCTCGTGATCTGGGGGGGCGAATTCGGACGCACTCCCTTCATCCAGGGCGAGCTCGCCAACCGCGAACGCTGGGGGCGCGATCACCACCCCTACGCCTTCACCGTGTGGATGGCGGGAGGCGGTGTGAAGCCGGGAATTTCCCACGGTGCCTCGGACGATCTCGGCTTCAACGTTGTCGAGAATCCCGTCCACGTCCACGATCTCCAGGCGACGATTCTGCATTTGTCAGGGATCAACCACGAGCAGCTCACCTACCGGTTTCAGGGACGCTATTTCCGGCTCACTGATGTGCACGGCCACATCGTCAAACCGATCCTGGCTTGAGCGGGCTTGAGCGTGAGCGGGTCAGACCGACGATTCTCGCAGAGAGTGCCGTCGGCCGCGATCGCCCCGCCCGATACGGTGAAGGTCATCGCCTCGTCGATGGTCCGAACGGCCGAGGCACCGTTCTCGATGGGCGCGATGGCGAGCAGCCCGAGGTTGGGTTCGGAGTCGTCGGCTCATCGAGGGAGTCCAGCCCGGAGCCATGCTGAGGATGGACACCCCACCCCCTTGCCGCTCGCAGAACTCCCCGACAAGGAGCCGGGACGGGGGACTGGGCCGTTTTCGGCTTGATCCGGCCCCGTTCCTGTCCTACTGCGATAGCTTTTCCTCTTTCGATGAGCGATCCCTCGCACGAGTCCCCCAACCAAGGCCTGCCTCCCGGCATCCCCGCGCCCCCGCCTCCACGGCCGGACCTGAAGGATACCCTCGAGGCGGGGCCCACCTACGGGTCGGAGCCGAGGGGTAGACCGAAGAAGAAAAGGAAAAAGGAGCGCACGCATCCCACCGATACCTATCCGCCTCTCAAGAAATCCCGCGGTTGGGGCGGCTGTTGCGGCTGTCTCGCCGAATTCTTTGCTCTCGCCCTCCTGCTCCTCCTCGCCGGCGCCGCCGTGGTCGGCTGGTATGGCCCGGGGCGGTTTGTCTCGGACGGATACACCGTTGTGAACCTCGAAAGTGAGGATGCCGCCGTCGCTATCGCGCCGACCGAGCCGACCTTCTACCTCGCGCCAGGCACGCTGCACTACGCCGCCCCGGTTACGAAGGTGCCGGTGGCCTTCGCCGGACGAGAACTGAGGATCGAAGGGGATTTTCACGAGGCCGCCTCGATCACCGGAGTGAAAGTGACCGTCACCGAAACCTCCCGCTTCGCAAAAGACCTCGAGGTCATCGCGGCCGAGTTCACCGACCTCGGAATGACGCTGAAAGGCGAGCTCTCCGGCCGCGTCATCAAGAACCTACCCTAACCAATCTCTAAAACCCCAGCCCCCCATCCCATGGTCGAAATCAACGCCATCTACGAAGGCAACCTCCGCTGCTCCGCCAACCACGGTCCCTCGGGCTCGACGATCGAGACCGACGCGCCCGTCGACAATTGCGGCAAGGGCGAGCGCTTTTCCCCCACCGACCTAGCCGCCTCCTCGCTCGGTCTCTGCATGATGACGATCATGGGAATCTATGCCGAGAAAAACGGCGTCGCGCTGGGGCGCACCACCGCGCGCATCCTCAAGGAAATGACCTCGGAGCCGCCCCGCCGAATCGCCAGACTGACCGTCGAGATCACCGTGCCGCTGCCGGGCGATCATCCCCGCCGCGAGGCAATCGAACGGGCCGCGATGGCTTGCCCCGTCTTTCTCAGCCTCCATCCCGAGATCGAGAAGGATGTGCATTTTTCCTGGAACGCCTGAGTGTCATCCGCCCTTCGGGACCGCGGCGCCCGTCTTGCCTTCCGGCGAATGTGGCGTTCATTAAGGGACGAGGGGAGCAAGGGTTTCCCTCGGACCGCCCATGCTCGAATTCGAAGAGGACCCGACCGCGCTCGAACCGCAGACCGCCCCTCCGTCCCCACCTCGGAAACGGCGCGGTTGTCTGGCGAGCTTGCTGGGGTTTTTCCTCTTCATCGTGCCCCTCGCGCTGGGGATCCTGAACGGGCCGGGCTTCCGTGCGATCGCCCGATACAGCGGATTGAAAGCCGCCGCCTCGCACGGCCTCACGGGAAACTTCCTCGTAGCCGGATCCCTTTGGTCGGGCTTCTCCTTGCGTGAGATCGATCTCACCGACGGCACCGAAGACGGACTCTCGATCCGGATCGAGGGCTTGAGCATCGCTTATCGCGGCTGGGACCTCCTCACCGGGGCGACCCGGTACGACTGGCTCGACTCGCTCCATATCGGCAAAGCCGAGATCCGTCTGAAGCTGCCCGATGCTGATCCGGACGAACCTGAAAAACCTGCCAAAACCAGAAAAAATCGCGGGTCCCGGGAAGCTCCAACGGCCTTCAATCCACTCTGGAACCTGCTCGCCGCTGATCTCCGCATCGACGACCTCACCCTGTCCATCCGTCAGGGCGACAAGGTCACGTCCGTGGATTCGCTGCGCGTTTTCCTCCCCGGCGGAGCCGACGGCTCGCTGAAAGTCACCCGCCTCTTGCTGCCGGGCCAAAGGCCCCTCGAGGGAATCGACGCGGTCGTGAACAAGGGCGAACACGGCGTGACGCTTGGCCCCCTCTCGCTGCTCGGCTACGCGGAGATCCGGTCCCTCGCCGTCGCCGAGGCGCCCCCCGGCGACTACTCCGTCGAGGCAACGATCGAAGCGGCCGGCGGGACGCTCGATGTCACTCTCGCAGCCCCTCATGAACAACCGCTGGATCTTCATCTGGGTCTGCGCCGCGGCACGAGCCTGACGCTCGAACAGATCCCCCTGCCCGACTCGAAGCTGCGCGGTTCCGTGACGGACCTGGCCCTCACCTTCGTCGGCGATCCGGCCAAGCCAACGACCTGGCGGATCGATGGCAAGGTCGTCGCCTCGAAGACCGGCTGGGACTCGGCTTCAGCGGACACCCTCCTTCTCCTCATCGGTGAAAACCGCCTTCGTTTCGAGGCGGCACGAGGCCGGGCAACGCTGCAGATCGAGGCTTCTGCTCCCCTCTCGAACGCGGCTGCGCCCTCCGATCTTGCGGCGATGCCGCTGCGGTTCTCGATGAAAGCCTCCGTGCCCGACTTGCCGGGCACGGCCGCGGATTTCGGCAAGACGCTTCCCCTCGCAGGGGCGGTCGAGGTCGAAGCACGCGATTGCCAGTTCGCCGGCGGCAAGATCACAAGCGGGAGCCTGTTGCTCGACACGAAGGGGCTCGCCTGGCAGGGAATTACCCTCTCGGGTGGAAGGATCGCCGCCCACGTCGAACGCGAGAATTTTGTCCGGCTCGCGCTCGACCTCGGGCTCGATGAAACGAATTTCGTGCATGTCGCCGGCACGGTCGACGCCGGCAGGAAGCGCTACGAGGGCGAGGCGTCGCTCGCCCTCGACACGACGGGCCGCCTCGGTGCGGTGCTGCGGGATCTCGGGAAAGAATCCTTCTCCGGGGCGGCTGACCTCGTCTGGAAGGGCGGCGGAGGCCTCGGTGTCTCGGGCCACGACGGCACCGCTGAAATCAACCTGCGCCGGTTCAAAATCGGCGGAGGCATGCCGATCGAGGGGACGCTCGCGGCTCGTTACCACGATCAGTCCGCCAGCCTCGGATCCCTCGCCCTCAAGGCCGGCGACGTCTCGCTCAAGGGCACGGGCACTTGGGACGGGGAAGCGGTGCGACTGCCCGATTGGAAGCTGACCCGGGGTGATCGCACTCCCCTGACCCTGGCACTCGCCCTCCCTTTCAAACCCGGCCACGCGGGCGGGTTCCTCGAGCAACCGGCCCCGCTCGCGTTCGACCTGACCCTCGATCAACTCGCCCTCGAAGAGATCACCCGCTTTTTTGCGGACTCCCCGCCGCTCGCCGGAACGATGAGCGGCACGATCGAAGCCGGTGGCTCCTTTGCCGATCTCCAGCTCGCGAGTCATCTCGTTTTCCAACCGGAGACCAAGACGCCAGGCACCGATCCGCGCGCCGCCATCGATCTCGCGCTGCGGGGCGACGTCGATGTGCCGGCCTCGTGGGAGACCGACCTCGAGGCCGTCGTCTCGGGGCTGCAATTCCAGGGGATGGCCCTGCAGAGCCTTTCGGTCACGGCCGCGACCGAGGTCGGGCAGGCCGGACGACCGCTCCTCGCACGGGTGCGCTTCGATCAATCCGCGACCCTCCTCGATGCCACCGCCCGCCTCGATCTGGCTGAGGCGGCATCCCTCTCCGATCTCGCGGGGATACCGATCCTCGTGGAGTCATCCCTCGAGATCGGGAACGTCGCGACGCTCGTGAGCGACTTCGCTCCAGCGGAACTCAAAAGCCTGCCCCTCGCGGGAGCGCTCTCGGCCTCGGTGGCGGGTCTTCAAATCGAGGGTGGCTCACTCACTTCGGGAAAGGTCTCGGTCCATTCCACGAATTTCACCGTCGAGGCCGAGCCTCTCGAAAAGATCGATCTCGAGGTGACGGTTCCGCGTCCCGATCAGCTCGAGGCGAGCCTCCTTGTCGCCCTCGATCAGGCGAGCCGGGTCGAGGGCGAGGGCGGATTTCACCTGAAGGAAGAACGGTATGCGGGATCCCTCGCCCTGCAGGCCGATCTCGTCGCGAAGTCGAGCCGTCTCGGTCGGCTTCTCGCGGGGCGTCCGATGGCTGAACTGCTACCCGGCAAGACCTTCCTGAAATGGCAGGGCAAGGGTCACCTTCCCGACCGAAATCACGAGGGCACCCTCTCGCTCGATGCCGATGCCCTGCACCTCGCGGGCGGGGCCGAACCGATCGACCTGAACCTGGCCGGGACCTACACGGCGGCTTCGGCCGACTTTCCCACGATCCGATTGTCGAGCGATCCCCTCAACTTCGACGGCACCCTGCGCTGGGCCGATCGTGTTCTCACCCTTGCTGGAAAGGGTACGAGCGGTGGCCGCGAAGTAATCCAGCTCGGTGCAGAGATCCCCCTCGATCCGAAGAAACTGAAACCGGCCGGGTGGTTTGGTCAGGAAGAACCGCTCTCCCTCGCACTCATCGTCGACCGGCTCCCCGTCGGCACGATCTCGCGCCTCGCCATGGCGAAGGCGGCGATCCTCGGGGATCTCTCGGTGAAGCTCACGGCGGCGGGAACACCCGCCCTGCCAACGCTGGCGGGCTCGCTCGATCTCGGTGGAATCACCGTGCCAAGGGAAGGCAAGGCGGTGCCGGCCGGTCGACTCGCCATCAAGCTGGGCACGAAGGACGAACAGATCGACCTCTCGGGCGACTATCGTCACCCCGATGTGAAGCCGCTCTTAATCTCGGCGAAGCTGCCCTTTCACCCCGCCGCCTGGGCCACGGGGAAACGGGCGTTGCCATCCGAGTCGATCGCCGCGACCGCCAAGATCGACCGCAGTTCACTCGCCTTTCTCTCCGGACAAGTGCCGGGGATCGAGTCCATCGTCGGTGAAGTCTCGCTCGATGCGATGGTCTCCGGCAAGATCGGCGCCCCACAAATCGCCGGGAAGGGCCAGCTCGGCCTGCAGCGCCTCCGCCTCGAGAACCGGCTTGCCCCCTCGCTGCAGGATATCGTGCTCGTCGCGAATTTTGCCGAGGATCGCCTTGTCCTTGAAAGACTCTCCGCCCTTGTCGCAGGCGGCACGCTCGAGGGAAAAGGCGAAGTGGCCCTCCCGCCCGGTGGCGAGCCTAGCGTCCAACTCCGTCTCACCGGAAGCGAGGTGCTGGTGGTGCGCACACCCGAAGTGAACGTGAGGACCGATCTCGACCTGACTCTCGCCGGACCTTTTTCGAAGGCCGCGCTGACGGGTGAAATCGGGATCACGAGCAGCCGCTACTTCAAGAATTTCGATCTCCTTCCGATCGGCCTGCCCACCAAAAAGACGACCTCGGCCCTGCCCACGGTAGAGCGGGCGCCCGCGGGCGGTGGCGCGGCCTACCAGGATCTCGACGTCGGCGTAAAGGTCGCGCCCTTTCGAGACTGGAACTTGGCGGTGAGGCTGCAGACGAAGGATCCCTTTCTGATCCGCAGCAACCTCCTCGAATCCTCGATCTCCGCCGATCTTCAGCTGGGTGGCACCCTCGGCCGCCCCGTCCCCACCGGGGCCGTCGAGATCCAGAAGGGCGAAATGAGCCTTCCCTTCAGCAAGATCGATGTCGAGACCGGGCGGGTGGTGTTCGACGCGGCCACCGGCTTCAATGGAGCCCTCGAGTTCAAGGCCCGGGGCAAGGCCGACCGCTACCAGATCTCCATCTACCTCTACGATCGCGTCCTTTCCCCGCAGTATGTGCTCACCAGCATCCCGCCCCTGCCAAGCGAAGACATCATGACCCTCCTCGCCACCGGGACGACCCGCGACGATCTAACCGGCGGTGACCCCGGTTCGATGGCGGCGGGGAAAGCAGCCGGTTTGCTCTTCAAAAATCTTCAGAAAAAGAGCAACGAGGCCGACGGTGACCCCACACTTCTCGACTTGCTAGAAGACCGAACTGAGCTTGAATTGGGCCGTGTCAATCAGGAGACCGGCGAACAGACTTTCGGGGGAAAAATCCGTCTTTGGCGGCAACTGTTCTTCGTTGGTGATGTCGATGCCCAGAGCGATTACCGGGCCCTGCTGAAATACGTCTTCCGATTCGAGTGACCCTGGCTCCATGCACCGCCTCCTCCGAGTCCCCTTCCTTGCCCTGACCGCCCTCGCGGTGTCCGGGCCCCTGGCCGGACCGGGAGCGCGCGCGGCCGACCTTGTCGCGATTGAAGGCCTGCAATCCGTCTCGGCCCCGCAGGCGCGGACCTGGATTGCCTCCCAGCTCAAGTTCGTGGAATCCGCCGGAGTCAGCCGCGCGAGGGCCGACGATCTCGCCTTCTTCCTCGAAAACGCGATGCGCGACCACGGCTACAGCGACGCCACCGTCGAGTGGAAGATCGTGGGCGAGGGAACCTCCGCGAAAATTCTCCTGACCGCCTCCGAAGGCAACTCCATCGTGATCGGAGACCTCTCGATCGAGGGGAACGTCGCCCTCGAGGATGCGGCCGTGATCGAGCTGCTCACCTCCGCCACCGCGAAGCGGCTCAAAAAGCAACCTGGCGAGGCGCTGCCCTACGTGCGGCAGGACATCGAGCAGGGCCGGGGCAAGATCACCTCGTTCTACAAGCTCCTCGGATTCCGCAACGCCAAGGTCGCGGTCGAAAAACGAATCGAAGGCGCGCGGGCCGATCTCCTCGTGACCGTCACCGAGGGCACGGGAGCAAAGGTGGGAAACATCACCTTCCCCGAGGCTCCGGCACCGGAAATCGCCGACGCCTTCGAAACGATCGCGTCGGAGTTCACCGGAAAGACCTATTCCGGGGCCGTCCCCGGAAACCTTGCCTCGCGGGTCCGCGCCGCCGTCGTCAACGCCGGTTTTTTCCATGCGAAAGTCAGCGCCGAGGAAAAGGAAGGTGGCCTCTTTGACGGAGCGGAGACCGTCGATCTCGTCATCGTGGCCGACTGGGGCGGTGCCGTCGCGGTCTCGGGAGTGAGGGTAAAGGGCAACCAAAAAGTCAAAACGAGCTTCTTCGACCGGCACTTCGCCAAACTGGTCGATCAACCCTACTCTCCGGCCGAGGCCAACGAGGCGGTCAATGAATTGCTTCAGACCGGCGCCTTCGAAACGGTCCGGACCGATGTCGTGGCGCAGGAGGGCGGCAGCTACCTCCTCGATGTCGAGATCGAGGAAGGCCCCTCGCGCACCCTCGGTGTCTACGGAGGCTTCACGAACTACGAGGGACCCATCGCCGGGTTTGAATTCCGCAATCTCAACCTCTTCGGCAACGTCCGGAAGATCGACTCGGCGATCGAGTTCTCAAAACGCGGTGCCCGCGGCGAAATCGACTACACCGATCCCTGGTTCCTCGACAGCGCCTACCAGTTCACCGGGGGCCTTTTCGCCCTGAATCGGCAGGAGGAGGGCTACGAAAAATTCAAGACCGGCGGTCGCTATGAATTCAGTCGGCGATTCGGTGCGAAAAAGCACGATTCCATCGCCCTCTTCGGCGAGGCTGCCTACACCGATGTGCACGATGCCGAGATCGATCCGATCTACCTCGGAGACACCGAATACCTCTCCCACCAACTCGGGTTCTCGCTGACCCGCGACCGGCGCGACGATCCGCGCCGCCCCCGTCAGGGCTATCTTGCCCAGACGTCGCTCGCGGCGGCCTCCTCCGCCCTTGGCAGCGAGGTGGACTATTGGAAGGCGAGCGGGCGGCTCGGGTATTACCGCCCCGTCGGTGAACACACCCTGCGACTCGGCGCACGAGCCGGTCTCATCACCCCGATGGGCGAGACCGACGACATCCCGATCGACCTCCGTTACTTCAACGGAGGACCTTTCAGCGTGCGCAGCTTCCAGGAGCGCTCCATGGGCTTCCGCGATCCCGGCAGTGGGGATCCTGTCGGGGGCAATTTCTTCACCGTCTTCAACGTCGAATACGAAATCCCCCTCGCCGCCGTGACGGGCCTCAGCGTCGTGCCCTTTGCCGACGCCGGAAACCTCATTTTCGACGATTCGGATGCCGGGCTCGACGATCTTCGCTACGCGGTCGGTCTCGGACTGCGTTACGAAACCCCGATCGGCCCGCTTCGGGCGGAATATGGACTGAACCCAGACCCGCTTCCCGGCGAGCCCGGGGGCACGTTTCATATCGGGTTCGGGCTGGGGTATTGAGCAAGGCCAGCGCCGCTTTTCCCGATAAGAGCCCATCAACGCCGGGGAAGCCTAATTGGCTCGAATTATGATAATTACGATTTTTATTGCTTTTTTCTCTTTTGTTACTAATATGCCTCCAATCGGTTCAAAATGAGGAAATTCTTCCGAGAATTGCTCTTTCGAACCGAGACCGAAACACCCCCACCACCCTGCGGTAGATCCCATTCACCGCGCCACCCAACACAGACATGCAACCTCGGAAACTGCTTCTTACCCTCCTCATCCCCCTCCTGATCCCGGGACTCAGCCGATCTCAGCAAACCAACGCACCGGTGATGCCCGTGGGCACCTTGAGTGCCTTCCCGACCATCGTCCAGGCCGGCACCCATCCGCAGCTGACCTGGAACGTCACCTTGCCAGCGGCAGTGCTCGATATCGTCACGATCACCGGCCCCGGCACCGTGACCGCCAAGGTGTCGCAATATGTCGACGTGCGTATCCTCGGAGCCTCGGTAAAAGCCGTCTCCACCAATCAATCTGGCCAAGTGACGAGCTGGTCGTGGGTCCCCACCGAGTGCCTCTTCAGCTTCAACGGGGGATCCTACTCCCGGATCTTCTACAACACGCACGACAAGGTGAACCAAAACACGGTCGTCGCGACCCGTCAGGTGAATGCGGGGCAAACGATCAACTTCGGCGGGCGCTATTACTACAACGGCAACTGGTCCTCCACCCGGACCTCGACCAACAGCTCCAACACGATACGCGCCCTCAAGCACGGCGACACCCCTCCGACGACCGTGCCGCTCTACCAGCAGCCCACCATCGAGAGTTTCATCCTCCCCTACCTCGACACGAACGGGAACCTGAAGCTCGGTCCGCGAGACGTGATCTATCTCATGGAGCTGACTCATACCGACACCAATCATGGCGGTTTCGACCTTCAGGATCTCGTCATCCTCTGCACCTTCCGCGACGTGCCAGCCCCCGGAAGCGCCGGAGAATGGATCAACCTGACGACGATCACGAACGGCAATTCGACCACGACGGCCGAGTTCAGCGCGGCGCGAACGGGTCTCAAAGCCTCGTCGAGCAGGGACCTCTCCAACGTGAACCTGCTTTTCGCCGATGGCACGATCCAAAAGTTCGGCAGCTTGCGGGGCAAGACCGGAACCTTCCTCGGCACGGGTTCGAACTCGGGCAAAGTCATCGTCGGGGCGTGGATCAAGTCGGGAACCAACTTCAGCCAAGTCCCGGGAGCACCCTCCGGTGCGGGAACCTGGCACGTGAATGGTTGAGATGAATCCCCGACGACAATCGCTCCAACTCATGAAAATTGTCATCTTCCACCTGACCACACTCGCCTCGATCGGCCTCTCGTTCTCCGCGGATCCTCCCCGTTTTGAAAGGTCGACCAAGATGCGGGATGCCGCGCGTCACGAGGATCTCGCGCAGAAGCTCAAGATGTCGGCGCATCACGATCCGATCCGTAACTTGGGTCCCGCGATCGGGAATCTCGACGAAGATCCGGCAAAACGCGTTACCGACCGCGATCTCGTAAAGGAGTCCACCGTGCTCAACTACCGCGGGTTCCTCACCCTCGTCCCGAAGCGCGCGGTCATCCACACGCCCGCCAACTACGAAGACCGCTTCAAACCCACCGACGAGGCAACGGTCCAGTCGTGGGGCGACTTCTTCAAGGGAAACCGCGGGTGGATCCGCACCCTCGAGGTCTCCCGCGAACAAGCCATGGGCCTCGCCCCGATGGACGAGGCGATCATGACCACCCTCCAAGAAAGCTCACAGGTCGTCGTCGCCACCTTCAAAGGCGGGCCAATCTCGGTGATGCCCTACGTGGCACCCGAAACAGAAGAAACCTCCGGGTCCGCAGAGTCCGGGGAAGCCGGATCCGGGAAAACAGCCGCCGTGAAAGAACAGACTCTGCGCAACAACGACGAAACCAAGCTCTCTTCCAAGCCATGAAACACTCCATTCGCATCGCCCTCGCTGCGCTCGCACTGGCCGAGGCCACCGCCAGTTTCGGCCAAGCCCCCGCCTACACTTTCTTCGTCAGGCAGGTCCAAATGCCGGCGGAAGCCGGATGGGACATCACCGTCAACCAGCAGGGATCCGAGCTTTCCCCGCTGGCGATCAACCCCTTCGGAGCCCGCTTTGAGCTGTGGGCCGTGAAATCATCACCGCTCACTTCCTTCCTCCTCGACACCACCTACGTGAATTCCTACGTGCCAGTCGCCTCCGTCCAGATCCAGACCGAAGACCCCTACACCGTGATCCCGCGCACCCGCGCCGACCGCCCCTACTTTGTCTCGGTGACGGTGAACGGCCTCTCCTCCGATCCCACGGCTCCGGAGCCGGCGAGATCGGTGAAACTGCTCCGACACGCCCAAGCCTATGCGGCAAACGGTGACGGGAGCAATCTGAACCGCAGCCTCGCCACCCTGGTTTCGCAGGGCTCGCTCAGTCAGAGTGGATCCCACGTCCTCCACTATGAGGTGAATGCAGTGCCGGGATCCGATCGCACGAAGGTTCGCGGAGAAGAACGTTTCTCCGTGTTTTCCCTCGCCGACTATGGAGCCCCCGAATCGCAGCTCAACTCGCAATTTTTGCAGATCTGGCCGGTGGCAGAGGCTACGGTCGCAGGCATCGACTCGACCTCGGTGATCAAGGGCATCGCTCCCGACGTGGCGATCAACCTCACGGATCTCTATCCCGACTCGGTCACCCACGCCCAGGTCTACCCGGGCCCCCCGGCGCTCGATACGACCGGCACCATCGTGCCGGGAGCTTCCCTCGTCGTCAGTGGAACGGTTCCCCGGAACGAACAGTTTTTCCTGAAAAACTGGGACGCCACCATCCCCACGGACGGAGAATGGACGCTGGAGATCCTTACGACCACCCCGTTCGGAGTCGACCGGATCGCCTACACCACCTTCACCGTCGATCGCGCCATCAAGGTCAACGGAGCCGTCACCAGTGTCGACTGATCCTGCCGGAAGACCTTGCCTATCCGCCGATGCGACTTTCCCACCATCGCTCCAGATCGCGCCAGCGCGGCTCCGCACTGATCGAGATCTCGATGAGCTATGCCACCCTGGTGATCGTCGCGCTGCTGACCTTCAAGGCATCGGTGAACGCCGTCTCCGGTCAGGCATGGACCGTGAAACAGACGATGACGGATGCCTTCATCACCCGCGAGACCGCACTCGCTTCGCGGATCCCGTTCGACACGCTCGTGGGCTCTTCTTCCCCCTGGCCGAACCATCCGACAGTCTCGACGTCGACGGTTTCGCTCGGCAAGCTGCCGGGAGGCCAACCCGTCACGGGCACTCTGCACCGCACGCGCCTGCCGGATGAGAACAATCTCTCCGCCAGCGGCGGCAGCGGCGACGCCACGACCAACCCGAGCGGCAGCGAGGCGTGGAAACTCCAGTCCATTCTCACCTACACCGTGGGCGATCGCCAGTATGTGAAATCTCGAACCGTGCTGCGGATCCGTTGAAGATGAAACGGAAGCGAAACAAGACGGGGATGGGGTTCACCCTGATCGAGATGACTCTCGCCGTGTCGCTGAGCGTCGGGATCGCCGCGACGATCATCGCGACGCTCCAACAGCAGGTCTCTTTCACGCGGGTGATCTCCAGCTTCCAGTTTCTCAGGGACGAGGCTCCCCAGATCAACACCCTGCTGGCCAACCTCGTCAACAAGGCTGACAGCTACCGCATCTATGTGAGCCGGACCGCCGCCATGACGTCTTCCGGGGCGGTGAACACCAGTGGCCGCGCCCTCCGCCTCCGCTTCCGCAATCCTGATGGCTCTTCGTCGAGCGCGGTCATCTGCTTCGAACCGGCGAATGGAAAGAACCGGCTCAACTTCTATTTTCGCGGTCCGAGCGACACAAGCTGGCCCACCACCCCCTCGTGGACGATCACCTCACGGCCCGCTCTCGTCGACTTCTCCAACAACACCGGCATTCTCCTCATCGCCATGACCGGTCCAAACGGCGAGGAAATCACCTTTGCGGGAAACCCCGATTAATGAGGATTCACCCGCCAGTTGCACGCGGAGCGCACCGCCGGGGCTACGCCACCATGGCGGTGGTCTCCTCGGTCTCCATGGTCATCCTCGGGGTGGCGGGATACACCTACCTCGCCAACCTCCGCACGTTTCAGGCTCAGGCCAGGGCTCAGGTAAAACAAGATTACTCCCAAAAGGAGGACGCCATCCTCAACGCCTTGATTCATATCGTGCCGAACAAGGCGATCGGCGCCATGCAACGGTATTCGGCCAACAATCCGACCTTTTACAACTGGGAAACCATCTTCGGAGAAGCCCTCGACTCCGCCAACGCCGAGCGATCGATCAGCGCCGAAATAATCAATTCGCTGAACCTCGGCACGGCCGTCTCGGCCAACACCGGTGACACCACCTTCTCAAGCGTTTCGGAGGTCGTGTTGGCACCGGTCCAGTCCCAACAGGGGGGCGCGAGCCTCGTCAACGGGGGGAACTGGTGGGAATACAACATGCTCAGCGACCTGAAGATCGGCCCACGTGTCCCGGCAGCGCTCCAGATGAGCTACGAGAACTACCTCCTCGACAGGCAGTATCCGATCATCTCCTTCGATAAGACCTATGTCAGCTGGTACACGAAGGGCCTCGGGCTCTCCGCCACCGACTACCCTCGCTACAACCTCATCCAGTATCCGGATGTGAAGTTCGGCTACAAGCGACCCGGCGAATTCTTTGTCGCGAAGCGAAACTGGTGGGTGTTTTCGCTCAACTTCGGATCCCACAACGAAGTAGTCACCGGGATTCCCCCGGTTCGGAAGGATTACGTCCTTTCCATTTATGAAATCCCCTCGCAGATCCCGCTGAGCGCGTCAACCCTCCTGAAGGTGGGCAAGTTTGCCGACGGCACGGCTTGGGAAAATGTGTCCCTTGATGGTTCGCTCGTAGCGGAGAACCTTCAGACCGAAGGCTCCGTCGTCGTCTCTGGTGGATCCGTCTCGGCCCGGAAATCGCTGACAATCACCGGGCAGACCGTCGTGGACGGCACCAACCTCGACAATGACTTCGACGAACTCGGCGAGCGCGAATCGCGGGCTGCCGCCGGGGGCGCCAATGGATCGACCACCGCCGACAGTGACTTTCATCAAGCCTCCGTCGGCGGAAATGTCGGCAAGGTCGCCTTCATCGCCCTGAACCGTGGCACCAACACCCTGTTGAACACTTCGGACGGGACCCGCGCCGAAAGAATCTCGCCGACGGGATGGAACCAATACACCATGGCGGGCCCCAAGGCCCAGATGACCCTCGAAATGCGCACGATGTCCTCCGCCACCGAGCAGGTGCCCACCCAAATCCGCCTGCGCTATCGAAATACGAGCAACGGCCTCGTCTCCGCGACCTACACCCGGGGGACGAATTGGCCGACCGAGCAGGAGGACGGCGGACCCGAATTCCCCTTCCAAACCGCCGAACTCGAGAACACCCGGAAAGCCCTCATCGTCCATATGGACCGATTGCCGGCCTTCATCGATGGATTGAGTAACTCGGGGGGCATGGCCCTCAACAATTCCCTCTACCTCTTTCCGCGGACCGGAGAGAGCACCGTGATCACCCCTTCCATCCCCTCGCTTCCCACCGACATGGCCGTCTCCCTTCGCGGAGGCGAAGACCTCACCCCATACACCACGGGATTTTCGATCGTGTCCCGCTACCGGGTCTACATCGCCGACAGCTTGAACAGCGTCCCGGCCACCACCCCAGCCAACGCCGGGCTTCCCGGAGATCATGTCTTCTACCCGCCGCTTTCGATTTTCGCACCCGAGAAACGTTTCGGCGAATCCCTCACAGTCGAGCACCCCGTCGAGCTGACCGGACAACTCAACAGCCTGAAGACGGAAACGAGCGACTCCGTAAATCCCCTGGAATTCATGAGCGGCGACGACGAGCGCCTCGCCTCCAACAAGATCGACGCCAACCTCACTTCCCTCAAAAGTCCGGCCGAGTTGCCTCCGATCCACATGATGAACTGGCTCGTCACGATCGAAGAAATCCACTGACGCAAGGCACCTCACCAGGCCGCCTCGCAGACCTTCAGCCCCGCCGCACTCTCACGCGGACGGGGTTTTTTTCATTCCCATGGAGGAAATTTAAAAATTTGCTTGAAATCTTAGTTCATCGAACTAATTTTTCATCATTTCCATTATTTTGACATTTTACTGCATGAGCAACAGTGATCCATCGATTCTCCTTCCGGAAGGCCTCCGCATCGGCTACAAAACCCGCTATCCTCGCACGACTCCCGAGATCGTCCTCGCCACGACCGAGTCTCCCATCCAGCTCGGAAACGGTCGCCACCTCCTCCTTGCCCGAAACGGACGCGGCAAGACGACACTTCTCAAAACCATCGCCGGCATTATTCCCTCATTGAACGGGAAAATCCGCTGCGAGGGGCTCGTGCAGTTTGTCGACGAAGACCTGCGCTTCGATGCCGAGCTGAAACCTCGACAGATCTTTTCGGCACTTTTCAAGAACGGTCAGCGCTCCTTCGCCATGGAGATGGCGGAGCGGATCGAACTCGATGCTGAGAAGCCCTACGGCAAGCTCTCGAAAGGCAATCGCCAGAAAGTCGGCCTGATCGTGGCCGAGGCCCGCACCCGTCACAACGGCCCACAGGTTCTCCTGCTCGACGAGCCCTTCTCCGGCCTCGATTTCGCGGCGCGCGACAAAGTGGACCAGATCTGGAGTGAACACGCCGAAGGCATCGTCCGGCTTGTCTGCGTTCATCCTGACGAACCCACCTTGAAAGCGGACAGCGCCGTCACCATTCGCGAAGGGAGACTGGAGCAGATCGAGGTCCGCAACGGCACCCTCGACTGGCTTGAAACGCGCCTCTCGCTCAACTAAGCCGTCATCCCCTCACCCTCTCTCCGCCGTTTCACCTTTTACTTGGCCACAGGCCTCCTGCCATGGAACTCTACAAACTCACCCTCGCTTCGATCCTCTCGCGAAAAACCTTCGCGATCTTCGCCTTTCTCATCCTCGCGCTGCCGTTCGCACTGCCTCTGATGACCCCCTGGGAAAGCAAGCCATCCCTCCTCGAACCGGCCCGCGCCCAGATGGCGTGGATGCTCCTCTGGACCTCCGCGATTGGCTGGCTCCTTTTCCAAGGGGCCACGATCGGAGACCGCTGGGCCTCGCACGGGATTCTCGAATACTTCAAGACACTCGGCGTCTCGCGCTGGCGTCAGATGGGCCAACTCTGGCTGAGCTGCTTCACCGTCTTTGCGGGAATGATGGTGCTCACCTTCCTCATCAGCACCTTCACCGCCATGCCCGGCGACCCACTCGAGGCCCATCATTGGGTGGTGACCAATCTCCAATACACGCTGCTCTTCCTCCTCGTCGTCGCTCCTCTCCTGGCGCTTGCGATCGCCCTCGGCACCCGCTTCAACGGAGCCGCCGCCTATGCCGTGACGATCGGACTCGCCCTCTACGGTCTCTTCGGCATCAGCTACCTCGAAGTCTTCCTCGCCGACAACGACAACGTCGTCCTGAACGTTCTTTACCTTGTTTCGCCCCATTACCACCTTTCGGACCTCACTTCCCGCCTCGTCTTCAAACTCGGGGCGATCGAAGCGGCGGAACTCGGCCGCATCGTCGCCTACCTTGGCGGCCTCGCCCTTCTGACCGTCGGTCTTTCCTACCAATTCTTCCGCGAGGGAAAATAACCATGCACCTTCCCCAGATCGCCTCACCGCTCCTGATCGCCGGCGGGATCGTCCTCGCGGCAGGGGGCATGATCTCTCTGAACGACGAGGTCACCCCGCTCCACCACAGCCGCAACGCCTTCGCCATCCAAGGATCCGCCTACGGAAAACTCCTCGCACGCCTCTCCGAGACGACGATCGACCGCATCTGGCACCTCGGTGTCGAGCAAGTCGTGCCTGACCACCTGACCGGGTTCCATCACGACAAGGAGGAATCCTCCCCGGAGGAGTCGGGAACTCGCGAAACCGCCCCCCCTTCCAAAGCCTCCCTCGAGAAACCAAGGACGCCTCTCCAACAGGGAAAACGCTGGTTTCAAGATCGCGTGATCGCCCTGCATCACCGGACCAACCCCAACGGTCTCAACGAACGGCACCTCGCCACGGTCTACCGTGACATCGAGGAAATGCTGCTGCGCAGTTTCAAACTGGATCCCACCCACTACGGGGCCTACGATTCCTACCACCTTTTCCTGACCACTCATGATTTCGGGGGAAATCCGACGGCGAATGCCCAGGCAGTCAAAGTCGCCCAGCATGCCATGGCCGCCGCCTATCAGGAAACCGAAGACCCTGAACCGTGGCTGACCGCGGTGGCTGCAGGGATGAACCTCTACCTGATGGAGGCGGCGCCCTACATGAAAAAAGGCGAAACGATTCCCCTCAAGGTCGTCAAAGAATACCGCGAAAAGATCGGCTTTTGCCTCGCCAAATTCGACGAGATCCAGCAAAAGGCGGAGACCAACGGAAACTGGGCTCGTCTTTCCACGGAGCGTCAGATGGAGATCTCTGAGCGCAGCCTCTTTTCCAAACGGACTTTCAAGCAATTCGACGCCATGATCGCCCGGGCGACCCCCTCCTCCGCTCCAGCAGATTCCAAAGGTGCCGTCGTGAAACGAGAGACTTCCGAGGAAAAACCCTGATCCCTCGCTCGAACGGCGCAAGATTCGCCCACCTCGCGAGAGCCCACCGGCGTCGGTGGGCTTTTTTTGCGCCCCGCCGCTCCCACCGACAGGCCGCACGAATCGAGGCAGCCGCCTTCCACGTTCTCACCCACCACCTCGCGAGGTTCCTCGAACCCGCCCCCCCGCTCTGACGACTCTGCGAAAGATCATGAAATATTAAAATTTTTTAAATCTTCACGCAAATTTTGTTGAAATATGGTTTTTATGGTATTAATATTGAATATAACCTGCATTGTTTTTACTGAATGAATCCCCAAGCCCAAGCTCAAGCGCACTACGTCATGAGCGAGATCTTTGCCACGGCCGGGGCAAACAAGATTTCCGACATCCAATTCCGGAGCGGGAACTGGGTCTACTGCCACACGAAGCGCGGGCTCGAAATCATCCGCCGCCTCGGGGAGATCCCGTCCGAGGTGGTGATGAACGTCATCGAGTATCTCTACAGCAGGCAAGAGGCCGACAGCGTCGGAGAATCTGCCGCAAAGCTTCAGAATCTGAAGGATGTGAAGGCGAGGCTCTTCGATGACAAGGTCGCCGACTTCAGCGCCGAGGGTTTCCCGCTGCCCGACGGCACGATCTCGGGCCGGATGCGCGTCCAGGCGCATCTCAGCACGTCGGGTCCGGGCATCACCTGCCGGATCCTCAGCGATGAGATCGCCGATCTCAACACCCTCGGACTTTCCACCGATACGACCCGAGCGGTCTGTGAATTCATGAAGCGACGGCAGGGCTTCGGCCTCGTCACCGGTCAGACCGGTTCGGGCAAGTCCACCACCCTCGCCGCCATTCTCGACTGGCTGCGCATGAACCATCCCCGCCACATCGTGACGGTGGAGGATCCCATCGAATACCGCTACTCCCGCTACCTTTCCACCGTGGACGAAAGCGGCCAGCAGACCCCTTCGCCGGGCTTCTGCACGCAGCAGGAAGTCGGCAAACATGTCGGATCATACAAGCAGGGCCTCAAGGATGCCCTCCGCAAGGCGCCCCACGTCATCCTCATCGGTGAAATCCGCGATCGAGAGACGATGGAAATCGCGATCGAAGCCGCGCAGACCGGCCACGTTGTCATCTCCACCCTCCACACCAACGGCGCGGTGAAGACCCTCAGCCGGATCCTCGAATTCTTTCCCCAGGAGCAGCACCGCTCCCTGCTCGGACGCCTTTCCGAGATCCTCATGTTCATTCTTTCCCAAGGACTCATCCCCACCGAGAACGGACGGGTCCTCAACTACGAGTTCCTCCAAAACAACAGTTCGGCGGTGCGCTCGGGAATCTCCTCCTACGACGGTGCCGCCAAATCACTCGAGGATGCGATCCGCCACAGCGGCAACATCGAGTGGGATTCGAATCTCCGGAACCTCCTCAACATGGGCAAGATCACCCATACCGCCTACACCATGAACCGGATGAACGAGGAGGAGGGCGAGGAAATGCTCTTCATCCGCGGCAAGGCGAGCTGAGGCCGCCTTCGAGGGTTCGTCAGATCCGTCAACCAAACCAAACAACCAGAGCGCCCCTTTCCCCACCGCCACCAGATCGAGCCGGAATGCTGATGCAGCCTGCCGCGCGACGTTTGAAGGCCGGAACCCCCTCTCGACCGGATCCTGACCGAGCCCGGCCAAGACAACAACAAAACAACCATACCATCAATACGATAATGAAACTGAACCAGCTCAAGAAACAAGCAGGACTCACCCTCATCGAAGTCACCCTCGTGATCGCCGTTCTCCTCGGCCTCATCAGCGTGCTTTTCATCGGCGTCTCGGCCTACAAGGAAGGCTCGAACCGTTCGAAGTGTATCCTCAACATCTCCAACGTCCAGAAGGCCGTCCGTTCCTACCAGAACCTTTACGAGGTCGAGACCGGTGCCGCTCTTGCCATGACAACGATCGCCGGCAGCGGCAAGATGCTCGAGACCGTGCCGACCTGCCCCACTTCGACCGGCGCCTACACCCTCGCGACGACGATCCCCGCCATCGGCACGGCGGCTCTGACCTGCTCGCTGGCCACTTCGCACCAGCACGCCCCCA
>Ga0172372_10002991_pt1 | contig 25251 bp, 23 predicted proteins | sample LakKiv5m_2_FD_114544 | JGI IMG/M metagenome (GOLD analysis project Ga0172372, IMG submission 114544) | Freshwater microbial communities from Kabuno Bay, South-Kivu, Congo - kab_092012_9.5m | ecosystem: Environmental > Aquatic > Freshwater > Lake | place: Democratic Republic of the Congo...
GATCCTCGAGGAGGGCATCGCCAGCAAGGCCAGCGACATCGACATGGTCTACCTCACCGGCTACGGCTTCCCGCTGTGGCGCGGCGGCCCGCTGTGCTGGGCCGACCAGCAGGGCCTGTTCAATGGTGTGCAGGCGATGAAGCGCTTTGCCGCCAATCCGCACGACGACGCCGAGTTCTGGCAACCCGCCCCGCTGCTGGCCAGGCTGGCGGCCGAGGCCAAGACCTTCACCTGACATTCCGTTCGGTTTGAGCCTGTCGAAGCCCACGCGGACTCCGTTCGGGCTGAGCCTTTCGAAGCCCACGCAGACTCCGTTCGGGCTGAGCCTGTCGAAGCCCACGCGGGCACTTCGACAAGCTCAGTCCGAACGGGGATATGACCACTGAAGCAAGCCCACGTTATCGCCGAGGACCCTCCATGACACGTGCCGTCATCGTCTCCACCGCCCGCACGCCCCTGGCCAAGAGCTGGAAGGGCGCCTTCAACATGACCCACGGCGCCACGCTCGGCGGCTTCGCAGTGGCCGCCGCGGTGCAGCGCGCGGGCATCGACGGGGCCGAGGTGGAAGACGTGCTCATGGGCTGCGCCAACCCCGAGGGTGCCACCGGCTGGAACATCGCGCGACAGGTCGCCCTGCGTGCCGGCTTGCCCATCACCGTCAGTGGCGCCACGGTCAACCGCTTCTGCTCCAGCGGCCTGCAGACCATCGCCATGGCCTCGCAGCGCATCCTCGCGGGTGAGGGCGACGTCTACGTGGCCGGCGGCGTCGAGAGCATCTCCTGCGTGCAGCAGGAGATGAACATGCACATGTTCCAGGATTCCTGGTTGAAGGCGCACAAGCCCGAGATCTACTGGCCGATGCTGCAGACGGCCGAGAGGGTGGCCCAGCGCTACGGGGTGAGCAAGGAGCGTCAGGACGAATACGGCGCCGGCAGCCAGCAGAAGGCCTGCGCGGCGAAGGCGCGCGGCGCCTTCGCCGACGAGATCGTGCCCTGCACGGTGACCGCCGGCGTGGCCGATGCCGTGCTGGGCCTGCGCAGCAAGGAGGTCACCGTCAGCGCCGACGAGGGCCTGCGCCCGGGCACGTCGGTGGACAGCATCCGCGGCATCCGCACCGCGGTGCCCGGCGGCGTGGTGACCGCCGGCAATGCCAGCCAGTTCAGCGACGGCGCGGGCGCCTGCGTCGTCGTCAGCGAGGCCTATGCCGAGCGCAAGGGCCTGAAGCCGCTGGGGCGCTTCCTGGGCTTCGCGGTGGCGGGCTGCGAGCCCGACGAGATGGGCATCGGCCCGGTCTTCGCCGTGCCCAAGGTGCTGCAGCGCCTGGGTCTGAAGGTCGAGGACATCGACCTGTGGGAGCTGAACGAGGCCTTCGCGGTGCAGGTGCTTTACTGCGCCGACCGCCTGGGCATCCCGATGGACCGCCTGAACGTCAACGGCGGCGCGATCGCGCTGGGTCATCCCTACGGCATGAGCGGCCAGCGCCTGACCGGCCACGCCCTGATCGAGGGCCGCCGCCGCGGCGCCAAGCGCGTCTGCGTCACGATGTGTGTGGGCGGCGGCATGGGCGCCGCGGGGGTGTTCGAGGTCCTGTGACGCGGCGGTCCCACGCATGCGCCGCACCGTCGACTTCCTGCTCCACTACTGGCTCGATGTCGGGGCCCTGACCGCGCGGGAGCGCTTTGCCGAGCACGGGCGCGAGACCTTCGATGCCGTGCTCGACACCTGCGAGCGCATCGCGCGCGAGAGGTTCGCGCCCTTCAACCGCCTGGTCGACACCGAGGAGCCGCGCGCCGAGCCCGACCCCGAGGGCGGCCTGCGCGTGGTGCTGCCGCAGGCCACGCAGGAGGCCTGGGACGCGTACGCGGCCTCGGGCATGCTCTCGGCGGCGCAGGACGCCGCCATCGGCGGGATGCAACTGCCCTACACCGTCGAGGCCGCGGCCAACGCCTTCTTCGCGCGCGCCTCGGTCAGCATCGGCGCGGGCATGCTGACCACGGCCAACGCCAACCTGCTGATGGCGCACGGCACCCCGGCGCAGCAGCGCGTGTTCGCGCTGGCGGCGTTCTCGGGCCGCTGGTCGGGCACGATGTGCCTGAGCGAGCCCCAGGCGGGCTCGAGCCTGAGCGACGTGGCCACGCGCGCCGAGCCCGACACCGGTGGCGACACCGCCTGGGAGGCCGACCCGCTGGGCCCGCGTTACCGCGTGCGCGGCAGCAAGATGTGGATCTCCGCCGGCGAGCACGAGCTCACCGAGAACATCGTCCACCTGGTGCTGGCGAAGATCCCCGGGCCCGACGGCCGCCTGGTGCCGGGCACGCGCGGCATCTCGCTGTTCGTCGTGCCCAAGCGCATGGTCGACGCCGAGGGCCGGCTCACCGGCGAGCGCAACGACGTCACGCTGGCCGGCCTGAACCACAAGTGCGGCTGGCGCGGCACGACGAACACGCTGCTGAGCTTCGGCGAGGGCCGCCACCGCCCGCGCGCGGGTGCCGGCGCCGGGCTGGACGGGCAGGGCAGCGGGGCGGTGGGCTACCTGGTGGGCCGGCCGGGCGAGGGCCTGCGCTGCATGTTCCACATGATGAACGAGGCGCGCATCGGCGTGGGCATGGCCGCGGCGATGCTGGGCATGGCCGGCTACGAGGCGGCGCTGGCCTACGCGCGCCAGCGCCCGCAGGGCCGCCCGGTGGGCCCCGGCGGCAAGGATCCGGGTCAGCCGCAGGTGCCCATCCTCGAGCACGCCGACGTGCGCCGCATGCTGCTGGCGCAGAAGGCGTACTGCGAGGGCGCGCTGGCGCTGGGCCTGTACTGCGCGCGCCTGGTGGACGAGCAGCACACCGGCGAGTCCGCGGCCGCGCGCGAGGCCGCGCTGCTGCTGGAGGTGCTGACCCCGATCGTCAAGAGCTGGCCCAGCGAGTGGTGCCTGGAGGCCAACTCGCTGGCCATCCAGGTGCACGGCGGCTACGGCTACACGCGCGACTTCCCGGTGGAGCAGTACTGGCGCGACAACCGCCTGAACATGATCCACGAGGGCACGCACGGCATCCAGGCGCTGGACCTGCTGGGCCGCAAGGTGGTGATGGACGGCGGCGCCGGGCTGAAGCTGCTGGCCACGCGCATGAGCGCCACGGCGCAGGCGGCAGGGCAGGTGCCGGGCCTGGCCGAGCCCGCCAACGCGCTGGCGGGCGCGCTGCAGCGCCTGGGCGCGGCCACCAAGGCCGCCTGGGCCACCGGCGTGCCCGAGGAGGCCCTGGCCAACGCCACGCCCTACCTGCAGGCCTTCGGCCACGTGGTGCTGGCCTGGGTGTGGCTGGACGTGGCGCTGGTGGCTGCGCGGCCGGGCTCGGGTGCGACAGGCGTTCCAGGCGTTCAAGGCGCATCCGTGGCGTCCGGTGCCTCTGGTGCCGCAGGCCGCGTGGACGATGTCGTGAACGCAGCAGCGGTCGATGCCCTGGGCGACGCCGCCTTCCGCGCCGGCAAGTTGATGGCGATGCGCTACTTCTACGCCTACGAGCTGCCGAAGATCGACGCCTGGCTCGGCGTGGTGGCCCGGCGCGAGGCGCTGGTGCGTGAGATCGATCCGCAGAGCCTGGAGCCCTGATGAAGCCCGCCACCGTGGAGACGCTGGCCTGGGTGCTCATCTACGGCGGACTGCTGCTGGCGGTGCTGGGCCTGACGGTGCAGCGCCTGGACGACGCGCTGGGCTGGTCGCTGGCGGCGCTGGGCGCGGTGGCGGCCGGGGTCGGCGTGGCGCTGATCTGGGTGCGCTCCAGGATGGACCGATGATCCCGAACCGGCGTAGCCCGCAGCGCCTGACGCCGTCTCTATGAAACCCGGCTGCCCGCAAGCGCGGCCCCCAAGAGGAGAGAACGCTTGAGCACCCCTGTGATGAAGCTCTTCGATTTGAGCGGCCGCGTGGCGCTGGTCACCGGCGGCTCGCGCGGCCTGGGCCTGCAGATGGCCGAGGCCCTGGGCGAAGCCGGCGCAAAGATCATGCTGACGGCGCGCAAGGCCGCCGAGCTGGAGGAGGCCGTGGCCCACCTCGCCGACAAGGGCATCGACGCGCGCTGGGTTGCGGCCGATAGCAGCGACCCGGCGCAGGTGCACCGCGTCGTCGACGAGACGATGCAGCGCCTGGGCCGCCTCGACATCCTGATCAACAACGCCGGCGCAACCTGGGGTGCGCCGGCCGAGGACCATCCGCTCGAGGCCTGGGACAAGGTGATGAACCTGAACGTGCGCAGCCTGTTCCTGTACGCGCAGGCCGCGGCCAAGGCCTGGATGATCCCCCACCGCTGGGGCCGCATCGTCAACGTCGCGTCGATCGCCGGCCTGGCGGGCTCGGTCAACGTCGACTTCGTCGCCTACGGCACGAGCAAGGCCGCGGCAATCAACCTCTCGCGCATGCTGGCCGGAGAATGGGGCGAGTACGGCATCACGGTGAATGCGCTGGCGCCGGGTTTCTTCCCGAGCAAGATGACGCGCGCCACCCTGGCCGAACTGGGCGTGGAGAAGCTCTGTGAGGCCGTGCCGCTGCGCCGCATCGGCGACGAGGACGACCTGAAGGGCGCGGTGCTGCTGTTCGCCAGCGCCGCGGGCAAGCACATCACCGGCCAGGTGCTGGCCGTGGACGGTGGCATCAGCGCGGTGCACTATGGCTGATTCGTCGGCGCTGGCGCCCGACCTGCACGCTTCCGTGCCCTTCGTCGACCATCTGGGTTTCGAGTTGATCGATGTCGGCGCGGGTCATTGCACACTGGGTGCCGCCGTCCGGCCCGAGTTGACCAACCGCTGGGGCGTGGCGCACGGCGGGCTGCTGATGACACTGCTGGACGTGGCGATGGCCCGCGCGGCGCGCAGTCCGGCCCGGCCCGACGGCCCGCCGCAGCGCAGCGTCGTGACGGTGGAGATGAAGACCAGCTTCATGCGGCCGGGCAGCGGCGCCTTGCGCGCGCACGGCCGACGTCTGCACCAGACGGCGACCCTGGCCTTCTGCGACGCCGAGGTGCGGGACGCGGCCGGGCAGCTCGTCGCCCATGCCACCGGTACCTTCAAGTACCTGCGCGCGCTGCCGCTCGGCGCGCGTGCCCTTCAGACGGACGTTCCCGATGACTGAGGGCCTCAGCGCAACCCCGAGGGCCGGGCGTTGCCCGTCCCCGTCCCCCGTGGGGGCGAAAGAAGACTTGGGGCGGCCCGGCGTCTTCTCGAGAGTCGTTCCCGGAGCCGCCACCGAATCACACCAGACCTGCCCGCTTTCCTGCCGGAGTTCCCTGCCATGCCCCTGACCCACGACCAGATCCTGCTCGCCTCGCGTCCTGTCGGCGAGCCGACGGCCGACCAGTTCCGCCTGGTTCGGACCGACGTGCCCGAGCCCCTTGAGGGCCAGGTGCTGGTGCGCCACCACTACCTCAGCCTGGACCCGTACATGCGCGGGCGCATGAACGAAGGTCGAAGCTACGCCGCACCGCAAGCGCTGGGCGAGGTGATGATCGGCGGCACGGTCGGGGAAGTCGTCGCCTCGCGTCACCCGGGCTTTGTGGCGGGCGATCAGGTGGTCGGCATGGGCGGCTGGCAGGAGTACTCCGTCGTCGACGCCAGCCAGCCCGGCGTGCTGCGCAAGGTCGACACGACCCATGTGCCGCTGTCGGCCTACCTGGGTGCGGTGGGCATGCCCGGGGTCACGGCCTGGGTCGGGCTGACGCAGATCATCGAGCCCAAGGCGGGCGAGACGGTGGTGGTCGACGCCGCCAGTGGGGCCGTGGGGGGCGTCGTCGGGCAACTGGCCAAGGCCCGAGGTTGCCGCGTCGTCGGCATCGCCGGGGGCGCCGAGAAGTGCCGGTACGTCGTGGACGAACTGGGCTTCGACGCGTGCATCGACCACCGCGCCCATGGCGACCTGAAATCCATGCTGCGCGCGCTGAAGGAGGCCGCGCCGGCCGGCATCGACGGTCATTTCGAGAACGTCGGTGGCCACCTCCTGGACGCCGTGATGCTGCGCATGAACGCTTTCGGCCGCATCGCCTTCTGCGGGATGATCGCCGGCTACAACGGCGAGCCGATTCCGATGGCCAACCCCTCGCTGATCCTGGTGTCGCGGCTGAAACTGCAGGGCTTCATCGTCAGCGAACACATGAAGCTGTGGCCGGCAGCGCTGAAGGAACTGGGTGGGATGGTGGCCAGCGGCCGCATGAAGTACCGCGAGACGGTGGCCCAGGGCCTGGCCAGCGCGCCCGAGGCCTTCCTCGGGCTGCTGAAGGGGCGCAACTTTGGCAAGCAGTTGGTCAAGCTGATCTGATCGGAGGGACATCGCCATGCACCACGATCCGATCGGCCCCGGCGGCATCGCCGTCATCACGGGTGCCGCCTCCGGCTTCGGCCTGGAGGCGTGCCGTATCGCCGCGCGGCGCGGCATGTCGGTCGTCATGGCCGACGTGCAGGCCGACGCGCTCGACAGCGCCGCCGCCGAGATCCGCAGTCTGGGTGCGCCCGTGCTGCCGTTTCAACTCGACGTCTCGAAGGCCGCCGAGGTCGACGCCCTGGGCGCGGCCACGCGGCAGACCTTCGGCGTGCCGACCTTTGTGTTCAACAACGCCGGTGTCGGCGCCGGCGGGCTGGTGTGGGAGCACTCGGCGCGCGACTGGGAATGGGTGATCGGCGTCAACCTGATGGGTGTGGCCCATGGCCTGCGTGTCTTCACGCCGATGATGCTGGCGGCCGCACGGGCCGACGCCGCCTGGCGCGGCCACATCGTCAACACCGCCAGCATGGCCGGGTTGCTCAATGCGCCCAACATGGGTCTGTACAACGCGAGCAAGCATGCGGTGGTGTCGCTGTCGGAGACCCTGTACCAGGACCTCGGGCTGGTCACGGCCCAGGTGCGGGCCCATGTGCTGTGCCCGTACTTCGTGCCGACGGGCATCCACCGCAGCGAGCGCAACCGCCCGCATGGCCTGGCCGACCCTGCCGCGTCCGCCACGCGCAGCCAGCGCGTGGCACAGGCGATGAGCGACAAGGCGGTGACGAGCGGCAAGGTCAGCGCGGCGCAGGTCGCGCAGTTCGTCTTCGACGCGATGGCACAGGACCGCTTCTACGTCTTCAGCCATCCAGGCAGCCTGGGCGGCGTGGGCACGCGCATGGAGGATGTGCTGCAAGCCCGCAATCCGAGCGACCCCTTCGCGCAGCGTCCCCAGGTGCGGGCGCAACTGCTCGGGGCCCTCGCGGATCGGGGTGTCGAGGGGCCCGGAGGCTGAAGTCACCTTCCATGGGCGGCGACCTGAGGTCTGCTGCGGCGGTGTCTGGGACGCAGCGGGTCCATGAAGGGGGTCTGGCTGTCGCGGGTACGCAACAGCGCGCCTCCTCTGTGGGTCAAGAATTAACCGACCGAACGGTCGAATAATTCTTCCCTTTGTGCGAGGTCAGTGATAAGGTGCTGGGTTTCGTGCAGCCCACATGGCGCGCCGGCGGGCGCATGGCCTTCGGTTGCTGCGCTCGTCCATCGCGCTGCCCGCACCCGACCCCTCCACTTCAGCCGTTCCGATGCCATGATTGCCTGGGTGTTCCAACTGGCGCGCTGGTCTGCCGTCCTGGGCGGCGTGTTGCTGGCGGCCGTGATGCTGATGATCGTCGCGAGCGTGTCGGGCCGTGCGCTGGTGCCGATCGGTCTGGGCCCGGTGCCCGGCGACTTCGAACTGGTGGAGGTCGGCACCGCCGTCGCCGTGTTCCTCTTCCTGCCGTGGTGCTACCTGAGGGGCGGCCATGCGTCGGTCGACCTGCTGTACGAGCGCTTCCCGCCGCGGCTGAAGTGGTTCGTCACCACCCTGGCCGACCTGCTGATGCTTGCACTGTGGGTCACGCTGACCGAGCGGCTGTACGAGGGCATGCTGGAGAAGCGCGAGTACCTCGAGACCACCTTCATCCTGATGATGCCGATGTGGTGGGGCTATGCCGTGTGCCTCGTCGGCGGCGTGGTCGGCTGCCTGGCCTACCTGGCCAAGACACTGATCCAGTTCCGCCTGGCCGACTGGCCGGCCGGCTGGACCGTCGAATCCACCGGGGGACATTGAGATGACACCCGTCGAACTCGCCGCCTGGTCGTTTCCCGTCCTGCTCGCCCTGATCTTCATTCGCCTGCCCATCGGGCTGTCGATGGCGCTGTGCGGGCTGGTGGGCTCGTGGATCCTCTACGGGCAGTCGGGGCCGGTGCTCAACCAGCTCAAGCATGTCAGCTACGGCACCTTCTCCAACTACAACCTCTCGGTCATCCCGCTGTTCCTGCTGATGGGGCAGTTCGCCGCGCTCGGCGGGCTGTCGCAGGCGCTGTTCAAGGCCGCAGAGGCCTGGATCGGGCATCGCAAGGGCGGTGTGGCGATGGCCGCGGTCGGGGCCTGCGCCGGCTTCGGCTCGATCTGCGGCTCCTCGCTTGCTACCGCAGCCACGATGGGACAGGTCGCCTTGCCGGAACTGAAGAAGGCCGGCTATTCCGGGGCGCTGTCCACCGCGTGCCTGGCCGCCGGCGGCACGCTCGGCATCCTGATCCCGCCGTCGGTGGTCCTCGTCATCTACGCGATCCTGACCGAGCAGAACATTGCCAAGCTGTTCCTGGCGGCCTTCATACCCGGCATCCTGGCGGCCATCGGGTACGCCATCGTGATCTCGATCTATGTCCGCGTCGTGCCCGGCAGCGGGGGCACGGTACCGCCGATGCCGATGAGCGAGCGCCTGCGCGCCACGGCCAAGGTCTGGCCGGTGGTCGTGATCTTCCTGGCGGTGGTCTGGGGCATCTACGGCGGCATCTTCACGCCGGCCGAAGGGGCGGCCGTCGGCGCCTTCGGCACCGGCCTGGCCGCCTGGGCGGCGGGCGGGCTGACCCGCCGCACCCTGCGCGACGCCTTCTTCGGCACCGCGGTGGCCACCGGCATGATCTTCATGATCGTGCTCGGCGCGGCGCTGTTCAACAGTTTTCTGGCGCTGTCGCAACTGCCGCAGACGCTGGCCGAGTGGGTGGGCACGCAGGGGTTGAACCCGTGGGTGGTGTTGACCGCCGTGCTGGTGGTGTACCTGCTGCTGGGCTGCGTCATGGACTCGCTGTCCATGATCCTGCTGACCATCCCGATCTTCTTCCCGATGATCATGAAGCTCGACTTCGGCCTGACGCCGGAGGAGACCGCGATCTGGTTCGGCATCCTGGTGCTGATCGTCGTCGAGGTGGGTCTGATCACACCGCCGGTGGGGATGAACCTGTTCGTCATCAACAACCTGGCGCGCGGCGTGCCGATCGCGCACACCTACCGGGGTGTGATGCCCTTCGTCGCGAGCGATCTGATCCGCACCGCGATCCTGGCCACCTTCCCGGTGATCACCTTGTTCGTGCTGCGCTTGTAGTGTGACCGACCCGGATGCGTCCCGGCGCCATGGGGAGGGTGTCCGGGGTCTGCAGGACGGTGGGTGCCGGCCGACGGATCGGGGTAGACCCGATGGTTGCAGTCGATACCAGCGGTTAAGGTGCCACCGTCCGTCCTCACGTCCTTCCCGTCTCAGGAGAGTCCCGATGAAAGCCCTGTTCAAGCCCCTGGCCCTCGCGGCCGTGATGACCGTCGCCGCGTCTGCGGCACAAGCCCAGTCGCCGATCGTGCTGAAGGTGCATCACTTCCTCGGTGGTCAGTCGATCCAGCACACGACCATGCTCGGCGACTGGTGCAAGGCCATCGCACGGGACTCCAGCAACCGCCTGCAGTGCCAGATCTTCCCGGCCATGCAGCTCGGCGGCACGCCGCCGCAGCTGTTCGATCAGGCCAAGGACGGCATCGCCGACGTGGTGTGGACGGTGGCCGGTTACACCCCGGGCCGCTTCCTGCGCTCGCAGGTCTTCGAACTGCCCTTCATGATGACCGATCCGGCCGGCACCAGCCGCGCCGCCTGGGACTACGTGCAGAAGCACGCGATGGACGAGTACAAGGACGTCAAGCTGCTGGCCATCCATGTCCACGGCCCTGGCGTCATCTTCACCCGTGACAAGCCGGTGAAGACCATGGAGGATCTCAAGGGCATGAAGCTGCGCGGGCCGACGGCCACGATCACCAGCATGCTCAGGACCATGGGCGCCGTGCCGGTGGGCATGCCCGTACCGCAGGTGCCCGAGGCCCTGTCCAAGGGCGTGATCAACGGCGCGGTGATCCCCTACGAGGTGGCGCCCGGCCTGAAGGTGCAGGAGCTGACCAAGTTCGCTGCCGAGACCGATCCGAGCTACCCGGCGCTGTACACCACGGTGTTCGTCGTGCCGATGAACAAGGCACGCTACGAATCGCTGCCGGCGGACCTGAAGGCGGTCATCGACAAGAACTCGGGGCGCGAGTTCTCGGCGACGCTGGCAGCGCAGCAGGCAGGCAACGATGTACCTGGCCGCAAGATCTTCGCGGCGACGCCCGGCTACACGATCAGCATGATCCCGGGCGCGGAACTGCAGCGCTGGCAGAAGGCCACGGCCGACCTCGACGACGCCTGGGTCGCCGACGTCACCAAGCGCGGTGGCAACGGCAAGGCCATGCTCGACGACGCCCGCGCGCTGGTCAAGCAGTTCTCCAAGTGATGCCACACAGCGCATGACGGTCGACAGCGGGCTTCGGCCCGCTTTTTTCTGCGCGCGCGGCGCGGTGGTGATCGGCGGTGGACCGGCTGGGCTGATGGCTGCCGAGGTGCTGGCCGAGGCCGGCGTGCCGGTGGACCTGTTCGACGGGATGCCGTCAGTCGGGCGCAAGTTCCTGCTGGCGGGCAGGGGCGGCCTGAACCTGACGCACAGCGAGGTCGCCGACACCTTCGTCGCCCGATACCGCGATCGCCGCGACGCGCTCGAGCCGACGATCCGCGCCTTCGGTCCCGAGGCCGTGCGGGCCTGGGCCCGCGGCCTGGGGGTGGACACCTTCGTGGGCACGTCCGGCCGCGTGTTCCCGCGCGACATGAAGGCGGCGCCGCTGCTGCGCGCCTGGCTTCACCGCCTGCGCCTGCACGGCGTGCGTCTTGCCATGCGACACCGTTGGCGCGGATGGGATGCACAGGGCCGGCTGCAGTTCGACACGCCGCAGGGTGGGGTGACAGTCGAGGTGCCCCTGACCGTGCTCGCGCTGGGCGGCGCAAGCTGGTCGCGGCTGGGCTCGGACGGGGCCTGGCTGCCGTGGTTGCGTGCCCGCGGGGTGTCGGTGCGTGAGCTGACACCCTCGAACTGCGGTTTCGACGTCGGCTGGAGCGAACACTTCTCGAGCCGGCACGCCGGGGCGCCGATGAAGGGCGTGGCCATCGCCTGGCAGGAGGCGTTCGGTCAAGGCACTGGACGCGCCGAAGGCTCGGAAGTCTCGGGAGGCGCGCAGGGCAGTCAAGGCGAGGAGCGCAAGGCAGGCAAGGAGGGCACGGAAGGCGCAGTGCGCGGAGGCTGGCAGTGGCGCAAGGGCGAGTTCGTCGTGACGGCGGGCGGAGTCGAGGGCAGCGTGATCTATGTCGCAAGCGCTGCCCTGCGTGACGGCATCGCGCGCGACGGGCACGCGACCTTCCTGGTCGACCTGCTTCCGGCCCACACCCCTGAATCGGTGGCTGCCGCGCTTGCGCATCCGCGTGGCACGCGCTCACTGGCGACGCACCTGAAGTCCCGCCTCGGCCTGGACGGCGTGAAGCGGGCGCTCGTCCATGAATGCCTGACGGCGGACGTCATCGCCGACACGTCGGCGTTGGCGCGGGCGTTGAAGGCGGTGCCGGTGACCGTGCGCGCCTGCCGGCCGATCGACGAGGCCATCAGCAGCGCCGGTGGTGTGCCGTTCGAGGCACTGGACGAACACCTGATGCTGCGTGCCGCGCCGGGTGTCTTCTGCGCCGGCGAGATGCTGGACTGGGAGGCGCCGACCGGGGGCTACCTGTTGACGGCGTGCCTGGCCACCGGCCGCGCCGCGGGCCTGGGGGCCCTGGCCCGATGGAGAGATGGAGGTCTGTCGCCACCCGCGGGGGCCGCCGGGCAGGATGTGGGTGAACAGGTGGGCGCCGAACCAACGTCGCCGGACCGAAGCGTCGGTGTGAAGCGTCGGTCTGAAGCGTCGCCCTGAAGCTTCGGCCCGGCCACTGGCTACACTGCCGCGCTTTGCGCTCCCTGCATTGCGCGCCCTGCGCTGCCTGCATCCCTTGGACAAGATCCTCGCCCAGATCGCCGCAGAACTCCGGGTCCGGCCGGCCCAGGTGCGGGCCGCCGTCGACCTGTTGGACGGCGGCGCCACCGTGCCCTTCATCGCCCGCTACCGCAAGGAGGCCACCGCCGGGCTCGACGACGCACAGTTGCGTGACCTCGAGACAAGGCTGGCCTACCTGCGCGAACTCGAGGATCGTCGCGCCACGGTGCTGAAGAGCATCGGCGAGCAAGGCAAGCTCACGCCCGAGTTGCAGGCCGCCATCGAGGCGGCCGACACCAAGCAGGCCCTTGAGGACCTGTACCTGCCCTACAAGCCGCGCCGACGCACCAAGGGCATGATGGCCCGCGAGGCGGGCATCGAGCCGCTGGCCGACCGCCTGTTCGCGGACCCCACGCTCGAACCCCTGGCCCAGGCGCAGGCTTTCGTCGCCGCGTATCCCGGCGGTGCGGCGGCCCTGACCGAGGCGGGGTATGCCGACGCGCATGCGGTGCTCGACGGCGTGCGTGACCTGCTGTCCGAGCGCTGGGCGGAGGACGCCGTGCTCGTGGGCGCGTTGCGGGAGTGGCTGTGGAGCGAAGGCGAACTGCGCAGCGCGCTGGCCGATGGCAAGGACCCGCAGGACACGGAGGCGGCGCGCTACCGCGACTACTTCGACCATGCCGAACCCATCGCCTCGGTGCCCAGCCACCGCGCGCTGGCAATCTTCCGCGGGCGCGCTCAGGGCTGGCTCGACGCCTCGCTGTCGATCGATCCGCCTGTGCTGCAGGCGACGACGGGCGAGCCCGCGGCGCGCACCGCGTCGCCGACGCTGGCCGAAGGGCGCATCGCCCAGCATCTGGTCTGGCGCCACGCGCAGCGTGCGGCCGACGACCTGATCCGCCGCACGGTGTTGTGGACCTGGAAGGTGAAGTTGTCGCTCAGCCTGGAGCGCGACCTGTTCGCGCGGCTGCGGGAGCAGGCCGAGGCCGTGGCCATCAAGGTCTTCGCCGACAACCTGCGCGACCTGCTGCTGGCCGCGCCCGCAGGCAAGCGGGCCGTGATGGGCCTGGATCCGGGCATCCGCACCGGTGTGAAGGTGGCCGTGGTCAGCGACACCGGCAAGGTGCTCGACACCGGCACGGTCTTTCCGCACGAGCCGCGCAACGATTGGGAAGGGGCGCTGCACGCACTCGGCAGGCTGGTGGCCGCCCACGGCGTGAGCCTGATCGCCATCGGCAACGGCACGGCCAGCCGCGAGACCGACCGCCTGGCTGGCGACCTGCTGCACCGCCTGCGCCAGATCGCCCCGGAGGTGCGGCTGGACAAGGTCGTCGTCAGCGAGGCGGGGGCCTCTGTCTACTCGGCCAGTGTGCTGGCCAGCCAGGAACTGCCCGATCTGGACGTGAGCCTGCGTGGCGCCGTCAGCATCGCGCGGCGCTTGCAGGACCCGCTGGCCGAACTCGTCAAGATCGACCCGAAGAGCATCGGGGTGGGTCAGTACCAGCATGACGTCAACCAGTCCGCGCTGGCGCGCACGCTGGATGCGGTCGTGGAGGACTGCGTCAACGGCGTCGGCGTCGACCTGAACACCGCTTCCGTGCCGCTGCTGGCGCGGGTGGCCGGCCTGTCCACGGCCATGGCCTCGAGCATCGTGCGCTGGCGTGATGCGCACGGCGCGTTCCGCAATCGACAGCAGTTGCTGGAGGTCGCCGGGCTGGGGCCTCGCACCTTCGAGCAGGCGGCGGGGTTCTTGCGCATCCGTGACGGCGACGATCCTCTGGACGCCACCGGCGTCCACCCGGAGACCTACCCGGTGGTGCAGCGCATGCTCGCGCACACCGGCCGCAGCGTCACGCAGTTGATGGGCCACGCCGACGTGCTGCGCGCGTTGAAGCCCGAGACCTTTGCGGACGATCGGTTCGGCGCGATCACGGTGCGTGACCTCTTCGGCGAGCTGGAAAAGCCCGGGCGCGATCCGCGGCCCGATTTCCAGGTGGCCCGCTTCAACGACGAGGTCCAGGACATCCGGGACGTCAAGCCCGGGATGCTGCTGCAGGGCACCGTCAGCAACGTCGCGCAGTTCGGCGCCTTCGTCGACCTCGGGGTCCACCAGGACGGGCTCGTGCACGTCAGCCAGCTCAGCCACAAGTTCGTCCAGGACGCGCGCGAGGTCGTGCGCACGGGCCAGGCGGTGAAGGTGCGGGTGCTCGAGGTCGACCTCGAGCGCAAGCGCATCTCGCTGTCGATGAAGCTCAAGGCGTCGCCCGTGCAAGCCGGCACACGCGCGGGCGGCGCCGGCGCCGCGCCGGGCGACAACCGATTCCGCCCGGCAGCGCCCGGCGAGCGCAGCCGCGCCGGCGCAGCGCGGGCGCAGACACGGGACGCGGCGCCGCAAGGACAGGGCGCGATGGCGGCGGCGTTCGCCCGCCTGCAGACGCGTCGCTGTGGCTGCTGACAATGAACCGATGATGCGCTGCTGATGCACTGGATGCACTGGATGCGCTGGATGCACGGCTCCTGCGTTATCGAGGCGCGGTTGACGCCCCGTGGAGCGGCGTCTGCGCGGGCACCGGCCGCATGACGACCCTACGATCGAAGGAGGTTGCGATGGACCCGAAGACCGTACATCCCGAGACTGCCACGGCCCAGGCGCTGGGCTGGATCGACGAGGCCACCCGCGCGATCACGCCGCCGGTGCATGTCTCCTCGACCTATCTGCGCGACCCCGACAACGGCTACCGCAGCGGGCGCATCTACGCGCGGGCCGACAACCCGGCCTACGACCAGGCCGAAGCCGTGCTCGCGCACCTGGAGCAGGGTGCCCGGGCCTTGCTCTTCGCCTCCGGCATGGCCGCGGCCACGGCCGTCTTCCAGGCGCTGGACCCGGGCGACCACGTGCTTGCGCCCAAGGTGATGTACTGGTCGCTGCGCAACTGGCTCATGACCTTCGCCACGCGTTGGGGGCTGCAGGTCGAACTGATCGACATGACCTCGCCCGCGGCCGTCCAGGCCGCCGTGCGGCCGGGGCAGACGAAGCTCGTGTGGGTGGAGACGCCGGCCAACCCGCTGTGGACCGTCACCGACATCGCCGCCACCGCCGCCATCGCGCACGCTGCAGGGGCACGGCTGGCGGTCGACTCCACCGTGGCCACGCCCGTGCTCACGCAGCCGCTGGTGCTTGGCGCCGACATCGTCATGCACGCGGCCACCAAGTACCTCAACGGGCACTCCGATCTGATCGCCGGCGCGCTCGTCACGCGCACCGATGACGCGTTCTGGACCCGTGTGCGCGCCGTGCGGGCGCAGGTTGGCGGCACGCTCGGCTCCTTCGAGGCCTGGCTGTTGCTGCGTGGCATGCGCACGCTGCACCTGCGGGTGCGCGCGGCCTGCGCCGCCGCCGATCGGATCGCGCGGCATTTCGACGCGCACCCCCTGGTGGCCGAGGTGCTCTATCCGGGCCTGCCGCAGGCCCAGGGACACGAGGTGTCGGCGCGGCAGATGGCGGGCGGGTTCGGCGGGATGCTGTCGATCCGTGCCCGCTGCGGCGAGGCGGCGGCCATCGGCACCGCGGCCCACACCGCCTTGTGGAAGCGCGCGACCTCGCTCGGTGGCGTCGAAAGCCTCATCGAGCACCGTGCCAGCATCGAGGGCGCCGGCACGCCAGCACCCACCGACCTGCTGCGCCTGTCGGTGGGCATCGAGCACGCCGATGACCTGATCGCCGATCTGGAGCAGGCGCTGCGGCGCGCGCACGGGTGAAGGCGCTCGAGATCCGCGCCGGCCCGCGCGCCCGCCTGTGGCTGCGCGAGCGGGGCTTGCGCGCGCAGGATGTGCGGCTGATCCCCGGTGCGGCGGGCGGGCCCAAGGGCCTGGTGCTGAACCCGCTGGACCGCTATCTCTTCGGCCATTGGCTCGCCCAGGCGCCGCAGACACTGCACCTCGTGGGTGCCTCGATCGGCGCCTGGCGCATGGCCTGTGCCTGCGTGCCTGACGCCGAGTCGGCGCTGGCGCAGATGGCCGAGGACTACATCACGCAGCGCTACGACCACGCGCCGGGCCGCCCGCCCACTGCGCAGACGGTCAGCACGGCCTTCGGTCGCAAGCTCGACGAGCGTCTGGCGCCTCGGGCTGTGCAGATCCTCGGCCACCCGACCCGACGCCTGCACGTCGTGACGAGCCGTGGTCGGCACCTGCTGTCGAGCGAAGGCCGCTGGCGCACCCCCATCGGCTACGCCGGCGCCTTCGTGGCCAATGCCTGGCGGCGGCGCGCGCTCGGCGCATGGATCGAGCGGGTCGTCTTCAGTGACCCGCGCGAGCCGCTGCCCCTGCCGCTGGACGACTTCCGCAGCCGCCAGGCCACCCTGCGCGAAGTGAACCTGACCCAGGCGATCCTGGCCAGCTGTTCGATCCCGTTCTGGTTGCGCGCCGTCAGCGGCATCCCCGGTGCGCCGCCCGGGGCCCACTGGGATGGCGGCATCACCGACTACCACCTGCACCTGCGCTACGGCGCGATGCCCGAAGGCCTCGTGCTCTACCCGCACTTCCAGCCGACCGTGGTGCCCGGCTGGCTGGACAAGGCCTGGCGCGCGCGGCACCGGGCCACGGCCGCACTCGACAACGTGGTGCTGCTGTCGCCGAGTCCGCAGTGGGTCGCCAGCCTGCCCGGTGGCAAGCTGCCTGATCGCAGTGACTTCAAGGCCTGGGGGGACGACATCGATGGCCGCCAGCGGGTCTGGCGGCGCGCGCTGGCCGAGAGCGAACGGCTGGCTGACGAGTTTGCGCATTGGGTCGGGCAGCCCGGAGCCTTGCAGTCGCAGGCCCTCGAATGAAGCCTGCGGGCGGCCGCGGGCGCGCCCCGGTGCCCGTGGCCGCGGGCTCCGGTAAACTCGTGGCGGTTTCGACCCACATCTGCAAGAGCGAGAAAGGCATTTCGGTTATGACACCGCGGACGACGACGACCGATACCGGGGCATGACCCCGCCGCTGCGCCGCCACGTCCTCCCGACCTGTCCTTTCCCCAGACGAAGCGCGGCATCCCCCGCGCTTTTTTGTTTCCAGAGATGAGCTCATGATCCAGATCACGCTGCCCGACGGCTCGCGCCGTGCCTTCGAACACCCCGTCACCGTCGCCGAGGTGGCGGCCTCCATCGGCTCGGGCCTGGCCAAGGCGGCGCTGGCTGGCAAGGTGGACGGCCACCTTGTCGACACCAGCCACCGCATCGAGGCCGATGCCGCCCTGTCCATCGTCACCGACAAGGACGCCGACGGGCTCGAACTCATCCGTCACTCCACCGCCCACCTGCTGGCGTACGCGGTCAAGGAGTTGTACCCCGATGCCCAGGTGACCATCGGCCCGGTCATCGAACACGGTTTCTACTACGACTTCGCCTACAAGCGGCCTTTCACGCCCGAGGACCTGGCCGCGATCGAGCAGCGCATGGGAGAGCTCGCGCGCAAGGACGAGAAGGTCGAGCGCCGGGTGCTGCCGCGCGACGAGGCAGTGGCCCACTTCAAGGGCCTGGGCGAGCACTACAAGGCCGAGATCATCGCTGGCATCCCGCAGGATCAGGCGGTGTCGCTGTACCGCGAGGGTGGCTTCGAGGACCTGTGCCGCGGCCCGCACGTGCCCAGCACCGGACGGCTGAAGCACTTCAAGCTGATGAAGGTGGCCGGCGCCTACTGGCGCGGCGACCACCGCAACGAGATGCTGCAGCGCATCTACGGCACCGCCTGGGCCAGCAAGGACGACCTGCAGAAGTACCTGACCATGCTGGAGGAGGCGGAAAAGCGCGATCACCGGCGGCTCGGCCGCGAGCTCGACCTGTTCCACCTCGACGACCACGCACCCGGCGTCGTCTTCTGGCATCCGAAAGGCTGGACGGTGTGGCAGGGGGTGGAGCAGTACATGCGCCAGGTCTATCGTGACAACGGCTACCACGAGGTCAAGGGCCCGCAGATCCTGGACAAGGCGCTGTGGGAGAAGACCGGGCATTGGGACAAGTACCGCGACCACATGTTCGTCACCGAGAGCGAGAAGCGCGACTACGCCCTCAAGCCGATGAACTGCCCGGGCCACATCCTGATCTTCAAGCAGGGCATCAAGAGCTACCGCGATCTTCCGCTGCGCTACGGCGAGTTCGGGCAGTGCCACCGCAACGAGCCCACCGGCGGCCTGCACGGCATCATGCGCGTGCGCGGCTTCACCCAGGACGACGGCCACATCTTCTGCACCGAGGACATGATCCTCGACGAGTGCGTGGCCTACACCGAACTGCTGCAGAAGGTCTATGCCGACTTCGGCTTCAGCGACATCCTCTACAAGGTGGCCACGCGGCCGGCCGCGCGCATCGGCTCCGACGAGATCTGGGACAAGGCCGAACACGCGCTGATGGAGAGCCTGCGCCGCTCGGGAGTGGAGTTCGTCATCGCCCCGGGCGACGGCGCCTTCTACGGGCCGAAGATCGAGTACACGCTCAAGGACGCCATCGGCCGGCCCTGGCAGTGCGGCACCATGCAGGTCGATTTCTCGATGGCGCAGCGGCTCGATGCCGAGTATGTGGCCGACGACGGCACGCGCCGACACCCGGTGATGCTGCATCGCGCCATCGTCGGCAGCCTCGAGCGTTTCATCGGGATCCTGATCGAGCAGCACGCCGGTGCGCTGCCCGTCTGGCTGGCGCCGCAGCAGGCGGTGGTGTGCCCGATCACCGACGCACAGCGCGATTACGCGCAAGAAGTGGCGAAAACGCTGCAAATACAAGGAGTTAGGGTCTCTGTGGATGCCCGCAACGAGAAAATCACCTATAAAATACGGGAACATTCGTTGCAAAAGGTTCCGTACATCCTCGTCGTGGGCGACAAGGAGAAGGCAAACGGAACGGTTGCGGTACGTGCACGGGGTCCGGTGGACCTTGGTGTGATGGACGTGAGTGACTTCCACAAGAAGCTTGCCGCGCACATCTCATCGAAGGCCTGAGCCCGCAGGCGCGTCCGCTTTGTCGAGGGAAGCGGCCTTGCTGCCTTGAGGCCGCCAAAAGGGGTTCGAACCATCGCTACCTTCATGGACCGCCGCGTGCCGAACGCGGAACGCAAGCACCGCTTGAACCGCGAGATCATGGCGCCTCAGGTGCGCCTGAACGGTGTGGAGAACGAGCCGCTGGGCATCGTCAGCATCTACGACGCCTTGCGCATGGCCGGAGAACTCGACGTTGACCTGGTCGAGATCGCGGCCATGGCCGACCCTCCGGTGTGCCGGCTCATGGACTACGGCAAGTTCAAGTACCAGGAGCAGAAGAAGGCAGCCGAGGCCAAGGCAAAGCAGAAGGTCGTCGAGATCAAGGAAGTGAAGTTCCGCCCCGGCACCGACGAGGGCGACTACCTGATCAAGATGCGCAACCTGCGCCGCTTCATCGCCGAGGATGGCGACAAGGGCAAGGTCACCCTGCGCTTCCGTGGCCGCGAGATCACGCACCAGGACATCGGCATGCGACTGCTCGAGCGCATCCGCGACGAGCTTGCCGATGTCGCGGTCGTCGAGCACATGCCCAAGCTCGAAGGCCGGCAGATGATCATGGTGCTTGCGCCCAAGCGCAGGTAGCCGCCCCGGCGGCCCGCCGTGGTCGCGTGGCCGCGTGGTCGCGTGCCCACTGCCACCGGGCACTGCCGATGCGCAGTCGCGAGCCGCGCAGGGCCAAAATCGGTGACAATCGAGGGCTCGGCTGGGTACAGCCGGGTCATCCCAGAAGCCCAGACAGGCTCCGTAAGCACCTCCGGACCGGGGGACGCCTGTCGAGGCATCCAACAACAGGACATCGTCATGCCCAAGATGAAGACGAAGAAGAGCGCGGCCAAGCGCTTCCGGGTGCGCCCGGGCGGCACGGTCAAGCGCGGCCAGGCGTTCAAGCGCCACATCCTCACCAAGAAGAGCACCACACGCAAGCGGCACCTGCGCGGCTCGGCGAACGTGCACGAGACCAACATGGGCCACATCGCCGCGATGCTGCCCTCCGCTGGCCTCTGATCCCACCCACGTCGCCCAAGGAGCACACACATGCCTCGCGTCAAACGTGGTGTCACCGCACACGCCCGTCACAAGAAGATCCTGAAGCTCGCCAAGGGCTTCCGGGGCCGTCGCAAGAACGTCTTCCGCGTCGCCAAGCAGGCGGTGATGAAGGCCGGTCAGTATGCCTACCGCGATCGCCGTACCCGCAAGCGCGTGTTCCGCGCCCTGTGGATCGCCCGTATCAACGCGGCCTCGCGTGAACTGGGCGTGAGCTACAGCAAGTTCATGGCCGGGCTGAAGAAGGCCGGCATCGAACTCGACCGCAAGGTCCTGGCGGACATGGCTGTCCGCGACCCGGCGGCCTTCGGCGGCATCGTCGCCCAGGTCAAGGCCCAGTTGGGTTGATGCAAGTGCCGGGCAACCGGCACCACCGTTCCCCCAGGAGGCCGCCACCTTGCGTGACGGCCTCTTTCATTTACGCGCTGTGTCGATGAACGAACTCGATACCCTGCTGCAGCAGGCCCAGGACGACTTCCAGGCGGCCGGCGGCGCGGCCGACCTCGAGAATGCCAAGGCCCGCTACCTCGGACGCGCCGGGCGTGTCACCGAACTGCTCAAGGCCTTGGGCGGCCTGGCCGCCGACGAGAAGCGGGCACGCGGCGCCGAGATCAACCGCGTCAAGACCGCCATCGAGTCCGCGCTGCAGGCCCGGCGCGACGCGTTGGCCCAGGCTGAACTGCAGGCACAGCTCAAGGCGCAGTCGCTCGACGTCACACTGCCCGGCCGTCAGCGCGGCCTGGGCGGGCTGCACCCGGTCAGCCGCACGATCGAGCGCATCGAGGCGATCTTCGGGTCGATGGGTTTCGACGTCGCCGAAGGCCCCGAGATCGAGACCGACTGGATGAGTTTCACCGCATTGAACAATCCGGAGAACCATCCGGCGCGCTCGATGCAGGACACCTTCTACGTCGACGTCAAGGACGCCGAGGGCCGCTGGCTGAACCTGCGCCCGCACACCAGCCCCATGCAGGTGCGCTACGCCCGCGCCCACGCGCGGCGTCACGCCGGGCAGGAGCCGATGCCCGAGATCCGCGTCATCGCCCCAGGTCGGACCTACCGGGTCGACAGCGACGCCACGCATTCGCCGATGTTCCATCAGTGCGAAGGCCTCTGGATCGGCGAACACATCAGCTTCAAGGACCTGAAGGTGGTCTTCACCGACTTCCTGCGCCGCTTCTTCGAGGACGACGGCATCCAGACGCGCTTCAGGCCGAGCTACTTCCCGTTCACCGAGCCCAGTGCCGAGATCGACATGATGTTCGCCAGCGGCCCGATGAAGGGCCGCTGGCTGGAACTCGCCGGCTCCGGCCAGGTGCATCCGAACGTGGTTCGCAACTACGGGCTCGACCCGGAGCGCTACATCGGTTTCGCCTTCGGCATGGGCCCCGACCGGCTGACGATGCTGCGCTACGGCGTGAGCGACCTGCGCCTGTTCTTCGAGGGTGACCTGCGCTTTCTCGGGCAGTTCCGCTGACCCGGCCACGTTGCCTTCGACTCGACCCCGGACCGACGTCCCTCCGCGAGAGACCCTGCGATGCAATTCCCGGAATCGTGGCTGCGCGAGTTCTGCGACCCAGCCCTTTCGACCGATGAACTCGCCGAACTGCTGACGATGTCCGGCATGGAGGTCGAGGAACTGCGCCCCGTGGCGCCCCCTTTCAGCCGTGTCGTCGTCGGCGAGATCGTCGAGGCCGTCGTCCACCCGAACGCCGACCGGTTGCGGGTCTGCCGGGTCGATGCCGGCGCGCACTCGCCCGATGGGCCGCTGCAGATCGTCTGCGGCGCGCCGAACGCCCGCGTGGGCATCCGGGTCCCGCTGGCGCTGGAGGACGCCGAGTTGCCGCCCGGCCCGGATGGCAAGCCCTTTCGCATCGGCGTGGGCCGGCTGCGCGGCGTGGACAGCCACGGCATGCTGTGCTCGGCGCGTGAACTCAAGCTGTCGGAAGACCATGCCGGCCTGCTCGAGTTGGCGTCCGACGCGCCGCTGGGCGAGGATGTCCGGCAGGTGCTGAAGCTCGACGACACCTTGTTCACGCTCAAGCTGACGCCGAACCTCGGTCATGCGCTGAGCGTCTTCGGCATCGCACGCGAGGTCTCGGCGCTGACGGGCGCGCCGCTGAAGGCGCCTGCCATCCCACCCGTGGCGCCGCGGCACGCGCAGGTGCTGCCGGTGCAGGTGCAGGCGCCCGACCTGTGCGGGCGCTTCTCGGGCCGCGTCGTGCGTGGGGTCGACCCGCGCGCGGCCACGCCGGCATGGATGGTCGAGCGTCTGGCGCGCTGCGGCCAGCGCAGCGTCTCGGCTCTCGTCGACATCTCCAACTACGTGATGTTCGAGTACGGGCGTCCGTCGCACATCTTCGACCTGGACAAGATCCACGAGCGCCTGGTCGTGCGCTGGGGCCGGGCAGGGGAGACGCTGAAGCTGCTCAACGGGCAGACCATCGAGGTGGACGACAGCGTCGGCGTGATCGCCGACGCGCAGGCGGTCGAATCCCTGGCTGGCATCATGGGCGGCGATGCCACCGCGGTCGGCGACGACACCCGCAACGTCTACGTCGAGGCCGCCTTCTGGTGGCCCGAGGCCGTGTCGGGCCGCTCGCGCCGCTTCAATTTCTCCACCGATGCGGGCCACCGCTTCGAGCGCGGCGTCGACCCGGCGCTGACCGTCGAGCACATCGAGCGCATCACCGCGCTGATCCTGCAGGTCTGCGGTGGCGAGCCGGGCCCGATGGACGACCAGACGCTGCGCCTGCCGACGCGCCCGCCCGTGGCCATGCGCGTGTCGCGTGCCGCCAAGGTGCTGGGCATGCCGCTGGAGCCAGCGCGTTGCGTGCAGGTCTTCCAGCGCCTGGGCCTGCAGCACACGGTCGACGGCGACCGGATCGTGGTCACTCCGCCGACCTGGCGCTTCGACCTCGCGATCGAGGAGGATCTGATCGAGGAAGTGGTGCGGGTCATCGGCCTGCAGCACCTGCCCACCACGCCGCCGCAGGCGCCGGTGACCGCGCAGCCCCAACCCGAGACCCGCCGCAGCGCGCATGCGGTGCGCCACGCGCTGGCCGCGCTGGGCTACTTCGAGACCATCAATTTCTCCTTCGTCGAGGAGCGCATGGAGCGCGACCTTGCCGGCAACGCCGACCCGATACGGGTGTTGAACCCGATCGCCGCGCCGCTGGCCGTCATGCGCTCGTCGCTGCTGGGCAGCCTGGTGTCGGTGCTCAAGACCAATCTTGCGCGACGTGCTCCACGCGTGCGCGTGTTCGAGGTCGGCCGTGTGTTCCGCCGCGACTCCACGGTGACGGACGGTGACCTCAGCGTTGCCGGCGTGCACCAGCCGATGCGCGTGGCCGGCCTGGCCTGGGGCCCGGTGGAGACGCTGCAATGGGGCGTGGGCGAGCGCAACGCCGATTTCTTCGACGTCAAGGGGGACGTCGAGGCCTTGCTGGCACCCCGCGCAGCGCGCTTCCTGGCCGACGTCCATCCTGCCATGCACCCCGGGCGCTGCGCCCGCATCGAGCTGGACTCGAGGGTGGTCGGCCACGTCGGCGAACTGCATCCCCAGTGGCGGCAGGCGCTGGACCTGCCTTCGGCGCCGATGATGTTCGAGCTCGACCTGGAGGCCGTGCTGGACAGGGACCTGCCTTCGTTCTGCGCGCTGCCCCGTCAGCAGGCCGCCCTGCGCGATCTGGCGCTCGTCGTGGACGACGCCGTCACGCATGATCGCCTGCACGTCGCGCTGCGCGACGACCCGCATGCCCTCGTGCGCCAGGTGACGCTTTTTGACATCTTCAAGCCCAGCCAGCCCGTGCACGGCATCGCCGCGAATGAACGCAGCCTTGCGGTCCGGCTGGAACTGCTCGATGATGAGGCAACGCTGACCGACGAACGCATCGACGCCGCCGTGACCGCAGCCGTCGAGCGCGCGGCGTGTGCCTGTGGCGCACGTCTGCGCAGCTGAAGCTGCCAGCGCCCGCGACGTCCATCACTGGAGTGAGCCGATGAATCCGTCCCTCGACAACACGTCCGACGACAGCCTGCCGCTGATCGCCACCCTCGAGACGCCCACCTTGACCAAGGCGGACCTGTCGGAGATGTTGTTCGACCGCATCGGTCTGAACAAGCGCGAGTCCAAGGAGATGGTCGATGCCTTCTTCGACAGCGTGCACAGCGAACTCTCTCGTGGCGAGGAAGTGAAGCTGACCGGTTTCGGCAACTTCAACATCCGGCGCAAGGCGCCGAGGCCAGGACGGAACCCGCGCACGGGCGAGGTGGTGCCCATCTCTGCGCGGCAGGTCGTGACGTTTCATGCGAGCCAGAAGCTCAAGGCACAGGTGCAGGGGGATGTTCCGTCCGCCGGCGACTTGGATTAGAGTCAAGCGCTTGATTTGCAAGGACGCTTCCGAGCGGCCCGATGGACAAGACCCTGCCCGAGATCCCAGCCAAGCGCTACTTCACCATCGGTGAAGTCGGCGAGCTGTGCGGTGTCAAGCCCTATGTGCTGCGCTACTGGGAGCAGGAGTTCACGCAGCTTCGCCCGGTCAAGCGGCGCGGCAACCGGCGCTACTACCAGCATCACGAGGTGTTGCTGATCCGTCGGATCCGTGAACTCCTGTACGAGGAAGGCTTCACCATCAACGGCGCCCGCAACCGCCTGTCGGAGATGCCCGCGATCGTGAGGATCGACGACGCCGCGGATGCACAGCCCGTTCGCTCCGCGAACGGCCGCGGCCACAGCGCCCCCGGCCGGCTGTTTGCAGGCGTCGATGGCAGCCCTGCGACGGAACTCTGGGCCGATGGTGTTTCGTCGCATGACACGCGCTCGCAGACGATACAGCCCGCGCCCGCGCCCGGCGACGTGGCCCAACCGCCCTTCGACAGCGCCGCCCTGCGCACCGAACTCCTGACGATCCGCAGACTGCTCGAGGTCTGACGTCGGAAAACGACGCCTCCAAGGGTATACTGCGCGCTTCGTCGGGGTGTAGCGCAGCCTGGTAGCGCACTTGCATGGGGTGCAAGGGGTCGCGAGTTCGAATCCCGCCACCCCGACCA